>LFRM01295772.1_pt1 | contig 45111 bp, 38 predicted proteins | sample 618341 | NCBI WGS metagenome assembly LFRM01 (sample SAMN03654438, study PRJNA283298) | anaerobic digester metagenome | isolation source: pool of bioreactors CSTR01a, CSTR02a, and CSTR03a thermophilic anaerobic... | place: Denmark: Kgs. Lyngby | collected 2014-05-21 | reverse complement strand
GGAACATTCGGCAGCCTTTAAGATACGGGACTGATTTGTTGATATCACCTTACCTGTATCATCCAGCCAGGTTAATCCTTCAAAGCCAAAGCTGTTGCGGACAAAAGTTATAACTCCGTTTCTAAAGCCACTTCCACTTTCTCCAGGTTTTGTAGAGTAAACCACATCCGGCATGGCTGGAATAATCTTCTTTAGGGCTGGATTAGCCATGGCGGCCTGGTTCCATATTTCATAGGCCTGGGAAGTCAGATCCACTTCTCCCTCATCATCATCCAGCAGACCGGCTTTTTCATTATAAAGATCGGCTATATTCACCGGATCGCCATCGAAAAAGACCTCATCTGATCCGACTACCTCGGAATTCTCAGTGATACGCTGTGCCAGGCGGTTTCTTAAATTAATTATTCTTTCCAGTCCATCCTGGGGTAAAAATGAATAGCAAATAATATTGGGAGACTTCTGCCCAATCCGGTCCACGCGTCCGGCCCTTTGGATAAGGCGTATTAAAGCCCAGGGCAAATCATAGTTGACAACGATATGCCCATCCTGCAGGTTTTGTCCTTCACTGAGAACATCAGTACTGATTAAAATGCGCAGTTCGTCAGGAACGTGCTTCATAATGCCGTTGCTGACTGGGCTGAAGCGGTGAGCATATTCAGTGGGGTTCTCCACATCTCCAGTAACACAGGCTATATTTTCAATTCCCCGGTTGTACAGTTGTTGGTAAAGGTAGCGGGCTGTGTCGGCAAACTGGGTAAATACAATTATTTTTTCTGTGGCATGCTTGCCTGTACATAGCTCTTCCAGAGCGTTAAGATGCTTGTCCCTGGCTGGATCCCAATGTTTGCCGATATCAATAATAGTCAATATGGTTTGTATGTCTTCCTCCAGTTCCTGGGCTAATTCAGGTATAAATAGCTTGCTGTCCAGCCAATCAAATTTCTGTTTATCCCTCTGGCAATGTTCATATACTTCCTCTGCTAACTTCCAGTATTGGCGGCGATCGGTAATAAAAGAGAAATTGACCTCGCTATTCCATTGCTCATCTTCTTCCAAAAACTCATCAATGTCAGCTTTCTCCTGCTCTCCAATGGGAATAGGCAGGCCATTCTGGATAGCATATAAGAAAACGGTATTCCGGAGTACATGCCGGGCTAATGAAATTAAAAATGAAAAACCACTGCTTTCCAAACGCTTAAACAGATTGGTACGGCAGAAGCCCATCAAGCGTCTGCCTGCCCTGGACAGGTTGGCTATGATGCGTTCTTCATCTTTGCTGAGTTTTCCGGCAGACTGGGTGTCTATATAATTTCCTAACCCATAGCGGGCCAGATGTAACCGGTTTATCTTATCTACTACTTCTGAGGAATATAGCCTAACGTAGATATCATCAGGATCCTTTTCATCAAAACTATATTCAACTTTTTGGGGTATGCGGTTCGGAAAATAATTTTTGGTTCCATCGCTGAAAGAAATATAATATTGTTTTTTGTCAGGGTCCCATTCGGCATAGTTGTTTTTTATAAACGTGCGGGTTCTGCGGACCATATATAGTTTCAATAATTGTTGCCAGTCTTCAATAAAATTGCTTTTCTCAAAAGCCAGGAGAGTACTGGGATGATACTGGTAACGAGCCACAAACTCTGTAGCACCGCCCACACTATTAATAAACTTTTCCGGCATAATGCCAATATCCTTGTCTTCAGGGATAAACAAGCGAAGTTGGTTGGATATGTCCAGATAGCTTTTGTTGTATGGTGTAGCGGTTAACAGAATGACCTTGCTTTCATTTTTTTCAATATACTCTTTTATTAATGCATAGCGTTTGCCCTGACGATTGCGGAGATTATGACTCTCGTCAATTATTACTACTCTATAACGGGGAGTCTTTTCTACAAAGTCTGATTTCACTTGGGATATGCTCTGGACTTTTCCTCGCAGTTGATAACGATGTACGTAATCTTCCCACATGGGGGTAAGGTTCTTCGGACATATAACCAGGGTTTCCGTAAAAAATGTTTCCTCAAAAAGTTTGGCTATAGCTGTAGCGGTAAGAGTCTTACCAAGGCCCACCACATCCCCGACCAAAACTCCGCCCCGTTTGTCTAAATGCCTGGCGGCTACGCTAACAGCTTTCGCCTGGAAAGGAAGTAATTCTTCCTGCAGTTTTTTCGGTACTATATAATCACTGATGCCGCTCCGGGCTTCCTGGGAAAGATGGTACGCCATTTTTAAATAGATGTAATAAGGTGGAATCAACTTGTCGCTGGCCCAGCTCTCATCCAGGATTTCAATAAGTTCCTTGCTGATGTCAATGCACCAGCGATCATTCCAGCGGTCTTCAAACCATTGGCTGAGTTTTAGCGCAGCATCCTGCTCCAGTACATCCACATTAAGCTCACCTTGCGCAGTTAAACCCGCCATAGTTAAATTGCTGCTTCCCACATAGCCGATCAATGGCGCCAGAGGATCGTTTCTATGCATCAAGTACAGCTTAGCGTGCAGAGGATATTGCAGGAAGAGTTTAATTTTCACTTTTTCCTGCATTAACTGCTGTTTAAGCTTTTGGAGGCTGGTTTCATCTTCGGCAGTGGGTATCCCAAAAGTAAGCTGCCGTCTGAATGAACGAGCTATTTCTTTTTTGATTTCTAGGGCTTTCGGCGGGTCCATCAGCCCTTCTTCTTTACCAGCCAAAGCCTGTCGTAATAAATCCTCTTCTGGCCTTTGCATTCCCACCAGAAGTCGGCAACAGTTTTCACCGCCTTGAAATTTATCCACTGATTCCTGAAGCAGTTTCCATCCTCTAAGATTAAAGTAACCGACACAGAAATCGGCTCGATAAGAACTGTCTAGAGTTATCAATAATCCACCTTTTAAGTGGTTTTCAATGTTATCGTAGATTTTAGGCATTTAATCACCTTCACACTTTCAAAACTATCTAATTTCTAATCAGCCTCTTGTCTACTCCACATTCCCTACATTCATCAGCAGGTTATAGGTAAACCAGCCGTCCCCGGTGATGAAAAACTGGGGTTTGGCGGTGGCGGCGTCCCGCTGGATGCCGACTCCATCGGAAAAGGGCATGAAGGAGACGATTTTGTCCAGGCGCACCCGGAAGGTTTTCTGGGGGCTGGTAAAGTAGATGTGTTTGTTGGTTACGGCCATGATGCCGGTCCCCATATGGACTCGCTCGGTGGTTTCTACGGGGTGGCCTTTAAAACCGCCGGTGCGAAAATATACCCCTTTGGCTACCCGGATGCTGACTCCCGAGCTGCCTCCTACATACTGGCGGCGGGTTTTATCTTCGTAATAATCTACACCATCAAAAACCCAGATAAGAGATTCGGATTTTTGGAAATTAAAAGGCAGCTGTCCATCGGTTTTGACCCGCTCAGGTATTTTGCCTTCCATGACCTCGCGCAGCACTGCTCCTTTGACAAACTGAGTGTAAATACCGCGCTGATCCAGTTCGTTCTGGGAAAGATTAAAATGAGCAGCAAACTGGGTTAGCTGGTGTTCTTCCTCAAGGCTGAGGTTGCCGTCCTCAATAAAGTGGGCGGCAGCCTGTTCCCAGCCTGTGATAATAGCTTGGTTCACCTGTTCAGCTGGTACGAAACTGTATGCGGCTATGCTGCTTATCCGGGAATGCAAACTATTTATATCTCCCTGGCCCTGGGCGGCTTGTTGGGCCAGGTCTATCATCTTCCGCCAGCCCTGGTCATGTTTGGCGGCGCATTCTTTGTGCTGGCGGCGCAGGAATCCGGCCGGCTGCCCGCAGTATTTGCAGTTGCCCATACTATCTCTCCTATTATCTAACAAAGCACTCTATTTCTTCTAAATACTACCATTCTACAATCGGCCGGCTTATCCTTCCCATCTGATGACAAGAGTCCCCAAATACAGCCAACAAAAAGCCGACTCCAAAGCGACAAGTATGGAATCGGCAGTAGGTTTTTTTGTTTCTTTGAGCTATTCGACCTGACTTTGCTGGGCTTTCTTCTCGCGAAGTTTTATTACATTAACCATGGGCAGTTTTACTGGTGGATTGATGCCTGATTGGGCAGTGACACTTAATAAGTAAGCTCTGGAGATATGCAACAAGGTGATTAATCCGTTCATTTCCAGCATATCAGTGAATCTCTGATGACCAAGCTTTTCAGCATTACCGGCGAAAGCGCCTTCCATCTTCAGGTCTATTTTAAATAGAACTTTATTTTTAATTTTCGCTTTCACCTGAACAATTAACTGAATAATACCTAAAAATCGGTTATCCTCTTCTAATAAATCCATAACCTCATAGTCAAAATCAAAGGAGACATTGCTGGGCCCCTTCTCTTCGACAAGTCTGGTATCTAAAACCAGTTTACTTACCCGATGTCCCAGAAATTGAAAATCAGCCATAATATCTTTATCTTTCATGAGCCCACCGCCAAATAGCCAACTTTATAGTCTATAATGTGATCCTCATTTTCCGGTCGGGCAATAATTGAATAACTTTCCGGTTCTTTTTCCTTGAATTCGATATGAAAAGCAAAGCCGAGTTTATTAGCTATTTTCCATAACTGCTCGATGGTGTAATTGTAATCACCGCTTTCCAATTTGGCTACCATAGGTTGGGAAACACCCAGTTTTTCCGCTAGTTTTTTCTGGGACAGATTATGTTTCAAGCGATAATCGAAGATCGCAGTAGATATCTGGTAATAGATCTCATATAAACTATCCTTACTACCCCCATCTCCCCCTGCTAGTCTTTCAATCATATCCCAGGCATCTGGTAAAGTTCGGATATCTTTCACTACTCATTAACCTCCTTGAGCCTTTGCTGAGCTACACGTATCGCTGTATCATAGCTCGTGGGGCTCTTTCGTTTTCCCGTTTTTTCTTCAAAAGCATGCAATAAGACAGCATATTTTATGCCTTTATATTCTACGAAGCTGAATAGTATTCTGATATTTTTATCGTCTTTAATCTTCATTGCATACAACTTGTTTCCATATTTAAGTACCTCAAACCAATCCCTTTTCTGGACACAGCTTTCACGACGCTCTTCCAAAAATCTCAACCGCATCTTATACTTGCTGGTAAAATCATCTTTCTTCCCGCTTCGTTCCAATATATTTCTTAAATCATTTTCATAGTCCCAGTGGGTACGAATGTAACTACCTTTAAAAGCTTCTGGATAAAGAACTTTTCCCCATCGGTTCATAAAAAAACTCCCTGGATACTAGTATTATATTACCCATAAGTTATAATCACAATACATTTTTTAAAATTTTATAACTTATAATTTATAATATTAAAGCCGATATCTTGACCCGGTCTCAAAACCTAATTGTTTTTCTTACATATATTATCATATTATTACTTAATATCCCATAATTAGTAATAGGAGGTGATTATTGTGTCTATTTATGAAACAGCTGTCTTTATTTTCACCGGAGCTTTTTTAGGTATGGTTGGTCAGCTGATAAGGGTAGTAATAGGGTTGAAAAAACTCAAAGAGAGATCTCCCTCAGAAAACTTTGGCAAAGATATTGATACTAAACAGCTGGTTATAAGCATATTCATAGGAGTTGTTGCCGGAACCATAGCCGCTCTCACTCTGCTAGGCGAAGAAATTGATAAACAAACCTTGTTTACCATTGTTGCAATCGGTTATGCAGGAACAGATTTTATCGAAGGTTTTATAAAGAAATATTATGTTTCTAATTAAGAGTTAAATATTACATAAAAATAGAAAGGCCGGTCTACGCGGAAAACTCGGGCATGTTCTTGAGGAATGATGGTTTCCATGATTAACAGCTGGTTTTCAGGCAGGCCGGCTGCCCTCCACAAACCCTTAAAAGAACCAGGGGAACAGCCGAATAATACAGCATGCGGCAAAAGGTTTTGCACCTGTTGATAGTCATGGCGTATAGCAGCTATGATCTCCTCCCAGCTTTTGGTCTGCAGCCGTCCAGCCAGGTGGGGTTTTAAATGGATATCCCAGAAGGTAGTCTGCGATGACACCGGCAGGGACATACAGCAGTTGCTTAAAAGCAAGCCCATTAACATTAGTGCAGTCCGGGTGGAAAACTGCAGCTTGATCAGCTTAAACCCTGCCCGGCAGTTAATGACAGTATTGACAGACATCCAGCTTACAAAAGCCAGGGCAACAACCAGTGCAGCAAGGTAATAGGCGGTTATAAAGCTCAGTTGGAATAATAGTAAAAAGGGATATAAAACAGCAGCCAGGCTGACTATAAGAAGCTGGAAAATACCTAGAATAATCAATATAGCGGGCAGGGTGCCGTACAGGTTCACCAGTTGCCAGGAAAAGGGGATGATGGTTCCGATTAATGCAGGAAACAGCCATAGACTGCGGTCATAAATCAACCCCACGGTAAGATGTCTTCCCACCAGCTTCATACTTTCTCCCGCCTTCCTGTTCCTCTTGAATATGATTTTACCATGGACAATTAAATAGCACTCAAGTTGGCACGGGTAAATTTGGTTTGTTGGTTTTAGTTAGTTTTAGTTTATTATAGTTAATCGGTAAAATATAATTGAGCCAGGAAGGAGGGATGTTATGGCTCAAGAAAAGGAGTTGATTACCGCCCAGGCTCTGGCGAAAGCTCTGGATCTCTCGGTGGAAACTATCTGGAGATATACCCGGGAGAACAAAATCCCCTACATTGAGCTGGGCAAAAGGCAGTACCGCTATAAGCTGGATGAGGTAATCAAAGCGCTCCAAGGTAACACCATTGCAGATAACGCTTCTACCTATGAAGCCAAACCTTCTAAAAAGCTGACTTACCAGGACTACCTGGAGATACCGGAAGAGCCTGGCTATCGTTTTGAAATCCTGGATGGTGTCTTGATCAAAGAACCATCGCCCAGTGTTATACACCAGCGAGTTTCCCGGAATTTACTACGGATTTTGGAAGATTACTTTCGGGAAATTGATGCTGAAGGGGAGGTTTTTTATTCACCATTGGATGTTACTCCCTCTGACTATAATGTAGTGCAGCCGGATATTTTCTATGTAGCTGGTGACCAGCAGTCGATAGTAAAAGACACACATGTAGACGGAGCACCTAAGCTGGTAGTGGAAATAATATCCCCTTCCACCCATCGTAAAGACCGGCTGAAAAAAATGCAGATTTACCAGCGAGCCGGGGTGCAGCATTACTGGCTGGTGGATCCTGAGAATAAAACCCTGGAATGTTTTGCTTTGCGGGATGGTCTATACGCTCTGGTGGCTTCGGGAATGGATGAAGAGGTGGTGGAACATCCTGATTTTGCAGGGCTGTCCATTGATCTGGAAACATTATGGAACAAATAAAGGGCAAATCTGTTCTACAGGCAGGTGTCCGGCTTTTTACTGCCGGCGGCCCAGGATTGCTGTGAAAATGGGTTCCTAATGGGTCATTGCTGTAAAATGCCTCTCGGGGCGATGTGGGCATCGCCCCCTACAACACAGAACTGCCTTATATGAGTAGGGGCAAACGACCCTATTTGTCCGTATTCCAGAGCTGGGCGACAGAGGCATCGCCCCCTACATCTAATATGGTGTTTTCATTCATCGTGGCCTGCATCACAGGTGAAGGGCGTGGCCATCTAACTTTCTACATGTTATCCTCAATTGAGATCGCCACGGCACTTCGTGCCTCGCGATGACAGAGAAAATGAATTTTTTTGATCGCCACGCGCTACGCGCTCGCGATGACAGCGAAGAAGGCTTCTTTAGATCACCACCTCGCTTCGCTCTTCGCGATGACAGGCTTAAGTTTTCATTTATCGTAGCCTGCACCGCAGGTGATTAATGCGAGCGCAGCGAAGCAATCTTTAACGGTGCCTGCAGGTATGTTGAACGAGATCGCCACGTCGCTTCGCTCCTCGCGATGACACACTAGAAGTCTTTTCATCATCGCGAAGTCTATTTTCACAGCAATTATCACCTGAAGAACAGACCACGATGAATGAAAAGTCACCTTTTGTGTCATTGCGAGCGTAGCGAAGCAATCTCAAACGTGGACAGCAGGCCTGTTGGATGAGATCACCACGCCGCTTCGCTCCTCGCGATGACAGCGAAGAAGGCTTCTTTAGATCACCACGTCGCTTCGCTCTTCGCGATGACAGAGAAGATGGCTTCTTGAGATCGCCACGCGCTACGCGCTCGCGATGACACAATGGTTGCCTTTTTACTGACATGAAAGCCATTTTCACAGCAATGACACATAAGAAGGATTCGGGCTTGTCCATCGCTAGAGTATTTTCACAGCATGACACGCATAACCTGAATTACAGGTGACAATTGCTCCCAGGGTGAACTCCAGCAATAAAAACTTATCTGGAACTGCTGTGCCCAAAAATTCTCCCCAGCCAGGGCACTGCCAGTGTAATGGCTCCCTCCGGGCAGACTTCCTGGCAGCAGTAGCAGCGGATACAGGTGGAATAATTATATTGAGGCGGCTGCTCCTTGCCTGCTTTTGACCAGTCTACTGCCGGGGGACGCAGGGGGCAGGCATTGACACACAGGCCGCAGGTTTTGCAAAGGTCTGGGTGTATCTGGGGGCGGGGTACTATTTGATTGCGCAGCCAGATGTTCTTTATGACAAAGCCTGGCATACCGATGCCCAGGTTGAAGTCTTTGATTTTAAGCTGGTCCAGATCATCTCCCAGCAGTTCTATATCCTCTGCCCGGTATACTCCCAGGCCGTTCTGCTGGCCGGCACGAGTGGTAGGTACCCGGTCAGGTTCCAACCCCACCAGGCGGCTGGCGGTGGCATCCAAAGCTACCGGATCTGCGGACAGCATTAATACTCCGGTCCGGCGAGGTGCTCCACCGCGTGGTCCATTGCCTTCCATGGATACAATGGCATCCAATATATACAGCCGCGGCTTGATATAAAGACACAAGTCTGCCAGCAACGCGGCGAAATGATCCACTACAGGATGTTTAGCGTGAAACATGGTTTTATTAAATCCCACTACACACCCGAACTGGTTTTTTACAGCTCCCGTCAGGCGTACCAGGGCATGGGTCTTTAACTTGGGCAGGCTTATTATCCCGTCGCTCTCCAGGACGCCCTGGGCGATAACGGCTTTATGGCGGTGATGAATTCCGTCAAACTCAACTGTATCCCCTTCCTTAAAATTGACCATTCTTATTCTCAATTCATTGGCCACTTCCGCCAGGCCTGATCGACGGGCGGCGGCTTCTATGGTGCCGTTGGAAGGAGAATCCCCATAGGTCAGGTTAACCCCGAACTGCTGCAGGCTTTCGGCAACCGCCCGGAAAACAGCCGGATGAGTGGTGACGGCCTTCTCCGGAGGATCGGGGGCCAGCAGATTGGGTTTCAGTAGAATGTTTTCTCCCGGCTTCACCCACTGTGCCCATCCTCCCAGAAGGGCAATGCCTCGCTCCAGCTGGGTTCGTACCTCTTCAAGGTCGTAGGTTTCACAGCGCAGTATAACTACCTGAGATTTCTGGTTGGACTCCTTCACCTTTATCACCCTTCCCCTGCTTCTGCCTCTCTTTAATTATGCCTCATTATTTTTCCCATTGGGCACTACTGTAATAATAGTTCACCTTTCAGCGTATAGCAGTTAAACTGATTATAATTCAAAGTAACAGTTAATAGAATGCTGCTGGAGGTTGATCATGCGCAGAGTTCTTGTTTCCGCACTAATTCTTTTACTGGTTGCCATACCTATGGTAAATGTACAGGCTACTGATCTTTCTAAGGATGCAACAGTTACCTGGGAAGTAATTGACAAGACCGTAGTGGAAGGGATACTCGGCGAAGTAGAAGGGCAGCTTTTGCTCAGGGTTAGCGGCAAGGTATGCAGGTTTGATGTGAACGGGACTGGTGGCCTGCAAGAGCTTAGTAAGGAGGAAATTTTAGCTCTTAACACAGGCTCTGGTGCCGGCAGCCTGCGGGAAATTGACGCTTCTCAAATACATACTAAGGATGGAATTCTTCACCTGGACCAGCTTCCTATTCTGGATGTTTCTTCCTACATCGCAGAAGACCGGCGTTTTTATGAGAACAACCCTGAATATGAAGCCCAGCCCATGCACTATGTGGTTAAACAGCGCCAGCTCTCAGCCGGCGGCAGCCTGATCTATGTGATTACTTATATGAATACATACATACCCGCTCCTTATACCCCCAGCTATGCTGATGTGGTTTTAATAAGGGACGGCAGCCCAATCCGCCTTCCTTTAGAAAGGAACTTTCGCCTGGAAGGGGTATGGGAAAACCAGGATGGCAGCCTCTGGCTAGCCGGCAGTATGAGAAACGGCCGGGTGACAACTGAAAAAAGCCTGTACCTGGTCAAGAAGGATCTGTCTGTGACCCATATAAATGCTGTTCTCAAGAAGAATTACATCGAGGTGCTGGGGCAGGGTTTGAACGGTGTTATCATTAATGCCCAAACCGTGGCCATGGGCCCTTATGTTCCCGGGGCTGCTGACCCTGCCAGCGCTGATCCATATAGTACCGCCAACAGCGGCATACTCAGTATCGACTCTTCGCTGAAAAAGGTTTTCCGGCCTGAGAATCCGGCCGGGTACAAGCAGGTATACCTGAGTGCCGGCGGTACCATATACGGGATCAAGGATGACGGCCGGGAGCTTTACAACCTGACGGAAAACAAATCCTTTCTTTTAGCTGCTGATGACCGGTATGACCGCTTGGTCAGCCAGCTGGACCAGGCTGGAGACCCAGTGCAGGTGAGCCCTCCCCGTACCGACCGGGACGGAACTGCCTGGTATGTCAAAGACCAGCGTATTATCCACCGGGTGGGGAACCGGGAATGGGTTTTTGCCCGGGGATTGGATGTGCTCATGTATCCGGTCAGCAACCTGTTTATAGATAAAACCGGAGGCAAGTGGTTTCTGGGGCCGGCAGGGATAGCATATTATGCCTGGGGCACCCAGCAGGCGGTGAATATGAATCCCTTAATTGACGGGGGCTTATCTGTGGGTGATTACGATCACCTGTATGTAGACGATAATCAGAGAGTATGGCATTTCGGAGAAGTCATCCGCTGCTATCCTTATGGCGGTCATACCGTAGTGGCTCCCCAGAGCAGCCTTATCCAGGGATTTGAACCGGTTTTCCACCAGTACCTGGAGAAAGACGACAAGGGAATATTCGTCTACCAGCAGCAGAACCCAGATTCTACCTACTGCATCAAAATCCTGACCATTGACCGCCAGGGAAATATTGCCGTGGAAACCTTCCAGTCAGAAGCGTATGCCCGGCAAGCCCTTATGGCAGGCACCGCTTTATTAATTCACTTGGAGAATGGATTGCTGAAAGTTGAAAACGGGCAGGCGGTGTTCCTCACCCACCCGCTGATTGAAAAGGATATTGTTCTACAGGCGGTAGACCAGCATACTTACGCTTTCATCGGCCCCTATAGGATTGTAATGGGAAGGCTGTAAGCAACAACGGGGCAAGGTGGGCCTGGTGCAGGACGGCAGAGCCGTCGCCTCCTTACCTACTGGCGCTAATGCCAGCCTGGCAGTTAGAAGCCAGGTATGGGAACCAGCACCCGGTACAGTTGGTCCCGGGCGGTGATAATGAGCCAATTGCCTTCCGGTCCGGCAAAGGTACAATTGGCCGGCATACGCTGGGTGATAATGGTACCCAGTTGAGTTCCGTCCGGGGTTAACACCGCTACACCATCTTCCCCTGCTACGTATATGTTTCCGGCCAGGTCCACAGCCATGCCGTCCGGATAAGGCACCCGGGCAAAAGAACGTACACGGCTGGTGGATCCGTCATCGGCCACGTCCATGGCCACTACTTCATCCCCTTCGGTTAAAGCCAGGTAAAGGGTTTTTTCATCAGGTGAAAAGGCTAATCCATTGGGATACTGATCGTACTCACCTTCCAGGTGGAGCTTTCCTGATGGGTCAACACGATAGAGCCCCATGAAGGGCAGTTCGGGGGGCCGGCGCCCTAAGCCATAAGGGGGGTCGGTAAAATAAATAGTGTTATCGGATCGGACGGCGATATCATTAGGGGAATGAAACTTTCTGCCCTGGTAATTATCAGCCAGTGTTTCCAAACGGCCGTCAGGAGTCAAGCGGCTCACCCGGCGAGCGCCATGCTCAGCGGCGAGAAGGTTGCCGTGCCGGTCGTAAGCCAGGCCATTGGCATAATTGCTGGGCCGCCGCAGAATTTCCAGGGTGTCGGGGAGAACCCACTTGTAAATGGTATTGCCGCTTATATCACTGAAGAGCAGGAAGCCCTGCTCCCGGTTCCATAGCGGTCCTTCCGTAAAAAGGAATCCCTCGCCGATAAGTTCTGCCGGACCGATCTGGTCAAACTGCAGGGGTGGCCAATTGGGGTTGGATCGATGATTGTTATTGCTCATGCTGCTTCATCCTTGCTTAATGAATTTATTGCTGAATAGCTTTGTTATAATGCTCCGAAGATATGGTGTCCGGGCTTGCCGGCGAGATCGCCACGTCGCTGCGCCCCCCGCGATGACACAGCAAAGTCATTTTCCCAGCAATTACCCACATGATGGCTTTGGGTTGTGTCAAGGCCAGTCATTCAGCCACGTGGCGATCCCTTTATATGGCCTTTTCAGACGGTGTTCAACGGAAGCCCAAGCCTCCGCTATGTTCAGGCAAGAGTCAATTTCGCCGCAATGGCAGCGGTCCAGCTACTGATTCTCTGTGGCGTAGAGCTTGTCTGTTCCTAGTATATGCTGTTCGATCCACTGTACTACAAAATCCAGGATATTCATCAAGTATTGATCCTGGTTTTCATCTACCTGATCCAGATTTATTTCATTCATTTTCTCAACGAAATCATTATGAATCACCTTGTGGGACAGCCGCTTTCTGTAATTGATCTTTTCCATGTAGTCTTCCTCATACTGAAAGTGATACTTGGCATAGTCCCGCAGTTCCTCAATAATACTGACGATGTGGTCGTATTTATCAACCAGCATTTCATTTTTCAGCAGTTCGTAAGCCCGGTTGGCGATCTCAAACAGTTTTTTGTGCTGATTGTCGATTTCTTCTATTCCCAGACGATAGCTTTCTTTCCATTGAATCATAGTATCCCTCCTTGAAAGGTATTTTACCATTTTATTCTTTTTTTGGCTTGCAGTTTTGCCTGCATTCGACACAAAGGGATAAAACTCTGACGGCAGCGGAGGATTCCCGGAGGACTTGTTTACGGGGGACCTGTATCTAAATTTTCAGATTCCTTGACACGCTACCTGTTATTTGATATGACTAGCCTAAAGGAAGCTATATCAGAGCCATAATTGTACCTGTAATCGCATGAGATGTGCAGTAAAGGAGGCAGCCTATGGATAATTTCATATTTGAGAATCCTACCAAAATCATTTTCGGTAAGGGACAAATAGCCAGAATCTCCAAAGAAATTCCCGCCGGTGCCAAAGTTCTCATTACTTATGGCGGGGGCAGCGCGAAACGAACCGGAGTCCTGGATGAAGTGAAAGCCGCACTGGAAGGCTATGAACTTACTGAATTCGGAGGCATCGAGCCCAACCCCTCCTACGAAACCCTGATGAAGGCTATCGAACTGGTACATAAAAACCAGATTGATTTCCTGTTGGCTGTGGGAGGCGGTTCGGTAATTGACGGGACCAAATTTATTGCCGCCGGTGCCGTATATGAAGGTGATCCCTGGGAGATTTTGCTCAGGCGCGGCAGGGGCATAAATAAGGCATTGCCTTTGGGCGTTGTATTAACCCTGCCGGCAGCGGGTTCGGAGTCCAATCCCCGGGCAGTTATCAGCCGCAAATCCATGAATGCCAAGCTTTCTTTCTATTCTACCGCGGTATTTCCCCGGTTTGCGGTTCTGGATCCCACCAAGACCTATACCCTGCCCAAGCAGCAGATCAGCAACGGTGTGGTGGATGCTTTCATGCATGTTTTCGAGCAGTATCTGACTGTACCCATGGAAGCCCGCCTGCAGGATCGTTTTGCTGAAGGGATTTTGCATACTTTAATTGAATTAGGCCCGGTTGCCCTGGAAGATCCGGAGAACTACGACGTACGGGCCAATCTGATGCTGTGTGCTACCATGGCCTTGAATGGTTTGATTGCTGCCGGAGTTCCCCAGGACTGGTCCACCCATATGGTCGGTCACGAGTTAACTGCCCTATACGGTATTGAGCATGCCGCCACTCTGGCTGCTCTGGCTCCGGCTATGCTGACGGTCCTTAAGGACAAAAAACGCGCCAAGCTGCTCCAGTATGGAGAGCGTATCTGGGGTATAACCGAAGGCAGCGAGGAGGAAAGAATCGCTCAAGCTATCGCCAAAACCAAGGAATTCTTTGAAATTATGCAGATGAAGACCAATTTGCGGGACCATGGCCTGACTCCCGACAATATTCCCGAAATACTGGACAGCCTGCGGGCTCATGACATGGTAAGACTGGGAGAACACCAGGATGTCACTCCCGAAGTGGTACGCCAGGCCCTGGAACTGTGCTTCTAACAAAGTGGTTTAACGGCCAACCCGCCCATGACATGAGCATGGGCAGGTTTTGTTCATTTATTATGGTGTCAGGAAAGGAGATTCCGAATGTTTTACATTGGTTGTCATCTTTCCTCGGCCAAAGGTTACCGGCACATGGGCGAGGAAGCCTTAAAAATAGGAGCCAGCACTTTTCAGTTCTTTACCCGTAACCCCAGGGGCTCCCGGGCGAAAAAAAATGGACCCCGGGGATGCCCGGGCTTTGGTGGATCTGACCCGGGAGCATAGTTTCGGCCCTTTGATAGCCCACGCCCCCTATACCTTAAATCCCTGTGCCGCTGACCCCCATGTGCGGGAGTTTGCCCGGATGGTAATAGCTGAAGATCTGGCAAATCTCGAGTATTTGCCAGGAGTGCTGTACAATTTTCACCCGGGCAATCATGTAGGTCAGGGAGCAGAGACTGGTATTGAACTTATAGCCCAGCTGCTCAATGAAACCCTGCGTCCGGAACAAAACACCCTGGTGCTGCTGGAAACCATGTCCGGCAAAGGCTCGGAAGTGGGCAGCACGTTTGAGGAAATTGCTGCTATTCTGGATAGAGTGAAACTGCAGGAAAAGATAGGGGTCTGCCTGGATACCTGCCATATTTACGCGGCTGGTTACGATATTGTCAATAACCTGGAGGGAGTTTTGAAAGCCTTCGACAAAATTATTGGCCTGTCCAGACTTAAGGCAGTGCACCTGAATGACAGCCTGAACCCCTTGGCCAGCCGCAAGGACCGTCATACCAACATCGGCCAGGGTACTATCGGTCTGGAGGCCATAGTCAAGCTTATCAATCATCCCCGTTTGCGCCATCTGCCCTTCTGCCTGGAAACTCCCGGAGGCTTACCGGTATATGCAGAAGAAATCAAGCTGTTAAAAGCCCATCGAAAATAGCATATTTTCTATACCCTTTTCCAGGCTTCCGATGACGAAATTGCAGCTAAATAGTCAATCTTAGTTAAATTTTGCAACAATAATGTCGATTACGGGAGGATTTACCAATTTAAAATCGAATAAGGGTTTTAAAGATATAAAACACCCAGTACTCTGGCAGTTTTAGGAGGGACCCATGAACAAAAGTATCACCACCCAATTGATAATCTACATTCTGGCTCTGTTGTTATTAATCGGCGGCGGCTTAGGCGCAGTATCTTACATGACTGCTTCCAACGCTCTGCTTCAGAATATTGAGCAGCAGTTGCCCAGTAAAGCTGAGGATGGAGCCAAGCTGGTGGCCAGCAAAATGAAAGCTCGTTTAGAATCGGTAACCACTATAGCTGCTATTCCTAACTTAATGGCATTGGATTGGATAGCTCAATTTGATATCCTGGCCGAACAACAGCAACGCCTGGATTTTTTACATATGGGTATAGCCGATCTGAACGGGCAAACCCAATTTACCAACGGCACTATTATTGATATAGCCGACCGGGATTATTTTAAACGTGCCTTATCCGGGGAAGCCGGCATGTCCGATCCTATTATCAGCAGACTGGACGGCACCCTAAGTTTTGTTTTTGCTGCACCTATATATGATGAACTTTCTCAAATTCAGGGTGTGGTAGTAGGCGTCAGCAATTCCTTTGAGTTAAGCGATATGATTAAAGAGGTATCCTTCGGCGAATCAGGCTATACCTATATTATCAATAAAGATGGTACCACCATAGCCCATCCCAATATCAGCCTGGTCATAAATGCCCAAAACACTATAAAGATGGCTGAAGAGGATCCATCCCTGGCCTCCCTGGCCGAACTGGAGAAAAAGATGTTGGCTTTCGAAAAAGGCTTTGGCCAATATGAAGAAAGTGATGAAGTACGATACCTGGGATACGCCCCTATTCCCGGCACCCAGTGGTCCATCGGGGTCACTGTGTCTCAGGGGGAAATACTGGCACCGGTAAAAGACCTTAGAAACGCCATATTCCTTGCCACTTTGGTCGCTTTGCTGCTGGGCTTTATAATAACCTATTTCATAGGCCGAACCATGGGCACAGGGGTAAGAAGAATTGCAGTGCAATTGGACAAAGTTGCTGCCGGTGACCTGACCGGCGAAGTGGAAGAGGTATTATTGAAACGCCAGGATGAATTCGGAGTATCCGGCCGCAGCCTGCAAACGATGATTACCAACTTAAGAGCAATGGTTAACTCTATTTCCGCCAGTTCTCATGAAGTAGCCGCTTCTTCCGAAGAACTGGCCGCCCAGGGGGAAAATATAGCCTCCACCATGGAAGAAGTAGCCGCCTCTTCCCAGCAGATAGCTGCGGGAATGGAAGAAATAGCGGCATCATCCCAGCAAATAAATGCTTCCGCTGAGGAAATCAATGCCGCCCTGAATATGCTTCAAGAAGAAGTTGAACAGGGACGGCAGCAGGCTATGGAAATCGAAAAGCGGGCCATAAGGGTACAGGAGGGCGCCCAGCAGTCCCAGCAGACTGCTGCCGAAATTTCAGAGACTATTCAAGCCAAGCTGGAAAAATCCATAGCTGATGCCCGGGTGGTAGACCAGATTTCTCACCTGGCTGAAAATATTGCCGGCATTGCCGACCAGACCAACCTGTTGGCTCTGAATGCAGCTATTGAGGCAGCCCGAGCCGGTGAGCAGGGTCGGGGCTTCGCCGTAGTTGCTGAAGAGGTACGCAAGCTGGCGGAAGACTCTTCCCAGGCAGTTGCCAGTATTCAAGCTCTCACCCGCCAGGTTCAGGAAGCCATCGGGGTGCTGATTGACAATTCCAATGCAGCCCTGGAATTTATGTCCGAGAATGTTTTGCGGGATTACCGGTTGATGGTGGATATCGGCAAGCAGTATAAAGATGACAGTGCAGCAATTTATCAATTAACGGACAAGATAACTCAAACTGTTAACCAGGTAGTAACGGCCATGCAGGAAATCAGTCGTTCCCTGGAGGCTACCAGCGCTACTATAGAAGAATCAACCGCCGGTTCTGAAGAAATTGCCCGGGGCAGCGAAGTAGCCGCTAAAGCTGCGGAAGAAATCAACCAGGCAGCCCGCCGCATGGCAGAGAATGCCGAGAAGTTGACCGAACTGATAGCTCAGTTTACCCTGTAAAGTTTTTCAGCTAAAAAAGGCTGATCTGAAAAAGGATCAGCCTCAGACTGTTAAAGAAATCTTTTAGCGGTTAGACGTTCGAGATTGCCACGCCCCTCCGGGGCTCGCAATGACACAATTGGGAGCTATTTTCACAGCAATGCCACATAAGATGGCCTTTTGGTATGTCATCGCGAGGAGCGTAGCGACGTGGCGATCTCTTTTAGCTAATTTTTTGACACTCTCAGGCTGATCTGAAAAAGGATCAGCCTTTTTTTATTGCAAGTTACAAATTAATATGTATGTATTTATCCCATCACCTGAACCTACAGCTGCTGGGCTAGTTTCATCAGTTCGTTGGCCAAATTAGCCATTTGCTCAATGCTGGCCGTGGTTTCTTCATTAGCAGCGGCTACTTCGGTGGCATGCTTCAAAGTTGAGGCTGAAGCCTCGCTGGTTTTGGCCAAAGATTCACCTATCTCATTGATCAATCCGCGTATTCTGGTAACTGTTTCTTTGGACTCATCCGACAGCTTGCGGATTTCCTCGGCCACAACACCAAAGCCCCGGCCTTGCTCTCCTGCCCGGGCTGCCTCGATAGCCGCATTCAAGCCCAGCATTTTGGTTTCATCGGCAATTTGCTTGATAAAACCCAGAACCTGGGTAATCTCCTCGGCTAAGCGATTCACATTTTTAATCTCTTCGTTGAGCATATTCTGGTTTTGCGCGATTTCACTGGAGGAAGCGGCTAACTGCTCCATAGCTGCGGATACTTCATTTAATCCATCTCCTAATTTGCCGGCCATATCCCTCAGCTTCACATCCAGGGTTTTTGGCAGGGCTACCCCCAGCATACCCACCACTTTGTTATCTTTTTCATCCACTATAGGCTTGCATATGGCTATGGCGGGAACCCCATAGAAGTCCTCCGGGAGTTCCTGGGTAATCTGCTGCCCGGTTTGAATTGCTTTCTTGGCCACCGGGTAGTTGTCCACACTTTCGCCCACCTGCAGCTTGTGGGTATCAAATTTTCTGGATCCCTGCCTTTTGGTAATATGGGTAGTGTCGGTAGTATACATCATGGCCCCTTCAGGGAACATGTCGGTCAGCATAGGGGCAAAGTGCTCAAAGGCTGCGGTTACTGGATCTATTATCGGCAGAGCCAAAGCCCACACACCTAATATTTCCTGTTCGTCATCTGTCCATAACGGACCGGCGTATACTTCCGCGGGGACTCCGTAGTAGCTTGCATCAAGTCTAAGATGAACTACTTCTTTTTTGGCCAGGACGATCTCTGCTATCCCCCCGGCTTTATTTTGCATGCCCACCTTAATGTCAGGCACATCGAACTTGTCGGTTGGCTGCTTAAAAATAACCTTTTCCCGGTCGGTGAAAAAGAAACAGCCTCCATTGGGATAAGTCTCCATGAGAGTAATAAATAAAGCTTTAATATTCTCCCGGTCATTATACTTGAGCTTAAACTGTTCCATACGGCAACCTTCCTTCCCTATGGACTATAGAATAATAATACCAAATAATTCTTTAAATTCGACAATAATATTAGAAAAAGGCAAAAAAACACCCGTTGAATTGTTATTCAACGGGTCTGGGTTAAATTAACTTATTTGGATACGGTGTGTGCCGCCCTGGGCTTCCTCTTTGGGCACGATTATTCTAAGAATTCCGTCCTTGAGCTGGGCTTTTACTCCTTCGGTCTTGGCATCACGCAGGTAAATGGATCTCTGCATGGAGCTGTACCGTCTTTCCCGGTGTACATAGTTCTTCTTTTCTTCCTCCAGGCTTTCCTCCCGCTCTACGGAAATAGTCAGCCGGCCGTCGTCTTTAAGTTCCAGATTTATTTCCTCTTTTTTCACACCGGGAAGTTCGGCTTCAATGCAATACTCCCGTTCATTTTCCTGAATATCCAGGCGGAAAGTATCCCTCATCATACTTCTCATGGGCATCCATGTATTGCTGAAAAAGTCGTCAATCAGGTTATAGAAATCCTCAAAACCGCTTCTGCTGAGCCCCCATCTGTTAAAAGGAACCAAACCTGACATGTTAACAACTCCTTTCTCCAAGTTTTATTTATTGTTAGCACTCTATTGCAGTGAGTGCTAATCCTACTATTATATATAATACCTTCGTCCTGGGTTGTCAATATATTCTGTCAATTTTATGAAAATTATGAATTGGCTTTATAGGAAAAAGAGCAGAAATCCAGAGGAAATCATTCAATAAGGCGTTATTATTCCTATAATAGTATGGTATTAAACGGTTGAACCTGTAGCTATTGGGAAGGAAAAGGGAGGATTCGGCGCAGAATCACCGGTTCTCAGTTCATAATTGTGAGTTACATCTGCTCAGGCGGAAATAACCCGGATAATGGGCATTGGGTCATTTGTTTTGCTGGATCAAGTCCGGTAACATTTTAAACGTAAGTATTAGGCCGAAGTCTCAGCATCTGAGGCGCGGGGGACCCAATATTTGGGGCGAGTTGTCATGTGTCCTGTAAACCGGGATCATGAAATAGGGCTAACCCAGGCCCGAGCCCGTCAGCTAACCTCGTAGGCGAGAATGGGGATTTTTATTTTACCAATACAGTGTCCCGCTGTTAGGGTTGGTAAAACTAACCCGCCCATAAAAAATTTCCTCTTTTTAAATAAATCCTTTTCTCACCTGTTTCCCCCGGCTTGCTGCGGCTTAGGTCGGCAGGAGGGATTTCATGATTAAAACTAAACATTTTTTGGGAGAGAAAGCTGCTAAGTCGCTGCTATTATTGGTGCTGTTTGTCTTCTGCTTTTCAGTCACCGGCTGCGGCGGAAGTGCTGTTGACAGCTCCACTAATGGCAACGGCAAGCCTAAGCTGGTTATGGCGGACGTAAGTTGGGACAGTGTCCAGGTGCACAACCGTATAGTGGGTTTTATTCTCCAGCATGGTTATGGTTATCCTGAACCGGAGTACAAATTTGGCGATACTCTGCCTTTACTGCAGGGTATGGTTAGGGGAGACATCCATATCACCATGGAAGTCTGGCCGGACAACTGCGCCGAAGCCTGGAACGATGCGGTAGAAAGCGGCAACGTTATCGATTTAGGCTCCATTTATCCGGATGCCCCGCAGGGATGGTATGTACCTACCTACATGATCAAAGGTGATCCGGAGCGCGGTATTGAACCTATAGCCCCGGATCTGAAATCAGTTTTTGACCTGCCCCGCTATTGGGAGCTCTTCAAAGATCCGGAAGTACCTTCCAAAGGTCGTTTCCACAACAGTCCCCCTGGTTGGATGGCAACCGAGATTAATGAAACCAAGTTCAAAACTTATGGATTAGATGCAACCTTTAACTGTTTCAGCACCGGTTCTGACTCAGCTCTGGCTGCTTCAATGGTTTCTGCCTATGAACAGGGCAAACCTTGGGTGGGTTACTACTGGGAGCCTACCTGGGTAATGGGCAAGCTGGACATGACTATGCTGGAAGAGCCCCCTTATGATCCGGAAGTCTACAACGACCCCAGCAATCGCGGTTGTGCTTACCCCGCTGCCAGAGTTTTAAAAGGGGTACATGTGGATCTGCAAACAACGGCTCCTGAAGTAGTGGAACTGATCAGCAAATATGAGACTACTTTGGAGCAAAACAACGATTTTCTTTCTTACATGAACAATAATAATGCCGATACCCAGGTAGCGGCTGTTTATTTCCTAAAAACTTACCCGGAAACCTGGAAAAGCTGGGTTCCGGAAGACGTAGCCCAAAAGGTGGAGCAGGCGTTAAAAGAGGTGAACTAGCCTATGCATAAAGATCATACAGCTGATAATGAATGTCTATTGGAAGTAAGGAATTTGTGGAAAATATTTGCCAAACACCCGGTAGATTTAAACGGTCAGGATAATGAAGACCTTGAAGGCCTGCAGAACAATGGGGCAGTAATCGCCGTGAAGGATGTGTCCTTTCAAGTCAACCGGGGCGAAGTCTTTGTGATCATGGGACTGTCCGGCAGCGGCAAATCCACGTTGATACGCTGCATCCCCCGTTTGATAGATCCCACCAGCGGAGAGATCATAGTCAAAGGCCGGAACGTGCTGGAAATGGATGAAAAGGAACTTATTGAATTCCGGCGCTATGAAACAGCCATGGTTTTCCAGCATTATGGTTTGCTGCCCCACCGTACCGTTATTGAGAATGTGGCTTTCGGACTCAAGCTGCGGGGGGTCAGTTTACGGGAGCGCATGGATCGCGCCCGATACGCCCTTGCCAGGGTCGGCCTGGAAGGGTGGGAAAAGCACTATCCCGCCCAGTTATCCGGAGGAATGCGCCAGAGAGTGGGCATTGCCCGGGCTTTGGTCCAGGAAACCGATCTGCTGCTGATGGATGAACCTTTCAGCGGCTTGGATCCCCTGATTCGCCGGGAAATGCAGGATACCCTTATCCGCCTGCAAAAGGAAGTAAATAAAACTATCATTTTCGTAACCCATGACCTCAGTGAAGCTGTGCGGTTGGGTAACCGCATGGCGGTAATGCGCAAAGGGGAATTCGTCCAGCAAGGTACTCCGGAAGAGATAATGACCAATCCGGCTGACGAATATGTAGAGCGCTTTGTTGCTGATGAAAGAGCCATCCTTTCCGGTTCCAAAAGGCAGTCATTCTATGTGTCCATGCCCAATCGCACTAACAAACAGGCCAAGAGTACGTCTCCTTCTGCTCCGCTGGCTGCTGCCGGGCGGAGGTGATCAGCTTGTTTCCCCAAGCATGGCAATTTCATGTAGCTCCTTATATTGACTCTTTCGTAAAGTGGCTGGTAACTGCCTGGGGACCATTTTTTGATGGCTTGTCCAACCTGGTGTTAGTGATGCTGCTGCAGGTAGAATACTTTTTGAAGTGGCTTCCCTGGTGGGCCTGGATAATTATAGTAACTCTCCTGGCCTGGCGGCTGACCCATAACTGGCTGAAAACCCTTCTCCCCGGTGTACTCTTTTTTACCATAGGCATGTTCGGGCTGTGGGAAGTAGCTATGGAAACCCTGGGGATAGTTATTATCGCGGTATTTATATCACTGGTTTTCGGCATTCCCCTGGGTATAGCCATGTCCGGCTCGGAACGGGTCAATGCGCTGATCACCCCCATCCTGGACGCCATGCAGACTATGCCCAGTCTGGTGTACCTTATCCCTGCCCTGATGCTGTTCGGATTGGGCAAGGTGCCTGGGGTATTTGCCACAGTCATCTATGCCCTGCCTCCGGTAGTGCGTTTGACTAATCTGGGTATTCGCCAGGTTTCCCGGGAAGTGCAGGAAGCAGCCCTTGTTTTCGGGGCTTCCCGCTGGCAGATGATGAAGGAAGTGCGCTTCCCCCTGGCCATGCCCACCATAATGGCGGGCATAAACCAGACCACCATGATGGCCTTGTCCATGGTGGTTATTGCCAGCATGATCGGCGCCGGCGGTCTGGGTGAGGAAGTCCTCAAAGCTACCAACCGGGTGGCGGTGGGCAAGGGTTTTGAAGCAGGCTGGGCTATTGTGGTGCTGGCTATAATTATTGACCGTATTACCCAGGCTACCGCCAAAAGCTGGGAGCCCCCGCACAGGTAACTTGGACAGATTTCCAGTATGTTGTAAGCAGCTGCTTATTCCCCTAAACAAAAGCTGCAGCGGACTGTACTACAGGATCCGCTGCAGCTTTTTGATTCCTGCTCTTCCCTTTCAGTCTTATTTATACCCAAAACCGGGGATACTGGCGATGGGCTATTAACTTGTTTACTGCCCAGGCTACCAGCACAATAATGATGGTGTCTGCCACCACGGTGCCCAGCAGCACTCCCGGGGAGTAACCGCCCAGGTAAGCCGCAATTGCGGTCCCCCCTCCCGGCGGGTGAATGGTATTGGTGACGATCATCAGGAGTCCTGCCAAAACCACCACCAGGGCAATGGACCACCAGGCCGGTTCCCAGATCACCAGCATCAGTAAAGCCGCCAGGGCTGACATGATGTGCCCGCCTACCACATTGCGGGGCTGGGCAAAAACATTTTGGTAGGACACGAAAAGCATAATAGCCGATGAAGCCAGCGAGGGTATCAGAAACAGGATATGAAAATGAAAGCTGGTAAAGCAAATAACACCCATTCCCAGCCCTATGCCCAGCAATGAAACCATGTTTTCCAGCCACATGGATGCCGCTGCCGGCTGGGGAGCAACTGAACCTGAAGCAACCTGGCGGGATTCGAAACGGGATTGATACATGTTTACAGCCTCCCTGTGCTTGAGGTGTTTTTCCGGTAGCTTCCCTGATGATATCCATAGCCTACTATCTAATAATACTCCTTTTTTCGTCATTGGGTTGTATACAACGGGCAGTAAAAAGACTTCCCATTGTAAGGGAAGCCTCTGAGTGTTAAAAACTTATTGACAATTTTGCGCTCGAGATTGCCACGGTACCCCGTTCTTATCACCTGCAGTGCAGGCCACGATGAATGAAAAGTCCTCTTATATGTCATTGCGAGCCCCTGAAAGGGGCGCGGCAATCTCATTCGTCTATCTGTCTCCCCGTTGGAGATCGCCACGCGCTACGCGCTCGCGATGACACAATGGTTGCCTTTTTACTGACATGAAAGCCATTTTCGCAGCAATGACACAAATGGTGACTTTTCATTTATCGCGGCCTGTTATTCAGGTGGTAATTGCGAGTCCCGGCAGCGACGTGGCGATCTCTTTAACTAACCTTTTTCGGTATTCTGAACTTCCCGCGGTGCGGGAAGTTGCCCTTAACAAGGCTAAATTATCTACTGGTGGCTCATTACCTGCTGAGCTTGCTGTTCTGCAGCCATAAGCTGGTGAATCGAATCGTCATAGGGATTGAAATAACCTTTTTGTATCAGATAACCACTAATCCCCTCATGCTCCAGAGCCTTTTGGGTAGCAAAACCACTTAGCAAAGCCCTGACTTCCGGAGTAGTCGACTGTAAAGCAGCCGTAAAATAAGCCTGGGCCGATGCAGCAGCTGCGGCCATAAAAGCAAAAGCTAGGGTTTTATCCGCTGATTGATCAGCTTTTTCACCGAACATTTTACTAATGAAGTTGGTCACTAATTGGTCCCTCCTGAAGTAATATTTTTGTCATGTATCAACTGCTGCATTCCCTGGATCCTGGCTTCCGCTGACATTATAGCTGTCTCAGTCATAGTTCTTAGTTCCTCGTCATTCAGGGCGTTAATAGCGGCCTTGGCCAAAGCCAAGCTTTGGGTTTCCATGGTTATCAGAGCACTCAAAGCCAGAATCTCGTTTGGGGCCAAGTTTTTCAATAGTATACCTCCTGTCTTTTTAGAGTTAGGCCATTGATGTTATCCTAGTATTTGTCAAATACGTCAGACCTATTCCCAAGTAACAGCTGTCATTAAGACCGCCTGAAAGGGGGCGGCGATCTGTACCCACAGCCATCATGTGGGTCATTGCTGTGAAAATGACTGCGCTGTGTCATCGCGAGGAGCAAAGCGACGTGGCGATCTCAACCGGTTGGCCCGGCTGATTTGAATGAGATTGCCACGGCACTCCGTGCCTCGCGATGACACAAAGGAGAGCTATTTTCGCAGCCATGACCTATAAGAAGGCTTCGGGTTTGGTTATCACTAGGGCGTTTTCACAGCCATTACATGTTTAAGACTTTTTATTTATCCATTTATCCATGGCCGTTCTACAGGTCATCATTGTTGACCTGGCTGTAGAAAATATCTTCCAAAGTCATTTCTTCCGGCTTGGTTTTAACCTGGTTGAGCACCCGGGTCACCCCCCGGGCCTTGGATGCTGAACGGATAGCTGCCTCCAGTTCCTTCGGGTCATCGGTACGCCCTCTTAACACCACAGTTCCGTGCCCGCCTATACTCTCTGCTCCGATATGGTAAGGATCCACCCGGTCGTCCAGCTGCAGTTCCTCCTGGGCTTCCATGGTAACATCCTGGGTCTTGACGGCCCCGTCAGTACTGATGGAGATAGCACTGTCCACAGTCCTGACTCCAGGTATGGAGTGCAGCAGTCTTTCTACCCGCTGTTTTTCCTCCAGGGTGTCAACTACCCCTTCCACCCGCACTTCGTCCCCTGCCACATCTGCCTTCAAAGCATAACTGCGCAGATCCAGATCATTGTCCAGGATGTATTTAACCTGTTTTCTCAGTTGCTCCTCACCCTGCTCCTTCTTGGTCATAAAATCCCCCTTTCCAGGCCATATCCTCTTTATTGTTCATTGCCCATCACCTTTCACCCTGGCAGCCTCCGCTGCCGTTTATCCATCACCTATTAATATGGCCGGAAACAGCATTAATATTGCATGAGCATCACAATATAGTCAGAGGGAATTCCTGTGACAGATTTATGCGGAATTTTTGATATGCCATACTCCATGAACTGGTTAATCGTTTTGTACTGTAAGGCATAAAGCAAAAAGCTTTTACACAAAGCAAGCCTGCTGACCCTATCAGGTCAGCAGGCTTGCAGCAACGAGGGGTATTTAATTTTGGCAGCAGTTCATTCCCTCTCTTCTTTTTCCCTCTCCATTGCCAGCAGGTCTTCCATAAGATGGGGAATGCCTTTATAAACCAGCATTTCCCATACTCCCATGAGTTCTTCGATAGTAACAATTTTTGCTTCCAGGAGCAGCTGCAGCACCTGGCCATCGATAGCCGCTATTAATGTAGCCGCCAGAGCCCGGTGCAGGCGGGATGGTTCCACGTCATAAGCCCGGAGCATGCCCCGCTCGGACATGTCCACCCAGCCGCGATACTTGCTGCCCAATCGCTCCTGCATGGCCTTGTTGCTCTTTATGGCCTCATGGGTCAGGTAAAATTGCAGTTGGTTATGCTCCATGTTCTCCAACCGCTGCCGGATACCATAAAGCAGGCTCTCTTTAAGCTCTTCCGGTGAACCGGAGGAAATAAGGGAAGTTTTGAAAGGGCTTATGGCGGCGCGCAAATACTGGTCGATGAGAGCATACAGTATCTCATCCTTGCTCTCATAGTGGTAGTAAACTGCGCCTTTGCTGAGTCCAGCTTCATCAGCGATGGATTGCACACTGGCTTTATGGACTCCGAATTTGGCAATTACTTTCCTGGCCGCATCAAGAATGGCCTCTTTGCCGCCCTTGTTATTTGCCAACAACTTCACCTCATATCCGCTTTATGGCCAATTAACGCTAGCATAGATTACAAATGTCACCTGCTGTGCAGACCACGATAAATGAAAAATCATCTTTGGTGTCATTGCTGTGAAAACGGCTTCCCTAGTATGTCATGGTTGTTATAATAGCTCCCAATTGTGTCATTGCTGTGAAAACGGCTTCCTTTTGTGTCATCGCGAGGCACGAAGTGCCGTGGCGATCTCGTTCACATACCTGCAGGCACCGTTAGAGATTGCTTCGCTCCGCTCGCAATTATCACCTGAATAACAGGCCACGATAAATGAAAACTTAAGTCTGTCGTCGCTATGAAAGGAATTCTTAATTGTCATTGCGAGCCCCGACGGGGCGTGGCAATCTCATTCATAATCAGCCGGGCTTACCGGTTGAGATCGCCACGCGCTGCGCGCTCGCGATGATACTTTAGTTGCTTTTTTCTGACGTGAGAGATGTTTTCACGAAAATACTGATTTATTTACCCTTGTAGACGGGTTTTCTCTTTTCCAGGAACGCCTTCATGCCCTCGGTCTGGTCCTCACCAGCAAACAACAGCGCCCAGATTTTCTGTTCGTGTTCCAGGCCGGCATCCAGTGAGTTATTTTCCGCAAAGTTCATAGCTGCCTTGGCAGTACGCAGGGCGGCCGGGCTCTTGCGAGCCAGGGACTTGGCCAGCTTAAAAGCTTCCTCCTGCAGCTCGGCAACGGGTACCACTTTATTGACTATGCCCAAGTTAAAGGCAGTCTGGGCATCTATAATTTCCCCGGTTAGAACCAGATAACGGGCCCGGCTCCAGCCGATGGCTCTGCCCAGGCGCTGGGTTCCGCCGCAGCCGGGCATAATGCCCAGGTTAATTTCCGGCAAACCAAATATAGCATTATCAGCAGCAATGCGTATGTCACAGGCCAGGCAGATTTCAGTTCCGCCTCCCAGAGCCGGTCCGGCAACGGCTGCAATATAGGGCTTGGGCGATGTGGGGATCAGTTCCACCATCTTGTGGGCAGAAGCGATAAACTCTTCCATTTCCTGCACCGACGCTTCGGCCATGTAAGGTATATCTCCCCCAGCGGCAAACACCTTGTCTCCGCCGGTTATTATAACTGCCTTCACTTCGGGGTCATTGTTCATTTCGGTAAAAGCTGAAGTAAGCTCAGCTACCGACTCAGGATTGGTGGGGTTCATGGATTTGGCATTATCAAACAGGACTATGCCAACACCTTCTCTTTTCTCCATTTTTAACAGTTTGTATTCCATTAGTATTAACCTCCTTTTTTCATACAGTTATTGATATAAGCTTAAGGGAGTTACTCATACATAGCATTGATTACGTCCTGGTATTTTTGTTCTATCTGCTTGCGCTTCAGCTTCATGGTGGGGGTCAGTTCCCCGCCTTCCTGGGTCAGCTCGTTGGTCAGCAGCGTGTACTTCTTGATCTGTTCCACCCGGGCCAGTGACTCATTCTGCTTGGCAATTATATCATCATAGAGTTTGATCACCGCTGGGTTTTTAACCAGGTCTTCCCGGGAGGTGAATTTGATGTTGTTGCGCTGGCAGTATTCTTCCAGAACCACGAAATTGGGCACTATCAGGGCAGTAATATAAGGTCTTCCTTCCCCGATAGTCACAAACTGCTCGATGAACAGGTTTTCCCCGAAACGCATTTCTATCTGCTGGGGTGAAATGTTTTTGCCTCCCGCGGTGATAATCAGGTCTTTGATGCGGTCGGTAATCTTTATGTAGCCAAGTTCCATGCCGTCTTTTTTAATAAACGACATTTCCCCGACATCCTGGGTCTTGAACCAGCCATCCTCGGTGAAGCATGCGGCGGTGGCCTCCGGGTTGTTGTAGTAACCCTGCATGCACATGCCGCCCTTTAACTGGATTTCACCCTCATCGGAAATCCGTACCTGCACCATAGGAATCATAGGACCGCATTCCCCTGGTCTGCCATAGCCGTTAAAGCCCACACATACCGGGAAGAATTCCGTCAGGCCATATCCCTGTATTATGTTGATGCCAAAAGCCTGGAAGAACTCGTTGATCTCCGCGGCAAAGGCTGCACCTCCCACATGGTAAACATCGCAGTTTTCCGCTCCCAGGGTCTGGCGTACTTTTTTCATTACCAGGGCATCAGCCAGGGAATGCTGGATCCGCAAGAACACTCCCGACTTTTTCCCGGCCAGATTGTTGCGGTAAACCTGCAGCGCCACCTTCTCCGCCCAGTTAAACATCTTGGCTTTTACCGGGGAAGCAGTTTTCAATCCCTCATGGATGGTACCGTATACCTTTTCCCAGATACGGGGCACACTGGTCATCAAATGGGGCCTGATCTCCTGCATGACTTCCAGGAACTGCTTGGGATCTGGACAGTAGGCAATACGTACGCCCATACTCATACAGCCGTAGGACCACATCCGTTCAAATACATGGCTCAGGGGGAGTATTGCCAGGGATACATGCTGGGGACCAGTGTAGAGAAAGCGCAGGCTGGACGGGTAAATTCCATTCATAAAGCTGCGGTGGGTATGTATGGCTCCTTTCGGTTTGCCGGTGGTCCCTGAGGTGTAAATCAACGTAAGAATGTCATCGGGATTTACGCTGTTCAACCGCTCCTGGAGGGCGGCATCCTGCTTGGACCTGCGGCCTATGGCCAGGAGGTCATCAAAATACATGCTGTCATCGCCGGATATGACAATGTCACGGTCGAAAGCCACGATTTTTTCCAGGAAAGGACTCTCGGCCTTTACCTTCTTGGCCCGGTCATACTGTATCTGCTCGCCTACAAACAGTATCTTTATACCGGCATCATTGACAATATGGGCCGCTTCTTCGGCAGAATTGGTGGCATAAATGGGAACCGATACTGCCCTTGTAGCCAGAATGCCCAGGTCGGCAATGGCCCATTCTGCACGGTTGGCTGAGAAAATTCCCGCCATCTCGCCGGGCTGTATCCCCATCTCCAGAAGGGCTTTGGCCACTGCCCGGATCTGTTCGGCGAAATCTTTCCACTTGATGGTAACCCATTGACCTTTGACTTTATGGATCAGGGCGTCTTGATCCCCAAACTCCTCTGCCTTTTTCAGTATCATGTAGGCCAGGGTTTTGTTTTTCTCCAGGTATGCGGCAAATTCCTGTTCCAAGTCCTTAGGCAAGTTTGTTAAAGTTCCAGACATAATTAGCCTCCCTTGTCCCTGATGACGCCTTAAGCTTCTCCATGGGCTTAAAGCAGATCACCAGTTCTCCCTGTATAACAGGACATATTACCATACAACTATTAAGGGTAAAGTAGAGACCGCGGCTGGTATCAATGCAGCTTCAAGCAGGAATACGCCATGGAGGCATATTAACAAATCTCTGCCGGCTAGAACTCTTGTTGGTTGAAGCGATCAATAACAAGTTAACAGCTTGCGCTGCTGACAGGACTGGTTACATTAGGTAATTACTTCCCCCCTTAAAATTTCGATTCGAAAATGATTTATCTACTACTAATATACTGACTAGTCGGTACAGTTTCAACTGTTTTTTATCACATTTTGGAATAACAGCATCATCAGTGGCGCTGGCACTGCTGGAAATATAGGGCCCGGAAAATACAAAAACCGCCCTCCGGTTATGGATGGCGGTCAGCGTGTCAATAAAGTTTAATAATAGTTGGACGTTCGAGATTGCCACGGCACTCCGTGCCTCGCAATGACACAAATGATGGGCTTTTGGTTATGTCATCGCGAGGAGCGCAGCGACGTGGCGATCTCTTATCATGGCCTTTTTCGACAGTCTGACCGCCCTCCGGTTATGGATGGCGGTTTTCATGTGCCCCAGGTTTGTTATGGAAGAGCCGGTATTTCCCTGCTAATCCTTTCGGCAAATGTTATCTACCAGTATTGTGATATATGCCTGCCGCATCTCCTCATTGTACAGATCGATACCCAGTAATTCTTTCAGGTGCTCACCCATTAAGATTGGAAAATTCAACCCACTAACCAGGTTCAGGGCTTTCAGGGAAAGAACCTGGTCATCCAGACCCGGTGTTATTTTCCCGATGGTCTCCTTAATCAAGGCAAAGCCCTCATGGCGAATGAAAGCCAGGTATTCTTCCTGTACATTAAGGGGGTGGTCGTTGATGGCATGCCTGACCATGTTTTTCAAGATGTCCGGATATTCAACTACGATGCCGATAAAGCTGCTGACAAAGGTATATAATTTGGCCTTCTCGTCCTGGCCTTCCGTTTTTAAATACTCAAAAGCGCTTTTCAGCTGGTCGATAACATTCCGCAGTGCTTCATTGATCAGAACATCTTTGGACCCAAAATGGTAGTTCACGGCGGCTACATTGACACCAGCCCTTGCGGCGATTTTCCGGATGGTAATATTCTGGAGGCCTTCTTCAGCAATCATATCCATGGTAACCCTGATGATTCTTTCCTTGGTGCTGAGGCCGTTCAGCTGGTTTTCCACAGACTCTACCCCCAGTGTTTAAACAATGTTTAAAACAATTATAACGTAATAGCTGTTTCCCCCTCAATCGCCCAAAAACCCACCGTTGACGTAAATTCCGTTTTAGGATAGCATAAAACTACAGGTTATTCAAACATTGTTTGAATTATTGCTTCAAGGGTGGAGGGTTGGAATGGCGCGGACACTGCATATGGGCCTCGATGTGGGATCTACTACGGTTAAACTCATCATCATGGATGATAATGACAGGATAATCTATCAAAACTACAGCCGTCACCATGCCGATACCAGAAAACACGCCGGTGAACTCCTCAGGCAGGCCTATGCAGAGATCGGCAATGCACCCCTCACCGCCCGGGTAAGCGGTTCCGCAGGCATAGCCCTGGCCTCCATGCTGGGCATAGCGCATACCCAGGAAGTCATCGCCTGCAACCAGGCAGTGGAGCACTTTATCCCCCAGACCGACGTAGTCATCGAACTGGGCGGGGAAGATGCCAAGCTCACCTTCCTGCGCGGGGGATTGGACCAGCGCATGAACGGCATCTGCGCCGGGGGAACCGGCGCCTTCATCGACCAGATGGCTACCCTGCTGGGAACTGACGCTGCCGGATTAAACCAACTGGCCCAGAATTCTACCACCATCTACCCCGTAGCCGCCCGCTGCGGTGTTTTTGCCAAAACGGATATCCAGGTGCTGTTGAATGAAGGTGCCCGCAAGGAAGATATTGCCGCATCTGTGTTTCAGGCGGTGGTCAACCAGACCATCAGCGGCCTGGCGGCAGGAAAATCCATAAAAGGCCATGTGGCTTTTCTGGGCGGTCCCCTGCACTTTTTGCCGGAACTGCGCAAGAGATTTAAAGCCACCCTGCAGCTGGACGACCAGCATGCCATCTTTCCGGATCATGCCCAGTACTATGTGGCCATGGGAGCAGCCCTTACCTCCCGGGAGGATGGCCTTACCAACCTGCCCAGCCTGTTAAAACGTCTGGAAGAGTCAAGTGAAAATCACGAAATCTTCCGGTTGCAGCCTCTCTTTAAGGACCCGGAGGAACTGGAGCAGTTCCGCCGGCGGCATTCCCTCCACCAAGTGAACCTGGGAGACCTGGATTCCTTTGCCGGGGATTGTTTTCTGGGCATAGATGCCGGGTCCACCACTACCAAGGCGGTCCTTATAGATGATAAAGGTACCCTGCTATATTCCTATTACGGCAGCAATACCGGCAGCCCTTTAAATTCTGCCATCAATATCCTGAGAAACCTGTACAGCCACCTGCCGGCCGGCGCCCGCATTGCCCAGGCAGCAGTGACCGGCTATGGGGAAGGAATTATAAAAACCGCCCTGCGGGTTGACATCGGTGAAGTAGAAACCATGGCCCACTACCGGGCGGCCCGGTTTTTCGCTCCTGACGTGGACCTGATCCTGGACATCGGCGGCCAGGACATGAAATGCCTCAAGATCCGGGAGGGCAATATAGAAAACATCATGCTCAACGAGGCCTGCTCATCGGGATGCGGCTCCTTTATCGAAGGGTTCGCCAGTTCCCTGAACCTGTCAGTGCAGGATTTCGCCCATGCTGCACTGCTGGCCTCAGCCCCGGTGGATCTGGGCACCCGCTGCACGGTCTTTATGAATTCCATGGTGAAGCAGGCCCAGGCGGAAGGGGCCACCGTCGGGGACATTTCCGCCGGTCTCTCCTACTCGGTCATCAAAAATGCCCTTTTCAAGGTGATGAAGATCAGGAATCCCCGGGACCTAGGGGAGAGGATCGTGGTACAGGGCGGTACTTTTCAAAATGATGCAGTCTTAAGAAGCCTGGAGCTTATCACCGGCAAGGAAGTCATCCGCCCCAATATTGCCCCGCTGATGGGGGCCTTCGGCGCGGCTCTCATCGCCCGGGACCGCTGGTCCAAGGGCCAGATCAGTACCCTTTTGACCCCGGAAGAACTGGACCATTTCTCCATGCAGACCAATCTCACCAACTGCAAGGGATGCGGCAACACCTGCCTGCTGACTATAAATAAATTTGCCGACGGCAGCCGCTTTGTATCCGGCAACCGCTGTGAAAGGCACATCGCCGGAAAGCATGACCGGAAGGAAGCCCTGCCCAATATCTATGAATACAAGTATCAACGGCTCCGGTCCTATCAGCCCCTGCCGGAGGAACAGGCCCGCCGGGGAACTATCGGCATCCCCCTGGTCCTGAACATGTACGACAATTATCCCTTCTGGTATACCTTTTTTACCGAGCTGGGCTTCCGGGTGATAACTTCGCCCCGCTCATCCCGGTCCCTTTATGAACAGGGCATGGACACCATCCCGTCGGACACCATCTGCTTTCCCGCCAAACTGGTGCACGGGCATATTATTGCCCTGATCAAACAGGGAGTAAAAAGGATCTTCTACCCCTGCATCATTTATGAGCGCCTGGAGCAGAAGGAGGCCAACAACCACTTTAACTGCCCCATAGTTATTTCCTACCCGGAAGTCATCAAAAACAACATAGACTTGATAAGGGTGAAGGGCGTGCAGCTTATGACTCCCTTCCTGCCCTATTATGATAAAAAGCAGCTGATCAACCGGCTGTATGAAGAATTCCAAGAAATCCCGAAAAGAGAAATCGCCCGGGCTGTCAGCAAAGGCTGGCAGGAAGACCAGCGCTTCAAGGAGGACGTACGCCGGAAAGCGGAAGAAATCCTGGCCTACCTGGAGGAAACCGGCAGGCAGGGAATCGTGCTGGCCGGACGGCCGTACCACATTGACCCGGAGATCAACCACGGCATACCGGAACTGATAAATTCCCTGGGAATGGCGGTCCTGTCCGAAGACTCGGTGGCACACCTGGGCCATGTCCAGCGCCCCTTGCGAGTCATCGATCAGTGGATGTATCATTCCCGTCTCTATGCCGCCGCCGACTTTGTGAGCACCCAGCCTAATCTGGAACTGGTGCAGCTGACTTCCTTCGGCTGCGGCATCGACGCCATAACCGCCGACCAGGTGCAGGAAATCCTCAAATCCCAAGGCAAAGTCTACACCCTTCTTAAAATCGACGAAGGCAGCAACCTGGGGGCCGCCAAAATCCGGCTGCGCTCCCTCCTGGCCGTTACCCGGGAGAGGAGGAGCAATCCGCCCGCCGTTGAGCCGGTGCCCTATACCCAGAACAGGATCGTGTTTACGGAAAAGATGAAAGAGACCCATACCATCCTGTGCCCCCAGATGGCTCCCATACACTTTGAGCTCCTGGAAGCAGCCGTGAAAAGTGAGGGCTACCGGCTGGAGATCCTGCCTGAGGTGGACAGGGAGGCGGTGGACGAGGGCCTCAAATACGTGAACAATGACGCCTGCTACCCGGCCATAATTGTCATCGGCCAGCTGATGCAGGCCCTGAAATCAGGCCGGTATGACCTCGACAATACTACCGTGATTATATCCCAGACCGGCGGCGGGTGCCGGGCTACCAACTATATCGCCCTGCTCCGGAAAGCCCTCAAAGAGGCCGGCTTTGACAACATCCCGGTCCTGTCCGCCAACCTTTACGGCGCCGAGAAAAACCCGGGCTTTCAGATCACCCGCCGTCTTCTGAGAAAAGCTATCCGGGCAGTGGTCTACGGGGATCTGCTGATGCGGGTCCTGCACCGGGTAAGGCCCTACGAAAAAATCCCCGGTTCGGCCGAACTCCTCTACCGCAAATGGATGGACCGCTGCAAGGTTCACCTGGAGACGGATAACAAGAGAGTATATGCAGACAACCTGGAGGGAATCGTCAGGGATTTTGACCAGCTGGCCCTTTCCCCAGTGACCAAACCCCGGGTAGGGGTGGTGGGCGAGATCCTGGTGAAATACCATCCCGATGCCAACAACCAGATCGTGAAGGTCCTGGAACAGGAAGGTGCTGAAGTCATAGTCCCGGATCTGCTGGACTTCTTCCTGTACTGTGCCTATGACCAGGTATACAAATCCCGGTACCTGTCCGGCAAAACCAGCGAGCTGCTGCTGGGCAAGTATTTTATCCACTACCTGGAGAAATACCGCCAGCCCATGAAATACTTCCTGGAGAGAAGCCAGCGCTTTGATGCCCCTACTTCCATTTATCACAAGGCCAGCCTGGCCAGCCGGATCATGTCCCTGGGGCACCACTGCGGGGAAGGATGGTTCCTGACCGCTGAGATGATTGACTTTATCCAGCACGGGATCCCCAATATCGTCTGTGTGCAGCCCTTCGGCTGCCTCCCCAACCATGTAACCGGCAAAGGCATGATAAAGGAATTGAGAAGGAACTTCCCCGAAGCCAACATCACCGCCATTGACTATGACCCCGGCGCCAGCGGGATCAACCAGATCAACCGCCTGAAACTGATGCTCTCCGTAGCCCACAAAAACCTAAAGGATTCCGCCCGGGATCCCCATGCTTACTCATCTTTAGCCAAATTGCAGGCCGTAACCGAGAGAGGGTAGAATGTATATAACATAACCCAGGCCTAAGCACTGGCAGAAAGGAGATGGGCTTGATGCCACTTCATTTGGTGCGCAACGATATTACCAAAATGAAGGTCGATGCCATAGTCAATGCGGCCAATTCCGCTCTGCAGAGGGGCGGCGGGGTCTGCGGGGCTATCTTTGCCGCCGCCGGGGCCAGGGAACTGCAGGAAGCCTGCAACAAAATCGGGGGATGCAAAGTAGGCGAAGCGGTCATTACCCCCGGCTTCAGACTCCCGGCCAAGTACATCATCCACACCGTGGGTCCCGTCTGGCAGGGAGGCAAGGCCAATGAACCCCAGCTTTTGCGCAACTGCTATATCAATTCCCTGACCCTGGCCTTAGAGCATAAATGTGAATCTATAGCCTTTCCCCTGATCTCCTCCGGAATTTATGGTTATCCTAAGGATCAGGCCTTACATGTGGCAGTTTCCGCTATCAGTGAATTTTTGTTTACTCACGAAGCAAATGTTTACCTGGTGCTTTTTGATAAAAACGCGGTCACTTTAAGCGAAAAACTCTTTTCGGCCATTACCAAATATATTGATGATAATTACGCGGAGGAACACCTGCTCAGGGAGCGCCGCAGGGGTATCGAGCTTCTTGATACAAGCTACCACCATATACAGGAAAGTCCCCGGAGGTCTTTGGAGCATATATTGGACCAGTTGGACGAATCCTTCTCGGAAATGCTGCTGCGATTAATTGATGAAAAAGGCCTGACCGATGTGGAGACCTACAAACGGGCCAATATAGACCGCAAACTGTTCTCCAAGATCCGCAGCAATAAAGACTACCATCCCAGTAAGGTAACCGCTCTGGCCCTGGCTATTGCCCTTAAGCTGAACCTGGACGAGACCCTGGATCTGCTCAGCAAAGCCGGTTACACCCTGTCTCCCAGCAGCAAATTCGATGTGATCATCCAGTACTTTATTGAGGAAGGCAATTACAACATATTTGAGATAAATGAAGCCTTATTCTATTTTGATCAACCCACCCTGGGTTCCTGATTGTCGCTCTCCAAGCGACCATGGCCGCCCCTAAAATTGTTATCCTTCCATTAACAAAAGAAAGGGAGGATGACAAAATGAAAACTGATTTAACGGAATTAGTATTCATCCTGGATAGAAGCGGTTCCATGTCCGGTCTGGAAAGCGACACCATCGGCGGGTACAATGCCATGCTGAAAAAGCAGCAGCAGGAACCCGGCGAAGCCATCGTCACCACGGTGCTCTTTGATGATGAATACCAGCTGCTGCATGACCGCATCAATATCAAAGGCGTACGCCCTATCACTGAGAACGAGTATTTTGTACGCGGCACCACTGCTCTCCTGGATGCCATCGGCAGGACCATTCATAAGATCAGCAACGCTCAGCAGCATACCAGCCCTGAACACCGCGCCGGCAAAGTGCTGTTTGTAATCACCACCGACGGCATGGAAAATGCCAGCCGTGAGTATTCCTTTGCGAAAATCAAACAGATGATCGAACTCCACCAGGAAAAATACGGCTGGGAATTCATCTTCCTGGGCGCCAACATCGACGCCATTGCCACCGCCGAAGGTCTGGGCATTAGTGCTGACCGGGCTGCCAACTACCATGCCGACAGCCAGGGTACCCAGCTGAGCTACCTGGCAGTCAGCGAAGCCGTCAGTGAACTGCGCGCCAACCGGAAGATTAAGAAAGACTGGAAAGCCAGTATCGATGAGGATTTCATGAAGCGGGGAAAAAATAAAAAGTAATCTGCTGAAATATCATTGGTCTCCCCTAAGCTAAGGGGCAGACTTTTTTTTGTGTGCAGTTCTGCTCAAGTGTCATCGCGAGGAGCGAAGCCACGCGGCGATCTCTTCCAACAAACCTGCAGTCCATGTTTGAGATTGCTTCGCTGCGCTCGCAATGACACGAACGATGATTTTTCATTTATCGTGGCCTGGGCATCAGGTGATAATCGCCAGGAGCAAAGCGACGCGGCGATCTCATATATACCAGGACATTGGCGGCATTTTCAAAGGATAATGAACATGACTGTAGAATAAACAAAGGTAACCTGACGGACAGTTATTGTGGGAGGATTTGTAAATGGTGGATATTGCGTCTATAGCCAAACTAGGGGAAGCCAGAAAATATAATATTGATGAAACCATCGTTTATGCCGGAGACTCTGGCCATGAGATGTTTATAATCCTTAAAGGCAAAGTCGGTGTACTTATCAACTCCATAGACGGCTTTCCAATTAAGGTAGCAGAGCTGGGCCCAGGAGATTTCTTTGGCGAAATGTCATTATTAGAAGGTATGCCCCGCAGTGCTACTGTTGAAGCATTGGAAGACTGCATCGTCCTGGTTATCAACGAAAATAACTTCGAGAAGATCATTGCCCAACAGCCCAGTTTGGCTTATCGCATTATGAAGGGCATGAGCAGTCGTATACGCAAGCAAAATGAAGAGATCTCCAAACTAAAACAAGGGGAAGCTGGGGAATCCCAGGCCAGTGAAGTCAGTTCGTCAGTAAAAATTCTGGATGACTCAATTTTCCCGCCCAATCATAAGACTTACCCGCTGACTGCTTCACCGGATGATGAAGGGTTTTTGTTTGACCGGGAAGTAACTTGCCCGGTTTGTACACAAACCTTTAAGGTTAAGAGTGTCCGTTCTTCCAAACTGGGCAAACCCAAACCAGATACCAAAGAGGTCCATCTGCTTATTACAATAGCCGCCGTTCCACAACAGTTGAACAAGAGCAACGTCTTTCTCTGCTTTTAGGCGAGCTAAGCTTGAGATTAGGTAACAATGAAGAAGCATTGAAATTCTTCCGCGGCGCTTTAGTGAGAAAAGGCGACGGCAACAATACTATTAACCGCCAAGCCGAAGATAAAATTGCCCAGTTGCGCGAAGCTAGTAAAGCCTAAAGGGCAAAAGATCAACACATTAAACGAAGTGCATCCCGGCTTGAATTAGCAAAGGTCTGCCCAACCCAGGGGCAGACCTTTTTTATGTAAGGATTATATTCAGATGTCTTTCCTGGAAACTGGTTTCATCCTGCCATCGCGAGGAGCGCAGCCACCTGGCGATCTCTTTTCTCAGGCTCTTACCCCAGCCTGCATCAGAGGAGCAGTCAGCAGCTTATTCAAACAGTCTCCGCCTGTGTCATCGCGAGGAGCGCAGCGACGTGGCGATCTCTTTTCCCAGGCTATTTTACTTCCCCATCCTGCATCAGAGGAGCAGTCAGCAGCGGATTCAAACAGTCTCCGCCTGTGTCATCGCGAGCGTGCAGCGCGTGGCGATCTCTTTTCCCCGGCTATTTCACTTACCCCAGCCTGCATCAGAGGAGTAGTCAGCAGCGGATTCAATCAGTTTCCGCCTGTGTCATCGCGAGCGTGCAGCGCGTGGCGATCTCAATGCATTTGTTCACACTGAATGGCACAAAATAACCAGGGGTGATCGGAATAAAGAAAACAAACTGGCTGCAGCTTCTTATATCAGTAGGACTCATCGAGGCTATAGGATACCTGGGCAGTTTTCTGTCAGGTGACATGAAACCTGTGTATAACCCCCTGGAAAAACCGCCCCTGGCACCGCCCACCTGGGTGTTCAGCATAGTATGGCCCGTCTTGTACGCCTTGATAGGCATTGCCGCCTACCGGATCTACCGGCACCACAGCCAGGCAAGCAGGCAGGCTTTAATATGGTTTGGCGTGCAAATGTTCTTCAACTTCTGGTGGAGCATAGTGTTTTTCCGCTTTGAGCTATTCTGGGCCGCCGCGGCAGTCATCGTAATAATCCTCATCACAGCGGCCTATACCACCTATCTCTTCAGCAAGATAGACAAAACAGCCCAGTGGCTCATGATACCCTACCTGCTCTGGGTCATATTCGCCACTTATTTGAATATTGGCCTGGCCATTCTGAATTAGCATGTTTTTCACCTGCCTTTGCATATCTCCTGCCAGCGGAAATAGTTCATACGATTAATACAAACGGCCAGTATTCTTGCTGATTTCCCACATCCCAACACACCTGTATAACCCGAACGACAACTATGGCATTTTTCTGCCTGAAACTCACTTCCAAATAGAAGGATACGAATAAGAAAGATAGTATTTATGAAAATTGGGAGGGTTTTGGATTGCATAATGCTATAACGGGAATAGACCGCCAGCTTAAACCTCACCTGGAACAGGCAATACAACGGGCAGAGAGAATACGATTGATTGTGGCTTTTGTCATGTAATCAGGCGTAAAGCTGCTTGCTCCCCATCTCAAACTGGCTTCAGAACGCGGTGTTCCCATCCAGCTGTTAACTAGCCGTTACCTGTCAATAACTGAGCCTTCTGCAATTTATTATTTGTATGATCATGTAAAAGGTATCGACGTACGTTTTTATAGCGAAACCGTGCGGTCGTTTCATCCGAAAGCCTATATCTTTGACTACAGGGATGAGGGAGAGATATTTGTAGGTTCGTCCAATATATCCCTGTCTGCATTGACAACAGGAGTCGAATGGAATTACCGGTTTTTCAAAAGCGAACACCCCGAGGATTACCAGCACTTTTCCAATACCTTTGATTTACTATTCCAGTACTATTCGGAACCGGTAACAGAGGAACTGCTTAAAGCATATGCACTTTCCTACAAAAAGCCCAGAATTATGCGGTCTGAGGAAAATACATCTCCTCCGCAATTGCCCACACCTGAACCCCGGGGAGCACAGATCGAAGCTTTGTATTATTTAAAACAGGCGCGCCTCGAAGGTGTAAACAAGGGACTTGTGGTAGCAGCTACCGGAATAGGGAAAACCCACTTGGCAGCCTTTGATTCCTTGACTTTTGAGCGGGTGCTCTTTATCGCCCACAGGGATGAAATAGTACGACAGGCTTATGATATTTTCAGGTCCATTCGCCCTGCATCCCGGCTTGGCTTCTTTACCGGTGAGCATAAGGACTTCGGTGCAGACATTTACTTCAGTACCATACAGACCCTTTCAAGACCTGAGAACCTGCGAATTTTTCCTCCTGACTATTTCAATTACATAGTTGTAGATGAGTTCCACCATGCAGCTGCTGAAAGCTACCGGAGAGTTCTGAATTATTTTCAGCCGGACTTTCTTCTCGGCTTGACCGCAACACCCTTCCGCATGGATAATAAAGACATTTTTGAGCTATGCGGTGACAATGTGATTTATGAGATATCCCTGAAACAGGCCATTGAGCGGGATATGCTGGTTCCTTTCCGCTATTATGCCATCTATGACCCCACTGATTACGACAAAGTTGAATTTGTAAACGGGAGATATGTAATAGAGGATCTGGAAAGAGAGCTGTCGCACACAGACAGGGCTGACCTGATATTGACCCACTACCAGAGACTAGCGGGAGAAAGAACCCTGGGATTCTGCGTGTCCATAAAACATGCTGAGTTTATGGCACAGTATTTTACCGAGCATGGAATTAAATCAGCTGCAGTTCACAGCGGCCTGTCAGGCAACAACTGCTCAGCAGACAGGCATGAGGCAGTTGAAATGCTGAAGAACGGTGAAATTCAAGTGATCTTCGCGGTAGATATCTTTAACGAGGGTGTCGATATCCCGGTTGTGGATACCGTAATGTTCCTGCGGCCAACAGAGTCCTACGTGGTTTTCCTGCAGCAGTTAGGCCGGGGGCTACGCAAATATCAAGATAAACATTATCTAACCGTGATAGATTTTATCGGGAACTATAAAAGAGCTCACTATGTACCCTTAATTCTTGCCGGTGAAAACCCATGGACCTCACAAAAACCGGTTGTACGTAATCCGGAAGAATACAACATGCCCGAAGGCTGCATGATTAATTTTGATTTTCGTATAATTGACCTCTTCCAGGAGCTGGCTGCCCGTGATCCCAAAAGCTTCAGGATGCGTGATACCTATGCGCGCCTCAAGCAATCATTAAAAAGACGTCCAACTAGGGTAGATATTTATGAAGGAAGCGATATACCTATCCGGGAATACCTGAAGGAAGGCTGGCTCAGGTTTCTCAAACAAATGGGGGATTTGGACCCAACGGAAGAAAGCTGGCTGGGAACAGCCGCAGAGGAATTCCTGAAAGAGATCGAGAAGACTCATATGACTAAAGCCTACAAGGTACCCACAATCAGTGCATTCTTAATTGGTGGTACTATTGTACCGAGAGTACACCTTGACCAAATAGCTGAGGAAATACGGAGTTTTTACTTTGACAACCCCCTACACCAAAAGGACCTGAACGATCCCAGTAACCGTAATTGGAGGAACTGGGGACTTAAAGAATTTGCCAATCAAGCCAGGAAAAATCCGGTTAACTTCCTCAGCCGGGGGCGATTTTTCCACTATGATGAAATAAACAAGGTAATGTATATAGACTCTTCTGTTGAACCATTCCTGTTACTGCTAACTCATAATATCCAGAAATAGACAGTGTTAATTGTCCAGAAGTTGATGGAGATAGTGTCCATAGCAATTGTTGCTCCCCCGTAAGGGGCAGGGAGAACTAAACCAGCTCTCCCTGGATGACCAACTTGACCATGTGGTCATCAATGATTCTCCGGTTGTTCTGTGCCCCATAAAGCAGGCAATGTGTGCAGACCTTGTTAACCATCCTGGCTGCTCCACCGGAAAACATGAAAATCTCATCGATTGCCTGATCGGAGAAGATATCATGGTCCGCACCTGCGTATTCCAGGTGCCGTTTTATGTATTCTCCTACTTCAGCTCTGTCCAGGTGGGGAAGCCGGCATATAAGGTCAATCCTTTGCCTTATCGCTGCGTATGATTGCAGCTTAAGTCTTTCTAATAGTTCGTTCTGACCAACCAAAACTAAAGCCATGGGACCTGGGCATCCATCTTGAAGTTCAGCAAAAACCGGACTTCCTCCAACATCTCTTTATCCAACAGGTGGGCTTCATCTACGATTACCACCGGCTGCAGATTATGTATGCCCTTCAGCAGCTCAATTTCCCTATGCAGCTGGCGTTTGGCATCTCCCCGATAGAATTTGGCTTCACATCCTAACTGCTCAAGAAGACCTTTGTAAAAATGCCGGGGAGTTAGCTTGGAATCGGCCAGATACATTACCATGAATCGCGAATTGTTCAGGATATCTTTGAACTTGCGTATAGTGGTGGTCTTTCCTGTGCCACAGTCCCCGGTTACTACTACAAAATGCTGGCGCTCTGCGGCGTATTCCAGTCTCCCCAGGGTCTCTTCCAACCAGTGGGACTGGTACAACTGATCGGTGGGAATATCCCGGCAAAAGGGAGTTCGCTTAAATCCATAGAATTCCTCAAACACTATCTTTGCCCTCCTTGCGCACTTTCCGATAAGAGACCACGGGGGCGGGAATCTTTTGGCGCTCCTGATTCTTTTTGGCTGCGGCACTCAGCAGCCGGGAGGAATCGGCTGGTTGGGGCAGTAAATGATCTGGCATCTGGGGTCTTTTCCCGCTATGCTCTCCTACTTCCAATGGGCGTACTCTAAAGGGTTCATGGTTTTGGTATTCAATGTTTAATTCGCTTGTATCGGCCGGGTCATAAACAACATTTACCTTACAGCCGATAAAGTTGAGACCTACCTCATACTTGCGCCCTTGAAAGCTGATGCAGCCCGATTTGTCTACTTTTCTTTCTTCACAATGCATGAAGGCGTCGGCTAGTATTTCGGGGTCCAGGTATTTCAAGGGATGTTTGTCGCTGTGATAAGCGGTATAGGGGCTGATGTTTTCGCCCAATGCTGTGTGGGGTTTGTGCTGATAACATTCTTCCAGCCAGACGGCGAATAGCTGGTTCAATCGTTCCAGGGTTTGCGGTTTTTCTAATGATACCTCGGCTAAAAATGAGTCAATTAATCTGTTGAATCTTTCCGGTTTTCCGGTGGATTCCGGTGAATAAGGCTTGGCATAGAGCAAGCGTATGCCCATTTGGGAACAGGCTCTGACCATCCAATTGTTCCGGTACTGTTTGCCGTTATCGAAGTATACTCTTTCGGGTACTCCGTACTTTAGAATTGCCTTGCGGAAGGCGTCTTCTACAATGATTTGATCCAGGGTGGGATAGAATTCTCCGTGGAGAATAAACCGGGTGGCGTCATCAATGAAGGTTACCAGGTAAACCTGCTTCTTGCGTCCATACTGGCCAATAGGCAGGTAGGGGCCGTATTTCACGTCGGAATGCCATAACTGGTTGCGATATTTCCTTTGAAAGCGCCGGGCGGCGGTACCGCTTTGGGCATAAAGCTTCATATGCCGGGCACTGTACCCTCGCTCGGCCAGTTTTTCCTGCAGGGTGCTGCGCTTGATCTGGCCTGGCTCTACCAGGCCCTCCCACTCCAGAATCTGAATTATCTGGGATATGCTGCGGCTGGGTACCTGCCGGCGCAGCAGGATGGCTTGTTCCAGAATGTTCTCTGGTATGGCTTCTCCCCCTCGCCCTCCTTTGCCTTTGGGCTTGAGGCCGTTAAAGCCATCTTTTCGGTAATGGGACAAATAACGGCGCAAGGTTCGTTCTGATATCCCGGATTCTTCGCATATCCTGGCTTTAATTTGCCGGGCCTGGCCAGGATCTAAACCTTTGTCCAGAAGCGGGGATAACAGCTGCATCCGCTGGGCAGCAATTTCTTCGGCTTTCTTTTGGTCTTTCATGCTGTTCCTCCTTTGTCAGGGTTAGGTTTCAGCATGAGTCTAGACCATGTCCATTATGGACAGAATGCCAAACGGGTATGTGGCCAAAGATTTAAATTTGCCAGCGGTCGGACAATTCTTGCCAGCCATCCCGGGGCATCTCCAACATGATGCCAAATTCTGTGGAGCTTGGACTGGGGAAGTAGGGATGCATCCTTCACAGATTCATAGCCGTACCTGATCTTGATGGCTTGCAGGCAGCCCTGAAAGTAATCAGCCAGGTTGTTAAACCAATGCCGCCAGCGGCTTAGGGTTGATTCATCTGTGGGTATGCTCAGTCCTGGTTTTCCGGTTATCACTGCTTCAATACTTTCACTGACGTGGAGCTTGTAGGGAACGAGTTTGTCAGGAAGTTCATGATGAATGCGCCTGCACTCTTGGCATCGCAGTCTGCGGATGACCAGGATTATTTTTTCCCCCTTATCATCAATGCAGATCCGCTTTCTGCTGCCGATTACTTTCAGCCGTCCGTTACAGCAGGGGCAACAAATCTGCTCCTCGCTCCTAACAAAAAACCCCTTTTGCGGGGTTCTCTATCAGCTCATAATCTGTTACAATGACCATACTGACTTTGTTTGGACGTCCTTGGTGCTTCTTTGACCCAGCAGCACATTAAACAAGGACGTCTTTTCCTTTCTTTGAAATAATCTATGGTCATTATATCCAGCAATTCTTGGACAGGCAATTTTGTCAGCTTTTGGTCAGGTTAGAGTGGCAGTAACAAGATACAGTTAAGTCAATATTGGAAACAGAAAAGCAGCGACTGGGGTTGCAGGAAGTTAAAT
>LFRM01132810.1_pt1 | contig 45314 bp, 40 predicted proteins | sample 618341 | NCBI WGS metagenome assembly LFRM01 (sample SAMN03654438, study PRJNA283298) | anaerobic digester metagenome | isolation source: pool of bioreactors CSTR01a, CSTR02a, and CSTR03a thermophilic anaerobic... | place: Denmark: Kgs. Lyngby | collected 2014-05-21 | reverse complement strand
GCCGGCGAAAATTACATCGAGATTAATGATTTGCGGGTTCGCAATGGCAATATCGACGAGACGTACACCAAAACGTTGAGAAATCTGACCTAATGTGTCACCGCTGCGGATAGTGTAGAAAAAACCGCTGCATGTTTCCGGTGGTGGGGGCAGAGGAATACAGACTCTTTGTCCCGGTACAATTACATCTGGGTTTGTTATCTGAGGATTGGCTGCAATGATTTGGTTAAGTGGTGTGCCAAAGCGTGCGGACAGGATAAAGAGAGTGTCTCCCTGTACTACTGTATAAACAAAACCTTCACAACTTGGTGGCGTCGGTAACTGTCTTTCCATGCTTATGCTCCTCACTTAAAGATTTACTCTCACTGTCACGACTGCATTGTGGTTCCATTACAGCATGTTATGTTCTGCACGAGTATTTGGTTAAAGATCGCCTAAAATAATAAACCCCAGCGTCTTCTCTAAATTCGGTCGCATGCCGAATTAGTTTGCAGAAGACGACTGGGTAAAACAGGGGGTATTAGCTTCTATTGCCTAATTTCTTCTGTCACGCAGCATCAAGAGCCGCAGCAGTTGTGTCAGGGCTACAGCTGCCGAAGCTACATATGTTAAGGCAGCTGCATTTAATACTTTGCGCGTTCCGCTAACCTCATGTGAGGTAATTAACCCACCCTGTGCCAACAATGCTACTGCACGCTGCGATGCATTGAACTCCACAGGCAGAGTTACCAGATGAAAGAGCACACCAAAGGCAAACAAGATTATGCCGAGATCCATAAAAATATTGGCTGCACCCTGTACAGAAAAGATAAAGCCGATGACAAACAGGGGCATGGCTAGTTGGGAGCCGAGATTAGCTACGGGGAAAAGATTATTACGAAATGCTAAGGGAAAATAACCTTCACTATGTTGAATGGCATGACCTGTCTCATGGGCAGCAATGCCCAGGGCAGCCAAAGAACTACTGTGGTAAACGGCAGGTGAAAGACGGATTACACCTTGCCGGGGATCATAATGATCGGTTAACTGTCCCCGCCCTAACTGTATTTGAATATGATAAAGACCCGCAGAATCAAGCAAATACCGGGCTGCTTGGGCACCGGTGACTCCCGCCCGGGACCTCACCCTGGCATACTGCTGATAGGCGATTCTTACCTGATTCTGTGCCCACAAAGCAAAAAACAATGCCGGTAGGATAATTAACCAGGTATAATCAGGAAACCACATTAAAGGGAACATCGCTTCAACCTCCTTCTATAATTCAGCGTTAGAGACGCAGGTAGAATATCCCTAATGTATTAGGGCCGCAGTGCGCCGCCACAGTCGTGCCGGCCTCTGCAACAACAATTTCTTTAAACCCAGCATATTTGCTGATTTCTGTTTTTACCAGTTCAATAGTTGACGGAGAACAGGCAGCATGAGCAATAAAGATTCTCTCAAAATCAATGTCGTTACGTTCCGCAAGTTTAGCAGCAATAAATCGCCTCATTACTTTTTCGAAAGATCCTCTGAATTTTTTACCAACAATCATTTTGCCGCCAACAACCTCAATGCAGGGCTTTATTTTCAGCAATCTGGAACCTTCGGACTCCAGGGCAGAGCAGCGACCGCCTCGATGCAAATAATCTAAACGGTCAATAACGAAGCTTCCCTCAACTTTATCTGCCAGTTCATTTAGCTGCTGACATATCTCCTCCGGTTCTAAGCCACCTTTTGCCATTAATGCTGCTTCCAGCACCAGCTGTCCGGCACCACTGGAGAGGTTTTTGGAGTCGATGATATAAACACCTGGCAATTCTTGTGCAGCTAAAACGGCATTTTGATAACATGAGGAAAAGCCCGAACCTAGCGAAATGTGAATCACAGCAGCTTGCTGAACTGTTAGTTTCTTGAAATAAGTATAGTACTGGTGAATATTAATGGCAGCAGTTCTACATGTTTTACCTTCATTTTCTACATATTTAAAAATATCGTCCGGCCGGATGTCTTCACCATCAGTAAAAGTTTGTTCCCCCACAATTACAGTTACAGGTACAATAGAAATATTGTAATCTGCCAAGATTTGTGGTGTAAGATCACAAGAACTGTCTGCGCTGATTATTACCTTCATCCCCTTACTCCCTCTTCTCCCTATTATATTTCTGCTTAAGCTGCGGCAACCGGTAACACAACTGTGAAAGTAGAGCCCTCATGCAGTTTACTTTCCACTTTAATGTCGCCACCATATAAATCCAAGATGCGCCGCACAAGCGAGAGTCCTAACCCACGACCTGCTGTTGTCTGAGTGGTGTCACCCTGATAGAACTTCTCAAAGATATGTTCTATGGTCTCAGCACTCATACCTATACCGTTATCGCTTATTTTCACCTCAATCGCCTCAGACTGCTGCTGTAGGGTAACGCTAATCCTGCCGGCTTGGTCTGTAAATTTAATGGCATTGTCTAACAAATTAAGCCAGACCTGCTGCAGCAATTCCTCGTCACCCCAATATTTAGTTTTTTCCAGCTCGATATCAAATTCGATGTTTTTTTTGCTCCAGGCGGGTTCCAATATTAAAATGCTCTTTCTAATCTGTTCATCAAGAAAAAATGGGTTGATTTTATCTACTATTTCCTGACTCTCCAGCTTGGAGATTTTTAACATATTAGAGGAGAGATTTACCAAACGTTTGGCTTCCTCCATAATAATTGTGGTATACTCTAACCTTTCCTCCCTTGTAATTTGAGGATTTTGCAGAAGCTTGGCATACCCCTGAATAGAGGCCAATGGTGTTTTAAATTCATGAGAGATATTAGTAATAAAGTCCTTACGCAGGTATTCAAAATTCTTCAATTCCCGCGTCATTTTATTAAAATTTTTGGTTAGTTGGGCAATCTCATCTTCTCGCTTAGTAACAAGCTCAACATCAAAATTACCTTTAGTTACTTCTTGAATCGCTTCATTTAACCGTAAAATCGGGTTGACCACACTTTTGGTCAGCAGGGAAACCAGCAGGGCACCAATGATGATAGAGAAGAGAACAGCAAGCCATAAACGTGATGCCGTTACTGCTAATACGGTATTATTATGCGCCTGGCTGATTTTTACGTAAGCTGTGCCCAGCTTAAGAATTGTAAAAATTCCTTTGAATCTGCCATGCTTAAGAAAAACCGGCTGATTATTATTTAGTCTCTTCAGCTCACAGGCTGTTAAGTTAAACTGGTCAAGATTATCCAGCAGTGTAATGTCATACATTGATGACTGTGTCAGCCTGATAATTTGTGGAGCAGTTAAGTCAGTTTCTTCGTTTAACTTTTGTAAGATGTCAGCAATTGCAGCTTGGTTTTGCTTCATTTCACGGACTGTACTGCCGGAGAAAAAGAGAGACAGACAGAATGACAAAAGGGAAGAAATGCACAGCAGGAGAATAAAAAACAGAGCTAGTTTGACTGTAATTTTCTTCATGCTAACTTCTCTGCCTTATAACCTAAGCCCCGTACCGTTACAATCTTAAATTCAGGGTAGTGGGCAAATTTCTCCCTCAATCTTCTGATGTGAACATCCACAGTTCTTTCATCAGTGGCAGCATCCATACCCCAAATTTCATCCATTAACTGCTGCCTGGTAAAGATTTGATTTGGATAGCTGAGCAGCTTAAACAAGAGATAGAATTCTTTCTTTGGCAGAGTAGTAACATCATCCTTTCTGGTAACTGTTAAAGCATCATAATCTAAGACCACATCGTTGATAATCAGACGCCTTTCGTTGACAATACGGGAACGCCGCAGCAGGGCAGCAACTCGTAAAACCATTTCATCCATGTCGATGGGTTTGACCATATAATCATCAGTTCCCACCAGAAAACCTTTTTTCTTATCTGCCAAAGTTTCTTTAGCGGTAACCATCAAGACCGGTATATTATCGTTAGTCTCTCTCACTGCATTCGTTAAGTCATAGCCATCCAGTTTAGGCATCATGATGTCTGTAACCAGCAAATCAACCCTTTCTGTTTCCAGAACCTCTAAAGCCTGCTCTCCATCTTTGGCACTTAATACATTGTAGCCCTGCTGCTTAAGCACTGCTGTCATCAGTTTATTTAAATTCTTATCATCTTCAACAACCAGTATATTTACCATGTCAGGGCTTACCTCACATTCTATCCTGAAAATTGCTGAATTGAAAGGAAAAATGCCTGTCAAAATATCTCATTATATACTATAAACTATCAACATTAACTCAATATGAACTAACTATTTAAATATCTAAACAACTTAGACAATCTTCTGCTGAAAAAAGAAAAGTACTGCCATCATGACAATACTTTTAAATAAGCCGGATAAGATTTAGTTATGACTACAAAAAGCGGCTGAGAAAAGCTTTAGTGCGTTCATGCCGGGGGGCATTAATAACAGCCTCAGGAGGTCCTTCTTCCACGATCACGCCTTCACTCATAAAGATTATATGATCGGCAACATCACGGGCAAAACTCATTTCATGGGTAACAATCACCATCGTCATCTTTTCCGCGGCTAACTGGCGAATTACTTTGAGAATTTCTCCCGTTAACTCCGGGTCTAGTGCGGAAGTAGGTTCATCAAAAAAAAGAATCTTAGGTTTGAGGGCCAAAGCCCTGGCAATGGAAACACGCTGCTGCTGGCCACCTGATAACTGATAAGGATAAGCATTTTCCTTATCCTCAAGGCCCATTTTTGCCAGCAGCTCCCGGCCTACCGCTAATGCTTCTGCTTTACTCTTTTTTTGTACGGTAATCAAAGCATCTGTAATATTTTTAATTACAGAAAAATGAGGAAAAAGATTAAAGTTTTGGAAGACCAGGCCAAAATAATTCTGAATCCGGCGCAGCGCGGAGCTGGGCGCATAAACCGCCCTGCCGTCGGCACCGGTTGTAACGGCGTGTTCCCCGAGGTAAATTAACTCGCCGCTGTCTATTGTCTCCAGCAGCGTGGCACAGCGCAGCAGAGTTGACTTGCCTGAACCGGAGGGACCGATAATCGCTGTGACCTGCCCCTCATTTACTGTCAGGGAAATATCTTTAATAACTTCCAGACCGGTAAAGTTCTTTGTCAGGTTTTTTATTTCTAGTATTTTCATGGTACCACCTATTGATAGTAACTCAATTTATTTTCTATTACTTCCGTCGTAAAAGCCACCACATAATTAAAGATATAATAATAAACCCCTGCCACAATATAAGGCAGCATCGTCGTTTGCGCTGAGGCAATGGCTTTAGCTTCCGAAAACATTTCCGGCACAGAAATAGCAAATGCTAAGGAGGTATCTTTGATTAAGGTAATAACTTCATTAGTCACCGCCGGCAGGATACGTTTTATGACTTGCGGCAAGATTATTCTCATAAAAGTCTGAGTTTTGCTGTAGCCTAACAATTTAGCTGCCTCATATTGTCCAATGGACATTGATTCAATGCCGCCACGGTAAATTTCGGCAAAATAAGCTGCATAGTTTAAGGCAAAACCAATAATGCTCGCGGTGAAACGATAATTGCGCGGCAAACTGATACCAAGAAGATAATATGGTCCAAAATAAACAACCATTAACTGTAGAATCAAAGGGGTGCCGCGCATAATGGAAATATAAAACTTAATAATATTCCTGATTACAATATTTTTCGACATACGCCCAAAGGCCACAAAAAGTCCCAGCGGCAGTGAAAAAAGTAGAGTTAAGAAAAATATTTCAATAGAAATAAGCATTCCTTTGCTTAAAATCTGTATTAGCAGCGAAAACCGCACCCTGTGCACCCCCTAAAGTAAACGTGAAAAGAAAGGGCTATCGCTTAGGGACAGCCCTTTCCAGCGGCTAATGTTTTTACTTATTTTACTATTTTCCGATGGTCGTGATATCTTTGCCAAACCAGGCAGTAGAGATTCTACTTAAAGTACCGTCAGCAGCCATTTCTTCTAAAACAGCCTGTACCTGATCCCTTAGCTCTACATTGCCCAGTAAAAATCCCACGCCATACTCTTCGGCCGCCAAAGTTTCTTCCAAGACTCTAAAATTGGCCTTCCTTTTTTCTATCTGGTAGTTGGCTACGATCTCATCCATTGCTACAGCATCAACAGCGCCGGCTTCCAGATCCATCAGCGCACTGTTATAATCAGCGGCAGTTAAAAAGTCAGCAAAAGTATCAACTAAATCAGGCTTATCTTTCAGCGCGGCTTCTGCACTGGAGTCTGTCTGCACCATCACCACTTTACCGGCTAAATCTGCCAGTGTAGTGATCTCAGAATCTGCTTTTACCACAAAAACCTGCTGGTTTTTCATATAAGGTTCGGTCCAGGTATAATCATCTTCCCGGCCGTTAATGGTAAAACCATTCCACACACAGTCAACACTGCCGGCAGCCAGCTCCTTATCTTTATTATCCCAGGCAATAGGCTGTAAGACAAGTTCCTTATCCAGGCGCTTTGCGGCTTCGGCTGCCAACTCTAAATCAAAACCGGTGTACTCCCCGTCATCCCCCACAAAACCCATGGGCGGGAAGTTTTTATCAAAACCAACCGTAAAAGTGTCCTTTTTTTCATCGCCATCACCTGATGATGAACAACCAACAATGCCAATTACTAAAAGAACCATCAATAATAAGGCCGTTATTTTTTTCATCTCAGTCTCCCCCACTATAATTTGATTTACTTTAATATATTAGCACGTTAATGTGCTAAAGTAAATACTATTTTAAAAATTAAATTAAGGCGCATGAAATAAATCAACACGCCTTGCTGTAAGGGAGAAAGATTCTTTAAAGCATATCAAGCTTAAACTGACCGTATAACTGTTTGTTCTTCCCCATACGCATAATTACTTCATACAGCTCTGGCAGTTCCTCTCTGATAACTTTTATTCTGTCGCCGATATCAGCTAAATTTTGGGTAACCCTTTGATAGACATCGCAGAGCAGTTTATTCTTCCACTGTATAATGCGTTCAGTTTCCGCTGTGCGCGTGGATGGCTGCGCTGAACGTGGTTTAGCCAGCACCAGATTGACCGTGAGGGCGGAAGTTTTGATTTCATCTTCCTGATAGCCCACGCTGCGCAGTCCTTCTACAAAGGCCGTCAGCATAGTTTCATCTTTACAAGTTATTGAGACATCCATGGTTAAATCTGTCGGTTCGGAAAATTCCCCCAGAATAAAGCCGGTAAGCCACCAGTGCCTGTCAGTACGGGTAAACAGTTTCTTACCGTGCTTATAAAGAGTACAGGACATCTCCAGCATATCCTCATCGCCGACACAGCGGTAAAATGGTCCGTGAAAGATGCCGGGAAGATTAATACTCTCACCCTCTGTATAGTAAACTCCCACTTCGCAGCCTGTGGTTAGGGCATATTGGCCTTTCCACATTTCGATCATCCAGCTTTTCTGCTGATAGTTAAAGCAGATGGGCTCACAGTCAACAATCATACTTAGTGGTGCTAACATTTCATCATAAAAGCGGCAGTAACCATAATCGCGCTGCCAGGCCTGCTGATGAGAAAAGAATATTTTTTGCGCAGGATCATATACATAACCGGCCTTAGCTAAAGCCTGATCCAGGCTGGCATTTCCTGTACCGCAGCTGCCCGCCTGCTCCGACCTGTTAGTCACGATAATCCCTCCTGTCCCATCCTATTAATACAAGATATTGACGGGAGGTTCATTTTGCCACTTGCTATTCCCTTTAGCAGTTTACTGAATATAATAAACTATGATGATCAAATACTTGCTAAATTCATTATTTCAAATTATCAGTCATATGGAGCTTGCTGAGGCTACTGCTTTGCTGCTCAGCAACGATGGCAAGCAGGAGATAGTTTACTTCCTTGAACAAACAGAGAAAACGAGCGGCAAAAAGTATCTGGAAATTTTAGCTGCCGGAACCAGAGACGCAGACCTGCTGCTTTCGGGAGGTTATATCTGTACCCTGAGTCATTTCCATCATCCATGGTCACACCGGGGCTACCTGCTGAGCAAAAGTTCAGCCGATGAAACCGCAGCTATCTTTTCTACAGCTACTACCTTGTGGCAAGAAGGGAAGCAAGCTGATGCTATCTATCAGCTGGGGCGTGCACTGCATCTGATACAGGATATTTTCATCCCACAACATAGCGGCATCACAGGCAGTAAAGGACATGGTGAATTTGAAAAGTGGCTTACTGATCATTGGCCACCATATCAGGTCACAAGCGGTGGTTACTACGAATGGGAGCAAGATTTTTACGCTGATAACGGCAAACATCACCACGTTACAAGCAAAAAAGCTTACGACTGGATTGATTACGGTAGTCATTTATCTATAGCCTGGTATGAGCAGTATTTTGCGTCAGGACAGTATGATGAAAACACTTTTCGCAGCGTTGCACCATTAGTTGTGGCACATGCTCTGCGTTTTTCCGCCGGCTTCATAAACTTCTTCTTTACTCACGCTAATAACACTGAAGCTAACAAGGCAGCAGAAAATGATCATTTAACCACCGGCTAACCGCAGCATTATCAACACCTCATCACCATCCTGTAAAACTGTTCCGCGGGTGGCTTTTTCTTTATTCACGAGGAAGGTTGCCGCACGAAGCGCCTTAGCACTGTTTTCATCCTGCTGGAGACAAAGCTGAGCAAGAAGCTGCTCGATAGTTGTCCCTTCAGCTACAGTTAGTAATGGTGGAGTAGATTTCAAAAACTCGGCAGCTAAGCCAAAATACTTCACAGTAATTTTCACTTTGCATCACCTCTTTGTTACTAATTGTCTGCCGGCAGGGTTAAAAGGCTGCCGGCCCGATCACGGCCGGCAGCCTTTATTATTTATTCACCATAAAGATCATTAATCACTTCGTCTAAACCACCCAGTTCACGCAGAGATTCAAGTGAAGGTTTGCCGGTTTCGAAATCCCAGTTGGCAGCGGCAAAGAAATTCCTGCCCAGCTTTTCATGGTCGATTTCTACTCCGGCTACCGGTCCGGTCGGCTGCGGCGGGTTACCAACACACCGGTCAGGAATCTTGAAATCTTTCGGTGTCAGGCCTTCCCTTAAATTAAAAGCATGTCGCATGTTTAGAATGCGCAGACCGGTTTTATAACTGTCGGCGGCGGTAAACGGTCTGCCGGTAACAGCTTCAAGATATTTTCTCTCTGCCTCCTGCAGCCCGGCCTGTGACATAAAAGTACAAAAGCCCACGCAGTTTTGCACTTCCTGATTGGTAGTCATCACCACATCCAGTTCGCCGGTATTGTTATAGTCATATTTATCGCCTATCGGAGCTCCAAACATTTGCGCAAAACCTAAACCACCTTTAACATGGCGTGCCGGAGTGGGATCATACTTGTAAGTGCGGGCAAAACCGGGTGCCAGCCTGGGGTCATGCATGGGTAGTTCAATGCCTAAGACCGTCTGCAAATATTCCTCACCTTTACCCCATTTTTGGGCGGCGTATGCTGAACCATGCGCTAAAACTGCCCCGCAGCCTTCCTGGTCAGCAATTTTCTGGGTCAGTGCCACAATTGCCGCACCGTTGCCCCAGGTTAAATCTATGCCGTCTAATTCCTCTTTTGTTAAGACACCATTGTTATAGCATTCCATGGCCCAGGCAACAGTACCGCCGGTGGAGATAGTATCCAGTCCATAGCGGTTGCAGATTTCGTTGCACTTTAAAACTGCGTCAGCTTCATAATTTAACAGGTTACTGCCAAAAGATGCCGCGGTTTCATACTCGGGGCGTTCCGTTGGTCCCAACGGCCAGCGGCCTGTATTAACTTCATACTCTGCACCGCAGCCCAGGGGACAATTTGCGCAGTTATATTTTTTCACTTTAAACTGATCAAGAACAGCAGCACTAAGTTTTTCTGCCGCTTCTTCACCATAATCAACAACACCGATGCCGCCCCAATTCTTTACGGGTGAATCACCATTGAGGGCAGAAGCAGCTGTACCTGCACCGGTACCCATCTCGCCAAAGGCTTGTGCACCGGGATTATTTCTTAAATTATTAACCATCTCTCTATTCATGGCCTGTACTTTTTCTTCATCTGCCATTGCAATAACTTCGGTACCACGCACAGCAATAGCTTTGAGCTTTTTAGAACCCATTACGGCACCGCCACCACCACGACCCGGAGCACGATGGCCGTCATTAATGGGGCAGGCTAATAAAGAAAGCATTTCACCTGCCGGACCAATGGCTACGACACGCAATCTTGGTTCCCCGGTTTCCTTTTTCAGTTCAGCCCAGGTTTCCTTGGTGTCTTTTCCCCACAGATGAGAAGCATCCCTGATTTCAACTTTACCGTCGTTTATATAAAGATAAACAGGCTTTTCAGCCATGCCGGAAATGAAAACTGCATCATAACCGGCTTTTTTTAGTTCAGGACCAAAATAGCCACCCGAATTAGCATCATTCCAACCACCGGTTACCGGTGATTTATGCACCAGAGTGTAACGACCGCTAAAGAAGGCCTTCGTACCCGTCACCGGACCGGTGACAAAACCTAAAATATTATCGGGACCCAAAGGATCTGCACCCGGAGGCATCAGATTGTAAAGTATTTTTGCACCAATACCATAACCACCAATAAAATCCCTTGCTAAATCAGCTGTCAGCTCTTTTTCCTCCCAAGTTCCCTTGGTCAGATCAACAAATAATATTTTGCCGGCGTAACCAGGTAACATACTTTTCCTCCTCCTCATATTTGCTTGACTGCCTTAACATGTTACTCCTCTGTGAAATAGCCATGTTACTTCTTATTTCAACATAAAAAACCGGATTCCTTGCGTTTTCCTATAACTTACAAGAATTGTGCCTTTCCTGCAGCACCCCCCTCCTAACAGACAGCCGCCCTTATTAAGTTAAGGGCGGCTTTACAATGAGGCTGTTAGTTTACAGTTTCTACTTCCCTGCCGGTACCAGGCTGCTCTAAACAGACAAGGGCGCTGACTAAACGATGTTCCCTGATTTCTGTAACTTTAATAATTAATCCATATTCCTCCAGCTCCGGTGTACTGCCATCTTCAGGAATCGTACCCAGCAATCCAAAAACTAAACCACCAAAGGTTTCATAATCATCTTCCGGCAGCTTAACACCTAACTGCTCGCTGAGCAGATCTAAGGGAGTGGAGCCTTGTATCTTCCAGGTTTGTGAATCCAGGCGTTCAATAAGAGGCGGTTCCAGCGGCAGTGAACTGTCATCCTCCAAATCACCCACCAGCTCTTCTAAGAGGTCATTCATGGTGATAATGCGGCTCATGCCGCCATAATCATCTAAGACGACGGCAAAATGGTTACGGCTTTTTTTCATGTTGCGAAACAAGACATCGGTGCGCACTGTTTCGGGAACAAAGTAAGCCGGCTTGACAGCAAGCTCCAATATTTTCTCGCGCGTCTTTTCTTTAATCCGAAAGTAATCTTTGGCGTTTAAGACTCCTATCACATTGTCTATACTTTCATCACAAACCGGGTACATGGTGTGCCTGCTCTCGTTAATTATTTCTTCCCACTGCTCAATACTTTCCTCTAGCCAAAGCAAAACAACTTCAGTACGATGTGTCATCACTTCGCCGGCTGTTTTATCGTCAAACTCAAAGATATTTTGAATCATTTCTTTTTCACTAAGATTGATCGCGCCCTTTTCACTGCCTGCATCCACCATCATGCGTATTTCTTCTTCGGTTATTTCATCATCAATGGCATTGGGATCGATGCCTAATAACTTTAATAATGTATTGGTAGAGACAGTTAACAGCCAGACAACGGGAGCAAAAGTTTTTGCCGTTAAGGAGACAAAGCCGGACATGGCCAGGGCAATCGGTTCTGCTTTACGCATGGCAATACGTTTGGGGACTAATTCTCCCAAAACCAAGGTAAAGTACGACAAGATCAGGGTAATGAGTATTACCGCAATTGTATCAAGGGTACGTACTGGGATCCGAACTCCTAAATTAACCAGCACAGCCACCAGCCGATCAGAAAAATTGTCAGCGGCAAAAGCACTGCCCAAAAAGCCGGCAAAAGTGATGCCAACCTGAATAGTAGAAAGAAAACGGGCAGGTTGTTCAGTTAGCTTTACGAGCCTCACTGCCCTTTTATCACCCGCTGCGGCAAGTTTAGCCAATTTATTATCATTCATAGAAATAACGGCAATTTCCGTGAGAGCAAAAATTGCATTAAGCAGTATTAAAATTAGCTGCAATACCAGCGGCCAGAAGATGGGGTCGCCATCGGGCAAGGGAATAACCTCCTGAGATGATATTTCTATCCATACAATACTCGATAAATAAACGATGTATACAAAGAAGCAGTGCGAGCTGAGTGCAAAGAGACCTGCTGTGCTGTGTCGTCAAGCAGGTCTGGCAGGACTACTTATTCCAGTTCTTGATTAATAATTTGATCGGCTTTTTTCATAACTTCACTAAAAGCTTCCTGTGCTGCAAAGAACTGCGCTAAAGTGGAATTGGTTACAGCCTGATGCTGCAGTTGGTAAAGTTTTTGAAACTCTTCATCTACCGGCAGTCCTTCCGCAAGCATTTCTTGTATTTTTAACTGAATTTGTTCCATTGACGTCATAATATCCTGAGCTGTAGGATCAAGTTTAATGCGGGCATATGCCTGACGGTAATTACTATATTCCACCGTATTTTTAAGTTCTTTTGCTAACTCTTTAGCTGCATTCTCTATACTAATTGTTATCACCTCCAGCTATCCTATTCTGCTCTTTTCTTTAATCTCCTTCCCTCTTATATTTAAATTTGCTTAAATTATTTGGTGCAGATATGTGCAGCAGCCACTCCGCCGGCGAAGGGATACACAGCAACTTGAGAAAAGCCATTGGCGGCAAATAGTTCAGCTAACTCCGCCTTGCTCAAAAATTTAAACGTCGATTCCTGGAGCCAATCGTAAGCTGCAAAGTTGTTAGTGACAAGTTTGCCTAAACAGGGCATCACATACTTAAAATACAAGCGGTAGATTTGCTTATATATGGGTAAGGCAGGCTGAGATGTTTCCAGACAGACAGCAGACCCACCGGGTTTTAACACTCGATACATCTCTTTAATTACCTGTTGGTAGTTTTGTACGTTACGCAGGCCGAAACCAATTGTCACATAGTCAAAAAAATCGTTGTTAAAAGGTAAATTAAGCGCGTTACCGCAGATGAGTTCTACGTTTTGTAGGTTGGCCTGAACAATTTTTGCCCTGCCTTGAGCCAACATCCGCTGACTAAAATCCAAGCCAATCACTTTGCCCTCCGGTCCCACAGCTTCTGCCAGGGCAATGGTCCAGTCGCATGTCCCACAGCAAAGATCTAAAACGATCTGACCAGGTTGGACAGCCATTTTTTTCATGGTCTGCTTTCGCCAGCGCCGGTGCTGCCGGAAACTTATCAGTGAATTCATCAGATCATAGCGATGGGCAATCTGCTCAAAAAAATGTTTAATCTCCACTTCATGTTTTATTGACATCAATAGGCCCGCCTTTTTTTCCAAAGCTTTCTCGAATTTCTGCGTTTACATGAGATTTCTGTCACTTTGGCTTAATGTGCACACTGATAATATTGTCATTCCGTGCGCAGATATTATACATTTTACACATTTAAGCAGGATTTTTTCCTCCTCCACGCGAAAGCTTGTGAAAAAAATATTTTCTTTTTTCTGCAATCATCAAAATAGTGAATGGAGTTGGAGACTTATGATTGAGGAAAAAAATTTAAGAAAAGCAGCGGGCAGCTCTTTCTCTGCGCTGAAAAACCGGTTAAAAGAACTGCAGTTGACATATTCCCCGGGATTACGCAGTAAATTCGTTCTGCTTTGGCTCTTCTTAGTGCTTAGCACAGGCCTCTGGTTTACCTGGCAGTGTGAGCGGATTACACACACGGTAATGCTCCGCGATTTACAGCACCGTGGTCTCTGCATTGCCCGTAATGTAGCCTCACGCGGCGCTGATCCGTTTCTCAGCAGTAATCATCAGGAACTCCAGCAGATTATCAACGATACCGTAGCTAACAATGAAGATCTTTTATATTTATTTATCCAGGACCCGCAAGGCAGGGTGATTGTCAGCTCCCAACCTGAACAGCAACTGCCGGCGGATTTGCTCCTGCGGCCCCTCACACCGGGAGATAATTATCAGACAATAAACCATGCAAACACAGAAATTATCCATGATTTTGCCGTTCCTATCTCCAGTGATAATGCCGCTACCATACGACTGGGTATTGCTGAAACAAATCTGCGGCACGCCCTGTCGCGGATCAGAAGAGCCCTCATTTCGACCCTGTTGGCTGCCCTCATTGTCGGCGGCCTGATCACTGCCTTTTTCACAAACAAATTACTAGGACCATTAAGGCGGCTTACTGCAGCTGCACACACCATCAGGGAGGGTGATTTTAGTGCCCGGGTGCCCATACAGTCTTTTGATGAGATGGGAGAGCTGGCAGCGGCATTCAATTTGATGGCGGAAAAGTTAAGCACTTATAAGCTTGAGAATATAGAAAATCGTGCAGAATTAGATCGTATTGAAAAACTGCGTGTGCAATTGGTACAGCACCTCATCACGGCTCAAGAAGAAGAACGCAAAAGAATCGCCCGGGAACTGCATGATGAAACATCTCAATCCTTAACAGCTTTAAAACTAGGGTTAAAGGCCATGGAGCAGACAACTTCCCCGGCCGGGATTCAAGAATTAAGTCGCGAATTACGTCAGATGCTAGGTGCCACCCTTGATGAAATAACCGCCATTTCGCGCAACTTACGTCCCAGCGTTCTGGATGACATGGGACTGCAGGCAGCATTGGCGCGTCTTATAGAAGAATCCTCACATCGTATAGGCAAAAAAATAATTTATAAACATGAAGGACTAGTGGATAAACGTTTTCCGGCCTATATCGAAACAGCAGTCTACCGGATTGTACAGGAAGCAGTCACCAACAGCCTTAAGTATGCCCAGGCAGAAAATATCTTTGTCAGTGTTTCCTATCAACAGAATCAGCTAAAAGCCATCGTTGCTGATGACGGCATTGGCTTTGATCCGGCTGCTGTTTTAGACGGCAATATACCACAAAAAGGGTTCGGCTTATTTGGCATGCAGGAGCGAGCCACCTTAATTGACGGCACACTGCAAATTGATGCGGCCACAGGTCAAGGTACCACAATTACCGTCACTGTACCAAATGTGCAGGAAGCCGGAGCATAAGCTCCGGCTTCCTGCCTGGAACAAGTCACTGTTATTACTTTAAAGCAAGCTTCCCCTCCCTACTGCGCTTCTTTTTCGCCGGGTAAAACTTTTTTTGTTTCGCGTTTGTTTTCCCAGATTAACAACCCAATTAAAGCAGCAACAAAGATTCGCAGGGGGCGAAAAATGGCATCCCAAATGTAAGCGGAAATCGGTACTTTCGGCTCAGCCGGCAGTCCATACTTTTCAGGATCATCTTTCAAGACATACATGACTGCCGTGCCGTTTAATTCTTCCAAGCCATAGATTCGCGCCTTACTGTATCCCTGAACCATCAGTTCATCAACTCGGCGGTGTGCTAAATCTACCATCTCAACCCGTGTGCCAAATTGGATAGCACCTGTGGGACAGGCTTTGGCACAGGCCGGTATTAAACCAATGGCCTGCCGGTCACTGCAGAGAGTACATTTTTGAGAAACATTTTCTTTTTGGTTAAAGGCCATTACTTTAAATGTGCAGCTGGCTACACAATAGTTACAACCGATACATTTTTTCGGGTCTGTGACTACAGCACCGGTTTCTGTATGACTGATGGCACCTGCCGGGCACACTTTTTCACAGGCTGCATCAGTACAGTGCATACAGCCTTTTTTGGCGAAATACCAGCTTATTGCACCCGTTGATTCATCTTCATGCTCACGAAAAACCACACGCGTCCAGGAGTTTGCCGTAAAACGTACCGGGTTTTCATAATAGCCGGTAAAACTTGTTTCTTCCGCCGGCAGTCTGTTCCACTGCTTACATGCTACCTGACAGGCGCGACAACCAATACATTTAGAGGTATCAATTAGTATAGAGTTTAACATTTTACCCCACCTTCCTTATGTTACAGAGAAAGGCTTTATACTCAGGTATACTGGTATTAGCATCACCGATGGACGGTACTATGTCATTGACAATCGCGCCTTTGTTCAAGCCCATATAACCCCAGTGGAAAGGCATACCGACCATTTCACGCAGTTCGCCGTCAACCAGCAGCGGTTTAATCCGCGGTGTCACACAGGCAATGGCGGAGATTTTCTTTTTACGATATGTGCTGATTTCTACCTGATCGCCGTTTTCGATGCCCAGTTTCTCCGCCAGTGTGGGACTGATCTCGACAAAAAGAGCTGGCATTAATTCATTGAGCCATGGAGTGTTGCGGGTCATGATACCGGACTGCCAGTGTTCAGTCACACGGTAGGTCGACATGATATAAGGGAATTCCTGATCACCGGCCGCCGCCAAATGATCTTGATACCAGATTTTTGTTACCGGATTAAACTGCACGGTGCTGGAAAGTAGGTTGCGAATCGGACTTTCGGCCGGTTCATAGTGTTCCGGGAAAGGACCTTCAGCCATGCCGTTCGCAAAAAGGCGAGCCTGCAGTTCGGGCAGCATAATGTAAGGACCTTGTGCTGTTGCTTCCGGTGGAACATTAGCATTGAAATCCGGTACATCATTACACTGCCAGCTTTCGCCGTCCCACCACATCAGAGGGATCTCCGGGTTCCAGGGTTTCCCCTGCGGATCTGCGGAACAACGATTGTAGATAATCCGCCGGTTTAGCGGCCAGGCAAATGCCCACTGAGCATTGGTGCCAATACCCGACTCTTCTTTGATCCGGCTTTTACATGCGGGATGGGTGCGATTATTATAATACCCGCTGTAAATCCAGCAGCCGCAGGCGGTACTGCCGTCATCAGCAAGTTTGGTAAAGTTTTCTAGAAGCTGGCCGGTTCTGGTGTTGTAGCCGTTAATTTCCATTGCCACGGCATTGGCGTCAGCTTCCTCCCCATAATCCCAGTTCAGGTTTAATATCGGAGCGGCAAAAGGACCGGGATTCTTTTCATATTCTGCCCTGATCGCTTTATAGAGCCGGTCAACAATCCACAGGTCAGTTTTAGCGTCTCCCAAGGGCTTTTGTGCCTGATAACGCCACTGGATCCAGCGACCGCTATTAGTGATCGTTCCTTCCCGTTCAAAGGAGGCGGAACCGGGCAGCAGGAAGACTTCTGTATCAATTTCAGTCGGATCTACGCCGGGTTCTTTCCAGAAAGCTGCAGTTTCGTTTTCAAAAATATCAATGGAAACCAGCCAATCTAAATTCTTGGTATATTCCCGCTTGGCCGAAGCAGACGGTCCGGTGACAGCCGGGTTATCCGCCCAGCAAATCATACCTTTAATTTCACCTTCCCCCATATATTTGTACATACCGATATGGGAGCGATCTTTATCATCTAATTTAGGCAGATAATCAAAACAAAAATCGTTTTCCTCAACAGCGTGATCACCATACCAGGCCTTTAACATGCTGATGAGGAATTTTGGTTTGTTAGCCCAATAACTGCTGGCGGGTGTTTCTTTTTCCAGGTAGGCGGCAAGATTTTCGTGCAGTGAAGCTTTGGGCATATTTAGGTAACCGGGGATGATATGGTAGAGCATAGCCATGTCCGTTGATCCCTGCACATTAGCCTGCCCACGCTGCGCATTAACACCACCACCCGGAATACCGATATTACCAAGCAGCAGCTGCAGGCAGGCAATGGCCCGTACGTTCTGTGAGCCGTGTGTGAATTGAGTCACACCCATGGCATACAGAATATTGCCTGCTTTGCCCGCCTGCCCCGTGCTGGCATATAATTCTGCCACAGCCTGCAATTTGTCCACGGGACAGCCGGTAATCCGGCTGACTGTTTCCAGGTCATACCGCTCATAATGCTTTTTCATAAGCTGTAAAACACAGTGGGGATCAGTAGCTGTTGGATCCTTTTTGATATTCCCGTCTGCATCCAGCTGATAGCTCCAACTGCTCTTATCATAGGTTGCAGCGCGATCTTCAGCCTCCTGTGCCCCGGAAAATAAGCCGTCTGCAAAGGAAAATTCCGGGTTAATAAGATAGGTGGCATTAGTGTAATTGAGCACATACTCTTCATGGTAAAGTTTATTACTTAAGACATAGTTAATCAGCCCGCCCAGAAAAGCAATGTTCGTCCCGGGGCGCAGAGGCGCATATAAATCAGCAACTGCTGCAGTGCGAGTAAAGCGTGGGTCAACAACAATTAATTTGGCGTCCCTTTCAGCACGCGCCCGCTCAATCCACTTCATGGAAATGGGATGGTTTTCCGCCGGGTTACAGCCGAAAGCTAAAAATACATCGGAATTCTTATAATCAATCCAATGGTTAGTCATGGCACCGCGACCAAATGAGTTGCCCAGACCGGCAACTGTGGAGGAGTGTCAGAGACGGGCACAATGGTCAATATTGATGATACCCAGTGATCTAATTAATTTATGGTACAAGTAGTTTTCTTCGTTAGTACAGGTAGCACTGCCCAAATGAGCAATGGCACGGGTACGGTTCACAGTGACTCCGTTTTCATCAACCCTTTCAAAAGTGGAGTCGCGTGTTTCTTTAATTCGCTGGGCAATATGTTTTAAAGCAAAATCCCAATCCACCTCTTTCCATTCAGCAGCGCGCGGTGCACGGTAGAGCACTTTTTTTATGCGCTGCGGGTGCTCAATGGCCTGCCCCTGTTGATCGTAAATATAAGCAAGATTAAAAATAGAGCTGCCTTTACTGCAGAGAGCACCTTCGTTAATAGGGTGATCCGGATCCCCTTCCGCGCCGACTACTTTATTATTCTGCACGTAACAAATGATACCGCAGCCAACAGAACAGTATGGACAAATGGTAGTTACTTCTTTTGCATACTGTACGGGCACCGGTGCTGCTTCCACAGAATCGGCAAAACCTAAACTGGCTAAAGTAGCTGTACCAACAGCAGCACCCGTTAATTTTAGAAAACTACGTCGTGATATTTTCATAATTGCTCACCTCCTACTAGCTTTTTACAGCAACGTTTGCACCGGTCGATACAGTTTGCTTAATAAGCTGTGCCTTTTCTTCCCCAAATTTTTTTCTTCTCGTTAAACGATCAATCAGCGGTACAAATGCATTCATAATTAAAATGGCAAAGGCAACCCCCTCTGTAGGTGCCAATAAAACACGGAAAACGACAACAATAATACCTATGCAGACGCCAAAGATAATCTGTCCCTTTTTGGTAATGGGACTGGTGACCCAGTCTGTGGCCATATAGAAAGCACCAAGCAGCAGACCACCGCTCAGCAGATGGTAAACAGGATGCTGCCCCAACAGGGCGGTGCCGATGAAAACAGTAGCCAGCATAGAAACGGGAATATGCCAGGTAATATGCTTTTTGTAAAGCAGATAAAGACCACCGAGAATTAAGGCCAAGGCAGATGATTCTGCGATACCTCCTCCCTGGGTCGCAATAAAAAATGTTCCCATGTTGGGCAAGGGCAGCCCCATCTGCAGCATGGTTAGCGGTGTAGCCTGCGTTACCGTATCAATGCCGGGAAAACTGACGCGCCAATAGAAAAATTCGTTATTCAGATACACTAACCAAGGGGCAAAGAGTATTACAGACACTCTGCCAAACAGCGCAGGGTTAAAACGATTCCAACCTAACCCACCTAGATACTCCTTGGCAAAACCTACCGCAATAAAAGTTGCCGCAGATGCTAACCACCAAGGCGTAGCTGCCGAAAAGCTTAATGCAACCAGAACACCGGTTAAAATAGCACTGCCGTCATGCAGTTGAGGTTTTTTACCCATCGCCCGCCGGAACAATACCTCGGTAAACATAGCCGTCAGAACACAAACCATGATTAAAAAAGGTACATTGAATTTAAAAAAGTAACACGCCACTAAAGTGACCGGCAGCAGGGCAATGGTTACATCCCTCATAGCCGTGGACACCTGATCACCGGCATGTAAATGTGGTGATGAAGCAGCCTGCAAATTTAAATCTGTTCCCATTGTGACCCTCCTTTCCCTTTACGCCCTTTTTACATGTCGAACAAAATCAACTATAGGCCGATGTGAAGGACAGACATAAGCACAGATACCACACTCAAAACAATCGAGGGCACCCCACTCTTTGGCTAAATTATAGCGACCCAATTCACCATACATGCCGATATAGTTGGGATAAAGCCCCATGGGACAATGATCAACACATTTGCCGCAGCGCACACAAGCTAAATATTCCGGAGAGCTGCGAACAAGATCTGACGTTAAAGCCAATACGCCTCCGCAGCCTTTAACCAGGGGAGCATCCAAAGTAGTTTGAGCAAAACCGGTCATGGGGCCGCCCATGACAATTCTCACCACGTCACTTCTTATTCCCCCCGTGCAATTGAGGAGATGGGAAAGAGGTGTGCCGATAACAACACGATAATTACCCGGTTGCACGGCCCCAGGACCCGTTAACGTCACAATTCTTTCTGTTAAGGGGCGCCGGTATTTTACTGCATCCCAAACTGCTTTCACAGTCGCTACATTTTGCACCACAACATTAACTTCTGCCGGCAGCTTGCCAAGGGGAACTACCCTTCCGGTTGCTGCATAAATAAGCTGTTTTTCTGCCCCCTGCGGATATTTTACTTTCAGGGGAACCACTTCCATGCCGGGTTCTTTAGCCAGCTTTTTTTTGATAACCTCAATGGCATCCATTTTGTTTTCCTCGATACCAAAGATAACTTTAGCACCGCCTAAAACCTTGCTGAGAATACGAGCACCGGCAATCATCTCCTCGGCTTCTTCCAGCATTAAACGGTGATCGCAAGTTAAAAACGGTTCACATTCACAGCCATTGAGAATTAAGTAATCAATTGTAGTGGGTGGATTAACCTTTACGTGGGTGGGGAAACCTGCACCACCCATACCCACAATCCCGGCTTCTCTGATTCGGCGTCTGATTTCCTCCGTGGACAATTGTGAAACATCATCCGCGGTATAACTGGCAGGTTCCTGTTCCGGATCCACATCAATGACTACACAATCTTCCAGCTGTCCGGTCATGGTAATCCGGCTGCCAATTTCACGGACTGTGCCACTTAATCCCGTATGGACAGGTGCGGAAATAGCTGCATCGCTATCTCCTATCTTCTGACCTGCCTTAACCCTCTCACCAACTGAAACCAGCCGCCTGTTAGGTGCACCAATATGCTGTTTTAAGGGAATAATTAATTCAGTTGGCTGTGGCAGTTCCTGTACAGGCAGATGTTCAGTTTGTTCTTTGTAGTGAGGAATATCCATCCCTCTCTCAAAAGTTTTTGCCACGCTTTTCACCTCCCTAAGTTGATTCAATTCAGTACAGCTTGCTTACCGGCTTCACCATAGCCCTCACGAGCGGCCAGCTGATCGAGATAATAAGTCACTAAGTTTTCCAAATCGGGAATGATCTCCCTTGCCAACTCTTTTAAAACTATTGTTTTCAGATAGCCCTTACATTGATGGCAAACATAAACACGACGGTGCGTCTGTTCCGGAATATAGAAAAAGCTTAAATGCTGTTGGTCGGTTGTACCGCAGGAGGTACAAAAAATCCGCTGCACATCCCACTGTGTGTGACAAAGTCCACATTCCAATACACGGCTGCCGTCTTCAGCCCTCAACATGGCCAGCATCGGCTTTTCACCACACACAGGGCAGATTCCCTCTTTCCAGTTTTCAAAAGTAAAACTTGCTGCCGTTTGCCGGGCAAAATTGACGAAGTACATTTGCAGGGCAGCACGAATGACCTGCGCCATTACGGCAAGGTGCTGCTCCGTCAGTTGTGCGGCAGCAGGATTTTTGCGGAGGTAAGCCTGTATCATTGGCAGTGACAAATTGCCGGGCTGACAAAAAATATCCTCCAGATTTTGAGCAGTAAGTGTACTTTGCAGAAGCATTAGCAGCTCGTCAAACTGATGTTCAGTACCTGCCAATAGTTCCTTATGGGCTGCTGTCAGAATGGCCTCAGCCTGTTTTAGAGTTTCACTGAGCGGTATCGGCAGTACAACTTTAGACAGCAGCGGTTCCTTTTTACGTAAGCCTTCAGTTAAGGCCTGGGGTACAATATCTACGGCAGGCTGCTTGCTAAAACTCCGTTGTCGTGCGTACAATTTTTTATAGAACAACAAAAGTGGTTGCAGGTTTTTATTTTCTTGTAAATAGAACTGCAGTTCACGCTGTACTTCTGCAGCTGTTGGAGGATACTTGACCACTGCAAAAAGCTCCTTTCATGCTTGTGATTTATTTCACCTATATCATTAATAAATTATTACACTAATGGCTCCGATAATAAATAAGGCAAATCAGCGGTCTTTTTAGGGGGTATTTCCCTGAGCATCAGGTTTTACACAGGCATTAATAGGAAGACCCGGCAGCAATTAACTGTCTATTTCGACAATAGTGATCGGGACAGTCTTACTAATTGCAAAATAAAAAGAGCCTTGAAGGCTCATGGAGTCTGTTTAAACATTTTAAGTTCTAAATGCAGATCTTGTCGTAAATGCATGATTTTTCTACAATACTCATAGACGACCAAACCTGCTGGTGTAGGGGTTACCCCTTTGTTACTGCGTTTTAACAAACGCTGTTGGCAGTATTGTTCCAAATCACGAACCTGCATACTGACTGCGGGCTGCGTAATGTGACAAAGGCGAGCAGCTTCCGAGATACTTCCGGTTTGAATTACTGTGCAAAATGCTTCGATCTGTGACATTTTCAAGCGACATCCATTTTTTTCTTGTAAATTGAGGGACATCTGCATCTCTCCTTTTAAATAGATCATAACTGCCGGCCGCAAATAAACCGCTGAACTGCCATCCCATGTCGGGAATTACCTGGCAGGAAAGTGCCTGGCATTCCTCCCTTATCCGTGTAAATCAAGCAAATTGTGTTCTAAGGCGTATTCAACAAACTCTGAACGGTGAACAATATCTAATTTTTCTTTAATTCTTGCTTTATGGCTTTCTACAGTTTTCACACTAACATGGATTTTTTCCGCTATCTGTTTGTCAGTAAAGCCGCGGGCAACCAAGATAAGAATCTCTTTTTGCCGTTTACTAAGCATATCTTTTGCTTTGCTTTTTTGTGTTTTTTCTGCCGGCTGGAGATAACGCTGCCATAATTTTTTTGTCATGGAAGAGTCTACAACCATTTCTCCACGCATAATTGCTCGGATGGCCAGGATCAGCTCGTCATCTGCTGCTTTTTTTAATAAATAGCCATTTGCGCCCTCTAAAAGTACTTTTTGTATATAATCTTCTTCTTCGTGAATAGTTAAAACCAGAATCTTGACTTGGGGTGAAAGCTGTTTTATTTTTTTGATAAATTCAATACCACTGCAGTCCGGTAGTGTTAAATCCAATATAATTAAATCAGGCTTTTTCTCCTGGACAATCGTTATTCCTTCTCTGACTGAACCTGCTTCGCCGATAACTTCCATATCACCCTGCGCCTTAATGACTAGGTGTAAACCCTTTCGCACAATGGGATGATCATCAATAATCATTATTTTGATTGTGTCATCAGACAAATATTTCACCCCTTTGCTTTAAAATAGACGCAAGTTATTTTTTTCACATGTTTAGCTNNTCACATGTTTAGCTATAGATTCTATTTCAAATTGGCAATATCCTGCTAAGATTATAATATATTTTTATAATTTCGCAATCTTTGGCGTCACTGCATATTTATCTTATTTTAGGAAAAACTTTGTTTGTCTAAGCTTTGAAAAGTATATATTTTTTGTGACCAGAAAGAGAAGGTTTTTGATAAATTCTGCAGAATATACATCATTGGTATAATTATCTTATGATCTGGTAGGAGGACATATGAACAGAAAAATTTTTCTTGTAATTGCTTTAGTTGTCATGGCAGCTTTCGCCTGGTATGTCCGAGGGACTTTGCTTGTTCCCAAACAAACGGTAGCCGGTCCGGAACTTGTCAGTCACCGCGTTGATCAATATGATGAAGATTGTGTTGACTGTCATGGTAAAGTTAGCGAATGGCATAAAGAGCATTTTGCAACCTTTAGCAGTGACAACTGCATGGATTGTCATGGTGGATCCCCGGGGACTCCGCACCCCACAGATGGTACATATGCAGAGTGTTTAACCTGTCACGAACCTATTGTGGCTACACATGATGAAATGTTCCCCTGGGAAAACACAACTTATGACGATTGTCTAGGTTGTCATAAACCTGAATAAGACTCATTAAAGCCGATACGTGAACGTATCGGCTTTAATGCTTTTCAGACAAAATAGCTTTAATTGGCGCTGCAGGCGCACAACCCTCCTTTTTTTCATATTGTAATGTAGCATAAAGATGGAGGGTTGAAATGATTTATCAAGATGTGAAATGGATTCGTGCTCACGGCGCCAAACTAGCGCCTTCCCTGCGTAAACGTATCCTGGCCTGGTATCGCCCTGCAAGCTATACGCCATGCTTTATCAGCAAAATATATACTAGTGTGCTGCAAAAATGGCGTAGAATTCCGGTGATCGTCCAACTGGATGAAAGTACCGCCGCTTCCCTCTCCCTGCAGGCAATCAGCCAGGCTACCGGCTGCAAAATCCAGAAAGAACTATCCCTGCTGAATGCCTTCTCTGCCAAGGTAGACCGTAAAACTCTGCAGGCACTGGCAGAAAATCCTAATGTCGTCCGCATCTGGTATGATGAAGAAATACGCGCAGTTTTAGATACGGCTTCTCCCACTGTACAGGCAGACAGCGCTTGGGAGGCGGGTTTGACAGGTAAAGGTGTGACCATTGCCGTTATTGATACAGGTGTTTATAATCATGCGGACCTGGCAGGGCGCATTATCGGTTTTGTTGATCTGGTAGGCAGTAAACAAGAACCGTATGATGATAACGGTCATGGTACTCATGTCGCCGGTTGTGCCGCAGCCAACGGGAAGCAGAGCGGCGGCAGATATAAAGCACCGGCACCGGAAGCTAATATTGTCGGCATTAAAGCTCTCAGTAAAACAGGTTCCGGCTCCCTAAGCACCGTCATTCAAGGGATTCAATGGTGTATCGATAACCAGGCACGCTATAAAATCAGGATTCTTAATCTATCCTTAGGCAGTGAAACTTACCAGTCTTATAACGACGACCCGGTGGGGCTGGCCGTTGAAAAAGCCTGGGATGCCGGTTTAATTGTCTGTGCCGCTGCCGGGAATAGCGGTCCGGAAGCACGGACAGTTAATTCCCCCGGTAATCACCCGAAAATTATTACTGTCGGTGCCCTTGATGATCGCGGCACCGGTGAAAGCGGCGACGACCAAATAGCCGGATTTTCCAGCCGGGGGCCAACGGCAGACGATCTTAATAAACCCGACTTTGTAGCACCAGGTGTTAACATTGTGGCTTTGCGCTCCCCGGGTGCCTTTTTAGATAAACAAAGGAAAAACTACCGCACAGATACAGACTATTTGTCCCTTTCCGGTACTTCTATGGCCACACCTGTTTGCGCCGGTGTAATTGCTGTCCTGCTGGAAAAAGACCCCACTCTCACACCGGAGCGGGTAAAAAAGCTGCTGCAGAAAACCGCCAGACGTCTCCCCGGCTATGACGAAAACGACCAGGGCAGCGGTGTCATCAGCCTCAAAGAAGCATTACAAGCATTGGAAAACGACATCTTTTAGCATACCAATAAGTCAGGAAGGTAGTTCTTTACTGAAAAAAATACCGGCACCTAAGACGTGCCGGTATTTTTGCCAACACTTTATGTTTACTATCTCGCCTAAAATACAATCACGAGGAACTTTTATCTCAGAACTTTCATGATCATATAGCCGCATTGTCAGTTTAGGTTTATAATGAGTATGGAGTGAGATACTACAAGAAGAGTGAAGTTTTTTGGAGGTGAAAAATGGAGATTAAATCTTTTAAAAAACTAAAACTGTACGGATTTAACAATTTAACAAAATCATTAAGCTTTAATATGTATGATATTTGTTACGCAAAAACAGCTGCAGACCGTCAAAGATATATTGAGTATATCGACGAACAGTATAATGCTGAAAGGCTGACAACCATTCTTACCAATGTCTCAGAGATCATTGGTGCAAATATCTTAAATATTGCTAAACAAGATTATGATCCCCAAGGTGCCAGTGTAACCATCCTGATTGCTGAGGGACACCCGCCCACAGATCACCAATGTACTGAACAAGCGGAGCATGAAACACCCGGCCCCCTGCCGGAGACAATTGTCGGACATTTAGATAAAAGTCATATCGCTGTGCACACTTACCCGGAAAGTCACCCTGATGACGGTATCAGCACTTTCCGTGCCGATATTGACGTTTCCACCTGTGGACATATATCTCCCTTAAAGGCTTTAAACTACCTCATCCATAGCTTTGAATCTGATATAATTACCATTGATTACCGTGTACGAGGTTTTACACGAGATGTCAGCGGCAAAAAATATTTTATAGATCACAAAATCAATTCGATCCAAAATTATATTCCCGGCAGCACAAGGGAAAAATACCAAGCTATCGATGTGAATGTCTATCAGGAAAATATTTTCCATACCAAAATGATCCTCAAAGAGTTCGATCTGGATAATTATCTTTTCGGCATCTCGAAAAAAGATCTTTCCCCCAGCCAACGCCGCAAAATAAAACAACGGCTGAAAAAAGAAATGTTGGAGATTTTTTACGGCCGCAATATGTCTAAAGTCTAAAAGCGAACAATAGTTTCGCTTTTTCCAACTCAACCGGCAAAAATTGTTTCCTGCGAACACCAAACAGGAGACCAAAGAATAATCCCCTATTAATTGACTGACAAGGTTTAAACCAACTCACGCACTTCAACTTTTATTTCGTACTGTCTTGCGTCATCTAATACTCTCGCTAATCTTGCCAGTCTGTTTGCCAGCTGGTGGCCGGAAATGCGCCCATTAAAGACAATGTAAAAAGAACTCTCCTGCTCCTCTTGTACAGAGACAACACTTACCGCGGGGACTATTTCTGCAGATACTTCCTCTTTGTTTTCCTCCGTCTGCTCTGCTTTCTGCTCTTCTGCCTCTGTTTTTTTAGGCCGACGTCCGCGCGGTTTTGTTTCAATGCCAAGAGTTTTTAATACTTCGCTATAAAACTTTTTGCGTGAAATCTTCATATCGCGAATGATATTATTCGTAGTAAATTCATCACGCCATTTAGTCATTAACACGACTTGCTTTTCAATGGGCAGCTCTTTAAATTCCTCGTAAGGCAAAACTTGATTCTCATACATATTATATACTTTCACCTCACTGCACTTCATATATTCTTTTTTTGCTTTACCGCTAAGAAAATCAACCGGTGTTCTGATGGGACCTGTACGCCCGGTACGAGAAGCTCTGCCCCGTACCCCGCTTAAATGTTTCTTACTGGTTGTAGAATGAAAAACTATCTCCGCTTCTGTTGGTCTGTCATTTTCCTGCACAAAAAAATCCTCACTCATTCTCTCACCTATTCGTCATATCAGGAATAGTATAAACAACTTATGATCAATTATGCTTGGAGAATAAGAAATATTACTATGGAGATTATGAAACAAAGTTCTTTTCTGTGACCAAGGTTGGTACGAATTATTCTTATTCGAAAAAGGCTGTGCCGGATTTAATCTCCGGCAGCAGCCTTTTAAAACCATATTATGTTAGATAATGATGCTGTTCGCTGTCTGAGCAATGGGGCATTAACCAGGGAGCCGCCATCTCATCCTGCTGCTCCATGACCCGGTTGTACATTAATTCGTAGTATTCGCGCACCATGCGGACAGCGGAAAATTTATAATGCGACATATCAATACTGGCACGCATCATATCCAGCCAACGCTCACGGTCATGATAATAGGTAGGGATCACCTCCTCAAACAGCACCTTGTATAATGCCTGTAAATCCTCCATATTTTGCTGCTGCGGATCGGCATGACTGTGATGCGTATCCAACAACCAGCCGGAAACACCATGCTGTGGTCCCTCACCTACCCAACCATCAACCACGCTCAGATTTAACACACCATTCACAGCCGCTTTCATTCCCGATGTGCCGGAAGCCTCCAGGGGACGCAGCGGGTTATTGAGCCAGACGTCACAGCCGCGCACCAGCAAACGAGCTATTTCCATGTTATAGTTTTCTAAAAAAACAACAGCGTCTTTATACTTGCGATCCATGGCTACTAAATCGCGAATGATACGTTTGCCTTCATGGTCATCGGGATGAGCCTTTCCGGAAAAGATAAGCTGCATTTTACCCTCTTTCAAGAGCGGATCAATAATTTCCGTATTGCGGAAAATTAAATCAGATCTTTTATAACCGGCAGCCCGGCGTGCAAAACCAACAATTAAAGCGTCCGGATTTAATTTGGCATCTGTATGCTGCTCGGCAAAAGCAATTAGTTCCTGTTTAGCCTTTTGGTGGGGTTCCCATAAATCACCACCATCCTTGAAGGCCTGGCCAATTTCCGGAGCCTGCCAGGTGGGTACATGCACCCCGTTAGTGATGGAAACAATGGGCCCCGTGTCAGCTACATGACGCCACATGGCTCGTGCCGTATGCCCATGGATATTAGATACGGCATTAGCCACCGTGCATAAGCGTAAAGCAGCCTCTGTCATATTAAAGGGATCGCCGCCCAGACGCAGCATTTGTTCATATGTAAGACCATTATACGCGCCTAACTTCTCTAACTCACCATGATTATGTTTTTCATTGCCGGCTTCAACCGGGGTATGGGTTGTAAAAACTACCTGCCGCCTCGTCACCTGCAGCGCTTCCTCAAAGGATAAACCCTCAGCCATCTTTTCCCGGATCAGTTCGATGCCGGCAAGTACGGCATGGCCTTCATTAAAGTGATAAACATCTACGTCGATATTTAAAGCACGTAATAGCCGCACACCACCAATACCAAGCACTATTTCCTGGGTAATTCGTTCAGAAGAGCCGCCGCCGTACAGTTTGTTTGTTATCCAGCCGTACTCGCTGCCTGGAACATTAGTGTCTAATAAATACAAAGGTGCATTGCCATACTGATCTACCAGCCGTACCCGGCAGGGCACCTGCCGTCCTTCAACCTCCACATTAACGGTAATTCCTGTGTCCTTGACAAATTCATAATCGTAATGGGGATAGACATCATACGGCCAGCCATCCTCACCGATGAATTGTTCCGTGTAATCCTGGCGCCAGAGAATGCCAATCCCAATCATGGGTAAATTTAGATCACGAGCCGCCTTTAAGAAATCACCCGCGAGAATTCCTAACCCTCCTGCAAAAATTGGCAGCCCAGAATTAAGACCGTATTCCATGCAAAAGTAAGCAACTCTGGGCAGTTTGTTTTGCTTAGGCATCCTTGCCGGCAAAGCCGGTCATCACCATCCTTTTTTATAATTCTTATTTATTTTGCGGCCGCTCAGAAAGATTATACTTAAACGCAGGAACCAAATAAATAAAACAGAATATAGCCAGTATAAATTATAAGGAGATAGTCAGATGCCTTATCTACCATTACTTTTAGCATCTTTAATGTTTATCGTCGGTTTTCTTGGGACTTTTTTGCCTGTGCTGCCCGGTGCAATTTTAATCTACGGCGGCATGCTGCTGTATGGTTATCTGACCAAGTTTACCGCTCTGACAATACACTTCTTCATCATAGAAGGTTTAGCGCTGCTGCTGGTGTTTGCTGTGGACTTTTTGGCAGCAGCTGTCGGAACCAAACGCTATGGCGGCAGCCGTGCCGCCTCCTTTGGTGCCGCAGTCGGCACCTTGGCAGGGATTTTTTTCTTTCCGCCTCTGGGAATTATAGTCGGTCCCTTTGTAGGTGCCGCACTGGCCGAATTAATAAAAGGCAAAGAAATAGACCAGGCATTGCGCGTAGGTTTCGGCACCATTATCGGTCTGCTTGGCGGTACAATTCTTAAAATTGTCATCGAGACAGCCATGATTATCTATTTTTTTATCACCATATTTTAACGACGAAAAAGTGCCTTACATTTCCTGTAGGGCACTTTTGGCATTTCTGCTGCTTATTTCACTTCCCACACTCTTTACTTACACTCTCTGCGTTTACCAAAAAAACTTATTAAAGCCATACCGGCCACAAAGCCGCCAATATGGGCCCACCAGGCAATAGAAACATCGACACCAATACTGGTAAAACCGGAAAACAACTGCAGTATAAACCAAAAACCAAGAAAGAGAACTGCCGGTATTTCTGCAATCGTAAACACAAGAAAAAGAGGAATGATCGCCAGGACCCGGGCCTGGGGACAGCTCACGAGATAGGCACCAAGTACGCCTGCTACTGCACCGCTGGCACCGATGATTGGTATCGGGCTGCCCGCATCGAGAAACGCCTGCAGTAAGCCGGCTAATAATCCCATTAACAGATAAAAGATGAGGTAGCGAAAATGACCGACACGATCTTCAATATTATCACCAAAAACCCATAAATACAACATATTACTGCCAATATGCAGCCAGCTGCCGTGCATAAATTGGTAAGTAAGCAGCGGTACTAAAGCTGCCGGCAGATTACCTGCTGCCAAACTATGAGTCAAACGTATCGGTATTAAACTATACTGCAGCACCATAGCGGATAATTGGTTATTAGTTAACGACAACTGCCGCACAAATACATAAACATTCAAAATGATCAGGATAGTATTGACAACAGGAAATCTTCTTGTTTTCGGTGTATCTCGTAATGGAATCACTCATTTCGCCTCCTCTGATTAGTGCCGGAAATAACAGAAACACAATGCACCTTGCAGGAAGATAAGCAGGGGAATACCACGATAAAAAAGCTGATGTTTTGTTTTATGCCGAAACCCTTTCATCCCTAACCAGACTCCGACACTACCCCCGAGTACCGCTAAGAACAGCAGAGAATTTTCCGGTACCCGCCACTTGCCACGACGTGCCTGCCTTTTGTCGTAGAACATTAAGAAAAAAGCTATGCAATTTAGTAATAATAAAATTTTGCTCATTTTCTGCATGCGCAGCTGCCGCCTCAATTCAACTATAGTTAATTTTAATTAATTGTTCTTACCGCTGGTGTTCTTTTCCTGCAGTAAGACACCTACCTTAATAATATTTAACAAATAATTTATAATTAACCATAAGACAAAGTGAAAAAAAGTACGGACAAAGACAATTTGCCCGTACTTTCAGTTTTATTTGAGGTTTGCCAGCGTTATCTAAGCCCAGCCTAAAGGGCACCGGAAATACCGGCATCTGCAAAACTGGCCATTTCGTGCATAATTTTTAAGGCAGCGTCAACCATGGTCATGGCCAGGGCTGCACCGGTACCTTCACCAAGGCGCATATTCATGCGTAAAAAAGGTGTCAGGTTCAGTAAGCTTAATGCTGCCAGATGGCCTGGTTCTTCCGATAAATGTGAAGCCAACATATATTCAGCAGCATGAGGATGCAGTCTGGAAGCAATAACGGCGGAAACAGTGGAAATAAAGCCGTCTATCAGCACAGGTACGCGGTTGGCGGCTGCTGCCAGCATCACGCCGGCCATACCTGCAATTTCATACCCTCCCAGTTTAGCTAAAACATCCAACGCGTCATCGGGATCAGGCTTGTTTACTGCAATGGCTTGTTCTATAGCTTTAATTTTTCTCTGCAATCCTTCATCATTTAAACCGGTACCACGACCGCAAACCTCCGCCGCCGAACAGCCTTTATAAAAGGCGGTAATGGCCGCACTGGGGGTAGTATTACCAATACCCATTTCACCGGTGCCAAACAGACCTGTACCGGCAGCAATGTATGATTCAGCCACTTCAATGCCTACTTCTAAAGCTGCTACGGCCTGCTCCCGTGTCATGGCCGGACCTATGGCCATATTAGCTGTACCGTAAGCTACTTTGCGGTTTAGCAGAATAGGATGTTCCGGCAGATCAGCGGCTACACCGATATCAACAACAATTAGTTCTGCACCGGCATGGCGGGCTAAAACGTTCATAGCTGCACCGCCGTTAAGGAAATTTAATACCATCTGCGGTGTAACCTCCTGCGGATAAGCAGAGACACCTTCAGCAACTACCCCATGGTCACCGGCCATTAAAATTGAAGTCTTCTTAGGCAGTGGTGGTTTTATTTCGCCTGTAATGCCGGCCATTTTTCTGGCGATATCCTCCAAGACACCTAAACTGCCAATCGGTTTAGTCAGGCCGTCAGAATATCTTTGTGCTTCCTCCTCCTTAGCTTTGTCCGTCGGTCTAATCCGGTCCAAAGTGCTTTGTAATTTTTCCATCTTATCTCCTCCTTGCTCTGTGCTTTTAGTAGGCTTTCAGCCGCTGTCCCGCGCAACCAACCTTTCGGCCGGTGTTAACTGCTTTGCGGTAAATAAAAAGTCCCCAAGCAAAATGCTTGAGGACTTTACCATCATCCAAGTGTCGCACCGGCTTTGTGGCAGGTCTCCTGACTTCCGGATCTTTGTCCCCGCCACCTTCCCATCACAAGGACAGTGGCCTTTGGCGGTTCCTCCCCGGTTACAGTGGTGGGACCGTTCGGGACTTACACCCGATTCCCTATTCTCCGCTGCTGCGGCACCACAAACCAACTATTAAACTTATTTTCATTATACAAAGCTCGTTAATCCTTGTCAATAGCCTGGAGACAGTTGGGAATTATCCTTTTCGTGTTCCTACAGTACACGCACNNGTCTTTTTCTGTAATTAGAAGTCAATTCCCTTCTAAATCCCTACAGTAATTTTACACTAACAGACAGCTGGGAATTATCCTTTTCGTGTTCCTACAGTACACGCACCGCCCTGTCAGCAGACAAAGCATAAAGATAGACGGCCTGTACAGGTTTCCGCAGAACTGCCTCCACCGCCCGGGCATAATAGGTTAGCTGAACCTGATAGCGCTCAGCTAGTTTTGCCATGCCGTCTGCCGGCAGACGATCTGTCTTGTAATCAATGATAATAAACCCGTCAGGTGTGTCAATCAAAACATCAATGATCCCCTGCACAATTACTGTATCGCTCTCCTCTGCCGCCAGTTCCGCCGCCGGTACAGCATAGGTAAAGGGCCACTCCCGCCGCACCTGCTCCCTATATGTCAGCATCAGTTGACCTGCTTCGCTGGCAAAGAAAGCAGTAACTTTTGCCACATCTATCTGTGTTAACAAAGCTTCGTCCAGAATTCCTGCCTGCGCCAACTGCTGCATTTGCGTCATGATGCCGGTTTCATCCACAGGCTGTGTCAAGTCCAGATGCTGTAGTAAGCTGTGATAAAGCAAACCACGCTCCACCGCTATTAACCCCTGTTTTTGCATGAATGCAGGCCGCGGCCATGGTTGTTCTATTAACCTTTGCGCCTCGTCTTCTTCTGCTGCCGCCAGGGCAAAGCGCCGTTTTATTTCCGTAACGGAAAGCTTGGCCGGCACAAGGGAAAGAGGATGGGGGTACCGGTAAAACAGCCTTTCTCTGATCGCCTCTTTTACGTCAGGCGGCGTTTCTACCGGCAGCGGTGACAAGTTTAACAGCGCCTGCTTCAGTTCAGCCTGCTGCTCATGGTCTGTTGAAAGCTGTTCCCGCTCCACCTCTGTTATACAGCGGAGCTTAATTTGCGCTTCAACGGACGGCTGCCGGCCGCTGCTGTCCCCCTTAATTTGAGGATGACGACATAAAGCTTTACCCAGCCAGTCAAGATATGTTTTAGCCCGCCGCAGGTGGTAGCCGGGCAGTGCTTTCGTGGGACAATGCGCCAGCTGTTCCCACTCAGCAAGCGTCTCAGGCAGTTTCTTGACCGAACCAACCAGATAGAGCTTTTCCCGGGCCCGGGTCAGGGCAACATACAGGATCCGCATCTCTTCAGCGCGCGTTTCTGCTTCTCCCAGCAGGCGTAAAGCTAAATACGGCAGGGAAGGATAACGAAGTTTAGCTTCCGGCTCCACAATCAGCGGGGCCAGACCATAATCACGATGCAGCAGCAGCTCCGAGCGCTGATCCTGGAAGTTAAAAGACTTACCCAAATCACACAGAAAAACGATGGGAAATTCTAAGCCTTTGGCTTTATGGATACTCATGATGCGCACCACATCTTCATTTTCACCCAGAGCCCGGGCTGTCCCTAAATCTTCGCCGGAATCACGCAGTTCCGCTATAAATTGGAGAAAACGCGACAGCCCCTGGCGGGAAAAGCGGTCAAACTGCCGGGCACGGGCAAAAAGTGCCCGTAAGTTAGCCTGCCTTTTCATGCCATCCGGCATTCCGGCCACATAGTCGGCATAGCCGCTCTCACGATAAATTGCTGCCAGCAGTGCGCTTAATTTTTCCCGCCGGGCCATGTCACGCCAGCGGGACAGCTGCTGTAAGAACTTCCGGCAGCTGTCCGCAAGCCCCGGCAGCTCACCCTCAGTGACAGCCTGCAGGGCCTGCCAATAATCACAATCCCTGCCGCCAACTTGACGAATGAGGGCCAGCTCTTCAACACTCATACCAACAAAAGGAGATCGTAACACTGCCGCTAAGGGGATATCTTGGCGCGGATTATCCAGCACCTGCAGTAAAGACAGCATGGTTTGCACTTCGATTGCCGCAAAATAGCCGGTTGTCAGTTCTGCATAGGCCGGGATATTATAGCGAGCCAAAATTTCCGTTAATTGACCGGCTCGGTCAGCAGTAGAACGCAGCAAAATCACAATATCACGGTAGCTGACAGGACGATAACGCCCGGCATCTTTATCAAAGATTTGAGTCACGCTGTCCTGCCGGCTGACCAGCTGCTGAATCTGCTGCGCCACCACAATCCCTTCGCGCTCCAGGCTGGTCAAATCTTCTTCCGCTGCTGCCGTTTCCGAGGTTGAAGCATCCGCCGTACGTTCTTTTTCCAGTAAAAAGACTTCCACTGCCTCCTCAACCAAGTTGAGTTCCGGTGCCGCAGGATAAGCGGCACCATATACCAATTCCGCTTCCTGATCATATGAGATTTCCATCTCCCGGGCTGTCATCAGCTGTCCAAAGAGAAAATTAACTACAGCTACCACATTGCTCCGACAGCGGAAGTTGCGATTTAAAATAATCTTTCTTTCCCTGCTGTCACTCTTCTCATCATGGACAGCGAAGCGCTGATATTTATCTAAAAACAAACCGGGATCGCTGAGGCGGAAACGATAAATACTTTGCTTTACATCGCCCACCATAAAGAGGTTGGGAGCTTCCTCTCCCTGACGGGATACCAACTGTAAAATTGCATCCTGTACCGGATTGATATCCTGATACTCATCCACTAAAACTTGCTCGTAGCGTGCCCGCAGTTCCAGGGCGGCAGCCGAAGGCCGCAGGTTATCTGCATCCGCATCTGCAGCTAATAAAATTTGCAGACAGTAATGCTCCAAGTCATTAAAATCCAGCAGCCCGGCCTGCCTTTTCACGGCAGCATAAGCTGAAGCAAATTCCAGCACTTGTTTAACCAAAGAGCGCAATAGTGGTGCTAAAGCTGTTATCTCCCGCACATAATCAGCTAAGGAACGCGTAAAGTAAGTTTCGGCGCTCTTTTTCAGCAGGTCTTTTGACTGATCACGGAGAGATTTCACTCGTTCTTTCAGCTTCTTATCCACATCCTTGGCGGCAGGCAGGCGGGGAAAAGTCACTCCCAGCCAGGCTTCACGCAGTACAGCCCACGGACCGCGTAACAGGGCAGTCAAGCTTCTGATCTGCTCCAGCTCTTGCTGCAGCACCGTCTCATAAACTACCGGACCCTGCGGCCTACGGCAAAGTACTGACGCCTCCTGTAAAGCAGCTGCTGCCTGTTCCAGCGTCAGGCGCAATTCTTCACGGATCGGGTTTAACCACAGCTGCAGAGCTTCCTCCGGAGCAGCCTCTGCAGACAGCTCATAAAAGCGCGAGACTTTCTCCAGCCAGCGTTCCGGCCAGGGGTTGCTCCAACTAAACTGATACAGCTGCAGGATTAAGCTGATTAAACCTTCATCACTTTTCCTGCCACCGTAATGCCTGGCTAAAGCCAAAAAGTCTTCATCTTCCTCAGCAAAGGCCTTCTCTAAAACAGTCTCCACAGTTTCCTGACGCAGCAGGGCGGCTTCAAGTTCGTCTGCCACGCGAAATGAAGGGTCAAGCTCTAAGAGATAAAAGTAACGCTGAATGACATCTAAACAGAAGGAATGCAGGGTAGAAATGGAGGCGCCATTGAGCAGCGAAAGCTGCCTCACTAATTCTAAACGGTGTGAGACGGCAATCTCCCGCTCCAGAGCTGCTCCGATGCGTTCCCGCATTTCTGCTGCCGCTGCTTCTGTAAAGGTAACTACTAATAATTTGTCTATATCTAAAGGTCTTTCAGGCCGGCAAAGTAAACGAATAATCCGCTCTACTAACACCGCTGTTTTACCCGACCCGGCCGCAGCAGCAACCAGCAGGTTACAACCGTCAGTTTCAATGGCCGCCAGCTGCTCATCTGTCCATTGTTTACTCATACCCGTTCCCTCCTTCCTGCCCGGCTGCAGCAGCCTGCAGAACTTCTTCTGCGGACAGCGGTGTTAACAGCCGATACCGGTTACCCTTAACAGCAACATCAAAACAGCACAGCGGGGAATAAGGACAATAGGTACAGGCCCTGCTGCCGTCAGGTTTTTTATATGGCTGAACTGCCGCCTCTCCCTGAAAAATCCGGGCAGCAATTTCACCAATTTTCTCGCTGACCAACTGCAGCAGCTGCCGCAGTTGGTCAGGCGCAACCACTTGGGACACTTTAGTAAAACTACCATCCTTTTTCAGGGCCGCATGTACTAACTTCTCCCCGCCCATGAGAGCAAAAACAGTTTGATCTGCCAAAATCAGCCCGTCCAGTTTGGGCACATGCTCTGCTGCCTCCATCTCCGGATTAGCCGTTCGGGTAAAGGGACGCTGGATGCCATAATATAAAGCTCCGGCACACTCTACACTTTGTTGACCATACCTGGCCCTATTTTCGTTTACTACGGCCAGATACGCCAGCAGCTGTAAAGACAGTCCGTACCAGAGGTCACTTAATTTAAGTGAGGTGGGACTGCTCTTATAATCAATAACCCGCAGGTAAAGCTTACCGTCAGCGGCAGCCGCATCCACCCGGTCAATTTGCCCGTGCAGCTTAATTTCCTGCTGCCCGTACTCCAGCTGCCAGGCCGGCAATTCATCACTGCCAAAGGGCAGCTCTACCGCCACAGGCTGAAAAGCACTCTCCTGAGCATGAACGGTTAAGGCTGCCGCTGCCTGTGCCAGCGTTTCTTTTAAGCGATTGGCCAAAAAACGGAGACGGGCACTGGACAGCAGTATTTCCCGCTGCAGCTGCGGTATCAGGCTGTCTACAATTTTATGCATGCGTTCAACGGCTTCTTCAATACTTAAGGTGGACCAAGCCACTTTTTCTTCCAGCAACTGTTTCACAAACAGACTGAGGGCTGTATGATAAAAAATCCCCATATCGGGAGCGTCAACACTGTAGTCTTCACGCTCCTGTAAGCGCAGCCCATAGCGGGCAAAATGGGCAAAGGGACATTGGGCAAACTGCTCCAAACGCGAGACACTGGTATGCAGTTCTGCGCCAAACAGCGCCCTTACCACAGCCGGCTGCAGCGGCGGGATGTAGTTTTGATAGTTTAAAGCCGGCCAGAGCTGCTGCATTCTGGTTAAGGTTGGGGGATGGGCCAGTGCTTCATTATATACTGCAGCCCAGAAAGGCGAGATAGAACCCCCCTTTAAAACTGCTCCGGCCTGCTGCAGCAGCGCCGCAGCAACTTTATGCGGTTTTGTGATGGCCTGATAATCTTCCTGCTGGTCAGGTGTATTACCATAAAAGTGCACCTCATTGTCCGGAAAAAGCTCGCGCAGCTGATGAAAAAGGGTCGAAGGCCGCTTTGCTCTTCCTTCATCATCAGCTAAAGGGCAGCTGACCCATAGAAATTCTGTACTGCGCGTCACCGCGATATAAGCTAAATACTGCTCGTGAAATAAACGTTGGCGGCGTGTTATCGCCAATTCCACACCATGTTCCTTAAGAACTCCCCTTTCCTCATCGCCAAATAAGCCTTCCTCCTGCAGACGAGCCGGAAACTCACCTTCACTTAACCCTAAAACATAGGCAGCGGACAGCCGCGGCTGCCGTGAGCGCTCCACGCTGCCGATCAGCACACAGTCAGTCAGCGCCGGCACCAAACCTAGTTTTAAACTCTCCAGGCCCGATCCTAACACCTGGGCAAATTCAGCTAAAGTCAGCTGTTGTTTACCCAGTATCTCAAACAACTGTTCCAATAATTCCACTACTCCCTGCCAGACCTGTCGATGTTCCTGTGCTTGTGACAGCTGCCCTTGTTCAGAGGCAGTTTCTGTCCACTTCTGCAGCGTCCGGGCAGCCCCTACATCTTCCAACAGCTGCCACAACGCCTGACAGTAAACCGCAACCGGCTGTTTCCCCCCCTTTCCTACCGCCTGCACAAAAGGTTCAAAGAGCTGCAGGAAAGAGCGGCGGGTTTCATCTACCTGTCTGCTTGTATCTGTCCCGGCAGGCTGCTCTGACCGTTCCTCCGCCAGTGTTAATCGGTGATGATAGTTCCAGGGTTGATCAGTAAACCAACTGCTGCCGTGAATACCGTGCGCCAACACATAATTCTCCAGTTGATCGACAGCCTGGCGGCTGAGGGGGAATAGATCAGTTTTTAACAGCTGCAGCAGCGGCCGCTGCTGCAAATTACTGCAGACCGTATCAACAGCAGAGCGGACAAACTCTACCAGCGGATGGTGGGCAGCTGAACGCCTTTCATCCACATAAAAAGGAATATCATAGTCGAGGAAGATGGCTGCCACCAGATCATGATAAGTGGCAAAATTACGTAAAATAATGCCAATATCCCGATAACGCCAGCCCTGCTGCCGTACACGCTGGATAATATCACGTGCCACTGCCTCCACTTCCGCCCGCGGATTGGCTGCTGTTACCAACTGCACAGTTGGGGTTGGCTTGACATAGGGGGTGAGCGGATACACAGCAAAATTTGCTTCTAAATGAGCCAGCGGCGCTGCAGCACTAAAACGAGTCGGCTGGTCAGCCTGGGGCAGTTCCAGGGGCGGCAGCACTTTAACTGCAGTTTCACCGGCCAAACGGCGCAGGCGCCAATATGTATCCTGTGTAGGATGAAACAAATCTTCTTCCTGCGGCTGCTGTTTGCGGCGGGGATCAAGACACAGTGCTATTTCCACATGAGTTACGGAGCTCATTAAAGCAGCCAGCACCGTATACTCCTGCGGCGTAAACCCGGCAAAACCGTCTATCCATACCCTCGTTTCCCGCGGCAGGCCACCGGCAGCAATGGCCACCGCCAGCTGCGTTAAGGTATCTTCAGGGTCAAGATAGTGACCGGCAGTGGCAGCACCATAAGCCTTGTAAATGGCGGCCAGATCATTTAGTTTCCCCTGCAGAGCTGCGGGACACTGCTCACTGTTAGCCAAAGCAGAAATATCTTCCGGCGTAACCTGATAATGTTTAAATTCCCGCAGCTGCAGCGCCAGTTGTTCACAAAAACGCGGCTGCCGGGCAGCCCGGGCAAATGTTGAAAATTCTGCCGCCTTTTCCTGGAGTAAACGCCTTAAGAGCAGCTGCCGTCCTAATTCCGTCATTACCGGCAGCCGGCTGCCGCTCTGGAGCAGGCGGTAGGCCAAACGACGAAAAGACAATACCTGCGCACGAAAGCTGCCTCCTCCACACAGTTTAACTAATTCTTTCTCCATCTCCAAAGAAGCTTGTTCCGGCACTAAAAATATTAAAGGCGCCCCCAGCGGTTCAGCCTTACTTGCTGCGGCTATCGCCTGCAGGCAGGTGAAAGTTTTCCCGCTGCCGGCGCGGCCCAGAATAAAACGTATGGACATCAACATCTCCCCCGTTTTTTTGCGCTCATGCAGTTTAATACACAGCGGTAGTTCTTATCATTTTAATTTCGCGAGCGGGCTTGTTTATTCCTGTTAACCGATTCCTCTTTCCTTTTTCCTCAGGATGTAATACAATAAAAAACAATACTTTTACCGAGAATGGGAGGAATTTCAATGTATAATATTGCCGTCATTGCCGGTGATGGAATAGGTCCGGAAGTAATCCGTGAAGGGTTAAAAGTCCTTGATGCGCTGAGCGATACGGAGGGACTGCAGCTAAATTATACGCATTATGATTTAGGCGGGGAACGTTATTTACGTACAGGTGAAATTCTGCCCGACAGCGTCCTGGCTGAATTACGGAACTTTGATGCCATTTACCTGGGAGCTATTGGTCATCCTGAAGTCAAGCCGGGCATTCTGGAAAAAGGCCTGCTGCTGCGCTTACGCTTTGAACTGGATCTTTACATAAATTTACGCCCCATCAAGCTTTTTCCCGGCGTAGAAACTCCCCTGAAGGATAAAGGGCCACAAGATATCGATTTTGTGGTTGTGCGCGAAAACACGGAAGGCCAATACGCCGGCGCCGGCGGTATTTTGCGTAAAGGAACGCCGCACGAAATTGCCATTCAGGAATCAGTCTGTACCCGCATGGGGGTGGAACGCTGTCTGCGTTATGCTTTTGAATATGCCAGACGGCGCAATAAAGGTAAAAAGGTTACCTTGTGCGGCAAAACTAATGTACTTACTTATGTTTTTGATCTGTGGTCGCGTGTTTTCCATGAAGTTGGCGCCAGGGACTACCCTGATATTACCCGTGATTACGCCCATGTTGATGCTACAGTCATGTGGATGGTAAAAAACCCCGAATGGTTTGATGTAATTGTAACGGAAAACATGTTTGGTGACATCATTACAGACCTTGGTGCCATGCTGCAGGGCGGCATGGGCATTGCAGCCGGTGGTAATATTAATCCGGGTGGCGTTTCCATGTTCGAGCCCATCGGCGGTTCCGCGCCCAAATATACCGGTCAGAATGTAGTTAATCCTCTGGCTGCCATAGGCGCGGCCGGTATGATGCTTGATACTCTGGGCGAAACGGCTGCTGCAGAAAAAATAGAAAAAGCGATAATGAAAGTCTGTGAAAAACATCTGAAAAGTTTGGCCGCAGGCCAGATGGGTTACACTACACAAGAGGTGGGCGACTTAGTAGTTAAATATCTCTAAACGCTGCGGTTGAAGACTTTGACAGGCAGGAGACAAAATTTTGCCGATAGTTGACAGGGTGCTTTGGCCTGCGCTATGATTGGTAGCGTGAGGTGTTAAGGATTATGAAAATAGGTATTATTGGCCCGGCACTGGCCGGGAAATCTACACTATTCCAGTTACTAACGGGAGCTGCCTCTTCTCAGGGGGGTAAAGGCGGGATTCCACAAGGAGCGGCCCGTATTCCTGATGCCAGGGTTGACAAATTAGCTGCTATTTTTAAGCCTAAAAAAACAACTTATGCCGCAGTTGAGTTTGCAGATTTCCCTGCCCTTGGGCACGGCGGCGAATTAAGCAGCGAAACAGCCGGCCGCCTCAAAGCTTTAGATGCTTTGGCAGTAGTTGTGCGGGCACATCGTGACCCTGCTGTCCCCTGGCCCAAAGAGCCCGTTACTCCCGATACCGCCTTTTCTAACTTCCTGCAGGAGATGATTCTGACTGATTTAGTGCAGGTAGAAAAGCTTCTCTCCCGCAATAAAGATAAAAAACGGACAGCCGAGGAAGAACAATTGCTGCAGGAATGCCAGGCTCTGTTGGAGGAGATGAAACCACTTTCCTCAGGCATCTGGAGTGAAACCGCCCTGCCTTACCTGCGCAACTTTGCCTTTCTCTCCCTGCGTCCGGTACTGGTAGCCGTTAATGTTGACGAAGAACAGCTGCAGGAGAATAGTTATGAGGGACGAGCAGCGCTAAACAAGCAGTGTCAGGCTGCCGGTTATCCCTTAATCGAGTTTTGCGGTACCCTGGAAAAGGAAATCAGTCAAATGGAACCGTCGGAACAGCAGGTTTTTCTGGCCGAATATGGTCTTGCCCAGTCGGGGATTGCCCGTGTGGCAGCAGCGGCTTATCAGCTGTTGAATCTGGTTTCCTTCTTTACCGTTGGTGAAGATGAGGTCCGTGCCTGGACCATTAATGCGGCCACGCCGGCCAAAAAGGCTGCCGGTAAAATTCATTCCGATATGGAGCGGGGCTTTATCCGGGCCGAAGTGATTCACTACGAAGAATTTATGGCACTGGGCGCCTCCTTGAAGACAGCCCGCGAGCAGGGCAAACTGCGCCTTGAAGGCAAAGACTACCTGGTACAGGACGGAGATATTATCAATTTCCGCTTTAATGTCTAGACAACAACAGAGCAGCCGGGAAAGCTGCTCCGTTTTTATCAAGTCAAAACTTACAGGGAACGGTTCTGACCGTTCTTTTTTTTTAGCTAAAACCAGGCAGTGTATAGTCCAGGGAACTGAACAGATAAACAATTATCACTCCTAGTGACAGAGCGACACCATAAGGGATAGTTTTGCCCTGACTTTCAGCTTCCCGGCAGCTGCCTAGATACAGGCTTTGGCGCGTAAAAATAAAACAATAAAGCCTCTGCAGCAGCTGTGTTAACCGCCGTAAAAGCGAACCCTCCTGAATCATAGTAATTAAGGCCAAAACACCTCCCACCAGTGCTGATACCAGCATGACCTGCACCACCATTAGTGAACCGGTAAAAGCACCAATCATGCCTAACATTTTCACGTCTCCGGCGCCTAAACCACCCATACTAAAAGGCAGCAGCAGCAAAATAATGCCCATCAGCAAGCCTGCCAGCGTAAAACGCAGACCGTTGAAAAAACCCTGCAAAATAACATTTGTGATTAAAGCAGTGACCAAGCCGGCAGCAATCACCTTATTATAAATTTTTCTTTCCCGTAAATCCGTCACTAAGCAGATGATGACAAAAATACTCAATATAAAAAACTGCATTGCCGCACCTCGCCTCAAACAATATTTCTCCGGGGAAAAGCAGGTCTTTCTGTAAGCGCTAAATAATCACCGGGAGTAACCTTTAAACGCTCGATACTGCCGGCCGGCAGTTCCAAGACCTGACTGGCATTTTTCACAACGGCGGAAAACTGCCACGGCCGCATAAAAGGGTAAACAGCAGCTACCTGTCCTGTTTCCTTTAAAAAAACCACATCAATACTGTAGCGCATAAACATGGTATGCACGGCATTACAGGGTGAAAGCAGGACAGCATCGTAAGCCGACGGAAAACTTTTGCTGAACATTAAGCCGCGCAGGCGCCGCCAAAAGGTGGCAGCAAAATAAACATTTTCCGCAATGACTTTCTGATCGCTTGTTCGCACTAACATGCGGCTCACCCGGCAAAGTTTTCTATGATTTGTATAATAGCGGGACCTAGCAAAACTATAAAGATAGTGGGAAAAATGAAAATGACCATCGGAATTAACATTTTGACGGGCACTTTCATTGCTTTTTCTTCTGCACGCTGCCGCCTTTTACGCCGCATTTGCTCTGCTTGTGTTTTTAGGGTGCCGCTGATATTTAAGCCTAATTGTTCTGCCTGGATCACCGTACTGGTAAAAATCATAATATCTTCTACACCACAACGCAGGCTAAAGTCACGCAGCGCATCTTTACGGAGTTTCCCCATTCTCATTTCCTGCAGCAATCTTTTAAACTCTTCAGCCACCGGACCCTCACTTTTTTCCGCCACCTTTGCTACTGCGCCATCAAAACCTAAACCTGCCTCCACACTTACCGTTAATAAATCCAGAGCATCAGGTAAGCTTTTTTCCAACAGAGCATGACGCTGCCGAATGATTCGCTCTAACTGCATATCAGGCAGGCGCCAGGCAATTACGGCAGCATAGGCAGCCAGAGCAAAAGTTTGCAGATTGCTGCTCCTGCCCAGCAGCAAATAAACCAGCAGTGGTATAACTATGGCAGACAGTAATTTCAGACCAAGATAATCTCGCGGACTTAAACCACCCTGGCGACCTGTTTGCTGCACTTTTTTCTCTAATGAGGCAAGAATTTTTGCCGGCAAAAGCCGTGAAGCCAAATCCGAAACTGTCTGTAAAACAGGCGCAAGCAGTCTTTCTGAGAGAGGTCTGCTTAATTCTGCCTCCCTGGCACCGGCAGCCTCTTCCCAGTCCAGCACCTTCTGCAGGCGCCCCTGCAAATCTGCCCTTTCCTGCGCCTGTCGACTGCGGATGGCAGCAAAAAAAGTATAGATGGTGAAAAACACTAAGGCGGTACTGGCATACTGCACCCTACTCCCCCCTAAAAATCGATAGTAATGATTCTCTTAATTGCCATAATGCCAATAATTTCTGAAATAACGGCACCGCCGATTAATACCAGGCCTAAAGGATGTGTAAACAAAACCATAATATAGCTGGGGTTCATCAAACTAATGGCTATGGTTAAAAAAACAGGCAGCAGGGCAACGATAGTCCCGGAGATACGCCCCTGCGCCGTTAAAGTTTTTACTTCAGCCTGCAGGCGAATTCGCTCGCTGATAGTAGTTGAGATGTTCTCCAGAATCTGCGCCAAATTACCGCCAACCTGCCTTTGAATAACCACTGCCGTGATTAATAAATCCAGATCATCGCTTTTTACCCGTGTGCCCAGGTTCTGCAGTGCTTCCTCAGTAGGTGTCCCCAGGCGCATTTCCCGCAGCGTCCGGGCAAATTCCTGTGACACAGGCGGTGTCATCTCTTTACTGATGGAATCCATGGCCTGCAGAAAAGAAAACCCGGCACGCAGGGAGTTTGCCATCAGCTGCAGGGCATCTCCAAGTTGGTCGTTAAATTTTTGCGCCCGCTTTGCTTTGGCGTTCTTAATCAGCAGCCGCGGCAGATATGCTCCTAAACAGGCTAACAGCAGGGCCAACAAGCTGTTTTGCAGCACAAGCATGGTTATGACTGCCGGCAGCAGAGCCAAAGCTATGTTCAGCCCCACCATTTCCTCAACTTTTAGCGGAATATCAGCCTGGACTAAATCAGCTTCAACATTTTTGATCAGACGCTTGGGCATCAGCAGACTAAATAACATTAATATGCGTTTGAACAGCGGCTGCTGTGGTTCTGCCTCCTCTGGTTTTTCTTCCCTGCTGCCCCTGTGGATTGTATACTGCCAGACACGCTGCTTAACCTCATCTTTTTCCTCTCTGCGCTGTGTAGTCAAACCATAGATGGTAACAAAGCAGGCCAAAAAGGTTAAGATGGCAATTTTTAACTGCTCCATCCTCCACAACTCCTTAAAATCCTGCCGACGCAAACATGACGGCGGGTAGTGTTATACCTGCTGCTTCCAGCTTCTGTATTGCCCGGGGACGAATACCGGTA
>LFRM01121343.1_pt3 | contig 45332 bp, 35 predicted proteins | sample 618341 | NCBI WGS metagenome assembly LFRM01 (sample SAMN03654438, study PRJNA283298) | anaerobic digester metagenome | isolation source: pool of bioreactors CSTR01a, CSTR02a, and CSTR03a thermophilic anaerobic... | place: Denmark: Kgs. Lyngby | collected 2014-05-21 | reverse complement strand
CTGCTGCGTGGCCGCAATCAACTCAGCGCCCGTAGCCTGATCCACATAACGCACGGTGACCAGAGCGTTGGGAACCGGTGTGGCGTTCAGCGCATAGGAGAAGATGACTTCAGGAGGATTCGCAGTACCGTTGGCATCCACGGATATCGCTTGTTCATTCGCCGTGGCGGTATAGCCTTCGATGGTCTGCGCCGGTACCTGAACGGTTTGACCGGCGGGGATCTCCTGCTGCGTGGCCGCAATCAACTCAGCGCCCGTAGCCTGATCCACATAACGCACGGTGACCAGAGCGTTGGGAACCGGTGTGGCGTTCAGCGCATAGGAGAAGATGACTTCAGAGGGGGTCGCGATGCCATATTCATCCACAGAAACCGATTGTTCATTCGCCGTGGCGGTATAGCCTTCGATGGTCTGCGCCGGTACCTGAACGGTTTGAGCGGCGGGAATCTCCTGCTGCGTGGGCTCAATCAACTCAGCGCCCGTAGCCTCGTCCACATAACGCACCGTGATCAACGCGTTGGGGACTGGCGTCGGTTCAGGAGAAGGAGTCACATTGAGCGCATAGTTGAATACGATTTCAGCGGGGGTCGCAATGCCGTATTCATCTACGGATACTGTTTGTTCATTTATCGTGGCGGTATAGCCTTCGATGGTCTGTGCCGGTACCTGAACGGTCTGACCGGCGGGGATCTCCTGCCGGGAGTCCGCTGCCAACTCAGCCCCCGTAGCCTGGTCCACATAACGCACCATGATCAACGCGTTGGGGACGGGCGTCGGTTCAGGAGAAGGAGTCACATTAAGCGTATAGTTGAACACGACTTCAGCGGGGGTCGCATTGCCATTTTCGTCCACGGTTACTGCCTGTTCAAGTGGTGTTGCGGTGTATCCTTCGATCGTCTTGGCAGGCACTGTTATCGTCTCACCGGCGGCGACCGCTTCCACTGTGGGTTCCGCAAGCACTGCGCTGGTGTTCTGATCCAAATATTGAACTGTTATTGCGGCATCGGGCACGTAGAAGAAGGTGACTTCGGAGGGGTCTGCGTTGCCCTCCGGGTCCACGGATACCGTTTGCTCAGTTTCCGCGGCGGTATATCCTTCAATTGCCTGCGCGCTCAGCGTCAAGGTTTCGCCCGCGGGGATCTTCTCCACTTTTGTTTCCACTAATTCCGCATCTGTATCTTGGTCCAAATACTGCACCGCTACCTCGGCGACATTGGGTGTATAGTAGAAAGTGACTTCGGCGGGAGTGGCCAAGCCATTCACATCCACCTTCACCAATTGCCCGGCGTCCGTGGGTGTATAGTTTTCGATTGTCGCTGCGGGCACCGTCATTTCTTGACCGGCCGGGATCACCACCTCGGTTGCTGCAGTTAACGCTTCAGTAGTGCCTTGCTTTAGGTAGCTTACCGTGACCACTGCATCGGGGGCGTAGTAGAAAACGACTTCAGATGGGTCTGCGATGCCATTCACATCCACGTTCACCAATTGCCCGGCGTCCGTGGGTGTATAGTTTTCGATTGTCGGTGCGGACACCGTCATTTGTTCACCGGCGGGGATCACCACCTCGGCTTCTTCCAGCAGTATCTCATTGTTGGTTAGATTCAGATAGTGTACCTTCACCACTGCATCGGGGACAGCCGTTGGCGTTACCACGGCAGTTGCCGTCGGTGTTGCCGTCGGTGTTGCTGTCGGTGTTGCCGTCGGTGTTGCCGTCGGTGTTGCCGTCGGCGTGGGGGAAGGGGTTACGGGTATCCCGTAGACGTATGTTACGACGGACGGCGTAGTCATGCCTCCGGGATGCACCGTCACTTGTACATACCTGGGCGATTGCAGCGTATAGCCTGACGGTACCCAGCTGTCATTGGCGCTCAGGGTGGTAGTGCCTTGCTGCAGCAATATTGATTCAGAGTATAACAGTGCCCCGGCCTCAGTCACATACCGTATTGGTACCATGACCGTGGTAGGAGTCGTAACAGGGGTTGGCGAAGGTGTCGGCGCAGCGGGCGCTCTATAGACATACGTTACAACGGGCGGCGTGGCCGTGCCTCCGGGATGCACCGTTACCAATACATATCTGAAGGATTGCAGCGTATAGCCGGCCGGCACCCTGCTGTCGTTGGCCCCTAGGGTGGTAATGCCTTGCTGCAATAACAGGGATTCAGAGTACAGCAGTGTCCCCGCTTCATTCACGTAGCGAATTGGTACCATGACCGTGGAAGGGGTCGCAACCGGCGTGGGGGAAGGTGTCGCCACGGCGGGCGCCCTATAGACAAACGTTACAACGGATGGTGTGGCCGTGCCTCCGGGATGCACCGTTACCAGTACATATCTGAATGATTGCAGCGTATAGCCGGCCGGAACTCGGCTGTCGTTGGCGCCTAAGGTGGTAATGCCTTGCTGTAATAACAGGGATTCAGAGTACAAAAGTGTCCCCGCTTCATTAACATAACGGACAGGCACAAGCGCCGTGGCGACCCTGGTGGGCGTGGGTGTTGCCGCGGCGGGCGCCCTATAGACGTGCGTAACGATGGAAGGCGCAGCCGTGCCACCCGGATATACCGTTACCCTCACATTTCTTGTCGACTGCAGCGTATAGCCAGCGGGCACCCTGCTGTCATTGGCGCTCAATGTGGTGATACCTTGTTGCAGCAGCAGGGATTCGGAGTACAAAAGCGTCCCCGCTTCATTCACGTAACGGACAGGTACCAGCACCGTCACAATCGGCCCTGCCGTAGCGCGGCCCGGGGTCGGAGTGATGATCTGCACGGGCGCGGCCACCACGCTTTTGTCATAATAGAGTTTCTGCAGCGTGTTTGGGCCGGCGATGCCGTCCACCTTGAGGTTGTTGTAGTTCTGGAAACGTTCCACAGCGTTCTGCGTTTGCCTGCCAAAAATGCCGTCTGCGTTGCCGCTGAGGTATCCCAGCTCAATCAAACGTCTTTGCAGGATGCGCACGTTTTCGCCCCGGTCTCCAACGGTGAGCAGCACATTCGTGTCGATGGGTCTGGGAGTGGCTGTGGCCGTGGCCATTGGTGAAGGCACCACAAACGACGTCGGTGTCGCGGTAGGAGGAATAAACGGCGTGGATGTCACTACGGGCGCCGGGGTTACAAACTCCGGCGGTACCGGCGTTACGTTCGGCGACATCTGAACGGCAGATGAAACAAGCACCGTCATATATACCAGCAGGGTTGTCAGAAGATTCATTATAAGTCAACTCCTTTGTGGCGAACTGTCCTCACCATTACAACGCTGGACGCAGGCTTTTTCTTGCATCCGGCAAAACTTTCAGCAGTCGATGAACTTACGAAATTCGGTCAGGATGCCGTAGCCGTCAGGATAGTGTGCCGCAAACTGCGGCACCGCGTGGCTGGGAAAAGAATTTCCTTCGATAAAGCGGGGACCCTCGGGTGTCAATGCCACATCCCAAGCTACGAAGCGAACCTGCGGCACAACACGCATGGCTTCCAGGCACATGGCCGTGGCTTCCCGGAAAAAAGGTAATTGAAAACCTTGAAATACTATACCCGTTGAAGGGTGCGCTTCAAACACATTACCCATTTTGTCGGCAGCAGGTGTAGTGATCATGCCGTTTGTTAGATCCACGCGGCATGCCATGCCGCCGCAGTCAACATTGTCCATCACTTTGCCGTTGCCTACACGCAAAAAGGCATAGACGATGCCCTCTTGTTTGTCACCAAGCAGGGTGGCAATGCGCACTGTATTGACAGAAGTCGGGCAAAGCCGGGCCATGTCGGGATGCTGCACCACTGTATCTTCTATGATGCTGTCTCCTGTTCCCCGCAGCCGGTCATAAAAAGCGTCGATATCGGCAAAATCAGCCGCCTCCGCTTTATAGACACCTACACCGCTGGAACCTTCAAGAGGCTTCACGAATACTGACTTCTTGTCTCTCAAGAACCCATTTAGTGTATCCTTGTCCGTCTCTTTGCTGAAACGCAGAAAATCACGTGAGACCCATCGGCCGAACACCGCGTTGAACTCGCTTTTGTCGTCAAAAAAATGCCAGTATGCTTTGCTATTCATGCGCCGGACGATGTTATTGCTGATACCGCGGGTGATAGTGGCTGCCCGCTGGGAAGCATTCAGTCGGTACATTTCGGCGATTTTATAGTCCATATAACCCGCGTTGTACCTAATGCCGCAACGGAGCATATCCGCCAGCAGCCACAGGCGGTTTTTGCCGGAACGCCTTTTGACGATGTCCAGAGTTCCCCACATTTTGCGCCAATCCATTCTGGAAAGGCGCTTTACGAAAAAGCCAATTTTGTTCATTGGTTACACATTAAAGCGGAACAGCGTTACATCGCCGTCCTGCATGACGTATTCCTTGCCTTCTGAACGCACTAAACCCCTCTCCCGGCAGGCGGCGATGGAGCCATGGTGCATCAGCACGTCAAAAGGCACAATTTCGGCGCGGATGAAGCCGCGCTCGAAGTCGGTATGAATTTTCCCGGCAGCCTGCGGGGCTTTTGTGCCTTGTTTGATAGTCCACGCGCGGCACTCGTCTTCTCCCGCCGTCAAAAACGAAATAAGGCCCAACAGACGGTAACTGGATTTCACCAGTCTGTCCAGACCGCTTTGGCCGATGCCCAACGCCTCCAAAAACTCCTGCTTTTCATCTTCCGGCATGGCGGCGATCTCCTGCTCGATTTGTGCGGAAATCACCAACGCTTCCGCTTTTTCTTCCCGAGCGATCTGTTCCATTGTGGCGACATAAGGGTTGTCCGCATCTGATTTTCCCACGTCGTTTTCGGCAATATTGGCGGCATACAGTACCGGCTTTTGGGTCAGGAGGAACCAGGATTCCACCAGATCTCTTTCTTCCGGCGTTAAAAGACACGTGCGCGCGGGCTTGCTGCTTTCAAGGTGCTTTGTCAATTTGTCCGCCACTTCCACTTCAAAGGCGTACTTTTTTTCACCCGTCTTGATCATTTTGGCGGCTTTTTCGCCGCGTCTGGCGACAGTGTCCATATCCGCGAAAATCAGCTCCAAATTGACCGTCTCGATGTCCCTTTTGGGATCCACACTGCCGTCCACGTGGATGATATTACCATCCTCAAAACATCTTACCACGTGCACAATGGCATCCACTTCGCGGATATGCGACAGGAATTTGTTGCCCAGGCCTTCGCCTTTGCTCGCGCCTTTCACCAGTCCCGCAATGTCCACAAACTCAACAACGGCAGGGGTGGTCTTCTTGGGGGCATAGAGTGCGCTGAGTCTGTTAAGCCTTTCATCCGGCACGGCCACAATACCCGTGTTGGGTTCTATCGTGCAAAAAGGGTAGTTGGCCGCCTGCGCTCCCGCATTGGTTATGGCATTGAACAAGGTGCTTTTTCCCACATTGGGCAGCCCCACGACACCTAATTTCATCGCTTAGACTCCTTAACATTCATTTGCCTGCATTATACGCTTACCTGCCATTTTTGGCAATTACGCCAACAGGCTGAACGGTTTACAGGACGCAGGCGTTGGGATATAATGCGCTGATCCGGTTTTCTTAAGGAGGACGCCTTGCGCCACATTTTTATTATCAATCCCGATGCCGGTAAACGCAACGACGGGATGGACATCGCGGCGCATTTGGCCGCGCATCCGCATCTGGACGCTTCCGTCTACGTGACCACGCAGCCTGCCGACGCAACAAACTACGCCCGCCGCGTGTGCGCTGAGAATGACGGCATGCTGCGTTTTTGGGCGTGCGGGGGCGACGGCACCATTAACGAGGTGCTCAATGGGGTGGTGGATTGTCAGCGTGCCGAGATTGCCTCCTGGCCTTCGGGTTCGGGCAACGATTATGTCAAGTATTACGGCGGAAACGACGTCTTCTTTGATTTTGACCGGCAACTGGCGGGGGAGGCGCAGCTGGTGGATGTCATGCGCGTTCAGGGCAAATATGCCATCAACGTCATCAATTTCGGCTTTGAGTCCGCAGCCGCGCAGGTGATGCAAAAAGTGAAGCATTATCCCCTCATTGGCGGAAAAAACGCTTACGTCCTGGGCGCCGCGTGGGCTTTTTTGACGGCTATGAACTCTCAGTGCAAAGTGTATGCGGACAATGAGCTGCTCAACCCCAAAGGCAGGCTGCTGCTTTGCAGCGTTGCCAACGGCCAGTATGTGGGCGGACAGTTCCGTACCGCGCCTCGCAGTGTGAATGACGACGGACTCATGGACGTATGCGCCATTACGCCTATGCCGGTCCATAAAGCGGTGCCCATGATGGGCCTGTACCAGCGAGGTGGGCACCTGGACAGCCCGAGACTTAAGGACAATCTCATCTATCGCCGCGCCAAGAAAGTCACAGTGGAAGCGGGGGAGGGCTGGATGCTGACGTTGGACGGGGAAATGCTGGCGGCATCGCATGCCGACATAGACGTTTGTCCCCGGGCCGCGCGTTTCGTGGTGCCCAAGGGTGCTGTGGCTGTCGGCATCGTGTAAACGCCCCAGTGCCAAAATCCTTGCTGCAGCATTGCTGAATGCAAAAACAGGGACCCGATCAATTCGGGTCCCTGCTCATTTACGCACTCACCAGGGGATTACCTGCTCCGTGTGGCGGCGTAGCACTCGCTGCAGTAGATGGGACGGTCGTTCTTGGGAAGGAAGGGAACTTGCGTGGCTGCGCCGCAATTGGCGCACACAGCGTCGTGCATTTCGCGGGGTCCGGAGTTGTTGTTCCTGCTGGCTTTGTGCGACGAGCGGCAATCTTTGCAGCGGGTCGGCTCGTTCTGGAAGCCCTTTTCCGCGTAAAATTCCTGTTCGCCCGCCGTGAAGGTGAATTCCTGCCCGCAGTCCCTGCAAGCCAGCGTCTTGTCTTGGTACATTAGTGTAACCCCCCTGAATAATATGTATGGCTGACATTGGCTGACCTGGTCTTTGACCCCACACTCGCCGGCAGGAGATTTGCTCTGCGCTTTTGCGCCCTCACGCTGCTCTCTCGGGACGGATGTCCCGGCCGGACTTACTTCTAGACCGCACCATGATGACGGGGCATTGCCCCGCTTACGTGGACCGTTTCGCCTGCGACTGGCATCGGTTTTCAACCACAGACCTCAATTTCAACCATGTGCATTATAGTGCCAAAAAGCGCAATTAGCAAGAGAAATTTTCATACCGATAAGGGAGGGAGTGAATTGAAAGCCCGAGCCAATCGCAGCTCGGGCTTTCGGGTTAACGCAAAAGCGTTAATTTACCTGGGTTATTGCCCCCTCTTCCGGCTGAGGCTGCAGTAAAAGCATGAGAATACCTGCTTCTTCAGGCAGCGCTTTTTTCAGGTTTTCCATCAGCTGCGGGAGAGTCTGCTCAGTGAGAATTTTGGTGAGGGGCGCCATATCCTCTTCGGTCATCTCTTCTGACAAGACGACTTCCGTCAAATTTGACATATCGGGCAGGGCGGGCTGCTTGTCCGTTTGTACGCTTTTTTGCGTGAAGGTAATGAGGGGCGCGGGCGACAGCACGGCAATGGAGAAAGAGTTGTTTGCTTCGTAATTGCCCGTCAGGGTTTCATCGCCCGTGATGCTGATGGTAAAGGGCATACCCGAGGCCTGGATCTTGATTTGCGCGTCCGTCGCCATTTTGTTGGCGGCAGTGTCCTCAGAAGAATCCATCGTCACATCAATCATTACACCGGTGGGATCTTGTCCTGATATGATATCCTGGCGCACCTTTTGCCAGTCGATGGGGGTTTCGAGCGCCGGCGCTACTTGCGTACCGTCTGCAGAGTATGAGGGCATCGGCGTTTTGACCAAGACGGATACTTCGACCTGCGCGCCGGTCTCGGACGGGTTGTTGATAACGCTGACATGGGTGGCGGAGCCTTCCATAACCGGCGTCTCCGCTTGAACATAGGACGCGTTGGTCGCAGCGTTCATGTAAATGTCCAGGGTGACAAGGGTTTGTTCTTCGTCATCCAACATTTCCTCGGCGGCCTCTTTCACTTCGTCCAACATGTCTTCAAAGTCTTCGGGCATATCATCATCGTCCATACCCTGCTGCGACATGGCGGCCGTTAAGGATGCAAACATCTCCTTTAGGGCATCGTCTTCACGCGCGACTTTTTCCAGTGCCAGCATCATGCCCGCAAGGTGCCGCGAAGTGGGTTGGCCGGTAATATGCATAGTATATTCGCCAACTCGGTCTACCGTGAAGGCACCCTCTTGGATGTTGAGGTCCGGCTTGATATTGTTTTCATAGTAAGCGGATGCGGCATCCATGTACTTGCCCATCATTTGCATGACTTGCTCGGGCTTTACCTGAAGGGTGGCAGACTGTTCCAGCATGGGCCTGATGAGCTCGGGAGCGATTTTGAGGACGTGCCCGGGCAGCAGGCTGGTAACCATGGCGCTTTCGCCCGTCTGTATATCCATCATGCCGCTGAAATCAAACATATCGCCCTGTGCCGTGCCTACTTTTCCGGAAGCGGCGTTCTTGCTCATTAAGGCGTTTACCTGCATTTTGTTGATAGCGCTAATGACGGTGTCCATGATCGTTTGCATTTGCGGGTCGCTTTGACCGCCCGAGAACATGCCGATCAGTCCGGCGACCGTTTGACCGTCCACTGTGACATTGGCGGTGGTTTCAATGGACTTGCCCTCTTCAAGAACCGCTATGGCGCGGTTGCCCGGCATGGGACGGCTTTCTGCCATTGTCTGGGAAAGGGACACAAACATGATGACGGCGACCAGTATTGCGGTGAGTCTTTTGGCTGTTTTCATATGGGGAACCTCCTTATAAATATTGAATTGATCTCTCAGGGCTTTTCACCCCGAGGCGACACTCGAATCTGCTTGAGCTACCATAATACCCCTGCGTCTTCGCGGATAAACGGACACAAACGCTGATAGCTCGGGCGGCTTAAGGTAAAACAGTGATGGGGAAGTATTGCGCCACCAGTTTCGCCAAAGATGTCTGCAGCGTTTGCTGCCAGGCGGAAACCAGCGTTTCCAGTTCCGCTTGCGCCATGCTGTCAAGGCGCATCAGCTGCGTATCATCGATAGGCGCGATAGACCATGGCGCCGCGGATGCGCCGGTTATCTTGGCTCTGATCAGTGCGCCCGCATCGTCGCGCCATTCTGCCGAAGCGTTAATGCGCGTGGCGGAGCGCGGATTGCTGCCCGAATCCAATGTTACGTTGGCCGCAATAGTCTGCTCCGGTTCATTGTCCTCGCTTTCCTGACGAAAAGCAAGCGTCATAAGGTATTCTGCAGAAAATTTGTCAATTTCGCGGTTATATGCCATGTCGGTTTGACCAAAGGTCAGGGTAAAACTGCATGCTTCATCTTCAAGTCTTTCTTCGCCCCTGGGCGTCTGCGCGAGGATATCCAGCCGTCCCGTATAGGTGGCGATGACGGCCTCTTCCTGGTTTCTGGCACCGGTAACAGTAAAGGTGACCTGCTTCCCCTGTGCGGAGGCTTGTGTGGGATGCCACTGCACATCAACAGTGATGGTGACATCTCCATCTTCATCGGCGGTCAATAGATACTGCAGGGCATTGAGCCCTTTGGCGCCTCCCATGGGCAGGTAGATGTCGTCGCGTACCAGCAACCCATCCTTGCCAAAGATGCGCGTGATCTCAACGTTTTCCGTTATGGGCAGCGCGTTTATCGCCGAGAGGAAAGCGTCCTTCATTTTAGGATCCAGGTATGCGGCTGCCTCCCGCGCGGTAAAGCGTTCTCTTAGAAGCGCCAGCAGCGGCTCGTCCGCGTAGAAGCGGTCCAGCAACGATTTCATCTGCTGCTTGATGGCGGCGGCAGGCAATACGACCCGAGTCTCCGTCGTTATGTTGTCCCCTTGGGTATCAGTATTGACTTGCGTAAAGTTTTGCAGCCATACGCTAACAGCGTTGTTGTATTCCTTCATCAGCGCGCCGACGGCGGTCTTCCATTCGTTATCAGCAGTGTAGATGGTAAACAGGATGCGCTCTATTCCGGGCCAGCTCATGCCACCGCCCAGCAGCAGTCCCGCAAACAAGCTTTCGCCCTTGGCGGCACCGTATTTCACGTCGTTTAGCAAACTGGAAGAAAACACTTCCAGGGTGCCATCGGAGCGATAAGCGAAGGAAGCCGCCGGGTCATCGCCCTTGAGCAGGTTGATCAATAATTCCTCACGGTCCTTTTGCGTTCCGAAAGCGGCCTTCAGGTATTGCAGCGCCAAAGTGCTTTGCGGCAGCATACTGATCAGCAATTGGGCGGCAGCCGGGTCCAGCGGACTTTGCGGTAAAACACCGGTCGTCTCAAACGAGGCGGAAAGCTTAAGGCCCGAGCCGTTGACGATCTGCTGCATCAGCTTCCAGTCAAGGGATTCCTCCACTTGAGGCGTTACAACCGTTGCTTCTGCCATGGCGGTGGCAACGCCAAGGAAAAGCACCATTGCCAGTGCCATGCTGAGTATCTTTTTCATAAAGAATCCTCCTCTTCCATAACAAGGTAGTTGATGTCTTTTGCTTCGTCAAAAGGGAGCACAGGCACCGATGCTCCCTGGGTCCTTTCGCTGCGCCCAATGTCATGGATAAGAACGCTTTGCGCTTCCAACGGGACACGGTTCACTATCGATAACATCATACCCGAAAGGGCGCGGTTCAGTATCTCTTTTTCTTGGGCGAGCCCTACGGCATCGAGCTGATCCAGATCCACCGTCCGTGCAAAATGAGGCGTTTTGGGTTTTGCCGCGGGGGATAAGGCAACTGACAGCATCATATCCAGCGTCTTGCTTCCCTGTGTCCATTTGAGGGACATGGGCCCATGCAGCAGGTTTTCTTCTTGCGTAAGCTTGGGTGACAGCGTCAAAGCGCTTTTCTTGCCCTCGTCATCACGGGCGGACAAGATCACGCGGCCGTTTGCACCATCCGCCGTATTGACAGAAACTTGAAGGTCCGCGCTGATGGTTTTTTTGTTTTGCGTACGGGAAAAAGCGCCGTCCAGGAGCAAATCATCATCCTTGTAACTGCCGGACAAGACCAATTGAAGGTTGTTGCTCCCGCGTACGGCAGGCAACTTGAGGCTCAGGTACACACCGCTGTTTTCCCGATAGCCTCCAAAAAGGGTGATTTTGCGGGCATCCTCGTCCCCCAAAGACAGCTTGCCTGTCAGCTGCCATCCCATATCGCGCTTTTCCTTGTCCGTGAACCGTTTGAACGTAACGGCCTCGTCAAAACGCACTTTTCGCAGGAAGGAAAGGGTTTGCGCCTGATACTTTTCGCCCACGTTTTCGCTTCGCATAGCATCCTCACACAGCGCGATAAGATCCGGCCACAACCTTTGCCATTGTTCCCCGGTCAATTCATATGTCAATTTATGAGTGGCTCTGCCCACATTCTTGATGGAAATGCTGTCCTTGGCCACTTTTTCATAGGGATCAAGCAATGTGGGCAGTTTACGAAGCACAAGCAACGCGGCGCGCGCCATAGGGGCCGCTTGCCGGACAGATCCAAGCCAAGTCGGCTCTGCGCCCAGCAGCTGCTCCGCTGTTTTGCCGTTGCCCGTGTAAAGGGTGTCTCCGGGATGCACGCCGATAATGTCCTTGGCTTGATACAGCTTAAGAATTTCTTCGCCCGAAACCGTCAGAGACGCTTGCGAGGAGTCGTTCCCAAACAGCAGGGAAAGGCTGCTGCTGCTGACCCAGTTGGAAAGAATGCTCCGCGTGGGTTCCCCAAAGGCATTGTAATCGGTGATTTCGCCTGTGATCGTTACGTGCATGTTATTGCCCGGCGTTTCCGCTGCCGTGGGCATCGCCAAATAAAGCGACAGCACGAGGCACAGTACCCTTAGTATGCGCATGAACCCTCCTTGACTAAACGGCTTCCCAAATCTAACGCCCCGAGGGCGCGTTTTCTTGCATCAGAATGAGAGCATTTCATGATCATTGTTCGGTTGCATGCAAAGCGCTGTAAAGAGCGCGGGCGGCAGGTTCTGTCATCCCCTTGACGCAAGAGAGTTCTTCAATGGATGCTTCGCCAACCGCCCTCATGGTGCGAAAATGCGCCAACAGAGCACGTCTGCGTGCGGGCCCGATACCCTGCACTTCTTCCAGGCGGCTGCGCAAAGAATGCTTGGCACGCAGCTTTCTGTGGTGCGTGATCGCGAAGCGGTGTGATTCGTCCCGTATTCGCTGGATAAGGTGCAGCGCGGCGGAGCGGCGGTCAAGCATTATCGGCTCGTCGCGATTCGGCAGCCAGATCTCTTCCATGCGCTTGGCCAGGCCGAACATTGGAACATCCGCTCCTGCTTCCAGCATTGCGCTGCGGGCAAAATGCAGCTGTTCGGGACCGCCGTCTACCAGCACCAAATCAGGTATCGGCCAGCGTTCCTTTTCATCCTCTGCCATTGCCCGCATGAAACGGCGGAAAAGGACCTCATTCATGGATTGGAAGTCATTGGCGCCCTGCACCGTTTTGATGCGGAAATGACGATACTCCCTTTTCGCCGGTTCACCGTCAATAAACACCACCATGCTGGCGACGCTTTGTTCGCCCTGGGTGTTGCTGATGTCAAACCCTTCAATGCGGCGCGGCATCGCTTCAAGGTCAAGCGCTCTTGCCAGTTCTTCCGCTGCGCCGCGTGTGCGTTCAAGCTTAAACTGGGCGTTGGCGTTGCGCTGCTGCAGGGCGTCGGCGGCGTTTTTCCGCGCCATCTCGACCAACTCCCTTTTGGACCCGCGCAGGGGCATGACCAAATCTACAGCGCCGTCCCGTTTGCTGCGCAGCCACGCTTCCATAGTACCGTCGTCCCTAAGCGCGCTTACAATGACTTCCCGTGCCGGCCGTCTGTCCTCATAAAACTGGGTAAGAAAACCTTCCAGCACGTCCGCTTCCGGCTCGTTGCCTTCGCGCGGCAGGGCGTAAGCGTCGCCGCCTATCATCTTGCCGCTGCGAACAAACAACACCTGAACCATGGCGTCCAATGAGTCCTGTGAGACTGCCAGAATGTCCTGTTCGCCGCCGCGGGTCTGCAAAACGTTCTGCTGCTCCATGAGCCCCATGATGTCCCTGATCGCGTCGCGCAGTTCGCCCGCCTTTTCATACTGCATTTGCTGCGCGGCACTTTGCATCTGCAGTTGCACTCTGGCCACGATGGGTTTATATTGCCCGCGCAAAAAGGAAATCACCTGATCGACGACTTGATGGTATTCTTCTTGTGTGCACTTGTGCGCGCACGGTCCCAGGCATTGCCCGATCTCGTAATTGATGCACGGCCGCACGGGCGTTTTCAGTGGCAGCTTCAGGTTGCAGGTCCGCAGCGGGTAAATGCGCCTGAGCAGGCCAAACACCTGCCGCACCGCGTTTGCGCCGATGTAAGGGCCAAAATAAAGTGCTCCATCGTTTTCTACTCGCCGCGTGATGTTAAGGCGCGGGAAAGCTTCCCGCTTGTCAATGCGGATGTACGGGTAATGCTTGTCATCCTTCAAAAGGATATTGTAGTACGGCTTATGCTTTTTAATGAGGTTGCATTCCAGTATCAGCGCTTCCAGGTTGGTGGCGCAGATGACAATGTCAAGATCATCCACGTGCGGCAGCATGGCGGCCACCTTTGGCGTGTGCTCCTGGCTATGGAAATAGCTGCGCACTCGGTTTTTCAGGTTGACCGCTTTGCCGACGTATATGATCTTGCCTTGTTCCTTCATCAAGTAGCAGCCCGGGCTGTCGGGCAGCATATTGAGCTTTGTCCGGATGGTTTCGTTCATCAGACAGGGTCGTCCGTATCCTGCAACAAGTCATGCTCCTCGTGGTCTACGTATTTGGCGGAGACGGTTTGGATAAGCGACTCCATGAGGTCTTCTTCCACCGGCAGAAAATCCTCCACTTCTTCGCCTTCCGCGTCTTTCGTCAGCACCACTCGCATAACGTAGAGCGAATCATCCGGGGCCGGCGTGTTGTCTTCATCCAGCGCGCGAAGCAGAACATACTCTTCCCCGTTGTAAAAGAAATAGCGTTCCACCGACAGCATCAGACGGTTGCCGTCCGCGTCGGTTCCTTCAATAACATCCATGCGTTCATCTTCTGACATGTTAATCCCTCCTCAACATAGTGCCATTATACTGGTCGCGAGGCTCTTTTTCAATCATGGCGGCAGGACTCGGGATCTTCGCGGCGTATGCTTTCCCACATAAAGGGGATTGCGATATGGACATAGAGGAAGCCGGGAAGCTGGTCAACGATGCGGACGCACGGCTTGTGCCGCTGTTTATGCGGCGAACGAAAGCGTCAGAAAGCATCGCCGCATACAAAGGGAATCACAACATGCCCACGCGGGATATCAAGCGCAAGCAGGAGTTCCCGGACAGGGTATCCCCGGGTGTAGAGGAATCACTGAAGCCCTACGTACGGGAACTCTACGCAACTCTGTTCAGTCTAAGCCGCCGCTACCAGGACGCGCTGCGCAGTGAGACGTCCGGCCCCGTTTGACTATGGTCGCCGGCGCATTGTATAATGTGGCGGATTCGGGAAGGGCAGGTACTTTAAAAGCGGATGCAGGATTCAAAGCGGGATAACAAAAGGATGTATGCCGTCATCATCGCCATTATTTTGGTGTTGGTGATGATCCTCTATTTGGCGGGCGCTTTTGGCGGCAGAACAAGGCCTGTATTGGCAAGGAAGCTGCGCTGCGTTCTTTCCCAGCAGGTTACGCCCTTTGGCGACAGCGTGTTGTATTACGATGGCACCACCTTGTACGCGCTTTCAAGCGGCGGCGCGGAAATGTGGAAATACGCGTTGGGTTCTTCCGCGAGCTTCGACGCGGACGACAAGCACGTTGTCGCCTGGGTTGGCGCCAATCTGCACATTCTTGACCGCAACGGCCGTGCCTCCTACAACGACCGTCTGACTGACGATATTCAGTTTGCCAAGGCGGGTCCGCGCTACGTGGCGGCGGTCATCGGTCCCAATATCGGCCCTACGCTGATTATTAAGGATATGGCGGGCTTGGGTGTTGATACTGAGACCATCGCGTATGAGGGTCGTGCCATCCTGGACATGGGTTTTTTCGAAAATGGCGAATACATCTGGGTGACATCGCTGGACGTGTTTGGTGTCGTGCCTTCCACCGTAATGAATATCTACCGTGTGGGTTCCATGAATACCGGCACGGTCGAATTGGGCGAAGAGATCACTTATGAAGTGCTTTATTCCGGCAAAGGACTAAACGTTGTCAATACGCTGGAAGTGACGCCGTATGATTACCGCGGCACGCCGCTCAAGACCGCAAACCGTCGCTTGGTGTATGGCTGGCAGCTTATCGACTGGGTGCTGGGCGAAGGGGATGCCCGTATGCTGTTTGCCCCCGTCATGCAGACTGCGGACGTATGGCAGATCAGCGAATTGAGGGTACTCCAGGGGGATCGGGATATACGCTACACCTTGCCCGACGCGTGCGTGGGCGCGGGCATTCGCGGCAATACGATCTTCGCGTTTTCGGGCGACAGCCTCTACCGAGCTGACGTCAACGGCCAGCGCTTTACCGCCATCAAGCTTCCTGCGCCCATCGATCAGCCTGTTACCGGGTATGTAGGCAGACTCGCCAATGGGGTAGCGCTGGTGAGCAGCGGGCAAGACATCTACGCGGTCACCCTGCCCTAAGAGATAAGGAGTCAGCGATGAATGTTATAGACATTATTATCATAGGCATCCTTGCCATCAGCGTCGTTTACGGCTTGTATCACGGTTTCCTGCAATCGGTTTTTTCCGTGGCAGCGGGCCTTTTGTCCTTGGGCGCAGCGTTCATGTTTGGACCGCGCCTGGCAAACGCCTTGCTCGTGCAGCCGCAAGTGACCAATACTTTAGCATCCTACACTGACGCCATTGCGCGCGTGGGGGATTTTGATCTCGCCAGCACCAGGGTGCAGGGCTTGTCAGCCAATGTGGTGGATACGGTTATCAAGTCCGTGTCGCTGCCTGAACCCATTGCGGGCATTTTGCGCGACAATTTGACCGGTGAAGTTTTTTCAGGCGCGGGGCTGAGTACTGTCAACGACTATGTTTCCAGCACCATTGTCACGGTGGCGCTTCAGGTGATGTGTTTCCTGGCAGTGTTCCTGGCAGCGTACTTACTGTTGACATTTGTCCTTAACTTGCTGCGAAGCGTGACGCGCTTTCCTATCCTCAAGCAATTGGATTGGCTGGCGGGCGGCGTGCTGGGTTTGGTTCGCGGTGCAGTTATCTGCTATCTAATATTGCTTCTGGTGCCGCTCATCCAAACTATCGTCCCTGACGAAGGGCTTGATACTTTGTTGGCGGGCAGCCTCCTCGCGCCAAAATTTAGCAGCATCACCATGTTTCTGCGCGTGGTAAAGGGCGGCTGACCGTCCAAAATCAGTTGGTTCCGGCGTGTTGCAAGAAGTATCGATTCTTGCTATAATGGCGTGTAATATCTGAAAGGTAGGTTTTGACTCATGTTCGATTGGTTTTTTGGTGTCTCTGCAGCCCTGGCTGAGACGGCTGGTACCGTAGGGGAAGCCACTGCAGCAGAACCCAATTCTGCGGCTGCGCTCATCACCACCCTCCTGCCCATGGCGCTCATTATGGTGGTCTTTTATTTTATGCTGATTCGTCCGCAGAAGAAGAAGGACAAAAAAGTTAAAGACATGCTGTCCAACCTCAAAGTGGGCGACCGTATCTGCACCATCGGGGGCATCTACGGCACCATCTCAGGCCTTCGTGAAGACAATGTCATCCTCAAGGTGGGGGAACAGGACATTCCCATCGTGCTTGCCCGCTGGGCTATCCGCAACGTAGAAGCGGTATCCGTCGAAAATGAAGGCGACATCATCGTCTGATAAAAAGACCGGCAAAAGCGCTGACGGGACACCGCAGCGCTTTTTGATTGGAGGAATTATGCAGCGTAAAGACTTGAGGGCCAAAAACGCCCTTCGCAAAACCAATATCGTAAGCGGCTATGTTTCCACCGCATGGGGATCATGCCTGATGGAAACGGGCGGCACACGGGTCATTTGCACCGCGTCGGTCGAGAAAGGCGTACCCCCTTTTCTGAAAGGTACGGGGGAAGGCTGGCTGACGGCCGAGTATGCCATGCTGCCCGCATCCACCGGACAGCGCAAACGGCGCGACGGCGTCAAGCGCGATAGCCGGGGCGTGGAGATAAGCCGCCTTATCGGCCGGGCGCTGCGGGCCGCGGTAGATAGGTCGCGGCTGGGGGAAAACACGATCACCATCGACTGCGATGTCCTGGAAGCCGACGGCGGCACGCGCACAGCGGCCATTACAGGAGGTTTCGTCGCGCTGTGTTTGGCAGTAGACAGAATGCTGGCGGAGGGGCTTATCCGTGAGTCCCCCATTGTGCATCAGGTGGCGGCGGTCAGCGCCGGTATCGTTGAGGATGTGCCCTGTCTTGATTTATGTTATCAGGAAGACTCATTGGCGCAAGTGGATATGAATTTCGTCATGGATGAAAAGGGCTCTTTTATCGAGCTGCAGGGCACGGGCGAAGGGCGCGCCTTTACTGGGGAAGAACTGGGCGCGCTGGTTCAATTGGCGTCCGAAGGCATCGCGCAGCTGATGGCGAAGCAAAGGCAAGCGCTGGGGGACAGGCAAGCAGTGATCGATCCCCGCCGAATTTTGGTCATAGCCAGCAATAATCCGCACAAGATAGGTGAACTCAAAGCCATGCTGGGGGAGAGGTACACGATTCTAGGCATGGCGGAGGCGGGCTTTTCGGGCGATATGGAGGAAACAGGGGAAACGTTTTTTGAGAATGCCGTCATAAAGGCGGAGGCTGTGAGTGCTGCAACAGGATACCTTGCGTTGGCGGACGACAGCGGCCTTCAGGTGGACGCGCTGGACGGCGCGCCGGGCGTCCATTCTGCGCGGTATGCCGGGCAGCACGGCGACGACAAGGCCAACAATGATCTGCTGATAAGCAATTTGAAGCATGTCAACAGGGAAGACCGCACGGCGCAGTTTGTCAGCGTTCTTGCGCTTTCCCGCCCTAACGGGAAAACGTACACCTTTGAAGGCGTCTGCCCCGGCGTAATTACGCTGGCGCCCCGTGGGACGGCCGGATTTGGGTACGACCCCTATTTTGAATTCTCTTCCGGAAAGACGTTTGCACAGATGTCTCAGGAGGAGAAAAGCGTGTTCAGCCACCGCGCGCGGGCGATGCAGAAACTACAGGCTTTTTTGAACGAAACGGCGCAGCTGTAGGGTTTCGCCGCGTGGACAACACGTTTTGATTATGATACCATTACACGAATTCTGATTTTATTGGGGGATATGCTTTTGAGCCTAAGCGATCTGATGCTTATTGAGAGACTCCTGGACGAAGTGGAAAAACCCGCACGCTATCTGGGCGGCGAAATGAACGCCATCATCAAGGAAAAACAGCCGGGTGATTTGCGCTTTGCCTTCTGCTTTCCCGATACTTATGAAATCGCCATGTCGCATCTGGGCATGAAGATCCTCTACGACATATTGAACGCGCAGCCGCACATTATCTGCGAGCGCGTCTGCATGCCTTGGGTGGATATGATAGAAGGCCTGCGGCGCGAGCAGGTGTCGCTTTTTTCTCTTGAAACGCGCACTTCCTTGCACGCGTTTGATATCGTGGGCTTCACGCTGCAGTACGAAATGAGCTTTACCAATATCCTGGAAATGCTGGATCTGGGCGGCATAAAACAGCGCAATGAGGACAGGGGGGAAAGCGATCCCATCGTCGTGGCGGGGGGCCCCAATGCCGCCAACCCGGAGCCGCTTTCAATGTTCATCGATGCCTTTATGATGGGCGACGGTGAAAGCCTCATCGTGGAACTTTCCCAAACCGTGCGGACCATGCGTCAGACAGGCGCCCGGAGGGAAGAAATTCTCTATGCCCTCTCCAAGATCGAGGGCGTGTACGTGCCTCGTTTCTATGAAGCTGCGTACAACAAGGACGGGACACTGGCCTGCTTTAGTCCCAACCGCCAGGGCGCGCCAGAATCAGTCAGGAAGCGCATTGAACTGGATCTGGAAAACGCGCCTTATCCGACGGGCTTTCTTGTCCCTTATACACAGATCATTCACGACCGCATCGTGCTGGAAATCATGCGCGGCTGCACCCGTGGGTGCCGTTTTTGCCAGGCGGGGATGCTGTATCGCCCGGTTCGCGAACGCAGTCTTGACCGTCTGTACGGATTAGCCGAGAAATTGGTGCAAAACACCGGCTATGAGGAGATCTCGCTTTCCAGTCTATCATCGGGTGATTATCCATGCCTGGAAGAGCTTATCCAGGGGTTGATGGAAAGGTTCCGCGAAAAGCGCGTCAGCGTGTCGCTGCCCTCCATGCGTCTGGACAGCTTGGTAAAGCAATCGCTTGAGGAAACCAGCCAGGTCAAAAAAAGCGGCTTGACGCTGGCCCCTGAGGCCGGCACGCAGCGCTTGCGTGACGTTATCAATAAGGGCGTGACGGAAGAAGATCTGATGCGCGCTGTTACCGACGCTTTTGAAAGCGGATGGAGCGCGGTCAAACTATATTTCATGATCGGGTTGCCTACTGAAACGCAGGAAGATCTGGAGGGCATCGCTGATCTCGCCAAAAAAGTGGTGGATTGCTACTACCGTGTGCCAAAGCAACAGCGCGCGCCGGGTTTGCGTGTGACAGTGAGTGTATCCACCTTCGTTCCCAAGCCTTTTACCCCCTTCCAGTGGTTCGGTCAGGACGACCTGGAAACCATCCGCGGCAAACAGGCGTTCCTGCGCGACAGACTCCGCATCAAGGGCGTGCAGTTCAACTGGCACGACGCGGAACTGAGCTTCCTGGAGGCCTGCGTCGCCAGGGGCGACAGACGCATGGGGGAGGTCATCCTCGCGGCGTGGCGCAGCGGTTGCCGTCTGGATTCCTGGCGGGAACACTTTAAGTTCGCTAATTGGCTTAAGGCGTTTGAAGAATGCGGACTGGATCCGGCTTTCTACGCCAATCGGCTGCGCGAGTATTCCGAAATACTGCCATGGTCTTTCGTGGACATTGGCGTTACGGGGAAATATCTGCAGTTGGAAGATGAACGCGCCCGCGCGGGAATCGTTACGCCGGATTGCCGGGGCGACTGCCAGGGATGCGGTCTCAGGCGCTTTGAAGGGGTGTGTACCGCATGAAAATGTGGGTAGTATTTAGCGTGGGGCAAAGACTTCGCCACATTGGACATCTGGACTTGATGCGTGCCATGCAGCGTGCGTTGCGCCGAAGCGGCCTGGATGTTTGCTATTCACAGGGCTTCAGTCCGCACATCAATTTGTCGCTCGCGTCTCCCTTGCCGGTTGGCATGGCGGGAGACAGGGAAGTCATGGAAGTGCCTATGCAGAGCCTCATACCGCCTGAGACATTTAAACAGAGGCTGAATGATGCGCTGCCCATAGCCCTGCGCGTCATATCGTGCCATCACCGGCCTGACGATGAGCAGGCGGCTATGGCGCAGGTTTGTGCGGCGCAGTATGTGTTTGAGTTTATGGACGATGCGGACCGGCTGCTTGCCGGCGTACCCGAATACCTCAAAAGAGTCAGTATTCCGGCTATCCGTAAGAGCAAGAAGGGCGACGTCGCGTTTGACATTCGCCCGCTTATTTTTAACCTTTTTACCAAAGAAGGCAAACTCTATGCCACATTGGCGCTGTCTCAGACGGGCACCGCCAAACCGCTGACGGTGCTGGAGACGCTGGCAGATTTTGTCGGCATCCCCACTCCCCGAGCGATTGCGACGCGCACCGGTTTATTGACAAGCTGCTTTGGACCGCTGGAGGCGATATGAGCATTCTTCTTTATGAAGAACATGGAGACGAAGGCGAAGTGGCGGTGCTGGAAAACAATTCGCTTGCGGAGTTTGTGCGCATAGGCGGCGAAACGCATGTCAAAGCGGAGAGTATCTACCTTGCCAAAGTTGGCCGTGCCATGCAGAACTTGGAGGCTGTTTTCGTTTCGTTAACCCCCGCGCAGGAAGGTTTCCTGCCGCTGCGTGAATGGCGAAGCGACGCGAAACTTATCCCCGGTCAGGGCGTTTTGCTGCAGGTGAAGCGTCCTCCCATCGGCGGCAAAGCGGCGCACATGACAGGCGATATTGCGCTTACGGGACGCTTCGTCGTTTACTTGCCCCTTGGCAAGAGGGATCGCGTTTCCCGCCGTATCGCCTCCAAAGAGGAGCGCGCCGGTCTCATTCAAAAGGCAAGGGAGCTGCCACGCAGCGAAGGTGCGTTCATCATGCGCGGGGAAAGCATCCATGCCGATTTGCAGGCTATTGCGGAGGAAGCTGCCGCGCTCACGGACACATGGCGCAGGGTGCAGGAGGGCGCCGCCGGCGTATCCGCGCCGCGCCTGATCAAGGACGCGCCTCATCCGGTGGTGAGACTTATGCGGGATCTGCGTATGCAGCCGGAGAAGATCATCACCAACGTGCCAAAAAGTCTTCCCTCCATGGGCGTACCCGTGTCGGAAGCAGGAGCCCCCATGCTGCTGTACAATATCCGCGAGAAACTGCGGCGTTCGCTGCGCCGCAAGGTGCTTCTCAAGTCCGGCGCGTCGCTCATGATCGATCCCTGCGAAGCCATGACGGTCATCGATGTCAATTCATCGCAAAACGTTAAGAAGGCGGGGCAGGGGGACGCTGCTTTGCAGGTCAATCTGGAGGCGACGGCCGAAATCGCGCGTCTGTTGCGCTTGCGCGGCGTCGGCGGTATTGTCCTGATCGATTTTATCGACGTGGATAGCGATGACAAGCGGGAGATGGTTTTGTCGGCGCTGAAAGCAGCTCTGCAAAATGACCGCGTCAAAACCGTCGTGCACGGCTTTACGAAGCTGGGGCTGGTGGAAATGACGCGCACGCGGTCGGACGAAAAGCTGGAAGCGGAACGCGGCGTTTGCCCCGCTTGCGGCGGTGCCGGCATCATCATTCACGAAAAGGAGCCGTCCATCGATGCATAAAGACGTGGTAATCATCCCGCGAAGTGACCTTGAAACACAGAAGGACTATGCCCTTCAGGTGCGGGCAATGCCCAACCGTCCCCACACCTATCACATCGTCACCTTTGGCTGCCAAATGAACGCTCATGATTCGGAAAACCTGGCAGGCATGATGGAAGACATGGGCATGACCGCCGCCCTCACACGGGAAGAAGCCGACCTGGTCCTGTTCAACACCTGCTGCATCCGCGCAGGCGCTGAGAGGAAAGCGCTGGGCAATATCATTTGGCTCAAGGAGATCAAGAAGGACAGGCCCGATATGCTGGTTGGCATCTGCGGGTGCATGATGCAGCAGGAAGGCATGGCCGCCAAAGTATTGAAGGATTATCCCTTTGTGGATTTTGCCTTTGGCACCGGCAACATGTATTGTCTCCCTGAGTACCTGCACAGACTTTTGGATACCGGGACGAGGCAGATCCGCGTAGCGCTGGAAGAAAGCACTTTGGTGGAGGGACTGCCTGTTGTTCGTTCCGATGCGGCCAAAGCCTACATCAATATCATGTATGGCTGCAACAACTTCTGCTCCTACTGCATTGTGCCGTATGTGCGCGGGCGGGAACGCTCCCGGGCGGCGAGGGACATTCTGGCGGAAGCGGAATCGCTGCAGGCAGAGGGCATCCGGGAGATCATGCTGCTGGGGCAAAATGTTAATTCCTACGGCTCGGACACCGGTGACATGTCCTTCCCGCAATTGTTGCGGGCTCTGGAAGATGCCGGCATCCCGCGCATCCGCTTCATGACCAGCCACCCCAAGGACCTGTCTGATGAACTCATCGTGGAGATCGCCCGCAACAAGGCGCTCTGTCCGCATCTGCACCTTCCCGTACAGTCCGGCAGCAACCGCATCCTCAAGGAGATGAACCGCCGCTACACGGTGGAGCATTACCTTGAGAAAGTGCAAAAGCTGCGTGCGGCCAAGCCGGATATCGGTCTTACGACCGACATTATCACCGCTTTTCCCGGCGAAACGGAAGAGGAATTCGGCGAAACCATGGCACTGCTCGAAACCGTGCGCTTTGACAGCGCTTTTACGTTCATCTTCAGCCCCAGAGAAGGCACCCGCGCCGCCGGACTGCCCGGGCACATTGATGAAGTCACTGCATCGCGGCGCATCGGCCGCCTTATCCGTCTTCAGGAATCCATTACCGAGGATATCCTCAAAAGCTTGGTTGGCCAGACACTTGACGTGCTGGTGGAAGGGGTGTCACGCCGCAGCAGCCGCCAACTGACCGGCAAATGCGGCCGCAGCATCAGCGTCAATTTTCGTGGCGACGCTTCTCTTATCGGGCGCATCGTGCCCGTTACCATCACCGATACCGGCAGCAATACGCTGCGCGGCACCATAGAAGGAGAATGACTGTGAAAAACGATATCATTTATGAAAAGGCCCGCGAACTGGGCCAATTGCTCAAGGACAGCAAAACGTTCAGCGACATGCGTACCGCCGAAGACAAGGCCAATGACAACCCTGTCCTTGTTGGCTATTCGGGCGAATACGAGCAGCTGCGATTTCGCGTGCAGCAAATGACGCTGGAAGATGCTCCCGATTATGAGTCGATCGGCGGACTTAACAAACAGATGGAAGAACTGCAGGATAAGATGATGCAGCAAGGCGATATGAAGGCGCTGCAAAACGCGCGCAGCGAATTTACGGCTCTGATGAACGAAGTCAACAAGGAGTTGCAGGGTGTTTTGTCCCCCGAATCCCTTGAAAGCGGCTGTGCCGGCGGCAGCTGTTCCTCGTGCTCAGGTTGCGGCGCCAGGTGACCCAAACTTGGGAAGAGGGCATCCCTCTTCCCAAGACTCCTTTGTACATATTGTTTTAGCAGGGAGGACCTATGGCCCAGCTCACCCCTATGATGCAGCACTATCTGTCTACCAAACAGCAGCATCCCGACGCCATCCTGTTTTACCGTCTCGGAGATTTTTACGAGATGTTTTTTGATGACGCTTTGACCGTGTCCAGAGAACTGGAGTTGACGCTGACGGGCAAGGATTGCGGGTTGGAGGAAAGGGCGCCCATGTGCGGCGTGCCGTGGCATGCCGCGGAAAGCTATATTGCAAGGCTCATCGCTAAGGGTTACAAGGTGGCCATCTGCGAACAGACGGAAGATCCGGCCGACGCCAAGGGGCTGGTGAAGCGCGATGTTGTGCGCATCATTACTCCGGGGACTGTGGTCGATCTAAACCAGCTGAATGAGAAGCAGAATAATTATCTTTTTTGTGTGTATCTGAAGGGTTCGGGCGCGGGACTGGCGGGGTGCGATGTTACCACAGGCGAGTTTTTTGTTACCGCCGTGCGGGGCGATTTGCGCCGTTTGTCTTCGATCATTGCGGCCGAGCGTCCGGGCGAAATAATCACCAATGATGAAGATGCCTTGCGGAGCCTGACCGATGCGTGGGTACAAGGAGAACCGGCGCCGTCTTTCATTGTGGGAACGGCACGGACGCGGCTGCTGAAGCACTTTGGCGTCGCTGCTTTGGAAGCGCTCGGCCTTACCAAAGACATGTCGCAGGCGATCATTGCCGCCGGCGCGTTGCTCAAATACCTCGACGATACGCAGAAGATCACATTGTCTCACATAACGCGTCTGCAGATCCGCCGCGAGGATGACAGCATGCCTCTTGACGCCAACACGCGTCGCAACCTGGAACTGACCGAGGGCATTCGCAGCCGTTCGGCATATGGTTCCTTGCTTTGGATGCTGGACCGAACCGTCACCGCCATGGGAGGGCGTACCCTGCGCCGCTGGGTGGAACAGCCGCTGATCCAAAAAAGCGCCATTGAAGAGCGGCTGGATGCCGTTGCCGCTTTGTACGAACAGCCCGTACTGCAGGAAGAGCTATTGGAAAAATTGCGCCAGGTATACGATATGGAGCGGCTGCTGTCGCGCATTTCCTATAAGACGCTTTCCGCGCGCGACTGCCTGTCGCTTCTGCGTTCGCTTGACCAAGTGCCGCAGGTCCAGGCTCTTTTATCTCCTTTCACGACACATGGCATCGCTGCTGTGGTCGGACTCCTGGACCCCATGGAAAAGTTGGCGGCGCTGCTGGAAAGAGCCATCAACCCCGATGCTCCGCTGCAAATCACCGAAGGCGGCATCATACGCGATGGATATTCGAAAGAATTGGACCTATACCGTTCCGCTTCGCGAGAGGGAAAGCAATGGCTGCTGGAGATGGAAACGCGGGAAAAAGACAAGACCGGCATCAAGAACCTCAAAGTGCAGTACAACCGCGTGTTCGGCTACTACATCGAGGTGACTAAGTCTTACTACAATCTGGTGCCGGAACACTACGTGCGCAGACAGACGCTTGCCAACGCCGAGCGCTTTGTGACGGATGAACTGAAAGCCATTGAAGAAAAAGTCACGGGTGCCCAGGATAAGGCGGCAGCACTGGAATCGCGTTTGTTTGATGATATCCGGGAGCAGCTTAAGGATGCCATCCCCGCCTTACAGCGCACGGCGGAAGGACTCAAAAATCTGGACGCCCTGTTGTCGCTCGCACGGGTAGCGATGGAGAACAATTACGTACGCCCACTGATCAATACGGAAGGCAGCATCGCCATTACCGAAGGCCGTCATCCCGTGGTAGAGAAAACATTGCAGGACGCCACGTTTGTTCCCAATGATTCCTTTATGGACAATTTCGACAAACGCATGCTGATCGTGACCGGTCCGAATATGGCGGGCAAAAGCACCTACATGCGGCAAACCGCGCTGATCGTGCTCTTGGCGCATATCGGTTCCTTCGTGCCCGCCGCCAGCGCGGATATCGCTTTGGTGGATAACATCTACACAAGGATCGGCGCCTCTGACGACCTTGCCGGCGGGCAGAGCACATTCATGGTGGAAATGAGCGAACTCAGTTTCATTTTACGCAGCGCCACAGGGAATTCCTTAGTCATTCTTGATGAGATCGGGCGGGGCACGAGCACGTTTGACGGGCTCTCCATCGCTTGGGCAACGGTGGAATACCTGGTCAACAAGAGTAAATCCGGCGCCAAGACGCTGTTTGCCACGCACTACCACGAACTGTCGGAAATGCAGGGTGTGCTCGAAGGTGTGCAGAACTATTGCGTGTCTGTCAAGGAGATGGGGGACGAAGTCCTCTTCCTGCGCAGGATCGTGCCGGGGGGCGCTGACAAATCTTTTGGCGTTTATGTGGCGCGCCTGGCGGGCGTGCCACGCACGGTCATCGCCCGCGCCAAGGAAATACAGGCGCGGTTGGAAGTAAACGATATCACCAAATCCAAACTGGCCGCCGGCATTATGGAAAAAGGGCGTAAGAGTGAGCAAGTATCCCTGATGGATGTGGGCAAGACGGAATTGGTTGAGGAGATTGCCAATCTGGATGTCCTGTCCATGAGCCCTATGGATGCCCTCAACGCGTTGTTCTTGATGAGGGAAAAGGCGAGGAAACTGTAACATGGCAAAAATCACAAGACTCACGGATGACGTTATCGGTCAAATAGCTGCAGGCGAAGTGGTGGAGCGCCCTGCCGCCGCTATCAAGGAATTGGTAGAAAACAGCATGGACGCGGGGGCAACAAGCATTACCGTAGACATTGAAAACGGGGGCCTGACGCTGCTGCGCGTTATCGATAACGGCTCCGGTATCGACCCGGAAGACTTGCTTATGGCGTTTGAGCGGCACGCGACCAGCAAGCTAAAAACGGCGGAGGAACTGTCCCGCGTGGAAACACTGGGTTTCCGCGGGGAAGCGCTGTCTTCCATCGCGGCTGTGTCCAGAGTCACATTGACGACGCGGCAAGCGGGAGCGCCCAGTGGCATGCGGGTGGAAAACGAGGGCGGCGCTATCCTGTCTGTCAGCGAAGCCGCCTGTGCCGAGGGGACGTCCATCACCGTGCGGGACTTGTTTTTTAACGCCCCTGTACGGCTCAGATTTATGAAGAAGCCGACGGCCGAGGGCGCGCAGGCGGCCGAACTTATGCGTCTGATGATATTGTCGCATCCGGATATTTCCTTTCGCTTCAAAGTGGACGGCAAGCCCTTGCACTTCAGCCCCGGCGATGGCAAAACAGACAGCGCGGTGCTTAGCGTTTACGGCCTTGCCACCCTAAAGCAGATGAAAAAAGTGGACGGCATGATGAACGGCGTTATCGTACAGGGTCTGGTTGGCGTGGGCGATATGTCGCGGGGCAACCGTACGCATCAGAGTTTTTTTGTCAATGGCCGCGCCATGCGCAGTACGCTTCTGTCATTGGCGGTGGAAGAAGCCTGCCGCCAACGGGTCATGATCGGTCGTTACCCCATGTGTGTACTGTACCTGCAAATTCCTCTCCAGTCAGTGGACGTTAATGTGCACCCCAACAAATGGGAAGTACGCTTTTCGGATGAAAGCGGCGTGCGTGAGGCTGTGCTGGAGGCAGTACGCAATGCCCTATCGGAAGGGGCCGCCACGGCGACCCCGCCACCGCTTTTTAGGGAAGAAAACCCTGCCGCCGCGCCTGCCCGGATCGTGCGCGAAGAAACGACTGAGGATCATACGCAGGCTGCTCCCGCGTCCCATTTGATGCGTGTGCAAGACCCGGCGTGGGCCGCGCTTAAGCAGACCCGAATCGTCCCGTCATCCGGACAAGAGCCTTTACCGCCGCCCGAACAGGTCAAAAGCCCTGTCCTGGAAGAAAAACAAGTACGCATTATTGGCACGGCGTTTGCCACGTACATCCTCATGGAGACGGAAGAGACCCTTTTGGTGTGCGACCAGCACGCCTTGCATGAAAGGCTGCTGTTTGAACGGCTGAAAAAGGCCTACGATACCGGCAGCATTGGGCAAATGCTGCTCACGCCCCGCGCGATCCATTTGAGCTACCGTGAATACGGTACTTTTTTGGAGCATCAGGCACTGCTGGCGTCCGTGGGCTACGATGCGGAAGACTTTGGGGAGCAGACCATCCGCCTACATTCCGTGCCGCTGATATTGGGTGAGCCGGAAGCGGAAGGCAGCCTGCGTGACGCGCTGGATGTACTGGCGGTGGGCGGATCGATCAATGATGATAAGCGCCTGAGCAGGCTTTTGCAGTCTGCCTGTAAGCATGCGGTAAAAGGCGGAGAGAATGTTCCCGTGGAAGCGCTGCGCGAGCTGGTCAAGGACATGCTGGTTATGGATGTCATGCCTACGTGTCCGCACGGGCGGCCGCTATTGTTGTCGCTTACAAAAAAAGAACTTGAGAAGCGTTTTGGGCGCGTACAGCCTTGAAGCCGCTCATTTTGTGTGTAACCGGCCCGACGGCGTGCGGCAAAACGGGGGTTTCGCTGGCGCTGGCGGCGCACTTGCCCATTGAGATCGTCTGCATGGACTCCATGCAGATTTACCGGAGCATGGATATCGGCACCGCAAAACCCACCGCGTCGGAAAAGGCCGTCTGCCCGCACCACATGCTGGATGCGGCGGCACCCACGCAACAATACTCTGTCGCGGCGTACGCCAGGGAGGCCAAAGCATGCATCGCCGGTATCCTGGATCGCTCGCGAGTCCCGGTACTGGTGGGCGGAACCGGGATGTATCTGCGCGCCCTGTCGCTGCCCATTCATTACGGTGGCATCAAGGGCGATGCCGCGATCAGGCGGCGCTATGAGAAGTTGGCTGACGAACAGGGAAATCAGAGCGTCCATGACATTCTTCAAACGAAAGACCCGGTCACGGCGCGGCGCCTTCATCCCAATGATCTACGCCGCGTGGTGCGCGCCCTGGAAGTGCATGAGATGACGGGTACGCCTTTGTCGGCACAAAAGATGCCGGGGTACGAAGAAGGCGACTACCGGATCTTGCCTTTCGTCCCCGAATGGGACAGGCCAACGCTGTACCGCCGCATCGATGAACGTGTGACAAAGATGATCGAGGAAGGATTGGCTGATGAAGTGCAGGCACTTTTAGACATGGGCGTTGACAAAAACGCACAGAGCATGCAGGGCCTTGGCTACAAGGAATTGATCCCTTATTTGTCAGGCGACACGCCTCTTGACGAAGCGGCAGAGTTGATCAGACTGCGCACCCGCCATTATGCCAAGCGCCAGCTGACCTGGCTGCGTGGCGACGAGCGTGTTCTTTGGATGGATGCTCAAGCGGGCACTGCGGCCATGGTGGATATCATCCTGGGGAAATACGAGGAAAACGTGCATGGACATTAAGCGCATCATTGAAGAAGCGCAGCGCGATTGCGCTGCACCGTTCAATAGACTGGATATGATCGAGGAAGAAAACACCGCCAGGGTGTTGGAGGCGTTTCGCGAATATCACGTGGCTGCGAGACATTTTTCCGGCACATCCGGCTATGGTTATGGGGATATCGGACGGGACACGCTGGAGGAAATCTACGCCAAACTGTTTAGGACGCAAGCAGCTATTGTCCGCCCCCAACTGACCAGCGGCACCCACACATTGTCCATGTGTCTTTTTGGCCTGCTGCTGCCGGGTGACCATCTGTTGTCGGCTACCGGTTCACCTTATGATACCATGCAAAGCGTGATCGGGTTTGGCAAAAACAATACGGGAACGCTTGCGGAAATGGGCGTTACCTACAGCGAAGCGCCCCTCAAGGAGGGCGAAATCGATCTTCCGACGGTTCTGTCCCTCATCCGGCGCGAAACCCGAGTCGTGCTTATGCAGCGCAGCCGCGGTTATGAGTGGCGAAAAGCCGTGCCGCCCGAAAAGATGGCGCCGGCGATAGATGCCATACACAAAATGCGCCCTGATATTTTCGTTATTGTGGACAATTGCTACGGCGAATTCACCACGCTTTGTGAGCCTTCCTTCTTTGGCGCGGACGCGATGGCCGGTTCTCTCATCAAAAATGTGGGCGGCGGTTTGGCGCCCACGGGCGGCTATGTCGTGGGCACCGAAAAAGCCATTCGCCGCATTGAAACGCGTCTCACGGCGCCCGGTATAGGCCGCGAAACGGGAAGTTACGCGTGTGGCTACCGCCTTTTTTATCAAGGGTTGTTTATGGCACCCCACACCGTCAAGCAAGCGCTCAAAACATCCGTGCTGGCGGCGCGCACGGCGGAAATAATGGGGCTCCGATCATCGCCCCGGTTTGACGATGAGAGGAATGACATTATCCAGGCCATCCGCATGGACAACCCGGAACGCCTTAAGGCTTTTTGCGAGGGCATTCAGGCCGCGTCGCCCGTGGACAGCTTTGCCGTGCCCGAAGCGTGGGACATGCCGGGATATGAAAATGAAGTGATCATGGCGGCGGGCACGTTTGTATCCGGCGCATCCATAGAACTCAGCGCTGATGCGCCCATGCGCGCGCCGTATGTCGCGTATCTGCAGGGTGGACTCACCTATGCGCACGGAAAATACGCGCTTGAACGCGCGCTGCGGTTAATGGCGGAGCGGGGACTGCTTTAGTCGCCGCTCCGTTTTGACATTTTCCGGGATTTTCTTGGACTCTTCCCGCAAACACTGACACAGGCCGCCTGCGATTATTCCTTGCTCAATTGCTCTTTCCAAAGCACATATTCTTTGCTCTTTCCAAAGTAAAACATATACTGCTGCAGCAACCCCGCGCCGCCCGGGTAATTTTGTTGCGGGAATCTTCCTCCGTATTCGATTTCTTCAATGCGGTTGATCCATACATCGCGCGGGAAGGCGTCCATGCGGTGGTAGCCAAAGAGCATAATGCAGTTGGCTACTTTCGTGCCTACCCCCGGGAAACGGCACAGGGCGTCGTGCAGTCCGTTATCGTCAAGATCATTTAGCGTCGCCAAGTCAATATCGCCGCGGGCCACCATTTGCGCGGTGGCGCTGATGTACTTGGCGCGGTAACCCAGTGAGCAGGTCTCAAGTTCTTCCGGGTCCGCCAGCGCCAGCGTTTGGGGCGTGGGGAAAGTGTGCCAGGGTGTGCCCAAAATCCTTTCGCCAAAGCGAACACACAGTTTTTCCACGCAGCATTTGATGGCGGGGATATTTTTGCGCTGCGAAATGATAAATGAAATGAGCGTTTCCCAAGCGTCCTGCCGCAAAATGCGCATACCATGCGAAAAACGCACCGCTTCGGACAAAAATAGATCCTCGGGAGGGACGCGGGCCATTAGCGGGGCATAGTCGCTATCCAAATCAAAGTACCATCGCCATACGCCATCGAACGCCGCCTTGTCGCAGCTGAACCGGAACTCTCCCGGGGCCGTTTCCTGCACGCTGACCCATTGATCTGCGTGCAGGACTCTGCACGTCCCGTCCGGCATCATATTCATGCGAAAACACTGCCCGCTGTCCGCTGTGCGCCGCAAATCAAGGCCCTCAATTGAGGCAGTAAACATAGCGTCATTCATGCTAAACAGTATATCATCCTTTCCCCTTGGGGCAAAGCCGTCAACTTTACACCCCTCCCCGGTCTATGTTATACTCCGTGCGTATATGTGGAATTGAGGAGGGGGTAAGCGCGTTGGACTGTTACAGACTATCGCTCAGGGGCGAAGTTCCCCTACATGGTGAAACCTATGTATCGGGCGGTAAGAACACGTCACTGGCTGTCATTCCCGCTGTGCTGCTAAGCGACGAACCTTGCACGATCGAAAACCTGCCGGACATCGAAGATGTCCATGTTTTATATAGAATTCTCCTGCGCATAGGCGCAAAAGTGGACTATACGCCCGAAGAAAAAAAGATGGTCATCGATCCCAGGACGGTGCACACCACGGTGGTACCATTTGCTTTCTCGCAGCAGATGCGCGCCAGCTATTACATGATGGGCGCTTTGTTTGGCCGCTATGGCGAAGCAGAAGTAGGTTATCCCGGCGGATGCGATATCGGCAGTCGCCCCATCGACCAGCACATCAAGGGCTTCAGTCTGCTGGGCGGCGAGATCACCGATGAAAACGGAATGATCAAAGTTAAAGGGAGTCTCTTTGGGACGGTCGTCAACTTTGATATGATCACAGTGGGCGGGACCATCAATGTTATGCTGGCGGCGTCCCGCGCCCAAGGCAATACCATATTGATGAATGCCGCAAAAGAACCGCACGTGGTTGACGTGGCAAACCTTCTGAACTCCATGGGTGCGAGCATCAGGGGCGCGGGGACGGATACCATCCGTATCAGGGGTGCCAGCCATCTGCACGGCACCACTTACACCGTCATCCCCGACCAGATAGAAACCGGCACGCTGATGATCGCCGCGGCGGCTACCCGCGGGGACGTGCTGATTCGTGGATGCATTCCTACGCATATGGAAGCGTTGACGGCGAAGCTGCTGGAAATGGGCGTTTTTGTCAACAATCAGGACGATATGATCCGTGTCCGCATCAACAAGGGACACCGTGCCATCAAGCTCAGTACGCAGGAGTATCCGGGGTTTCCCACAGATTTGCAGCAACCCATGAGCGCGATGCTGACGCGTGCCGGCGGGCACAGCGAAGTGATTGAGAACATTTTCGACAGTCGCTTCAAACATTTGGATGAAATGCGCCGCATGGGCGCGAAAGTGACCATTTCCGGCAAAACCGCTTATATTGAAGGTGTGCCCGAACTGCGCGGTGCACCCGTAACGGCGACTGATCTGCGCGGCGGGGCAGCACTGGTGATAGCGGGGCTCATGGCCAAGGGCATCACTGAAGTGTATTCTCCCGAATTTATCGACCGCGGCTATGAGCATCTGGAGCGCAAGCTGGCAGCTTTGGGCGCGGACATGCGCCGCGAAAAGGTAGAGTGATGGAGGGATATTTTGGGCAGTGCGTTTGAAGTGTTGGGCATTGCGCCGACGGATGACAAGCAAGCGGTGCGCTGCGCGTATCACACGCTGGTCAAAAAGTATCATCCCGACAGATTTACCGACCCCGGGGAGCAGGCCATCGCGCAGCAAAGGCTGATCGAGCTTAATCTTGCCTACGAAAAAGCCATCAAGCTGACCGAACAACGTACCGTGGGCTTTCATACGGTACCGGCTCAGCAGGCCAAGGCGTTCGCCCGGAGGCTCCTTGAACAGATGGAACCGGAAAGTGCGCTAAGGCAATTGGCGCGGGCGGACGGCAAGGATGAAGAGTGGTATTACCTGGAAGGCCTCATGATGATGCAATTGCGTCAGTGGGCAGCCGCGCATCAGAGCTTCAGGGAGGCTGTGCGCCGCTCGCCCGAAAACATGACTTATCGCCGAGCCGCGCTGAATGCGGCATTGGCTGTCAAGAGGAACGGCAACGTCGTTTTCCGCGTTATCGACTGGTGCGACAACAAGCTAAAAAGGAGCCGCCGATCGTGATGCAGGAGCCTTTGCCTTACACCATCGTCAGAAGCAAGAGACGATCGATGGCTCTGGAAGTGACAAGGAACCGCCAGATCATTGTGCGTGTTCCTTTTTTTGTGACGGACGGGCAAGCCCGCGACTTTGTCTTAAGCAAGCAAGACTGGCTCAAGAAACACATGCAAAAGCCTCTTGCGTTCAGGCAGGAATACACGGAAGAAGAGATCACGGATTTTAGGCAACGGGCACTAAAGCAGTTGCCCGAGCGCGTTGCTTTTTATGCGGAAAAAATGGGGGTACAGCCAACGGGCATTGGCGTGACGCGCGCGCGTACCCGCTACGGCAGCTGTTCTGTTAAAAAACGCCTCAATTTTTCTTGTTTCCTATTGGCAAGTCCGCTTGCAGCGGTGGATTACGTGGTAGTGCATGAACTATGCCACCTTATTTACATGAACCATGGCAGGGGCTTCTATGATTTGCTTTCGCGTGTCCTTCCCGATTGGCGCGAGAGAAAAAGGGCCCTTGTTCCCATCCCCTAAACGCGTTTTCGGTGTTTCCGCCAGTCTGCTGCGAGGTTCCACGCCGGCACCAGAAAAAGGTAAAATGCAAAACCGATCGCTGCGGTGGGTGCGCCTACGGTTTCAAGCGGGACGGAACTGGCAATGGACCAGGGGATCATGGCGGCGATCAGGATGGCGCTGTCCTCAAGGTAGAGCGCCAGATCCGACTCGTTTTTCACGCTGTCATGGCTTAGTTGGTGAACCAGCATGACCAGCAGTGTCTGGTTAAAACAAATAAGGGAAGTGAATACGGAGGCCGCCGTCACGCCGCCAAAGGGCGTGGTTTTTTTGCTCCATTTGGCCACGATCTTCTTGGCGCCGTCCAAAAGCCCCGTCCCTTCAAAAAGACCTGAGTACGTCGCCGACAGGAGCACGATAACCGCCGTACGCACCATGGACACGACGCCTCCGCCGTTCAACATGGCCGCCAGTGCGGGATCATCCGCCCGGTAGCCCACTATCAGCGTCCGCGCGATCATACCCGGACTCTCGCGCTGCACAAACAGGCAAATCAGGACGCCGATCAAAACACTGATCGCCATTGCGAAGCGCGCGCGTACCCGAAAAAAAGCCAGGATTATGATGGCAGCCGCGGGAAGGATCGTAACAGGGCCCAGAACAAAGTGCGGTACGAACGAGGCGTCCAGATCCGGCGTTGCAGCGTTGTCCAGCGCGCCCAGACCCAAAAAATAATATAGGGAGCAAGTTATCAAAAACGGCATCCAGGAGGATTTCAGCATGCGCTTGATATTGCTGTAAATGTCCGTGTCGGTCAGCGTAGCGACCAGCAAAGCACTGGTGGAAATAGGGGAACAGCGGTCCCCTACAAAAACGCCGGATAAAATGGCACCGCCCATGTAGGCGGGATTGATCCGCATGGCGCTGCCTACCGACATGCAGATGACGCCCACGGTGGCGGCGCTGGCAAACGCGGAACCAAACAGCGTGGATACCACGGAACACAGCAGAAACGTCACCAGTACGAACGCCAACGGGGTAAAAAAACGCGCCGCCTGCAACGCGATATAGGGCACCGTGCCTGCCATGCGCCATACAGCGGTAAGCATGCCGATATAGATAAACGTAAAAAGAATTGTCCTAATGCGGGAGACGCCCTCCAAGGACAGAGAGAACAGCTTTCGCGGCGGGATTTTCTTGTGCAGTCCATAGGCGAAAAACAGTGCCCAGCCGCACGCCAATGCCCACAATATGGAGAAATTAAGCGTCAGACTGAGCACCAATACAAGGATGAAAAGACTCAGGGTGAGTATCGCTGCCATGTGCTTTCCCCCTCGCTCTTCTTTCTTGGGCAATTATAGCCTCAAAGACAATGTGCAGTCAACGCATACTATTGACAGTCGCGACGCTGTCTTGCTATAATTACTTTGAAGTTCAAAGTAACTTGGAGGGATGACGCATCTACGAGGCACAGGTCAATCGGTTTTTGGTGGAAGTTTTTCACAGGATCCTGCGAATTGAAGAAACGACGCTGCTAAAGCGCGGCCAGGCCGATTTGTCCGTTCGCGAAACGCATGTCATCGAGGCGGTTTGCCTCATGCAGGCTGAGAATAAGTCCGGCGCGTCCGAAATTGCATCGTTTCTTGGCATTACTCCGGGCAGCCTCACAACGGCGGTCAGTGTGCTTGTCAAAAAGGGTTACCTGGAGCGCGGCAAAGACGTGAGGGATGGGCGCCGCGTCATGATCACAGCCACCAAGGCGGGACGGGAAGCCAATGCGCTGCATGCCGCTTTTCATCAGGAATTGGTTGCGCAGGCACTGCAACATCTCAATGATCGTGAAAAGGAGCAGCTCCTTCTTGCGCTACGCAAACTGACGGCATTCTTCCAGACATTACAGGAAAAGGAGTACGAAAAATGATCCACATTATTACCGACAGCACCAGCGATATGACCCATGAAGAGGCGGCAGAGCTCAAAATCGCAAAGGCGCCCCTGACAGTACATTTTGGGGATACAGCTTACAGCGATGGCGTGGATATCACGCCGGATGCTTTCTATAAGCTTTTGTCTGAGGGGAAAGATTTGCCCACTACTTCGCAGGCACCGCCCGCGGCGTTTGAAGAATTGCTCAAGCCCATATTGGCAAAAGGCGATGAGGCGGTCATTGTCACTATTGCTTCCGCCTTGAGCGCCACCTATCAATCAGCCGTCATCGCCACCCAAAACGCGGCGCCGGACAAAGTTCACATCGTTGACTCCCGCACCGCTTCAGGAGGCCTTGCGCTGCTGCTGCGCCATGCTGCGCGCATGCGCGACAGCGCTCAGTACACCGCAGGGCAAATAGCCGACGAACTTCGCGAACTGGGCCCCCGTGTCGTCATTTACGGCGCGGTGGATACCCTTAAGTATCTTTGGAAGGGCGGTCGCGTCAGCCGCGGCAAAGCTGTCATGGGAAATCTGCTGAACGTGACGCCGGTGGTAATGGTGAGGGACGGCGCCATTTCTGTTGCGGACAAGGCGCGCGGAGAAAAAGGTTCCCTTAAAACCATGCTGCGCCTGTTTGAAAACAGCAAGCCGGACTTGGAGTATGGCGTAGCATTCATGCACGGCGACGTGCCCGAGCGAATGGAGCGCTATATTGAAGCATTCCAGCCTGTTTTGGACGGTACAGCGGTTTACCGCGCTCGCCTGGGCAGCGTGATCGGCACACACACGGGGCCCGGCATTGTCGCCATGGCCTTCATCAACCGCGAATAGAAACGACTGTAAGAAAGCGAGCGCCGATCTCAAGCGGCGCCCGCTTTTTTGTGCACCTTCATTTGGAAAATCTCGATCCTTGCTTCACGGAGCAGCTTTGCGCGGAGCGCCTCTTTCCAGGGATGGCCGCATCTTCGAGGCATCCAGATGCATCGTCCAGGAAACTGCGAAGTCCGAAATAAGATAATCTCACTGAGGAACAAACATCGTCCCCTTGTTCTCCATGCTTAAGAAACAGACAAGCGCCTTAGCTTTGATGCGATAGGAGCGGCGGTCATGCTTTGCATCGGGCATCTGTGGATAACCAATATGGGTGCTTCGCGATTCACTGCGTCCTGATGACTGATGCTCTCGAGCGGTGCGTTGACTTTTGCTGATTCACCTTGCTGCGTAAGGATGACAATTGATAACCTGGTTCCCGGATGGAACGACATGGCCTCCTCGCAAATAGATGGGCAATATCACTTGACTTTTCTTTCCGTGATGGCTTTTCCAAGTCATCTAAAAAATGGCGAGAATCTGGATTTGTGCGTGACAGATCATGAACAGGTGTCTTGACGCATAATGTACTGACTGGTATGATTATAATAACAAAAGGGCAGACACGCTGCTTGACCCGAATATTGGAGGAGGTATTAACATGAAAAGACTGTTAGGGTTCCTGTTGGTGATGGTGATGCTCCTGCTGTTTGTTTCATTGCCTGCATCAGCTGAGGTCACCGAGATTCAATTCTGGACATGGCGTCCTGAAGATGCCGGATTCTACGACGAAATCATCAGTCAATTCGAACACGCTAATCCCGACATCAAGATTACACAAAATCCCATAAAGAACACGGAATACAACACGATTTTATCAGCTGCCCTGGCAGGAGACAGCGCGCCGGATGTCTTCATGTCACGCGCTTACGGCGGATTGCAGACATTCGCGGACTCGGGTTATATGTTGGCGTTAGACGATCTTATCCCCGAACTGATGCAATTTGACGAAGCCAAAAAGATGGGTGCGAGGTCAATCACTGATGGCAAGATGTATGGTGTACCGGCAGTCAGTCAGACTATGCTTTGTTTCTATAATACGAAAGTATACGCGGAATTGGGTCTGAATGTGCCCCAGACTTGGCAAGACTTCATCGCAAATCTTGAGGCGACGAAAGCTGCTGGCTACGATGCGCTCGCTAACGGCACAAAGGAAGGCTGGTGCTGTGAATTCTTGTTTGGTGGGGGTTGTTCGTCCCTACATGGCGGCGTCGATTTCTATAATAAAGTCATCAGCGGTGAAACGACCTTTCTGGATCCGGTTTTTGTGAACGCGGTTAATGAAATGCTGACGTTAGCTCCATATATGCCAGTAATGTATGAAGGTGTTGCGTACACCGATATGCAGGCGAGTTTCATCAACGAAATGAGCGCTCATTTTATTGGTGGCTCTTATGAAGCAGGTTACTTCCAAGCGCAGAATCCTGACCTTGATTTTGATATTTTTGCGGTGCCGGGCTATACTGAGGCTGATCCGGCGTACGTTGCTGTCTATGCAGATATGAACTTTTCCATCGCGGCAACCAGCAAGAACCAGGAGGCGGCCATCAAGTTTGTCAAGTTCTTGGCAACACCCGAGTTTGGCAATCAGGTTGTGGCTGACTTAGCAATGGTCTCATCTGTGCCTGGCGTGGATGTGTCCGCTAATCCATTCATAGCGAAAGTTCTGGAGCTGCAAAAGAATAGCACCCCCTATATTTTCCTGGTTGGGTTCCGCTATAATCAGCCCACGGGCTCCTCGCTTTTCCAAGCGGCTGCCCAGGGGCTGATGACCAACACGTTGACAGCGGAAGAAGTCTGCAAGCAGGTGCAGGAAGGCATTGCAACCTACTACGAGCCTTTCCAAAAGTAATTTCGTTGAAGGGAGAGGAGCGTATCCCTCTCCCTTTTGTTATTATGTTTGAAGTACGGAGGGGAATGGTGTGAGGACAAAGAAAAGACTGAAGAAGGCAGGATGGATCGCTTTTTTTGTTACACCTGCCCTTGGGGTTGTCTTTGCGTTCATTCTGCTTCCTCTGTTTATGTCGCTGTTCAACAGCTTGTTCAGTTGGAACCAGCTGATTAGAAGTGATTATACTGGCTTCAGGAATTTCGAAAGACTTTTTTTTACTTATCCATACCAAGAGCGTTTCTTCAATGCTCTTGGCAATAACGTCAAGTGGTTCGTTCTTACCATGATCGTTCAAAATGGTGCCGGTCTTCTCTTTGGCTATGTGTTGAGCAAGGGGATAGCCGGCAGCAGTATATATAGACGCATTTTCTTTATTCCCGTGTTGTTCTCCATTGCCGCAGTTGGTTTTTTGTGGGGGCTGTATCTGCGTCCCAACGGTATGGTCAACGCATTGCTGCAGCTGACAGGTTTGGGCGAGTATGCAAGCGCATGGCTGGGCAACGCATCAACTGCAACGTATTCGATTATCATTGTCAATATTTGGCGGTGGGTCGGTTTTCCATCGTTGGTGTTTCTAACAGCGATCAATAGTGTGCCTTCCGAATGCACCGAGGCGGCTTACCTGGATGGATCCAGCGAATGGCAGATGTTCAGGCATATTGTATTTCCACTGATTATCCCTTCTGTTACGATTATTACGATATTGACCGTTATCGGAAGCTTGAATGTTTTTGAGCAGGTCTATACTATGGCTGGTTTGGACGGTGCACCCAATTACGCCACAGACACTATTGGAACGCTGTTCTATCGTACCGCCTTTGGATCAGTAGATTCAGGTGCTCCTGAAATTGGCATCGGTTCGGCCGTTGCGGTGGTTATTTATGTAATGACTTTTGGAATCTCGCTATTCTCCATCATGGTAACCAGATCAAGGGAGGTGGAGATGTAGTGAATACCATGCGTTTCCGGTACGCGTCTTTGGAAAAGAAAGCATTCATCATATTCATACAAATCATCATGATTGGTTATGTTGTGCTGATTCTCTACCCGCTTTTCAATATGATTATGTCGTCTTTCAAATCTACCCGTGATATTATGCGGTTTCCGTTTTCTCTCCCAAAGGCCTTTGATTTTTCCAATTATGTCTCAGCTTGGGTGGACAAGGGGTTTAGCGGATATTTTCTCAATAGTCTGTATTACACATTGGTTTCAATGGCTTTTGTTGTGCTTTTTGGATCCATGGCTGCTTTCGGCGTTTCCCGATATATTTTCAAAGGAAACACGCTGCTGTACATGCTGTTTTTGAGCGGAATCATGCTGCCACTGAAGGCGGCCGTCATCCCCTTGTTTCAGATCATCAAGGGGTTCGGGATCATGGACAGTCCGTTGTCTGTGATATTCATCTTCATTGCTATGGGGATCCCGTCCACAGTGTTCATCCTGTCTGGCTTTATGAAAACAATTCCCGCTGCACTTGAACAGGCGGCTCGCATTGACGGTGCAAGCGAATTGAGGATTTACAGCCAGATTGTAATGCCCATCTGTATGCCTTCCGTGGCACTTGTTGTGATATATAATGCAGTGCCTATTTGGAACGAATTCTTCTTTCCTCTGGTGTTCTTGCAGAAAGACAGGCTGAAAACGTTGCCCGTTGGGCTGTCCTCATTCATTGGGCAACATTCCACGAATTGGGCCTTGCTGTTTACGGGTCTTAGCATAGCGATTGTACCGATGTTATTGATGTATCTATTCATGTCGAAGTATTTCATCAAGGGTATGACGGCGGGAGCCGTTAAGTAGGGAGGAAGACACGTGAACAGGGCGGACATGGTACGATACCAAACGCTCTACCGCAATGAGCTGTTTGATTCAGTCATACCGTTTTGGCTGAATCATTCGTTGGATTGTGAAAATGGGGGCTATTACAGCTGCCTCGACAGGAATGGTACGGTATTTGACACCGACAAATACGCTTGGATGCAAGGCAGGGAAATCTGGATGTTTTCGAAGCTTTGTTCCATTTATGGCAAGAAACAGAATTGGCTCGATGCCGCTGCCCTTGGCGTTGATTTCATGCGGACACACGGTCGGTCTGAGAATGGCGATTACTACTTTGCCCTGGACAAAGAAGGCAATCCCTTGACGGCACCTTACAATATTTTCACGGATTGCTTTATGTGTGTAGCATTTGCAGAGTATTTTCGTGCAAGTGGCGACAAACAGGCGGGCGAAGAAGCGGTCGAGATTTATCGCCGCATACAGGAGCGTAAGGATAATCCAAAGGGGGTTTGGACCAAGGGAATTGCATCAACGCGCAATCTGAATGGTATGGCGTTCCCAATGATTCAGATGATGATGGCACGTGAGTTGCGAGGCTTGATTCCGCAAGAAACGCTATTGCCGATCATCCACAGAAATTTGGATGTTTTCTTTAGCCTGCACGTTGACCGGAATCGCAAACGCGTTTTTGAGCGTGTGCTCCCCGATGGGGGACGGTTACTCAGTGTGATGGAGGGGCGGCTTCTCAATTCCGGACACGCCCTGGAGATTCTGTGGTTTGTTATGGACTTAGCCGATTCCGTGCTTCAGGATCAAAAGATGGTGGAGGATTGTGCAGATATCATGCTGTGGTGCGTAGAGAGCGGATGGGACAAGGAACATGGCGGCCTTTTCTACTATCAGGACTATTATGGGTATCCGACGGACAAAATCGAATCCGATATGAAGCTCTGGTGGGTACATAACGAGGCTGTTTTAGCTATGTTGCTTGCCACCAAACTGACGGGCAGCACTCTTCATGAAGTATGGTTCAGGAGGCTGAACGACTATAGTTTCGATCATTTTGCCGATCGCGCGTTTGGTGAATGGTTTGGTTATCTTGACCGCCAAGGCAAACCCGCATTTGGCCTGAAAGGTGGGAAGTGGAAAGGCTTTTACCATTTGCCGCGTATGTTGATGACTTGTGAAGGATGGTTGCGGGACATGATGGAGCAGACATCAATCAATACCTGAGGCGGAAAGCAGATGCCAAACTTTCAAAGAGCCGCATGCTGTCTGCCCATGTTCGATCTTGTCCCACTGCAATGCGAAGCGGAGGATGCTAATGCGAGTTCTATTCGGTTTTTTGTTGTTTGCCATTCGCCCGCACTTTACAATTTGCTCAAAACTGGTATAATGGCAAGGCGTTGAAGAGGACGGGCGGGGAACAGGGCGTCCAAGCGAGCCGGGGCGGGTGCAAGCCCGGCGGCGACTACCTTGCCGGATCACCTTGGAGCATCGGATCATATCCGCGTCGGCCCGCGTTACAGGGCAAGAGCCGGGCGCGTAGCGCCAATTTGGGTGGTACCGCGGATCACATTCCGTCCCATTGTGGGATGGATTTTTTAATTGGAGGAGATACTATGTATCAAAAGGTTCCTACGGATATGAATTTCGCCCTTCGCGAAAAGGAAGTATCCCGGTTCTGGAAAGACAGCGAGATCATGGAGAAGAGCTTTCACCTGCGTGATGGCAGCGAGCGCTTCACCTTTTACGATGGGCCGCCTACGGCAAACGGGCGTCCGCACATCGGCCATATTATTACGCGTGCCATGAAGGACCTTATTCCCCGCTATCGCACCATGAAAGGCAAGAGCGTACTGCGCATTGCCGGGTGGGATACCCACGGCCTTCCGGTGGAACTGGAAGTGGAAAAAAAGCTGGGACTCAACGGCAAGCCCGATATCGAAAAATACGGCATTGAGCCGTTTATCCAGGAATGCAAAAAGAGCGTATGGAAGTACCTCAACGAGTGGCAGGATATGTCCGAGCGCGTCGCCTATTGGCTGGACATGGAGCATCCTTATGTCACCTACCACGACACCTACATAGAAAGCGTGTGGTGGTCCATCAAGCAAATTGCGGATAAGGACCTGCTTTACAAGGGGCACAAGGTCGTGCCTTTTTGCCCGCGCTGCGGAACGGCGCTCTCCTCCCACGAAGTGGCGCAGGGCTACAAAGAAGTGACCGATGATTCCGCCTATGTAGGTTTTAAAGTGAAGGATCAGAAAGACACATACCTCCTGGCCTGGACGACAACGCCGTGGACGCTGCCCAGCAACGTGGCGCTGTGCGTGAATGACAAGGAAGATTACCTCTGGTTTGAACTGGACGGCAAGACCCTGATCATGGCAAAAGCGCTTGTGGTCACGGTGTTTTCCGCGGAGGACGCGGAGCGCATCAAAAAGATCAAAACCGTTAAGGGCGTCGACTTGGTCGGAACGGCGTATGAACCACTCTACCCCCTGGTCACCCCGCGCGAAAAAGCATGGTACGTGGTCAGCGACCCTTACGTTTCCTTGTCTGACGGTACCGGCATTGTGCATATCGCCCCGGCGTTTGGTGAAGATGACGCGCGTATCGGGCGGCAAAACAACCTGCCTTTTGTTCAGTTGGTCAACACACAGGGTGAATTTATCCAAGGGACCCCGTGGGAGAATGTCTTTGTTAAGGACGCAGATCCCCTTATTTTTGAGGACCTCAAGACGCGCGGGCAGCTGCTCAAAAAAGAGCCGTACACACATAATTACCCGCACTGCTGGCGATGCGATACGCCGCTCATCTATTACGCCCGCAGCGGCTGGTTTGTCCGAATGACGCAGGTCAAGGATGATTTGGTCAGGAACAACCGATCCATCCAGTGGTACCCGGAAAATATCAAAGAAGGCCGCATGGGCAATTTCGTTGAAAACGTAGTTGACTGGGCCTTGTCGCGCGAGCGCTATTGGGGTACGCCCCTGCCGGTGTGGCTGTGCGACTGCGGGCATATGCACGTAGTCGGCTCCAAGGAGGAACTTGAAAGCATGTCCGTTGCGCCTCTGGATCTCCCCGAGCTTCACCGCCCGTGGATCGACAAAGTGGTGCTTAGGTGCCCCGCGTGCGGGGACGACATGCATCGAACCCCGGAAGTCATTGATTGCTGGTATGATTCCGGTGCCATGCCCTTTGCGCAATGGCATTATCCCTTTGAGAATAAGGACAAATTCCACGATACCTTCCCGGCGGATTTCATTTCGGAAGCCGTGGACCAGACACGCGGGTGGTTCTATTCCCTCTTGGCAATTTCCACCGTGGTCTTCGGGCAGTCATCCTATAACAGCTGCCTGGTGCTGGGACACGTACAGGACAAAGACGGCCGCAAGATGAGCAAACACTTGGGGAACGTGATTGACCCGTGGGATGTGCTGGATAAGCAGGGCGCGGACGCCGTGCGCTGGTATTTCTACACTGCGGGCGCGCCGTGGCTGCCCAGCCGCTTTTATGATGAGGCGGTTTCTGAAGGCCAGCGCAAGTACATGAGCACCCTGTGGAACACCTATGCTTTCTACATACTCTACGCGCAGATCGATTCCTTTGTGCCCAAAGAGCATCCCCTTGATAAGGTTCAGCTGTCCCTTATGGACAAGTGGATCCTCAGCCGCCTCAACTCCGTTATCAAGCTGGTCGATGAAGGCCTGGAAGACATGCGTATCCCCGAGTCCGCCAATGCCATCCAGGAATTGGTGGAGGATCTGAGCAACTGGTACGTCCGCCGCAGCCGCAGCCGCTTCTGGGGCAAGGGCATGGCGGGGGATAAGGAGGCGGCATTCGCCACTCTGGCGCACGTGCTGACCCAGGTTACCCTGCTGACCGCGCCATTCACGCCTTTCATGGCGGAGGCGATTTACCAGAACATGGTGCGCGAAGTGGACAAGGACGCGCCGGAATCCGTGCACCTGAGCGATTTTCCGGTGTGTGACGAAAGTCTCATCAATACCGCGATGGAACAGCAGATGCGCGCGCTGATGGATGTCATCCAGCTGGGCCGTGCCTGCCGCAACCTGGCGAACCTTAAAAACCGCCAGCCCGTCAGCCGCCTGTTGGTGCGCGGGGCAGCGTTTGACAAGCCCTATGCGGATCTCGCCAAGGATGAGCTGAACGTTAAGGAGATCATTTTTACAGACGATCCTGCCCAGTTCAACGGCTATCATCTTAAGCCGCAGCTGCGCGTGCTGGGACCCAGGTACGGCAAAAAACTGGGACAGATCTCTGCCGCGCTGGACAAAATGGACGGTACTGAGGCGGTCGCCGCGTTTGACCGGGGCGAAACCGTTACCTTGTCGCTGGAGGGCGAAAGCATCGTTTTGAGCGCGGACGATGTTTTGGTGGAAGTGGTACAAAAACCGGGCCTCATGGCACAGGAAGACAGGGGGATCACGGTGGCCTTGGATACGGTGCTCACGAGCGAACTGGTGGAGGAAGGGTATGCGCGTGAAGTCATTTCCAAACTTCAGACCATGCGCAAGGATGCCGGCTTTGACATTGTGGACCGTATCCACGTATCCTGTGAAGGCGACGAGGAACTAAAGGCTGCCCTGACCCATTGGAGCGCGACGGTAAAAGACGTAACACTGGCCACGTCGTTTACCTTTGGGAACCCGCCCGAAGGGTCTTATGCGCAGACCTGGGACATCAATGGAAAACAAGTCACTTTGAGCGTCATAAAGGCGTAGCAGCCTTCAGGCCCGGACCAAAGCGTCCGGGTTTTCTTTTTTGTCCGGGGCATTGAGCAGCACGATACAAAGCGTAATGATAAGGCCGCCCAGAAGCATATTGATGCGGAAGAGTTCAAGCCCGAGCAGCACTGAAAAAAGCGAACCAAATATGCTTTCCATGGACAGCGTTACCCCGGCAACAGGAGGGGCGACATATTGCTGCGCCTTGGTTTGCAGGAAATAGCACAAGCACGTGGAAAAAAGCCCGAGATAGAGCGCGGGCAGAGCGCCCCCCTGCAATTGCGCCATCGTCATACCTTCTTTTGACAACAACAGCGAAATGACAGAAAGCACGGCGCTGAAGGACAGCTGCCAGAAGTTGATGTGCACCGCGTCGTCAAAGCGGCAGACAAGACCCAGATACACAATGTGCAGCGCAAAGAGCAAGGCGCACGA
>LFRM01271689.1_pt1 | contig 45439 bp, 43 predicted proteins | sample 618341 | NCBI WGS metagenome assembly LFRM01 (sample SAMN03654438, study PRJNA283298) | anaerobic digester metagenome | isolation source: pool of bioreactors CSTR01a, CSTR02a, and CSTR03a thermophilic anaerobic... | place: Denmark: Kgs. Lyngby | collected 2014-05-21 | reverse complement strand
TACTATTTTTTCATGGTTATTGCAGCGCAGATTATTGATTAATCCAACGGACCGGTTCAAAAAGTACTCAATAGCGGCTTGATAAGGGTACTTTTTCAGTGGTCTCAACACGTCCCCTTGTGTCATCCCCTTGTGTCATCGAGAGCGTCCCTTGGTATCGGTGCCTGGCACTTCGCCTTTATTCGATCAGCTTTGGTGGGCCGCTTTTAGGGTACACTCCTGCTGAAAGATCATACACTTTGATTAATTTTAAAGTAACCAATTTGCCTTCACATTTAACGATCTCACATTCTAAAAGAACCGTATCTTCCAGGGGGATAAGATCCTTGTTCTTTAATTCTTTCGGTCCTTTCTTTTTATAATCACCAGAATCAATTACTTCATTAGACAGACTAAACAGATATACAGTCCTGCCAACTACCAAAATGTTGTTCAGTGCAGCATTCAGGCTGTTGTCTTTGCCTTTTTTGAACATGATGGAGCCGTCTTCATACTTAACTTTTATACTGGTATTGTCGGGTGAAACGATCAAGTCATCATTATGAATTCTTTCTTTATCACCAGGGTCAACCTTTTCCCAGGCCTGAAGAATGGTGCCTTCCGCTCCATACTTATCGTCCAGATTTATAAATGGCAGTGCTTCACCGTTCCATTGTTCCTTTTGAGCTACCGCTCGAGCAGAGACATCAGCATCAGTCATTCCAAAAACCCTGGCAAATAAAAACGGTACGTTGCGGGTGCATATCACTTCTATCTTGGTTGAGTCACCCTCGTATGGAGCATTGACAATGGTGTTTGCTGCTGCAACCCCGTTTAATTGCGCATAATTGCGGGCTGTAATTTTGGCCGCAGTTGTATTGGTGAGATCCTGTGCTCCTGCCAATGCCGCAGCATCGGCAACATTCTGCAGGTTGGACTTGTTTGAATACATGACCCCAAAATCGACTACCAGTGCAACACAACCCATCAAAGCCACCAATAATAAAGCTACAAGTACTGTTACCGTGCCATCCTGGTTTTGCATTTGTTTAAATAAGCATTTCATTGCGGATTTCCCCTGGATAATGTTGAGATAAAACCGATTAACCACCACGATTCACTATAATTATCGTTAAATATCTGTCAGAACTTTTACAAAATGTGCCAGGCACTACAGTTATTCAGTTATTGCGCATGATGCTGGCAGTTGGCAACAAAAAAAGACCGGATGACCGGTCTTTTTTTGTAAGCTATTTTTACCACACTTCGGGGAAAGCCATGTTGGTGTAGATATCCTCCAACCTGGTCTTGTGGCCTTGCTCCATCTTGGCCAGTTCTTCAAAAATCCCCTTTTGTGCCGCACTGTCACTTTCCTGAGCAAGAACCAGGTATCTATTCATGGCCTCTTCTTCCTTTTTCATGGCCAGGGCGATGGCATCGACCGGTTTCATATCCAGGGTTAGGGGGGGAAGCTCTACTGATTCAGCGACCTTAAAATCGCCAGCAGGAGCCTTAAACTTCAGGGGCTTGTCGGGGTTTCTTAAAAACTCTGTCAGTATGTCACGATGGTTCTTTTCCTCCTGGGCCAGTTCGTCAAAGATCTGCTTCATTCCGGGTTCCAGGTTCTTCTGCGATAAGGCATGGTAGAATTCATAAGCCTCTATTTCGTAGTCAATTGCCATATTGATAATAGATTCATACGGTGTTAGGGCCATAGCAAAACCTCCCCAATTTTTTATATTTTACTAGAGAAACACATATTAAACAAGCATTGCAAATGATGGAAAGTGCCAGGCACAACACTTATGGCACAATAGGTGAATAAGCATGGTGCCTGGCACCTTTAATTATTCTTTTTGGTTTTCAGCAAGCGACCTGTCTTAAGCAAGGCTTCTCTTAAAATATACTCGATATGCGCGTTGACGCTGCGCAATTCATCCTGTGCCCATCGTTCCAGGGCGGCGTAAACCTGGGGGTCGATGCGCAGAAGAAAGCTCTTTTTAAGCTTAGCCATGTTGCGCTCCTAATAGATGCTGCTGGTGTTCAGTATAGGTTGTGCGCCGCGTTCGGAAATAATGGCCACCAGGAGGTTGTTGATCATCGCCACCTTACGCTCTTCGTCAAGTTCCAAAATGCCGTCTTGTTCCAGCCGCTTCAAGGCCATCTGTACCATGCCGACTGCTCCATCAACAATCATCTGCCTGGCTGCCAGTATGGCGGAAGCTTGCTGACGCTGCAGCATGGCACTGGCTATTTCAGTGGCATAAGCCAGATGAGTTAAGCGGGCTTCCATGACTTCAACCCCGGCGAGGGATAAGCGATCCCGCAATTCCCGGGTTAACTCCTCAGCAACCGCATCGGCACTGCCACGCAGCGACAGAACCTCTTCACCGAAACTGTCGTAAGGATACTTGGTGGCTACATGGCGCAGTGCGGTTTCACTTTGGATTTCCACAAATTGCTCATAATTGGTGACATCAAAGATGGCTTTGGCAGTATCTACGACCCGGTACACTACCACTGCGGCGATTTCTACCGGATTGCCGGTGACATCATTGACTTTTAAGGTCTTGCTGTTGAAGTTGTTAACCCGCAAGGAAACCTTGGTGCGCACCGTCAAAGGCGTGACCATCCAAAAGCCGCTGGAAGAAACACTGCCGATGTAGCGGCCAAAGAAGGTGACAACCTGGGCTTGATTGGGCTGGACCACGATGATAGAAGAAAAAACCACAATTGCCGCCAGAATGGAGATGATTCCTGCTGCTATGGATTCGGCCATAAAACTCTTGACTGCCAAAGCGAGCAATATTATGCCAACCAACAGGGCCAGGAAGCCATTGATTTTCCAGGCGCTTTTCTCCACCATTACAAAATCCCCCTTTTCTTCAGTGCTATCCTGATATGTAAATGATATCATATTAATATACATTTAACCAGTCTGAAATATATGACAAATATTGGATTATATTCTTTTGCATTTTGATAAAATGTACTAGTGCATATAATTGAAGGGTAAAGCAACTTATTCAGTCGTGCTGTAGCAACCATGCAGAGCAATGACAGAAATGAATGATTACCGGCATTAAGACAGTATGAGTGCTGCCAAAAAGCGTTTCCGCGGTTTCGTAAGGCGGGTTTAGATACGGGGTAAAGAGTACAAGTAAACGGCTAGGAAACAACCATCCAGCCATACAAAAAGTGCCAGGCACTTAAAATAAGCCAGACAACAGCTTCTATAAGGAGAATTTTTTGTGAATCAATGGGTGCAGATTATTGTTAATATAAGCAGTTGGGATAGGGCGATACAACATTGGGTGACCGCCCAGCATCAGCGCGGGTTGACGTGGATTTTCACCATCATTACCGGATTGGGGAATTCCGCGACATTAATCACACTATGCAGCCTGGCTACTATATTGTTGATTATTGACAAACGCTGGCGTCTGGCTTTGATACTGGATGTGGGATTAACCTCAGCCTGGTTGGCTATGAGTTTGCTCAAGGTGTTATTCGGGCGTATCCGCCCCCTGGGCGAGCATCTGGTTTATGCCGGGGGATTCAGCTTCCCCAGCGGCCATGCCATGCTTTCCCTGGTGTTTTATGGATTTGTGGCGTATATTATCTCGCTGTATCTGCAAGGCGCTTTGCGGCGGGGATTACAGATAGCAAGCGGGCTGATCATATTGCTGATAGGGCTCAGCCGTATCTATCTGAATGTACATTATCTGAGCGATATTGTGGCAGGCTTTGCCATTGGCGGGATATTCCTGTTTATCATGATACGAACTCATAAATGTATGGAGAAGAGGGTGTTTTACTAGCAATCATCTTTTGCGCTTTAAGGCCTTTCTGGCCTTGGCAGCTTTACGTTCCCGGCGGGCTTCAGCTGAATAAATGCGGAGGTTTTTCTCCTGCACCTTTTTACCCCCCAGATACTGGTGCTCCAGCCCTTTGATCAACACCAGGGTATGGCCGGCATCAAAAGTCAGACATACCGGCAAATCCCATTCCCCATAAACCACTTTATACCCGGCAGCTTTTATTTCCGGGAGGGTTTTGAGCATTTTGCGCACCTCGGATTTGATGACCGAAAAGTTCCTTTCGCTGTGATGGCCTTTGCCATGATTTATGTCCAATATGTCCACCCCGTGCTGCAAACACCACTGAATGCTGTTGCAGGTTTTCTGCAGGGCTTCATCGAGGCCCATGCCGTGCAGGTTCAAGGTCTCCACTGTTATCAACTCCTTTCGCCGCCATCAGTGGGATAGCGATAATGCCCGATAATCTCCCAGCGCAAAAGTGCATCTTCTTCCCGGCAAATACAGGCATTGTGTATTACCAAGGGTATGCCTTCATGGTTGCGCCGGTCGCTGACGATGCCGCAATGTTCAAGCCCATTGGAGAAACGCCAGTAGACCACATCTCCCCACTGCCACAAGTTGGGGTCGCCGGGATGGTCAAGCGGCAGGCTCTGGCCATGCCGCTCAAAGAAACGCATCTGATTGGGCACGCGGCGGTGGTCGATATTGGCGTCCGGACCCTTCAAACCCCAGAGCTGAGGATATTTGCTGAAATGAGCCTTCATATCCTCATGGATCAAAACCTGCAGGTCGATGCCGGCGTTACGATAAGCCCTTACCACCACATCGGTGCAGGCCCCGCGATCCGGGGCTACATCGCCCCCGGGATAGGCCATAACCTGATAGGAGGCATCATAACGAGTGGCGTTTTTGGCCTCCGCCCGGGCTCCTAAAAGTATAAGATCCGGGGTCTTCAACTGCTCAACCGGGATATTCTCCACCGGGGAGGGAGGCAGGGCTTTATCAGCAGGGAGCAGGTCCGTGATGGGGGATATATGCCGGGGCGCAAACTGAGCCCCCCAGCTGATAAAAGCTATGACAGCTAAAAGGGCCGCTATTGTTACGATAATTCGCCTAAGTGGCTTCATGTCAAATCCTCCTCCCCCAGTGCCCTGCTGCTATTTATATGGATTGTAATAATATGCTGCATGTACTTCAAGGCTTTATCAGGAAAACATGGCCTGCAGCCACACTGTGGCCATGAATAATAGCCTGACTTATGTTATCATAAAAGGGCTATATCTGTTAGCTATGGTAATAATAACCCATAATGTCGGGTGCTGTGCCCAATGGGTTTCCTTTAATGAGGTGCTTTTTCTTGAACGAGGGTATTATTTCCGATTTAAATGAACAGCAGCAGGAGGCCGTCTTGCACGTAAACGGACCTTGTATGGTCTTGGCCGGCGCCGGCAGCGGCAAAACCAGGGTCTTGACCCGGCGGCTGGCTCACCTTATCAGCAGTGGCCTTTCACCGCATTCCATTATGGCCATCACTTTTACCAACAAAGCCGCACAGGAGATGCGTTCCCGAGTCGCCTCGCTGGTTCGCGATTTCCAGGGCCAGTGGATTCAAACCTTCCATGCCGCCTGCTACCGTATTCTGCGTATGGATATCGGCCATCTGGGCTATCAACCCAATTTTTCCATTATGGATGAGGGCGATGCTAAGGCCATAATTAAGAATATCTTAAAAGAGGAAAACGATTATGAGAACAGGCCCGAGAGCATCCTGTACCAGATTAAGAAGGCCAAAAACAGCCTGAGGGATGCGGAAGGGTATTTTTTAAAGCTGCAGGCCTCAGAAGCGGTGCGGGAGAAATACCTCAGGGTATACCGCCTCTACCAGCACCGCTTAAAAGAGCTGAATGCCCTTGATTTTGAGGATTTGATCGTTTTATGCGTACGGCTTTTTAAGGAGTATCCAGAAGTACTCGAGAAATATCAACAGTGGTTTAAACACATCATGATCGACGAGTATCAGGACACCAATTACGCTCAGTATGAATGGGCCAAGCTCCTGGCCCAAAAACACCACAACCTGTATGTGGTAGGTGATCCCGATCAGTCCATTTACAGCTGGAGAGGTGCAGAACCCTATAATATTAAGCGCTTTTTACAGGATTACCCGGAAGCCCGGGTTATAAAGCTGGAACAGAATTACCGTTCCAGTCAGTTTATCCTCGATGCGGCCAACGCTGTGATCGCCAACAACGAGGAGCGCGAAGAAAAGCGGCTTTTCACCGATATTCAGGGTGGATGCAAACTGGTTTATTTCTGTGCTGCCGACAGTTTTCAAGAGGCCCGTTTTGTGGCCGATACGATTGCCGATCTGGTGGACCGCGAAGGGCGGCATTATAGCGATTGCGCGGTTTTTTACCGCACCCATGCCCAGTCACGCGTTTTGGAAGAAGCCTTGTTAAAAAAATATATACCTTATCAGATTGTGGGAGCGCGCCGTTTCTATGAGCGCAAAGAGGTTAAAGATATAATCGCCTACCTCAAGCTGACCTGCAATTACAATGACCGCTTGAGCCTGGAACGGATTATAAATGTGCCCCGCAGGGGCATCGGGGAAAAAACCCTGGAAAAGATAAACAGCATCGCTGCTCAAACCGGTCTTTCCTTGATGGAAGTACTGGATCAAGCCGGTTCTATCCCGGGCATAAGCGGCAAAACAGCTGATAAGTTGACGGATTTTTATGGTATGATTAGGTATTTTACCGCTTTGGCTGCTGAATCGGTATCAGTCAGGGAGATTATAGACCAGGTCCTGGAAATGAGCGGCTATCTGGATGAACTGAAAAACAGCCATGCCGCAGATGCTGAAAGCCGCATTGATAACCTGCGGGAATTGCGTTCGCTGGCCATCGAATTCGAAGCCCAGGGGGGTGAAGGCCTGGAGGAGTTCCTGGCCCAGCTTGCACTGGTGCAGGATACTGACGAAATGAATCACTCTGACACGGTTTTTCTGATGACCCTGCACGGGGCCAAAGGCCTGGAGTTCCCGGTGGTATTCATGACTGGCATGGAAGAAGGGGTTTTTCCTTCCTATCGCAGTGAAACCCCGCAGGAAATCCAGGAAGAACGAAGATTGTGCTATGTGGGCATAACCAGGGCGATGGAACGGCTCTATCTGACCAATGCGGTGAGCAGACTGCTTTATGGCTATGAGCGCAGCAATCCGCCCTCACGCTTCCTGATGGAGATACCGCAGGAATTGATGGTCTCACCGCAGCATAAAGAGGCGGTAAAAGAGCAGTTGACGGCCGGGGATACGGTTATCCACCGCAAATTTGGCATGGGCATCATCACGGCGCTTATCGATGATGATCAGATTGCAGTGGTGGATTTTGAAAGGGCCGGGATTCGCATGTTGCGCCTGGATCTGGCTCCATTGGAGAAAATCGGATAATTTAGGGGGCATGGATGTTGACCGATCCCATTTCACGTATTGAGGAGTTGCGCCGCGTGATACGCCAACACGAGTACCAATACTATGTGCTGGACAATCCTTTAATAAGTGACGCGGAGTTCGATGCCTTGATGGCAGAACTGAACGCTTTGGAATCGCAATACCCGCATTTGATAACCCCGGATTCCCCCACTCAGCGGGTGGGCGGAGAGGTGCTGGACAAATTCAATACCATTAACCATCGCTATCCCCTGCTCAGCCTGGATAATGCTTTTTCATTCGCGGATTTGGCCCAATTTAACCAGCGGGTGCTCAGGCTGGTAAACCAGGCCGAGTACCTGACTGAACTGAAAATAGACGGGGTGTCAGTGGTAGTTGTATATGAAAACGGGGTTTTTCTGCATGCAGCTACTCGCGGCGACGGCCTGGTGGGAGAGGATGTCAGTGCCAATATCCGCACCATCAAAGCCATCCCTCTGCGCTTGAAGTCGGCTGTGCCCCGCCTGGAGGTGCGCGGGGAAGTATATATGCCCAAACGGGAGTTTGCCAGAATAAACCAGGAAAAAGAGGAAAAAGGGGAGCGGGTTTTTGCCAATCCCCGCAATGCTGCAGCCGGTTCGATCCGGCAGTTAAACCCGCAAGTGACAGCCTCCCGTTTCCTGTCGGCCTTTTTCTATGATGTGATCTATGCTGAAGGGGTTGCTTTGACCAGCCAGCAGGAAATGCTGGATTTTATGCATGAGCAAGGCCTGCCGGTCAATCCCGAGTATCGCCTTTGCCCCGATATACAGGCGGTTTATGCATATTGCCAGGAACTCGCCGAAAAGCGCCATGACCTCCCCTATGAGATCGATGGCATGGTGGTCAAACTCAATTCGCTGGCGGCGCGGGGAGAGCTGGGGCAGACTGCCAAGAGCCCGCGCTGGGCAGTGGCTTATAAATTCCCTCCGGAGGAGAAAGAGACCCGGGTGGTGGATATAGTGGTCAATGTCGGCCGCACCGGGGTGATAGCCCCCACAGCCATTCTCGAACCCGTACTTTTGGCCGGCACTACGGTAAGCCGGGCCAGCATGCACAATTTCGATCTGGTCGAGGAAAAGGACATCCGCATAGGGGATACAGTTTTGGTGCATAAAGCCGGGGATATCATCCCGGAGATAATCAGGTCTTTTCCCGAAAAACGCAGCGGGGCGGAAGTCAAGGTTAAGCCCCCCGATAAATGCCCGGCCTGTGACAGTCAGGTGGTACGCCCGGCAGGTGAAGTGGCCTACCGCTGTGCCAATATCAATTGCCCGGCTCGCTTGAAGGAGAGCCTGATCTTCTTTGCCTCCCGTGATGCTATGGACATTGAAGGCATGGGTCCGGCGGTGATTGAACAGCTGGTAGAGCGCGGTTTGGTGCGGCGGGTGGAGGATATCTACAGCCTTAGCAAAGAACAGCTGATGGGTTTGGAAAGAATGGGGTCCAAATCGGCCGCCAAGCTTTTGCAGGCCATTAACGAAAGCAAAAAGCAACCCCTGTCCCGTCTGCTGACCGCACTGGGGATTCGTCACCTGGGTCCCAAAACCGCCAGGATCCTGAGCAGGCATTACAGCAGCCTGGACCAGTATTACCATTTGAGTGAAGCGGAATTGCAGCAGATCCCGGAGATTGGAGCCAAGATAGCGGAGAGTGTGGTCAGCTTCTTTGCTGAGCCGCGCAACCGCGAAACCGTAGAAAAGCTCAAAGCAGCCGGCTTAAACACTGTTGAAGAAAAGCAATTTCAGGGGCCTCTGCCATTACTGGGCAAGAGCTTCGTGCTGACCGGCTTGCTGGCCACCATGACGCGCAGCCAGGCCACACAGCTCATCGAGGCTTTGGGAGGCCGGGTTTCTTCCAGCGTCAGCAAGAAAACCGATTATGTGGTGGTGGGCGAAGATCCGGGCAGCAAATATGATAAAGCCGTGCAGTTGGGGATTACCTTGCTCAATGAAAATGAGTTTGCGGCCTTAATAGAAGAGCACCAGCAATTATTCGCCAAATAGTATCTGTGCTGAACCTATAAACTTAGGGTATAATAAGCACATCCTGGCTTTACCAAAATCAATGGGGTTGAATATTATGAGTATACGAATTGTAGCCGACAGCTGCTGTGATCTCCCCGAGGATATCATAAAAAGATATAATATCGGCATAGTACAACTCCAGGTGCGATTTGGTGAAAAAGTCTATTTACCTGGAGAGATCAGCAACAGCGAATTCTACCGGATGATGGAGGAGTCTCCGGTTTTGCCCTCCACAACTCAGCCTACTATGGAGGAAATGACCCGGGTCTATAAAGAGGCCTTAAGCGATGGTTCGCAGGTGCTGGCGATTCACTTTTCTTCGGGAATATCGGGCACCTTTCAGGGAGGTCAGGTAGCCCAGAAAATGATCGATGATCCCCGGCTCACCGTCTTTGACACCCGCAAAGCCTCGGTAGGATGTGGTTTGATGGTTTTGGAAGCCGCTCGCCTGGCAGAGCAGGGCAGTGATCTGCAGGCCATAATGGAGCGTTTGGAGGAAATGCGGGAACGCATGCAGTGTATTTTCACCGTAGGCAATATAGAGTATCTGATCAAAGGCGGGCGCATATCCCGCAGCAAAGGAACACTGGCCAATGTTCTCGATATCAAACCGATTCTGCATTTTGATCGTGACGGTTATATAATGCCTTTGAACAAAGCCCGGGGGCACAAATCGGCGATGCGCAAGATACTGGATATTATGGAAAGTAAGGGTACAAACCTGTCCCGGCAAACGGTAGGGCTAAGTCATGCCAATAGCCCGGAAGCCGCTGAATTCCTCCAGCAAAGCATTCAAGCCAGGTTTAAGCCGCGTGAGATCATAGTTGGGGAAGTAGGCCCGGTCATCGGGGCTCATGTAGGCCAGGGAACATATGCCGTCTTTTTCGAGTCTTGAGGAGAACCGCAACTGCTCTCCCTCAATGAGGGAGTTTTTTTTGGTCATATTTGCAGGGGATAGGTTGCGCTGCTGCCAGCGGGGATGTAGCGGGATTTGAGCGAGATATTATTTATTTCATAGTGTGTGGGGGGACTGAGGCTCGATGCTGGGAACCTTGATAAATGCTGGGGCCATTGTTGCAGGGGGGCTTCTGGGGTATTTGTTCCGCAAAGGCATAGCGGAGAATTTCAATCGCACCATTCAAGATGGCCTGGGCCTGGTAGTAATTGCGATCGGCCTGCAATATGCTCTTAAAGCCGACAATTGGGCGGTATTGGGCATCAGCCTGGCCCTCGGCGCAGTGGTCGGAGAGTGGCGGCGGTGGGAACAGCGCCTGCAAACCTGGGGCGATAAGATACAACAAGGATTGCAAGCGGAAGGCAATCGATTTATAGAGGGATTTATCGCCGCCAGCCTGCTGTTTTGTGTGGGTGCTATGGGGATCGTCGGAGCCCTGGAAGACGGCCTGACCGGCAATTACCATGTTTTGAAGGTAAAAGCCCTGCTGGATGGGATTTTTGCGGTGGTTTTCAGCGCCAACTACGGGGTGGGGGTTATATTGTCCTTCCTGCCGGTTTTGATATATCAGGGTACCATCAGCCTGGGAGCAGTATGGCTTAAACCCGTTCTGACACCGTTGATGATGAACACCATCACTTCCCTGGGAGGGCTTATCATAGCGGCTCTGGGGTTGAACATCATCGGCGTAGCCCGAATTCGCATTGCCAATCTCCTGCCGGCTCTCTTAATAGCACCGCTTATAGTTGCCGCTTTGAGCCTGGCAGGCCAATAAAGCCGGTTTAATCAGGGTTTAGTTTTAGTGACCTGAGTTTAATATAATGATATAATATAGTGATTAAATTTTGCCTAAATGGGGGAAAAGGAATGGCTCTGACTATTGCCGAGGTCGAACATGTGGCATTACTGGCGCGTCTCAGCTTGAGCCAGGAGGAAAAAGAGCAAATGGCTGAACAGCTGGGGGCGATCCTGGAGTATGCTGACCGCCTGAAAATGGTAAATACCGAGGATATAGAACCTTTGGACAATATCCTGCCTATTTCCAACGTATTTCGCGAGGATGTGGTTGAAAACAGTCCCGAGCGGGACGAGATGCTGGCCAATGCCCCGATGGCGGAAGATGGGCAGTATAAAGTTCCCAAGATATTGTAAAGGGGTGATACGGTGCAGCTCTGTGATTTGACAATCCACCAATTAAAATCCCTTCTGGAAAAAAAGGAAGCCACTGCTGAAGAAATACTGGATTCCTGCTTGGTGCGCATCCAGGCAGTCGAGCCAAAGGTGCGGGCTTTTATCACGGTTTTGGAAGACAGTGCCAGGGAGATTGCCCGGGCTATCGACAAACAGGGCAATTACCAGGGCCTGGCAGGGATTCCCTATGGTTTGAAAGACGTATTCTGTACCCGTGGAGTAAAGACCACCTGTGCTTCCAGGATGCTGGAGAATTTTGTCCCCAATTACGATGCCACTGCAGTGAGCCGCCTGATTGAGGCCGGTGCCGTAATGGTGGGCAAATTGAACATGGATGAGTTCGCTATGGGCTCTTCTACCGAACATTCCGCCTTTTTCCCCACCCACAACCCCTGGGACTACAATCGGGTCCCGGGAGGCTCTTCAGGTGGATCGGCGGCTGCAGTAGCAGCAGGCGAAATCCCTTTCAGCCTGGGATCTGACACCGGCGGGTCGGTTCGCCAACCCGCAGCTTACTGTGGAGTGGTGGGTATAAAGCCTACATATGGCAGGATTTCCCGCTGGGGGGTCATCGCTTATGCTTCCTCACTGGATCAGGTCGGGGTATTGACCCGCGATGTGGCGGACTGTGCCCTGGTATTAAAAACCATTAGCGGATATGATCCCCTGGATTCGACCAGTATCAATATCGAGGTCCCCAATTATCCGGATAGTCTGCAGGATGATATCAGAGGCCTGAAGATTGCCTATCCGCGTGAATATTTTCAACAAGGGGTCGATGAACAGGTGAAGGCGGCGGTTATGCAGGCCTTAAAAACCTACGAGTCCTTGGGGGCGGTAGTGGATGAGGTGTCATTGCCCCACAGCGAATATGCCTTACCGGCTTATTATCTGGTGGCCAATGCCGAGGCCAGCGCCAACCTGGCCAAGTATGACGGGGTGAGATACGGTCTGAGGGATTTCTCAGCCGAAAACGTGGTGGACATGTTTTCCCAGAGCCGGGCACAGGGGTTCGGCCCTGAGGTGAAACGCCGTATTATGTTGGGAACCTATGCACTCAGTGCAGGGTATTACGAGGCTTACTATCTTAAAGCCCTGAAGGTTCGCCGTCTGCTGAAGAATGACTTTGACCAGGTGTTTGAGAATTTCGACGTAATAGCTGCGCCCACTACCCCTACCGTGGCCTTCAAGATTGGGGAACAGGTCGGGGATCCCCTGACCTTGTATATGAATGATATTCTGACCGTTCCGGTCAATATGGCAGGGTTGCCAGGCATGTCGATTCCCTGTGGCTTCGCGGACGGGATGCCGATAGGCCTGCAGCTGATAGGCAAGCCTTTCGCTGAAAGCACTATTATCAAGGCTGCCTATGCATTTGAGCAGGCTACCAGCTTTCATCTGGCCAAACCCGCTTTGGGGGTGAAATAATGAAAAAATATGATTATGAGATCGTAATAGGCCTGGAAGTACATGTGGAGCTGAAGACCAATACCAAGATATTCTGCGGCTGCCCTAACAGCTTCGGGGCTGAGCCCAATACTAATGTGTGTCCGATCTGTGCAGGCTTCCCGGGCATGCTCCCGGTTTTGAACAAACGCGCGGTGGAATTTGCCATACGGGCCGGCCTGGCATTGAACTGTGAGATTGCCAGCTATTGCAAGTTTGACCGCAAGAATTATTTCTATCCGGATCTGCCCAAAGCCTATCAGATCTCGCAGTATGATCTGCCCATCTGTGCCAACGGGTATCTGGACATATATGTGGACGGCCAAAGCAAGCGCATCGGTATTGTGCGCGCTCACCTGGAAGAGGATGCCGGCAAGCTGGTGCATCAGGGCAGCATAACCGAGACGGCTTTTTCCCTGGTTGATCTCAATCGCTCCGGTGTACCCCTGTTGGAGATAGTCTCTCAGCCTGATATGAGAAGCGCGGCCGAAGCCAGGCAGTATCTGGAGAAGCTGCGTTCCACCATGCTGTTTGCCGGGGTATCGGATTGCAAGATGCAGGAAGGGTCGCTGCGCTGTGATGCCAATGTTTCGGTGCGGCCTTGGGGTGAGAAAGAACTCGGGGTGCGCACCGAGATCAAGAACCTCAACTCCTTCCGTGCCCTGGAAAAGGCCATCGAATACGAAGCCCGGCGGCACATGGACCTGCTTGATGACGACGAGGTGATTGAGCGGGAAACCCGCACTTGGGATGAGGAGAAGCAGGTTACGAGATCAATGCGCAGCAAGGAAGAAGCCCATGATTACAGGTATTTCCCGGAACCGGACCTGCCTCCGCTGGTCATCGACCCGGAATGGGTAAAAAGCATTGCCCAAAGCATGCCGGAACTGCCCGATCAGGCCCAGCGGAGATTGATGGATGAATACGGGCTGCCGCCTTATGATGTGGCTATAATAACCTCTACCCCGCAATACCTGGCCTATTTCGACCAGTGTGTGGCTGAGTACCCGCAGCCCAAAACAGTAGCCAACTGGATGATGGGTGAGCTAAACAAATACCTCAATCAGGGGAATATGGATATAGCCGAGTGCCTGATTAAGCCCGGGCAGCTGGCAGGCCTGTTGCAAATGGTGGATGATGGTTCTATCAGCGGCAAAATGGCCAAGGATATCTTTGCGGAGATGTTTGCCAGTGGCAAAGATGCTCCAACCATTGTCAAGGAAAAAGGCCTGGCGCAGATATCAGACCAGGATACCTTGATGCGTATAATAGAAGAGGTGTTACAATCCAATCCCAAAGTGGTTGCGGACTACCGGGGCGGAAAACAGAAAGCGGCCGGGTTTTTAGTGGGCCAGGTGATGAAGGCCACCAAAGGCCAGGCTAACCCGGCCCTGGTGAATCAGCTGATTGACAAATGCTTATCCGCAGAATAGTCTGCCTGTACATTTAATGCTGTGATGGGGATAGAAAATAAATGAGCAAGAGAGGAGTGAATTGATGGATAACAGTCTAGGCCGGGAGTGGTTTAAGCAAGAAGGCGCCAAAATCAACATAGTTGATACCACCTTGCGTGATGGGGAACAGACGGCCGGAGTGGTTTTCGCCAATGCCGAAAAAATAAGAATAGCCAGATTCCTGGATAGTATAGGGGTTGACCAGATTGAGGCCGGCATCCCGGTTATGGGTGGTTTCGAAAAAGAGTGCATCAAAAAGATTGTTGACCTGGGCTTGAAGGCCAGTATCATGGCCTGGAACCGGGCGGTGATTTCTGATATAAAAGAGTCTCTGTGCTGCGGAGTGGATGCTGTGGCTATATCCATTTCCACATCTGACATTCACATTGAACACAAACTGCGCACCACCCGCCAGGACGTGTTGAACCGCATGCGGCAGGCCTGCGAATTCGCCAAGGATAACGGCCTGTATGTTTCCGTAAATGCTGAGGATGCCTCACGGTCTGACCCCGAGTTTTTGACTGAATTTGCCCTGGTGGCCAAGCATGCCGGGGCGGATCGCTTGAGATTCTGTGATACAGTGGGCATTTTAACCCCCAACACCACCTACCGTTATATAAAAACCCTCATTGATGCCGTAGGTATAAATATAGAAATGCATACCCACAATGATTTCGGCATGGCCACCGCCAATGCCCTGGCCGGCATTTATGCCGGTGCCAATTACGTGGGGGTGACCATAAACGGTTTGGGAGAAAGGGCCGGCAATGCCTGCCTGCAGGAGATGATAATGGTCCTAAAATATCTGCTGAAGATGAATGTGCCGTATAATACCACCATTTTCAGGGAAGTGGCGGAATATGTAGCCCGGGCTTCCGGACGTATTCTGCCGGTTAACAAGCCTATAGTGGGGAGAAATATATTTTTCCATGAATCGGGCATTCACGGCGATGGGGTTTTGAAAAATCCCCTCACCTATGAGGTGTTTGCCCCGGAAGAGGTTGGCCTGGAGCGGCAGATAGTGATCGGCAAGCATTCCGGTTCGGCTGCGGTGGCTTCAAAATTCAAGCATGAGTATGGCATACAGTTGACCAAAGAAGAGGCTGAAGAGCTCCTGGCAAGGGCCCGCCAGCTGGCCATCGACCTGAAAAGATCGCTTTTTGACAAGGAATTGATGTACATTTATGAAGATTATATCAGAGGAAGAGGGGAGCAATGTGGGCAAAACAATAGCTGAAAAAATCCTGTCCATAAAAAGCGGGCAGGATGCAAAAGCCAATGATATTGTGGTGGCCGATCTTGACTTCATCATGGGACAGGATGGCACTTCACCTCTGGCCATTCAGGCCTTTCGGGAGATGCAGGCCAAACAGGTCTTTAATCCCAGCAAGATCGCCATGGTCATTGACCACAGTGCCCCCAGCCCTCTGCAAGGGGTATCGGAACTGCACCAGCAGATGCGGCAGTTCGCTGCCGAGCAGGGCATTATACTCTATGACATCGGGGATGGGGTATGTCACCAGTTGGTACCGGAACAAGGCCATGTGGTCCCAGGCGACCTGGTAATCGGGGCTGATTCTCATACTTGTACCTATGGGGCCATAAACGCTTTTTCCACCGGGGTGGGCTCAACCGATCTGGCGGCCGGTCTGATTTCCGGGAAGTTGTGGTTTAAAGTCCCGGAGACCTTTAAATTTGTGATTAACGGCACTTTGCCCCCGGGGGTTTATTCCAAGGATTTGATTCTCTATTTGATCGGGGATGTTACTGCAGATGGTGCAACCTATATGGCTGCCGAATATGTCGGGCCTGCCATCGATGCCCTATCGGTTGAAGCCCGCTTTACCATAAGCAATATGGCGATTGAAATGGGCGCCAAGGTTGGCCTGATGGAAGCTGACGACAAAACCCGGGCCTGGGTTGAACAGCACAGCCAGCGGCCTTTTGCCCCGGTTAAAGCAGATCCCGATGCCGTTTATGCAAGGGTTAAAGAATACGATGTCTCCAAGCTCGAACCGCAGGTTGCCAAACCGCATACCGTGGACAATGTGTCTCCGGTCAGCGAGGTAGCCGGAACCCCTATTCAGCAAGGAGTGATAGGGACCTGCACCAACGGGCGCATTGAGGATTTGCGCATTGCGGCCGCTATTCTCAAAGGAAGGCGGATTCGCCCTGGGGTTCGCCTCATAGTGGCTCCTGCTTCGCGGCAGGTTATGTTACAGGCGATTCGTGAAGGGCTGCTGGAGATTTTCGTAGAAGCCGGTGCAGCCGTGGTGACTCCGGGCTGCGGTCCCTGTGTGGGCACACACAACGGCGTGCCCTCTGACGGCGAAAACGTGATCTCAACTGCCAACCGCAACTTCAAAGGGCGCATGGGCAACAATAAAGCCTTTATTTACCTGGCATCCCCGGCCACAGTAGCAGCATCAGTTTTGACCGGGGCTATTACTGACCCCCGGGATTATATCAATTGAGTTGAGGAGGGCCAAGCAGTTGAGTTTACGCGGTATTTGCCACAAGTTTGGGGATGATGTTAACACCGATTACATCATTTCAGGAAGGTATAAGTTTAAAACCCTTGATATGAAGGAATTGGCCAGGCATGTGATGGAAGACCTGGACCCTGATTTTTACAGCAAGGTGAGCAAAGGCGACTTTATAGTTGCGGGGCGAAACTTCGGCTGTGGATCATCGCGGGAACAGGCCCCTTTGGCCATCATCAATGCTGATATAAGCGCAGTATTAGCCAAGTCATTTGCGCGCATATTCTACCGCAATTGTATCAATACCGGTCTGCCGTTGGTGGAATGCAACACTGACCTGATCGATGCAGGGGACAAAATAGAAGTCGATTTAGAAAACGGCGTAGTCCACAATCTCACCAAAAATATCGATATACCCACGACTCCTCTGCCCAAGGTTATGCTTAAAATCCTCTCCGATGGCGGTTTGGTGGAGCATTTCAAGAAATACGGCACTTTCAATTTCGATTAGCAGACCTCCCCAGGTACTGGTCAAACCCTTATTAAAAAACAAGCTATTTCAGGAGGGCGTTTATTTATGAATCTACCCCGGGGTGAAAAGATCACGGTAAAAAACGGTGTTTTAAATGTGCCTGACCACCCGGTTATTCCTTTTATCATTGGGGACGGAACCGGTCCGGATATATGGGCCGCAGCTTCCCGGGTTTTGGATGCGGCCGTGGAAAAGGCCTATCAGGGCAGGCGCAAAATCATGTGGCACGAGGTGCTGGCCGGTGAAAAAGCTTTTAATCTTACCGGTGAATGGCTGCCGCAGCAGACCCTGGACGTTATCCGCGATTGTATAATTGCCATCAAGGGACCGCTCACTACCCCGGTGGGCGGAGGCATACGCTCCCTTAACGTGGCCCTGCGCCAGGAGCTGGATCTTTATGTTTGCCTGCGCCCGGTGCGCTATTTCCCGGGGGTGCCGTCGCCGCTGAAAAGGCCGGAGGACACCGATATGGTAATCTTCCGGGAGAACACCGAGGATATTTATGCTGGAATCGAGTATCCTCAGGGATCACCCGAGGTTAAAAAGCTGATAGAGTTCCTGCAAAAGGAATTGGGGGTAAACAAGATACGCTTCCCCGAAAGCTCGGGTATAGGGATCAAACCGGTGTCGGAAACAGGCAGCAAACGCCTGATCAGGGCGGCTATAAAATATGCCCTGGAAAACAAAAGAAGCAGTGTTACCCTGGTGCATAAGGGGAATATAATGAAGTATACCGAAGGGGCATTTAAGAACTGGGGTTATGAGCTGGCCGAAAGCGAGTTCGGCTCGCAGGTGTTTACCTGGGCAGAGTACGATCGCATCAAGGATGAGCAGGACGAGGCGGCAGCCGAGCAGGCCCAGGCTGAGGCCGTAAAGGCCGGCAAAATCATAATCAAGGATGCTATTGCCGATATCTTCCTGCAGCAGATCCTCACCCGGCCGCGCGAATTTGATGTGGTAGCCACCTTAAACCTCAACGGGGATTACATTTCCGATGCCCTGGCAGCTCAGGTGGGAGGCATCGGCATTGCTCCGGGGGCAAACATCAATTATGTGACCGGGCACGCGGTTTTCGAAGCTACGCACGGCACCGCGCCCAAATATGCAGGCCTGGACAAAGTCAACCCCTCATCGGTAATCCTCTCCGGGGAACTGATGCTGCGGCACCTGCAATGGCATGAAGCCGCTGATTTGATTATCGCGGCCATCGAAAAGACCATCGCCGACAAAGTGGTGACCTATGATTTTGCCCGTTTAATGGAGGGCGCTACCGAGGTCAAGTGCTCTCAGTTTGCAGACGCACTGATAGCCAACATGCCTTAATGACAACTGGCTGACTGCTGACAGCCTGATTATCATACCATGTGAGGATATGCCATGAAAGTCCTGGAACTTTATAAACCCGGGTCCTCAGTGCTTTCGCTGGAGGTGTTCCCTCCGCGCAGAGACTACCCGCTGGAAACCATATATCAAACCGTTGAAGAGCTGCAAAAGCTCAACCCCGGTTTTATAAGCGTCACTTATGGAGCCGGGGGCAGCACACGGGACAGAACGGTAGAGATTGCTGCACATATAAAAAAGCACTACAGCATGGAGGTAGTGGCCCACCTGACCTGTGTGGCTCACTGCCGCAGCGAAGTGGATGCCATTTTGGAGAGCCTGTGGCAGGAAAACATCCGCAACATAATGGCTTTAAGAGGGGATTTGCCTGAGGACGATCCCACCTTCGACATAAACGCCTGTGAATATCGCTATGCCAGTGAATTGATCAGAGATGCCAGGAAAAAGGCTGATTTCGGCATACTGGCAGCAGCTTACCCGGAAGGCCACCCCGAATGCGAGCGGCTTGATCAGGACCTAGGCCATCTGAAGGAAAAGGTGGACAGCGGAGTGGATGTTTTGATAACCCAGTTTTTCTTTGACAATCGCAAATATTACGATTTCATTGACAAAGCGGAACGGATTGGCATTACCTGCCCTATTGTGCCGGGCATTATGCCGGTACTAAACGCCAATCAGATCAAACGCATGCTGTATCTCTCCGGGGCTTCACTGCCCGGGACTTTGGTGAAGCTGTTGGATCTTTACGGCGAGGTTCCGGCCGATATGGAAAAAGCCGGCATAGATTTCGCCAGCCGGCAGATAGAAAACCTGTTGAGCAATGATGTGCCCGGGATTCATCTTTATACTATGAACAAACCCCGGCAGATCACCCAAATTGTAAAAAACGTGGGAATGGCGTAATAAGGGGAAAAAGCGTCATGATGAAGGTAAAACCGTTCCTGTCAGCACTTTTTCCCCATGTAGATGACAAAAGAGTGCTTATCCCCAGCTAGAGGTAAGCCAGGCCCACGGCGCCGGGGCCAACATGAGCACCTATGACCGGACCGGTTTCTCTCAAATAAATGGAACCGCTGTAGATTTCGGCTAAGCGCTGTCTCAGTTCTTCTGCTTCTTCCGGGGCGTCAACATGAGTGACGGCCAGTTTTTCTACCTGTGGAGACAGGTCGGAAAAAGCTTCGACAATCCGTGATACTGCTTTGTGTTTGGTGCGAATCTTGTCAAACACATCTATCTTTCCATGATGAATATACAAAACAGGTTTAATTTGCAGCATGTTGCCGAAATACTTGGCTGCAGGGCCGATGCGCCCACCCCTGTAGAGGTACTCCAAATTATCTACTACAAAAAATATTCTGGTTTTGGGAATGATCCGTTTCAATTCTTCTAGAATAGCATCAATGCCCTGGCCCTGGCGGCGCAGCTCACACACCCGCATAATCTGCAGAGCCAGGCCTATAGTAGTGCTCCACGAATCTATCACATGGATTTTTACATCATCGCGGTTCAACATTGCTTGAGCCATTTCTGCAGCATGCCAGGTTCCTGAAAGCCCAGAGGATATCAGTATCACCAGGGCTTCGGCTCCAGGGGGCAAGGAGCGATATGCCTGCAGGAAATCGCCCACGGAAGGCTGAGAGGTGGTGGGGAAAACCGATTGACTGCGCATAATCCGGTAGCATTCGCGATTGTTCAGGTCAATGCCTTCGCGGTATTGCCTGCCCTGCAGCATAACATTGAGAGGCACTATCCGGATGTCTTCGTCTTGCAGCATTTTTTCGGTCAGATATGCGGTGCTGTCAGTTATGATGTGTATAGCCATAGCAATTATTCCCTTCAAGCCCCATATGATGGTAAATATAATTGAACAACCGCAAACTGTCAATATTTGTGCTCGATTATTTCACACCGTCAGGTTGTTTGCAGCTTGCCCCAGGAACTGATCCTTTATCTGCTCACATTTTTCCTCCAGCTGGAAAATAATGTCAGACAGGCTGTCATATTCGTGTTCCCGTGCAGCTCTTTCCAACCTGGCGGCCAGTTGAGAAATGGCCAAAAGGCCGTACATGCCGGCAGTGCCCTTAATGTCATGGGCCAGGCTCTGTAATCCCGCAAGGTCCTTCTTTTGCCAGCAGATGTACGATGAGTCCAGCATTTCCTCAAGCATCTCCAGCAGTTCAGGCATCAACTCATTTATGAGCAGGCTATCTTTATCGGCTTTTGCATCCCGGCCCGGTTGAGGCAGATGCCGGGTGATTATTTGCGCCAGTTCACTGGCTTTAAAGGGCTTGGCGATATAATCGCAGCAACCGCTGGCCAGGCATTTTTCCCGGTCGCCTACCATGGAGTGGGCTGTCATGGCTATAACCGCTATATGGTTGAGGCTGGGATCCTGGCTGATTAAGGCCGCGGTTTCATAACCATCCATAACCGGCATCTGCATATCCAGCAAGACCACATCGAACGGCTCCCGATGAAGGGCCTCCAGGCATTCCAGGCCGTTGTTGACCACATGGCAGTAGAACCCATAATTATGCAGCATTTGGGCGACGATTTTCTGATTCAACGGATTGTCTTCAGCCAGCAGGATACGGGCCGGCGCAAAATCAAGTACAGCATTATCAAACCCCGGGGGAGATATGGAAATGTCGCCATGGTCGGTTTCAACAGTATGCAAGGGCTCCAGCAACGGCACCTCGATGTAGATGGTAGTACCTGATCCGGGCTGGCTTTCGGCCCGAATGGAGCCCTGCATTAAATTGAGCAGTTTTTTGCTGATATACAGGCCCAGACCGGTTCCCTCGTATTGACGAGTAGTGGAACTGTCCCCCTGGGTAAAGGGGGCAAAAATCCGCGGCAGGTCTTCGGGGGTTATGCCGATACCGGTGTCTTTTACTGCCACCAGCAGACGGGGGTTATCAGGCAGGCCGCTTCTCGTGGCCTCGATAGTGATCGAGCCTTGATGGGTGAATTTTACGGCATTGCTCAGTACATTGGCGAGCACCTGCTGCATTTTGTGCTGATCCAAATAAACCGCATCGGGCAGTGCTTCGTCAACCAACAACTGCACCTTCAACCCTTTGGCCTTTAGCGACGGTTCCACAGCTTTTAAAGAGCTGCTGAGCAGGGGACGAATACGGCAGCAAGTGGGGTTTAAACCTACCAGGCCAACCTCGATCTTGGATACGTCCAGGATTTCGTTGATGATAGTCAGCAGCTGTTCGCTGCATTCCCGGATAATATTCAAATTCTCCTGCTGCGCTGCGTTTAACGGGCTCTGCTCCAACAGGTCTACCGAGCCCAAGACGCCTATCAGAGGGGTTCTGATCTCGTGGCCGATATTGGTCAGGAATTGGCTTTGGGCCTGATGGGCTGCTTCTGATTCATGCCGGGAAACAACGCTGCTGGTTATGTCGGTTGCGGTGATGACCCGGAAACTATACACATCTTCTATCAAGGTGATATGATACCTGAAGCAGCGTTCCTGATCATCGACCACACGCTCGCTTTCAAACTGAATGCCATCAGCAGGCCAGGCAGACTGCATTCCGGGAAGATAGGCTTTAGGAATGGATAAAGCCTCGGCCAGCCTGGCTTCATCCCATGCAGTGCCTTCGTCCAGGTTGAACAGCCGTCTGGCGGCTTCGTTTTGATAAAACAGCAGGCCATCGGGATTCAATACTATAATGCTGTCCGGCAGGCGGTTGAGTATCATGGCCTGACAGCAGGTCATATTCAGGTCATATCGGTGATCAGGTCCTAATGCAGAGCGAAGCGGCTCCTGCTTGGGCTTTTGCCCAACAGCGTTTACGGCCAAGGCAGCCGCTGCGGCCATTAAGGCCAGCGGCAGGCCGATCTGATACAGCACCGGCAGCGCGGCTGGGAAAGCCGCGTATGCGGTCAGGCCGGATATTAAAATTATCAGCGAGGCAGCCAGGGCGGCTCCCCATTGTTTTGGCAAATATGACATCCTTGCCAATCCTCCGCCATCATGATTGAAAATCTCCAAATAGAGAGGGTAACTATAAGATACAGCATCAGGGCTGAAAAAAATGTCTGCTTATGGCCAGAAAAGCCCGTTTTTTTTAAAACATGTTGCCGAAGCTTGTATAAATAGGTCATTTCTTAGATTTTTGCCAGTGACAGGCTTGGGCCCCGGCCGGGCGGGCAGTGCACTCAAGGCGAAATAAGTCCGGTTTTGGCAGGAATTTCAGGTAAGCCAGTGAAATATTAGTATTAGTGATGCGTATTTAAAATATGAATACAAGCAATGGGGAGGGCTTAATTGTGCAGATCAACAAAATTGCTGCCAGTATCGCTGTTCTGGTCCTGTTTACAGGGTTGCTGTTAACCCAGCCTCTGGCACTGGCCCAGCGAGCTGTTACCATATTTTTGGATGGCCGGGAGATTACATCCGATGTGCCTCCGGTAATAATCAATGGACGCACCATGGTGCCTCTTCGGGCTATCAGCGAGGGCATGGGTATGGATGTGCAATGGGATGCCGACAACTACCGGGTATTTATATCCAGCCCAACTGTGCCGGTAAGCGGGACAACCCCCCTTCACGATGAAAACATCCTGATACGCGGGAATGCTGTTCTCACTGCTGATCAGCTCAGGGCTTTGATGATAAAGAACAACCCTGCGGCTCCGCGCGAGTTGCCGGAATTATACCTGAGAATTGGCGCTGAGTACGGGATCAGGGGAGACATAGCTTTTTGCCAGGCTGCCAAAGAGACCGGGTGGTGGAGGTTTGGCGGTCTGGTACAGCCCTGGCAGAACAATTACTGCGGTCTGGCCGCCACCGGCCAGCCGGCTACCGGTATGGAGGATTTGCGCGGGGCGGATCCTGACCTGGTGAGGTTTGAAAACGGGGTGCATGGGGCTATTTTCGCCACCCCGGCGGCTGGAGTGGAGGCACATATACAGCATCTGTATGCTTACGCATGCAAAGATCCTCTTCCTGCCGGAAAAACCCTGGTGGATCCGCGCTTTGTACTGGTCACCCGCGGTATCGCCCCGCAATGGACCGATCTGAATGGGCGCTGGGCGGTGCCCGGGGCAGGGTACGGAGAAAGCATTTTGCTGGATTATTACTATAAAGCCTTCGACAGCAAAGCGAGCAGCGGGCTCAGCCAACAGGAACAACTGCAGCGGCTGCAGATGGAAAATCAGCTGTTGAAAGAGGAGATCAAACGCTTGAAAGCTATGTAGAACAGGCTGCATCTAAAAAGCACTGCCATAGGCTTATTACATACCAGTAAGGCTGGTGCATGTGGACTGAATTGCAAAAATCAGCGAGTCTGCTATAGGCACACCATGCGAGTGAGGCGGCATAATATTAAAAGACCGTTTTCAGCTCTGAACTGAAAACGGTCTTTGCTTTAAGTCCTGGGCAGACATGCCCTATTACTTCTTGGCGGCCAGTGATTTTTGGTAAAAAGAACCGAAGGGAGCCCCGACCGGCAGCACGGTGTAGCCGTAATGAACGTTTAATACCGTCGCTCCGGATAGATAGAATGAGCATATTGAAATAAACAGCTCGGAATAAGCCGCAACTTCATGCCACAGATGCACATTGCCGATCTGCAGAGTGCTCAACGCTAGCCCCAAGAAGAGGCAATCGATCAAGAAGAATATCGTAAAGAGCACTTTATTGGTTCCCATAGCTCCTATGGTCATAAAGATGGTGAAGAACAGATAACCCAGGAAAGCGAAGCCCAGTTGTTTGCCATCTATAACCGCAGCTTCGTTTAAACCAATAGTGCCGTTACCGATCATCCAGGTCATAGCCACGCCGAACCAGAAAAAGCCGTAAGCGCAGAAGGCTGTTCCCCCGAAGGTGTTGTTGTGTTTAAAGTCCAGTAATCCTGCTACAAATTGCGCGCTTGCACCCAGAAAAATGGCCCAGGGAACAATGTAAGCGGTTCCCTCGGTTATCCCCAGCTTCTGTGAAGAAGCCACCAGGGTGACCAAAGCCAACCCCAGTAATCCCAGCGGGGTTGGATTGCCTACCACTTCTTGAATATGACCGGTAACCTTCATTTCGTTTGCCATCTTTTTCTATTACCCCCTGTACCTTGTAAATTACTGCAATACAAATCTGCTTTTTGAATAGTCTTCAGCTGCCCCCCCCTTCGCTTTTGTGAAAGAATTATCTTACACTAATGCAGTTCAACATTTTCAAGCAAAAATCCTGCTAAACAGCGTGCTTCTGACACGGTAAGGCTTCTGTTAATAATCAGGCTCAAGCCGTGGGCGATCTGCATTGCCGGTAACGGGCAGCGGGTAAGGGAGAATTTTCAAGAACGGATAATTTGTTTCAACCAACAAAAAAAACCGTCCTATTGTGGACGGCTGCTCATATACATTTATCAAGCTGTATATGAGCTGAAAAAAGAAGGGGCAGGGAAAGTAACGGCTTCACAATATGGGCTGGATTAGGTTGATAATCAGGTTCACAATACGAGCTTCATGAGGTATCGCTTAACAAATTTTTTTGAGCTTCCTGAAGCCTGATTGTCGGGATTGGGCCTTGATTGCTTCACCTGCTAACAATTTATGAAGTGAGCTTAAGAAAGGTGACAGTGATATGGAGAGATTTTATAAAATAGGCGAGGTAGCTGAGATGCTGGGCATCGAGCAGCATACCCTGCGCTACCTGGAAAACAGCCTCAAAATAAAAATCAAGCGCGATGAACGCGGCGATCGCATGTACAGCGAGGCTGACCTGGATACCTTAAGGCTGGTGTTGAAGCTTAAGGAGAAAGGGCTGAATACCACCGCTATCAAACTGGCCCTGGAAACCGCGCAGGACAGTGAAAACAGCCAGGAGCTCGCTTTGGTGAGCGTTCAAGCCGAGAATCAGCTGAAAGAGATGGTCAGCATTGCCCGCCGCATTATTGAGCAAAACGATGAACTGATGCGGCAAAACCGCCGGCTGGAAGAAAGGATGGCCAGCCTGGAGAAGAAGATTCAGGAGCGCAATCTGGAAAGGGAGAAGAAGATCGACGAATTCCTGAATCTGTGGAAAGCAGAACAGGAGAGCAAAAGCCGCTCCTGGCTGTCCTGGCTGCGCGGCAAGTAATCATTTATTTAACGCCGGGTTTGCGCATAAAACAGGGGTTCTTGCAGCCGGCACAGCTCTGTCGTTTAACATTCAGAGGCCTGGTCTGATTGGCGGTTTTGACCAATTGCAATACCTCTCGGCAGTGGGCTTCATCCCGGCATTTGACGGCCAGAACACTGGCCCCTTCCATTCCCCCGACCCCTCCGGCAGCTATTTGTACCGCCTCGGCCCCGGTCAGTATTCTCAAAGCGTCTATTTCGGTGATAATTCTGGTATTGGAAACCGCTATATAGCCGCATTTGTGACCCAGACGCAGGCTGCTCTCAGGTATGGCTGACATCCATCGTTCGGCTTCTATACAGCTGGGAACGGCTTTTTCCAGCCCGACCGGGGCTATCCATTTAATCTTGCGGGCTTTGATGGTACCGATGGCTTTGCCCACCGTTCCGCCGGTGTCGTCCCCGAGCAGAACCCCGATACATCCCGTGCTGTCGAAAGCATTGGCTCCTTTGATAAATATATCCCCCGGGCGCATGCTGTTCAGGAAATCAAGCCAGTCGGTTGCCACCGGGGTGCCGCAATCCAGGCACAGCGGGCCGACCCTTTGCCCGGGTTCAGTAACGCAGGCGGCTCTCTGGGTAATAATGCCTGCTGCATAAGGCTCCAGGTTTTTTACTTCCGCATGTAACAGGGCCTTGGCCACCATAACATTGGTGGTACCGGCTGAGATTATGATTTTGCCCTGCTTAAAAGCCTGCTGCACCTCGGGGAGAGCCGCTACCGCCTGCCCGATGATCAGCTTTGCTGCTGCCGGATGCAATGCCAGGGTAGTAATCACGGTTAGTCATCCTTTCCTCTGATTGGTTAATATAACAGCGCACATCTCATTATATTCTTAAAGACTCCTGCAACCTATCTAACCCCAAACAACTCGGAATTGTGCTAATCCATAAAACACTCAGTAGATTTTCCATATCAGCAAAATTGATTCCTGCTGTCATTTTCCTGTTTTCATTAATTGACTTTGACGCAACGTAAAGGTGTATAGTTCTTATCAGGAGATGATGGACATGGAATATACGGTTCAGGAACTGGCCCGCATGGCCGGTGTCAGCCCCAGGACCTTGCGCTACTATGATCAGATTGGTCTGCTCAAACCGGCGCGAATCAATGCCGCTGGATATCGCATTTACGAGTCCGGCCAATTAGACCGCCTGCAGCACATATTGCTTTACCGGGAACTGGGGGTGGGGCTTAAACAGATCAAAGCCATTCTGGAGAATCCAGCTTTTGACGGCCTTTCGGCCTTGAAAAAGCACCACCGTGAACTGCTTCACAGGCGGGAGCAATTGAATCTGCTGATTGCCAATGTGGAAAAAACTATCGCCATGAAAGAAGGGAGAATTGCTATGGCTGATGCGGAAAGGTTTGAAGGCTTTAAACGCAAATTGGTAGCGGAAAATGAACAGCAGTATGGGGCTGAGGCCCGAGAAAAATACGGTCATGATGCGGTCGATGCGGCCAATCGAAAAGTATTGAACATGACCCCGGAGCAATGGGCTGAAGTCGAGCAACTGAGCCATGCTTTCAACCAAACCCTCAAGGCGGCTATGGCAGCAGGCGACCCGGGAGGCGAATTGGCTCAGAAGGCCGCTGACCTGCACCGTCAATGGCTGTGTTATTTTTGGAGCCAATACAGCAAGGAAGCCCATGCCGGAGTAACCCAGCTATATGTCGATGATGAGCGCTTTACCGCTTACTATGACAGAATACAGCCCGGGGCTGCGCTTTTCCTGCGCGATGCGGTGCGGATCTATACCGGTGCAGATGCCGGCGGTGATGATAGAAAAGCCCATGAGTAATTGAGCATCAAAGTAGTTCCGAGGTTCTTAGCCGGTATCAGTGGAGGTATTGAAAAGCACAGGGTTAAATGCAAAGTGAAAGCCTGCGAATCAGGGGCTAAAAGGTATCACCTGATATTTCCTTTTAGCAAATGAATTTTCGCAGTGATAGCCGATACCTTTTAGGGGTTTAATATCTGCAGCACGCAGAGCAGTTTGTAGTAAGTAGTCATAAGCTGATTGTTATAAGCACTTTCGCCTGGATTGCTTTGCAGCTGCTTCTGCAGGGCTTTTAGCAGGTCTTTGTCAACATGTTTATAATCTGACAGCCACAGTGACTGAGCGAGTTGCCTGGCCTTCCAGCCGTGGAAGAGCTCTACCTCCGGAGAAGCGAGGAGGTTATCAGAGAAATTCACAAAGAGTTGTGAACTGGCCAAATCATAATGAATATGCACAACTTCAGCACCGTTGTAATCGGCTTGCTCCCAGTGCAGGACCAGTTCCCGGGGAGGCAGTGTCTCCGGCGATCTTCCCGGGGCTTCATCAGCAGCATATATCTTTATCTCAACATCGCCGGGATTTTTGGCCAGGTTATAGGGCGAAGTTACCGGCAGGGAGAAAATGCGGTAAGTCCTGGTAATATCCAATTCCAGGTTGATGGTGTCAAAAGGTATGGGCTCTAACTCATAACCCTCCTCTGCCTGGGGGTTTTTCCTGGCAATATAAAACTGGAACGGGCAGATGGTGAACAATTGCAGTCCACTGGTCGCCCACAGGCAATTGCCGACAGCTGTATAAGGCTGATCGGGCTGACCCTGAAAAAGCGGCACATCAGGAAACAGGGCCTTTATCTGCGGCAAGACTTCCGGGGTATGGGAAGCTCCTCCCGCTAAAATAATACAATTGAATCTCCAGCCCTTTTTACCACTTAAGCCCAGGGCTTGAGCATGGGGACCTAAAACAGCATGCACAAAGCTGTCCAGCTCAATGCCCTGGTCCATCTCCAACTGTGTTTCCAAAATCAGCTCTCTCCTGTTTGAGACTAAACTCATAATGCTGAAACTAACCCGGCCATCCCCAAAGTCTATGAGCAGAATATCACCTGCCAATTCCTGTTGAGGATGCAGGGCCTGATACCCTAATAAGATGGAAAGCGGTTCGGGAAGCAAACTGATGGCTGCATCGGCAAATACCTGATGCAAAGCGTTATACAGCCGGTTCCGGGTATTTATGCTGCAATAAGCGGGCATGGACAGGGTTACGGCTTCAATGGCTTGGCCTGAACCCAGCGGTATTTGCTGTTTTAAAAAAGCCAAATAAGCCGCCATGATTTTTTCGAAATCCAGATTTCCTATGACTGTTTCAGGGTTTTGCCACAGGTCCAATATAAAATTAGGCCAGACCAGAACCTCATTCCGGTCAACCTCATTAGCCTCCGTACCGAAGTATATTTGGCCCGTAGCAGGACAGCAGGCCAGGATGCCGGGGATGGGTCCCGGCCAAGCGGAGCCGGAATAAACCAATCCGTCTGCTGTCAGTGCTGCCATCCTGGTATATGCTGTGCCAAAATCAATGCCGAGCCGCATTCGCCAAACCCCCTGATGTTTAGGCTCTCCGGGTCAATACCATATAAGGTATTTCCACCTGTTCTTCGTTCAAAACCTGAATTATGAACAAGTCGCCTTCTTCATGAACGATGGTATAGTCAGCTTGCTCCGGGTCCAGGCGGGCATCCCAGTGTGCCTGAGTGAGAAGCCTGATATGCTCCTCAGGGAATACCTCGCCTTTTTGCAGGGGTATTTTGGTAAGGCGCACCCCCATATCCTTCCAGGTGCGCGACACGTTGCGCGGGGCCAGCAGGCGGTCAAGGTCGGCTTTCAACTGCATCAGCACTCCCAGCTGAGTCGCTGCCAGATCCCGCATGCGCCCTACGTAATCCTGATTGTAAGCCGAACGGCGGCGTGAGGTTTCAATCATGCTGAGCTGATTGGACAAAAAAGAAATTCCCACTTTGACCTGATGGAGCAGGCTGTTTAACCGGGGCACCCGGCGCATTTCCTCTTCCCCGCTCATACTGCGCAAAAAAGGCCCCCAAAAAGCCAGCCATTCCCTGACCTGCACCAAGGTCTTGTAACTGGGTTCCGGGTTTGCTTCGAGGCCGGCGATGATCTTATGCAACTGCTCTATGGAAAACTCTATATCCCGCAGGGCTTCCTGTGCATTCTCTGCGGACAGGCAGATCAGGCCGTAAAGCGCATCAGGTTGTAACAGCTTCGAGCCGCAGCTATTTATTACCTGCAGGGTTTTGCGCCATCCCTGTAAGCGCTTGAGTATCAAAGCCTGCAGGTCTGGTGAAGCCATAGAGTCTGACAAAGCCGCAGCATAAAGGCTCAATTCGGATGCCAGGTGCCGGCTTATCCATGAGTTGAAGGGATCATCACTATCGACCTCATCCTTGAGCAGGTCAATACGGCGCTGCATTTCCTCTGTTGCTTTCAAGCGCTGCTTTTGGTCAGCCATGGCTGTATTACCGGCCAAATTGATCAGGTAGCTTAATTCGCTGATAGCCAAAGCCAATTTGTGAGAACCGATGGCAGACTCTGCAGCACTTGAGCCAAAAAGCTGGAAAACTTCGATGTATGCGGGATAATCGCCAATATATTGCGTCAACTCATCATCTTTGAGGTAAGGCAGCAGCGATGTTAAGAAGTCCTTTAACGAGTTCAATTGATGGTGCAAGTCACTTAAAGCGGAGAGCAGTTCGCTGCCCTGACGGGTAATTTCTTCCTGTATAAGGTGCATTTCATAATCAGTGTCCTGGCAAAAGGCAGTCAGACCTGTCAGGAGGGTCTTTAAGAGATTATGTAAACGAGTATAGCGTTTGAGTGTGGACATGATGTTGGTTTCCAGTACTTGCTGCTGCTGGGCGAGCATCAGCAGTTCCCTGGCTTCAGCATGCCAGCGCTGTTCAAATTGGGGCAGGTAGTACTTGAGAAAACCCTCATAATAGAAGCTGTTGATTTTCAGTATATACTGGTCCAATTCGGAATCGGTTGGGGCCGTATTTATATCGAAGTGAGAATCGATCTCCTGCTTAAGCCGCTGCAACAGCTCTTCCAGCATCAAGCCATAGGCGTTGGTATCCAGTTTATCAGCATTCATTGCCAAACACCCCCAAAAAAGCCCCTGCCAGGATGTGGCGCTCAATTATCCTCTGGGGCTGTTTAAACAGATCGGGCCGCTGTTTTAGATCAGACTGCAAAACATCGTCCTGCATCTCTTGTATACGGGTTAATAACCTATCCCCCTCCTGCCTGCTCTCCTCCGGCAGCATTGTGCGCAATTGGGACCAGATTTGGGCATTGAAAAACACCTGACTGGGAACCCAGCACCAGAAATCCCGGCATTGAGTAAAAATCCACAGGGCATTTGCGGAATCCAGGCCTAAAGCATGGTGCTGATCGAGCCAGAGAGCCGCCAGGATCAAGGTGAAAGCCTCTTGCGGCTGGGATAGCCTTAAGTCGTTGACCAGGGTTTTCAGCGCCAGCATATCTAAATGGTCACTATGGTTAAACAAAGGCTCATGTTCACCGTAGCCTTCAAGCAGGATTTGCCGGTGCCACAGCTTCACAGCCGCTTTAACCGCGGCAACAGACTGGTTGGTGGATAAAAGCTGATCCATCAATTCAAGGCTGGCATATGCAGAAGCGCTTGGGGGGATACCGGGAAAATAACGCTCATGCAGGGCTCTATAAGCCGCCGCAGCCGCCGGGGCATGTTCCAGCATGGCATAAACAGGAGCGACTTTGCGCAAAACCCGGGCAAAACGCCTGGCTGCTTGTTCATCCTCGAGTACTCCGGCCAGATTTGGTTTTTCCGCATAGTCTTCATAGAGATCCAATAGAATAGCCAGGCTGTCAATTACCAAACCGCTTGCAAAAACAGCTTCAACGGCTGCCAGGTTATTCATAAAAGGACCGATGCCGTAAACATGCTTCAAGCGGTAGCGGACACAGTCGGCCACTGAGTCCAGGGCTTTAAGCAGGTTTTGGTTTTTTTTGCCGTATAAGCCTGCAAAATCCTGCGCAGACAGGCGCTTGGGGTCCAGTCCGAAGCAGGCCAGACCATGTTCCGGGCCTGCGGTCTGAAGAGCGGTCTTTAACAGCCGGCGCAGGCTGGCATTGGCAGAACGGGACAGCAGGTATTTACAGGACTCTTTATCCAGGCTTTTGGCTATAGCCGGGTAATAAGCAGCCAGATCATCGCTGTACAGATGGATTAAAAACTGCAGCTGAACCGGGCGGGGGCGATAGATCAGAATATACCCGGGCAGGAATTGGAGAAAGCCCTGGATCATCGCCGCTGGCGACTGAACCAGCCATTTAATAATCGCCATCTTGTGCAGGTTGTGGAATAAGGCTATGTATAAATCCCGGCTCCTGCCGTTATAAAACCAGGCCCTTACCAGCAGTTCCGCCTCTTCCGGCTGGTTTATGACCATGTCAGCCGGATTTAGCTCGGAATACCGGATTTGGTGGCGTTCTGCCAGTTCTTGCTGCCATATGTCGAATAGACCGGCGTCAACCGCAAGCCCGCTGTTAAATATCATGACCATCTCCCATTACCTGCCCATAAAGAGCCAGATTTAGCAGGGCACAGGCTTTCCGGGCCCTGGCCTCTACGGACTCGGTCAGGTAAATATAGTAATATATCGATTTTTCCTTATTGGTAAATATGCCCCCCAAACGGTCCGGGGCCAGAACCTCCACGCGGTCCTGCTTGGCCTTATGCCGGGTCAGATAGCGCACACTCTGCAGCCGGGTAATAAAGGTAAAACGGCTCAAACGATCAAAATGGGCTTTTAATCCCCGTTCCTTGAAAGGGTTTTGATCCTCAAACAGCATAACCACCTCAGCCTCCCGGGGGCGGGGCAGGCTGACCGGGCTTTCCGGTTTGTCAGCCATCTGCCTGACAACCTCATAAAACAGCTGCCCTTTGAGCCGGTTTTGCGCACAGGCCTGTAAATAGGGGCGATAAGGGGGCGGAAAATGCTGCCACTGTACCGGGCGCTGCAGGGCTAAAGGCAGCAGCTCCGGCTGCTCTGCCAGCAAAGCCACTGCATCCCCCAGTGTATATTCAAATTCCGGCAGATAGGTGGAATACTGCTTATAGAGCACACCGGCGTAGCGCTGATAGAAAACCTGATAAGACGGCAATGATTGCATGCGCAGCTGCTGTATATAGCCCATCAGACTTTGATATTCTTCGGTGTTCAACTCCTGCTGCTTATCCAGCTTTCTTATAATCGCCCGCATGACAACCCTCGACTATATTTTTTACTATTGTACCGCAAACCCGCACTAAAATCCGTTCTTTAATCGGTGACTAAAAAGGAGGAGGTTTTTGTTAAGCCAGTAGGGTAAGCGGGTGATTGCCGGTGTACTGATTAGCCCCTTTAAAGGGTGGCATTTGCGGCCATAGGTGAAATATGTTAATCATACCAGATAGCGTTTTATAGGTGATACCCTGTGATAGAATAAAAACAAGAGGTGATTGATGGTGAAGGTTAAAGACATCATGACCAGCCGGGTTATAAGCATTGAAAGCCGCAAAACCATTGGTGACGCCCTGGAACTGATGGTGGAAAACGGCATTCGCCGGCTTCCGGTACTGGCTCAAGGTACCCTGGTCGGCATGATCGTACAGCATGATATAGAAAAGGCTTTGCGTTCACCAGGATTTGTGTTGGAAACCCCGGTAGACTGGGTAATGAATAAAGATGTAGTAACAGTAGCGGCTGAAGCCGATTTAAGGGAAGCGATCAAGCTTTTGCTGAAGCACAAAATCAGCGGCCTGCCGGTCATGGAAAATGGCCAAATGGCCGGCATTATCAGCGAAACCGATATTTTAAGATTATGCTGTACATTGCTGGATGAACAGCTGGCCTAAAAACAAAACCACAATTAATGATATCAAGGGGTAATCCTTATCTGTAGATTGGAGCCAGATGCATGAAGCAGCCGTTTAACCTGTTGATTTTCCCGCTGCTGACATTGATAGCAGCAATAGTTATTATAGCCAATAATCACAGCATTATTTTTCATCCTGAAGGGGTTACCCATGCTTATATCAAAAGCGCATTGTCAGGCAATATCGGATATGGAAACCCTGTGCCCTGTAATAACGACATTTCCTTTGAAGGCCTGGAACCGGGGGATATTGTCCTGGGAGCATATCCTCACTGTGCCTACGGGCGCTATTCCCATGCCGCCTTATATGTAGGCTCGGGTCAGATCATTGAAGGCTATGCTGACCTGGGCATAACCCTGCAATCAATTGAGCATTTCCGTGAATATCCACAGGTCTGTTTGCTGCGGGTTGATGTCGACCCTGCGATAAAACAGGCAGCGGTGGCTTATGCCACAGAACAGCTGGGGGAGCTATTCTATCCGGTGGCCTTTAAATCCGGGCATAACACCTGGAACTGCAGCAAGATTATGTGGAAGGCTTATCAGCTGCAGGGCGTGGATTTCGATCCCAACCATGATCTGTGGGTGCCGCCGGACAGCTTCTACCACAGCCCTTACGTCAAGGTGATCAGAGAGGTGGGGCAGCTGTGGTAGCATTGCGCCTGTTATGGATACATGTTTTCGCCTGGTTTACGGTATGGCTGTTCAGCTACTGGGCGGGAATGGAATACATTGCCGCTGTGCTGTACCTTATCATAATCAGCCGGGAGGCTTTGTCCCTGCAAGGGTGCCAGCTGGGTCAGCGTATTATGGCAGCCTTGTTATGGCAGCTTCCCGCGTATTTGATGACTGTTATTCTGCTTACCGGCTGGAACCCCGGGCAGATATACAATTACGCCATCTTTATCCTCAGCTTCTGGATGACCCCGCTTTTGCCCTGGTTGTCCCTGTTCAAATCCAGCAGCTTGGCTTATCCGGCTTATTATTACGGGCTTTTGATCAGTGCGCCCATACTCTCTATATGGGTTTGGCTGTTCAGCAGCACAATAAATCCGCTGGCAGCTTACAAACACAGATTTGGTGTTACCAAAGACTGTGTTTAATCAGTCTGCCAGCGGTCTTAAAAGAAACCGACAGTTATATCAATAAGACTTATCCATTTTCCAGGGGCTTATTGATCTGTTGTAACTGCCGGTTTCTGATTCTATTTTGTGCCGTTTTTTAAAAGATATGCTGGAAAGTTGTGGAAAATAGATTAAAAGCCTGCTCTGATTTTTCACCCGAAAATGCAGAGGGTGACCCTCATCACGGCTCATATTGGTTTTAACCCTTCCGACGGCGCAACATCCCGATTCAGTCTGATTAAGCCGCTTTTTGGCTATTTAACCAGTAATGGTTGATGCTGCACAGATTGAATATAGTATGCACTTTTGCCAATCGTGTAACACCATTAACAAACTTTTAACATCAATATGATGCACATTTATATTATAATTAAATAGCTGTGTATTGATATATCGTGGCAGACTGTCGGATAATGTCGTATGAGTACTCGTTTCTATGTTAAACCGTCTTTTAGACAGTCTGCCAGTATAGACCACCGCTGGTGCCGGTGGTTCATTATAGATTCGCCAAGGGAAGGAGAGAAGATTATGAAGGAGGCTTCGGCCCTCATACCAGTGACTGCTGAAAAGGCCATCATTGCCAAAATAGAACATGAAGCCCATACCAGCATCAATCACTGCTATCAATGCGGCAAATGCTCGGCAGGCTGTCCGGTAGCCTTCGCTATGGACTACCCGCCCCGGCAGATCATCCGCCTCCTGCAGCTGGACCTGGTTGATGAGGCCTTAAGGGCAGACAGCATCTGGATTTGTGCTTCATGTGAAACCTGTTCTGCGCGGTGCCCGCGCAACGTTGATATAGCGTCATTGATGGATGCCCTGCGCCGCGAAGCCCTGGCTGAAGGCCTGGTGACCGACAAAAAAGTGGCAGCCTTCAATGAGGGCTTTCTGGGTGGGGTCAAGCGCTTTGGCCGCTCCTTTGAAGCCGGGATACTTCTTTATCATAACCTTAAAACCGGACAGCTTTTCAAGGACATGGAACTGGGACTGCCAATGATGAAGCGCGGCAAGATCGAGCTCATGCCCCATCGCATCAAAGGCAGTCAGGAAGTACAGGCGATCTTTGAACGGACCGCCCAAATGGGGGGGGAATAATACATGGAAATCGCTTATTACCCCGGTTGCTCCGGGTCTGGCAGCGGGGTTGAGTACAAGCTTTCAACCCTTAAAACCGCGGAAATGTTGGGGGTCAAACTGAGGGAACTGGAAGACTGGAACTGCTGCGGGGCTACTTCGGCGCACAATACCAACAAGCTCCTCTCCCTGTCCCTGCCGGCTCGCAACCTGGCTATTATGGAAAAGATGAACCTGGATACTTTGCTGGCCCCCTGTGCAGCCTGCTATAACCGCCATCGCGCGGTGGAGGTGGAAGCCAAAGCAGATCAGGCCTTGCGCGATAAAATCCAGGAGGCTATTGCGATGGAGTTTTCAGCCCAGACCACGACCGTCTCAGTATTGGAGTGGCTGGTCCGGGATGTGGGAATTGAGGCCATACAGAAAAAGGTGAGCAAATCCTTAAAAGGCATGAAAGCAGCCTGTTATTACGGCTGCCTGTTAGTACGGCCGGTAGCCCATACCGGATTCGATGACACCGAAGACCCCAGCAGCATGGATCAGATTATGACCGCCTTGGGAGCCAGGACAGTTGAGTGGCCGTACAAGACCGAGTGCTGTGGAGCGGCTCTGGCTACCTCCAGGCCTGATATCGGCAGCAGAATGATATATGAGGTAATAAGAAACGCCCGGGCTGCCGGGGCTGAATGTATTATCACCGCCTGCCCCTTATGTATGCTTAACCTGGACATGCGCCAGGCCAAGGTGGAAAAGGCCATGGGTGTGAAGCTCGATATGCCGGTTTATTATATAACCGAGATGGTAGCCTTAGCCGGAGGCTATAGCCCGCAGGAAATCGGGATAACTCGCCACTTTGTAGATGCTATCAGCTATTTGCACAGCCTTCCGGAAAAAGCCGCAGCCCTGGCAGCGGAAGAAGAGGCCAAAAAACCCCAAAAAGCAGCCAGAGCTGCCGCCAGCCCGGCTGCAGAAAAGGCTGACGGCGAAGAACAGAGCCCGGCTGACCAGGAGGCTACGCAGAAGAAGATCGAGGCTATGCTCAAGGGCATACAGAAGAATCCGGAAAAAATGGCGGCCAGAATAATTGCGGACCCCGAGCGGGCCCAGATATTGGCCGAACTGATGGCTCAGGATGAGAAAAAGAGCCTAAAGATAGCGGAATTAATGGTTACAGATAAAGACAAAGCCACCAAAGTGGCGGATGCCTTTGTGACCGGGGAGCTCAAGAAAAGGCAGAAAGCATAAGCTCATTTCGGGCAAGGAGGGTTAGTGGATGAGAAAACGAGTGGGCGTATTTGTGTGCCAGTGCGGCACCAATATCGAAGCCAGTGTAGATACCGAAAAGGTGGCGGAATACGCCAGAAACCTGCCCGGAGTGGTATATTCCACCACTTATAAATATATGTGTTCCGACCCCGGGCAGGAGATGATCAGGAACGCGATCAAAGAGCATGAGTTGGAGCAGGTGGTGGTGGCCTCCTGCTCACCGCGCATGCATGAGAACACCTTCCGGCGGGCGGTTGAGGCCGGGGGGATAAACGGCTACCTGTTCGAGATGGTCAACATCCGCGAGCAGGACTCCTGGGTGCACTTTGATAGCGAGGAAGCCACCCGCAAAGCCATGGATTTGGTGCGCATGGGTGTGATGAAGGTCATAAAAAACAAACCCCTGGAGATCTCCACCATTCCCATTACCAAGAAAGCCCTGGTTATCGGGGGAGGGATTGCCGGCATGCAGACCGCCCTGGATATAGCTGAGGCCGGCTACCCGGTGATACTGGTGGAAAAAGAGGCCTCCATAGGAGGCAAGATGACACAGATCGATAAAACCTTCCCCACCATGGACTGTGCCGCTTGAATAGGCACCCCCAAGATGGTTGCTGTGGCGCAGCATCCTAACATTGAACTGATGACTTACAGTGAAGTTGTCAGGGTAACCGGATATATCGGCAATTTCACTGTGACCATAAAGAAGAAGGCCAAGTACGTGGACTGGAGTCTGTGTACCGGCTGTGGCACCTGCTGGGAAAAATGTCCCAGCAAAAAGATAAAAGACGAATTTGAGATGAATATGAGCAACCGCACCGCTATTCACAAATTGTTCCCGCAGGCAGTGCCGGGCAAGCCCAGGATCGATGCGGCCAACTGCACCAAACTGACCTCGGGCAAATGCGGTATATGTGAGAAACTGTGCCCCACCCAGGCTATCCGCTTTGACGACAAGGATGAACTGGTGGATGTAGAAGTCGGTGCTATGGTTGTGGCTACCGGTTATGACTTGATCGATTGGCAAAACCGCTACGGCGAGTACGGCTACGGCAAATACCCCGATGTCATTACCAGCCTGCAGTTTGAAAGGCTGGTCAGCTCAGGCGGTCCAACTGCCGGGAAAATAAAGCGCCCCTCCGACGGCAAAGAGCCCAAGAAAGTGGCCTTTATCAAGTGTGTCGGCTCCCGCGACGATAGCAAGGGCAAGAGCTATTGCTCCAGGGCCTGCTGCATGTTTACCGCCAAGCACGCGTATCAGGTCAAAGACAAAATACCCGACAGTGAGGCCTATGTCTTCTACATGGATGTGCGCACTGGCGGCAAGAATTATGAGGAATTCTACCAGCGGGCTTTAAATGCCGGCGCCAAATACATTCGCGGCCGGGTAAGCAAGATCTACCCCAGGGGCGACAAGCTGATCCTGAAGTCTGAAGACACCCTCTTGGGCCGTCCCATGGAATTCGAGGCTGATCTGGTGGTTTTGGCTACCGCCATGGTGCCCAACCAGGATGCCCTGGATCTGGCTAAAACAATCGGTTTTTCCACCGACAAAGACGGCTGGTACCAGGAAGCCCATCCCAAGCTGCAGCCGGTAGAAACCTTCGCTGCCGGGGTATATCTGGCTGGAGCCTGCCAGGGCCCCAAAGACATACCGGACAGTGTAGCCCAGGCCAGCGCAGCTGCGGTCAAGGTGTGCGGCCTGTTCTCCAAGCCCAGGCTGGCTGTCGAACCCATGACCTGTGAGGTAGATATCAGCAAGTGCTCGGGATGCGAGTTATGCGTGCCCATCTGCCCTTACAAAGCCATCTCCATGAAAGAGATTATGGAGCGCGGCATGCATGGCCACGGGCCCTTTACCAGACAGGTAGCCGAGATCAACACCAGCCTGTGCCAGGGGTGCGGAGCCTGCCTGCCGGCCTGCCGGACCGCAGCCTTGAACCTCAAAGGATTTACCCATGAACAACTAGCAGCGGAGGTGGACGCCCTGTGCATATAAATGAATCCAGCTCATGGCAGCCCAAGATAATCGTTTTTGCCTGCAACTGGTGCAGCTATGCGGCTGCCGACCTGGCAGGCTTAAACCACCTGGAATACCCGGCTGATGTGAGGATAATCAGAACCCCCTGTTCAGGCCGGATGGACCCGTTATTAGTACTGCGGGCTTTAAACCGCGGGGCGGACGGGGTATTGCTCTCGGGGTGACACCCGGGCGAGTGCCACTATGTTAGTGGCAATTACTACAACCGCCGCCGGCATACCATGATGAAAAGCCTGATGGAGTATATCGGCATAGAGCCGGAGCGCTATCAGACCGCCTGGATTTCAGGGGCTGAAGGGCCTAAGTTCCAGGAAACCATGACCAGATTTGTCCAGGGGGTAAAAAACCTGGGCCCTAATAGAAAGCTGAGGGATGCGCGATGAAAGCGATAAGCGATAAAATCAAATCCATTGCTGCCGGGCTGTTCGATGCCGGCAAAATCGATGTGTTCATCGGCTGGGAAGAGAATCATCCCGATTATGCCATCAGGCCTTATATAGCCAGGAGCAAAGCCGACCTGGAGCACATGGCGTTCAATCAGTATGCCATCCACAACAGCAGCACCTACCTGCTCAAGCTGCGCGACGGGCAGGAAAGGATCGGCATAGTGGTGAAAGGCTGTGACTCCCGGGGGATAGTGCGCCTTTTGGAGGACAGGCAGATACAACGGGAGCGGCTCTATATCATAGGGGTTTGCTGCCCGGGGATGAAAGACCCTCTCCTGGCCATTAAAGCCCAATCGGGATTAGTGGATGTGAAAGAAGAGGAACTGGCGGTGAAATGCCAGAACTGCCTGGTTCCCAATCCGGTCATCTATGACGAATTAATCGGCGAAAAGCAGCCACCGCATATGAGCGGGGAGCGCTTTGCCAAAGTGAAAGCCATTGAGAACATGTCCTATGACGAACGCTATCAGTTCTTTGAAAAAGAGTTTGCCAAATGCATACGGTGCTATGCCTGCCGGCAGGCCTGCATAGCCTGTGACTGCCGCACCTGTATATACGATGAAATGCGTCCCCAGTGGGTGGGGCGGGAGACCAGCACGAGCGACAATATGATGTATCACCTGGTCAAAGCCCTGCATATGGCGGGACGCTGCATAGAATGCGGGGAATGCGAGCGGATCTGCCCGGTCGATATACCCCTGATGCTGATCAACAACAAGCTGGCCAAAGATGCCAACCACTTCTTCGGTCCCTATGAAGCGGGGATGAGCTATGTGGAAGGGCAAAAGCCGGCTTTGAGCGTCTACAGGGAAGACGATCCCGACGATTTCATATAAGGGGGGGGGAGAAGCGTGAAAGTATTAAGCAAAGACAAAGTGACCGCCTTACTGGATAAAATCGCCCAACAGGCAGCGGTTTTCGTGCCCATGGCAAACGAAAATGGCAGCGGCTTCTACCCCTGGAATGATGAGCATAAAACCAGGCCTTTACTGCTCAACGCCTTGAATGTATATACCTCGCCCAAATACGTACTGTTTCCACAGACCGAGCGGATGTATGACCTTAAACAGCAGGGCCAGGATTTGAGTATAGGCCAAACCCATGAAGACGGCAGCAAACGGGTGATTTTCGGGGTCAGGGCCTGTGATGCCAGAGCCATACGCTGCCTGGATGATGTGTTCTTAACCCGCGGCTTCGTGGACAGCTTCTACCAAGCCCGCAGAGATAATGTCACCCTGATCGGCAATGCCTGCTATGCTCCAGGGGTTAACTGCTTTTGTGAAGCCATGGGTGTAGCCATGACTGAACCGGAAACTGATATCATTCTCCGCGATGCCGGGGATGAGGGCTATATCTGGGAGGTTAAGACTGAGCCGGGGGAAAAACTGACCCAGGCAGTGGCGGAATTCTTAAGTGACAAAGAGCTAAAAGCCCCTGAGGCTAAAGCCTTTCAGACCCAGGTGGATTATGCCGGGGTGGCTGAAAAGCTCAAAGGCATGTTCGATGACCCCATTTGGGAAAGGATGTCTCAACCCTGTGTCAACTGCGGGGCCTGCACCTATATCTGCCCCAGCTGCCACTGTTTTGATATACAGGTCAAGATGTGGGGAGATCAGGGCTACCGCTTCCGTTGCTGGGACTCCTGCATGTATGCCGAGTATACCGCTGAGGCCGGAGGAGGCAATCCGCGTCCCACCGGGGTGGAGCGCTTCCGCAACCGCTTTTTGCACAAGCTGCAGTTCTTCAACGAGCGTTACGGGTACGCCTTATGCACCGGCTGCGGGCGCTGCACCATAGTGTGCCCGACCGGGGTGAGGATAACCGATATAATTAAAGAGATCAAGGAGGTGGACAGCAGTGTCGAATTGTAATTGCGAACAACCGCTGGTGCCTCATATCGTGGAAGTGATAAATATCGTTGAGGAGACCCCGGATGTGAAGAGCTTCTATGTCCGCAACGTGGGGGGCGGGCTGCCCTATCAGGTTATGCCCGGGCAGTGTTCCATGCTGTCCCTGCCGGTAGGTGAAGGCATGTTCTCCTGCACCTGGCAGGAAGGCCAGGAATACCAGCAGTACGCCATTAAAAGAGTTGGTCTTTTAACCGAGGAACTGCACCGCATCGAAGTGGGGCAGAAGCTGGGTTTAAGGGGCCCTTACGGCAACGGCTTTCCGGTCGAGGCCAGTAAGGGCAAGGATATGCTTTTTATCGCCGGGGGAATCGGTTTGGCCCCTTTGCGCTCCTTCATCAAATACTGCTTTAAGAACCGGGCTGATTACGGAAAAATCACCATCATCTACGGCTCGCGCAGCTACAATGACCTGTGCTTTAAAAATGAGCTGTTCGAGGAATGGCCCAAAGAGCCTGATACCGAGGTTTATATCACCATCGACAATCCTGAGGAGGCCTGGAACGGCCATGTGGGATTCGTGCCCGCTTATGTGGAAGAGCTGGCCCCGGATCCGGCGGGCAAGGTATCGGTCACCTGCGGGCCTCCGATCATGATCAAGTTCGCCCTGCAGTCGCTGCAGAAACTGGGCTTTAAAGACGAGCAGATCATAACCACTTTGGAGATGCGCATGAAATGCGGCATTGGCAAGTGCGGGCGCTGCAATATCGGCAGCCAGTATATTTGCCTGGATGGGCCGGTGTTCGACCTCACCCAGTTAAAGCAGCTGCCGCAGGAATGGTAACTGGCAGGATCTAAACCGATGAGGGGGACAGTTGCGACAGGTGCTTGAACTCCTGGTTATTGTTTTGTCCCCCTCGCTTTTCGATAAAACCAGGCCCTGGTCTGACTACCTGAATATTGAGCCGCCAAACATCCAACCCAGGTAGAAGACTGCAGCGATGGCGACAATATGAAGCACCCACCAGCCGCTGCGCAAGAAGGCGAAGCTGCCCAGTTCTATATCCTTAGCCTCTTTAGTCTCCTGTCTGAACTCCTCAGTCATTGGTCTTCCTCCTTAATTACCATAATTCGAGACTTTGCCACTATTATTCCATCAATCCAGTAATTTTATGTGCTCAATCTGAGTTGAGGTTAAAATACTTTGAGTTTGACAACAGGTATTTATTCACTAGAATGTAGATAACAGAACATATTGCACAATTGTGTGCACACGAAAAGGAGACCGTTATGACTAACCTGAGCGATGAGCTTTTGAACCCGACCCTCAAAGATGTCCTGGAGACCTTTTGTTTGGACAAAAAATATACCGTTGGCCAGGGCAGCTATTTAATAGACCAGCAAGGGGTGCGCTACCTGGACTTTATTGCTCAATACGGCTCTTTGCCCTTTGGCTACAACCCCGACTTCATCTGGGAGCGCCTTGATATGGTGCGCCAAGCTCAGATTCCCAGCCTGTGCCAGCCCTCCTTGCCGGTGGAAGCGCTTAAACTGGCCAATATGCTGGCCGAGCTGACCCCGGGCGATCTGTGCTACTGCACCTTTTGCCAGAGCGGTGCTGAAGCGGTGGAAGCCGCTATTAAATTGGCCCGGTCTTCAACCGGACGGGAATTGATCGTATCCACCACCAACAGTTTTCACGGCAAGACCCTGGGGGCTTTATCGGCCACCGGGAAGACTTCCTATCAAGAGCCATTCCGGGCACCAGCCCCTGGATTCATAAAAGTGCCTTTCAATGATACAGAGGCTCTGCGGGAGGTTTTTGCCGCCAATAAAGGCCAGGTGGCGGCTTTCATTGTAGAACCTGTACAGGGCGAGGGCGGCATTATAGTAGCCAAACCGGGGTATCTTAGCGATGTCCAGGCTTTGTGCCGGGAGTACGGGGTGGTATTCATTGTGGATGAGATACAGACCGGGTTAGGACGCACCGGGCGCCTGTTTGCCTGTGAGCACGAGGGCATCGAGCCTGATGTGCTGCTGTTGGCCAAAGCCCTGGGGGGAGGCCTTGTACCCATCGGGGTGTGTATCAGCTCACCGCGGGTATGGAATGATGATTTCGGCATGCTGCACAGCTCCACCTTTGCCAATAATAACCTGACCTGTGCAGTGGGGCAGGCGGTTTTGGAACGACTGCTGGAAAATGAGCAGGCCTTGATCAAGGATGTGAAGCGCAAAGGCGATTACATGCTGGAGCAGCTCAAGCTCATGGCGGCACGCTACCCGGGTGTGATCAAAGAGGCGCGCGGGCAGGGCTTGATGATCGGCCTGGAGTTCAACGAGCTGGAAGACTGCGGTTCTTTCGATATGGCTTACCTGGTCGATCAGGGCGGTTTCACCGCGCTGTTGACTGGGTTCCTGTTGAACTGCTATCACATCCGTCTGGCGCCTTATCTCAACAATTCCATGACCCTGCGCCTGGAGCCGCCCCTGACTGTCGAGGATGAAGCCATCGACTATGTGCTAGGGGCCGTAGAAGATATCTGCAGGATTATGGAAAACAAGCATTATGGCCGGTTATACCGCTATTTAATCGGGGATACCTCCGTTCCCGGACAAATACTGGACTATCGCCACAGACATCGAAAAACCCGCTACTCCAGGCTTAACCGCGGCGAGGTCCCCAGCCGGAAGTTTGCTTTTATCATCCATTATCCCGGACCTGAAGATGTGATATTGAACAACCCTTCCTTCGATACTTATTCCCGGGAGGAATTATACCGCTTTATGGAATGGGAATGCCGCGCTGCCGAACCCGGAGTGGTATGCCATCTTCCTGCGATTCGCTCCCTGAACGGAAGCATTGCTGAAGGCTGGCTGATCGGGGTGCCTTATGGGGGGCGCGAAATCATGGGTACCCATCGCGAGGAAGCCGTCGAGGCCATCCGCAAAGCGGTGGACATTGGGCGCGATCTGGGGGCTGGTATCATCGGCCTGGGAGCCCTGACCTCAGTAGTCACCCGGGGCGGACGGTCGGTTCTGGGCAGGGGTGTAGCTATAACCAGCGGCAACAGCTTTACCACCCTGATGGCCATGGAAGCCCTGGCAGCCGGGGCCAGTAAGATGAAAATCAACCTGGAGCAGGCTCGCGGCGCTGTAGTGGGAGCCACCGGTTCAATCGGCCGGGCCTGCGCGGTGATGCTTTCCGAACAGATTGCCAGTATCACCTTGCTGGGCAATCCGGCGCATGTTAAAAGCAGCCAGAATCGCCTCAACTCACTGGTAGCAGACCTCTTGAGCTGGGCCTGGCAGCGCTGTCAGCAAGGCAGCCGAAGCGGATTAGCCGCCTGGCTGGACAGTGCTTTGAAAAGCGGTGCCAGGGTGTGTTCAACCCTGACCGGGGACATAAAAAACCGTTTGACTCTCGGCCAACCGGTATCCTACAAGATGCTGCAGGAGTGGTGCGATAGCCTGGGTCAGCGCTGTCCGCTGCATCTCTCCCTGGACACGGATTCCACCCTGCCGGATTGCCAGCTGGTGGTAGCTGCCAGCAATTCGCCGGAATATCTGATATTCCCCCACCATCTGCGTCCCGGTGCAGTGGTATGCGATGTAGCCCGGCCGGCCGATGTAGCCCCTGAAACCATAAGCGCCCGGAGCGATGTGCTCATTTTAGAGGGTGGGCTGGTACAGCTCCCCGACCAGGTGTCTTTTGGGTCTAACCTGGGATATCGGGATGGGGTCACCCTGGCCTGTCTTTCCGAGACCATGCTTTTGGCCTTAGAAGGCGATTATCAGGATTACAGCATCGGCAACAACCTGAGCTTATCCACTATCACCTATTTACGTGACCTGGCGGCCAAGCACGGCTTTGGCCTGGCGGGGTTAAAAATGGGCAATGATGAGCTGGACGATGAGGACATTGCGGCGATATATCAAAACTCTCTGGCTACCCTGAAAAAAGCCGGCAGCCTGTAATGCGGTTTTTAGGGTTAGCGTAAGATTACCCTGGGAGAATGAATAAGGAAAACAAAAAAGAGAATCCCTTCTTTGATAAAATAGTA
>LFRM01252729.1_pt1 | contig 45538 bp, 39 predicted proteins | sample 618341 | NCBI WGS metagenome assembly LFRM01 (sample SAMN03654438, study PRJNA283298) | anaerobic digester metagenome | isolation source: pool of bioreactors CSTR01a, CSTR02a, and CSTR03a thermophilic anaerobic... | place: Denmark: Kgs. Lyngby | collected 2014-05-21 | reverse complement strand
AGCAGGCTCGACGCTGGGTTCCGGAGCTCTGCTGGTGGTGGATGACAGTCGGTGTGTCGTTGATCTAGCCCGCTCCATGCTGGCTTTCTTCGAACACGAGTCGTGCGGTCAGTGCACGCCGTGTCGTGAGGGCATGCCCAGGCTGCTGCGGATCCTCGACAAGATGTGCGCCTTCCGAGCAACCGCAGCAGACCTGGATCTTGCCATGGAGCTGGCGGAAGTCATGTACAACTCGGCGCTGTGCGCCCTGGGCCAGTCCGCGGCTATGCCCCTGAGAACCATCATCGAGCATTTCGGCGACGAGGTCAAGGGCCACTTGAACGGGGTATGCGCGACCGGAACATGCTCAAGCCACCGTGTGCCGTCGGAAAGGAGGCGCGACGCCCATGTCTGAGATCACGCTCACGATAGACGGGATAAAGGTGCGCACTTCCCCGGGCTCCACCATCCTGGAAGCGGCCCGGAAGGCGGGGATCAAGATCCCCACTCTGTGCTGGCATGAGGACTTAGGCGTGCAGTCAGTCTGCCGCCTGTGCGTGGTTGAAGTCAACGGCGCCCGACCGCTTCAGCCCGCATGCTCCTATCCGGCCGCCGACGGCATGGTGGTCCGGACCAACACTCCGGCCGTGCGGCAGGCGCGCAGGCTGAACCTGGAGCTGCTCCTGGCGCGCCACCCGGATGGCTGCCTCTCCTGCGCGCGGAACCTCAAGTGCGAGCTTCAGCAGCTGGCACAGGACCTGGGCATCAGGGACATCCGGTTCGAGCGCATGGAGCGAGGGCTTCCCAAGGACGAATCGTCGCCGTCATTGGTGCGCGATCCCAACAAGTGCATCAACTGCCGTCGGTGCCTTGAGGCGTGTGAGAGCGTACAGAGCGTGGCGACGCTGTCGGTGGTCAACAGGGGGTTTGAGTCAGTAGCCCTCCCCGCGTTCGGCGACGGGCTCATGGACGCGGTGTGCGTCATGTGTGGGCAGTGCAGCCTCGCCTGCCCCACCGGGGCCATCACCGAGCGGGACGACACCGAACGCGTGTGGGCGGCTCTGGCGGATCCCAGGAAGCACGTGGTGGTGCAGACAGCTCCGGCCGTCAGGGTGTCGCTTGGCGAGGAGCTCGGGCTTCCCGTTGGGGCCATCGCCACCGGAAAGATGGTGGCAGCGCTGCGAAGGCTGGGGTTCGACAGGGTGTTCGACACCGACTTCACCGCCGACCTCACCATCATGGAGGAAGGACACGAGCTCCTGGAACGGATGAAGGGCAGCGGGCCTCTGCCGATGTTCACGTCGTGCAGCCCTGGATGGATCAAGTTTATCGAGCACTTCTATCCCGAGCTCTTGCCGCACGTGTCTACGTGCAAGTCGCCTCAGCAGATGCTAGGCGCCTTGGCCAAGACGTTCTATCCGGACACGGCAGGCATACCCAGGGAGAACGTGTTCGTGGTGTCCATCATGCCATGCACGGCCAAGAAGTTCGAGGCGCAGCGGCCTGAGATGCGGTCCAGCGGATACCAGGACATCGACGTCGTCCTCACCACTCGCGAGCTCGGTCGGATGCTCCGCGAGGCTGGAATCGACTTCGCAAACCTCCCGGAGGAGGAGTTCGATCCTCCCCTCGGCATGTCCACCGGAGCCGGCGCCATATTCGGCGCCACCGGTGGCGTGATGGAGGCGGCGCTCAGGACCGTGTACGAAGTAGTCACCGGCGATGAGCTCGAAGGCGAGAGCCTGGAGTTCCATGAGGTGAGGGGCCTCGAAGGCGTCAAGGAGGCCGAGATCAGCCTTGGTGGCAGCAAGGTCCGCGTAGCCGTGGCACACGGGCTCTCCAACGCCCGCAAGGTGATGGAGCGTGTGAAGGCCGGCGACGCGCCGTGGCAGTTCATCGAGATCATGTGCTGCCCCGGTGGGTGCATAGGAGGAGGCGGCCAGCCTATCGGCACCACCATGGCCTTGAGGGCGCAGCGCGCAGCGGCGCTTTACACGGCCGACCGTGACATGGATCTCAGGTCGTCGCACAAGAACCCGGCCGTAAACGCTCTCTACGAACAGTACCTCGAGCGACCTCTGTCTGAGCGGTCTCACGAGCTGCTTCACACGCACTACACACCTCGCAGGGGGTGGTAACACACGGTGCCGGAGTTCATCGGCAAGCCTATAGAAGTGGAAGTGGCTCAGCCGGGGTCAGAACCTGCTTGGCTGGTCATGGATGGACATAGGCTAAAGGTCGATGAAGTGCTCTGCTCATGGCAAGACTACGGCTTCGGCGGCGCGCACCCCGCCGCTAGGACGTGGCGAACGAGGCGGCACCGCAACTATTACAGAGTACGGTGCGAAGACGGACACACCTACGACATATACTTGGACAGAGGCAGCCACCGGCGGCAATGGCACCTATACCGCCGAGTAGACTGATGAGGGCTAGACCCGAAGGAGGCGGCGCAGCTTGCGCCGCCTCCTTCGTTTGCCGTTTCACCGTGGTGCCTGAGACGGGCAAGAGAGCCCGTCGTTTCCTGTCCGCGCGAGGCAGACGCCAGAGCATTCACTGTCAGCGAGCCCAGTTCAGCTCGTTCCTCGCGTCTACAGGCTAGGCTAGGTACCACGGTGGCACCTATGCTGGCGAAGCTAGATCCCCGCGCACGCGGGGGAGACCGCAGAACGAAAATCACGGTGTTCTGCTCATTGGCTAGATCCCCGCGCACGCGGGGGAGACCATGTCGGGCGGCCCTGTGCGTCCACCCTGTGCGGTAGATCCCCGCGCACGCGGGGGAGACCGGAGCACACCTCGTCGATCTCGTCTGTGAGCAGGTAGATCCCCGCGCACGCGGGGGAGACCTTGCCTGAGTCTGCGAGTGTTGCGCTGCCTGGGGTAGATCCCCGCGCACGCGGGGGAGACGCCGTCATCGACTGCCGCATGACATCGTAGAGAGGTAGATCCCCGCGCACGCGGGGGAGACGCCCTGACTAGTCTGGGCGATGCGGTTTACACGGGGCCCACCGGCACCAACGTGCTGGACTTCAAGGTGATCGTCATCGGAAAGGGGCAGGAGAAATGACTGACAGGATAGCGTACGTGGGCGCCACGGAGGTGCTGGGGCCGCACGGATATCCCACCATCGAGACGGTTGTCGCAACTGAACGCGGTTTCGAGGGGCGGGCCGTGGTGCCGTGGGGCATGTCGGTTGGCAAGTACGAGTGCAAGAAGATCTATGACGGAGGCAAGCGCTATCGCGGCCGCGGCGTGAGGACAGCCGTGCAGAACGTCAACGAGCTGATCTCGCCGGCGCTGCGCGGGGTGGATGTGTCCCGTCTTGGTGATATCGACGGCATCATGCTGGAGCTTGACGGCACCCCGGACAAGTCCAAGCTTGGAGGCAATGCCATACTGTCAGTCTCCATGGCAGCCGCAAAGGCCGGAGCGAAAGCGCTGGGACTGCCCCTTTACAGATTTCTTGGGGGCCTGGGAGCTAACCGCCTGCCGGTTCTGATATCCAACATGGTGGGAGGGGGAACCTTCTACAATCCCAAGCTGGTGTTCGAGGACTACCTGGTGATGGCCTACGACTTCGACAGCACCGCCGAGGCTGTGGAGGCGTTGTCTGAGGTGTACCTGGCGCTCGGAGAAGCCCTCGATGGCTTTGAGAAGGACGTTCCCATGCACAAGGGCCTTTACGTGCCCCAGACCCTCAACAACGAGCAGGTGTTCGAGGCACTGGTGAAGGCCGCGGAGATCGCGGGGTTCGGCGGACGGATGCGCATCGCCCTGGATGTGTGCGCTGGCCAGTTCTACGACGAGAACAAGAGCAGATACGCCGTTGAGGGCACGAGCTACACCAGGGAGGAGTTCGTCGATTACCTGGCGGCTTTGAGAGCGAAGTATCCCATAGCTTTCATTGAGGATCCGCTTCATGAAGACGATTTCGAAGGGTTCGCCCTTGCCTGCAGGAGCATCGAGAACACTGTGATATGCGGAGACGACCTCTTCGCCACCTCTGTAGACAGGCTGGAGGAAGGTATACGCCTGGGCGCCGCCAACTCGCTACTGCTCAAGGTGGACCAGGTGGGAACGGTGAGCGAGGCCTGCGCGGCCGCGGAGTACGCGCATCGAAACGGCTACACCGTCACGGTTTCCATGAGGTCGCGCGACACGGCGGACACTTTCATCGCGGACCTCGCAGTGGCCGTCGGGGCGGAGTACTTCAAGCTCGGCGCCCCTGTGATGGCTGAGCGCACCGAGAAGCTCAACCGCTTCTGCGCCATCGAGAGGGAGCTCGGGCCCGTGCCTGAGTTCTGGAGAGTGAGGAAGTGACTGCAACCATGGACATCTACGTGCTGATCAAGCAGGTTCCCGGCACTGACAACGTCAAGATGGACGAAGAGACCGGGACCATGATACGCACTGAGCACGACAACGTCATAAACCCGCTTGATGAGAACGCGCTGGAGGCCGCGTTCCAGCTGCGCGAGGAGCTGGCGGCGCTAACCGAAGGCGCCATGAGGGCGCGAGTGGTGGCCCTGAGCATGGGCCCACGTCCTGCCGTCAATGCCCTGCGGGAGGCGCTGGCGATGGGAGCGGACGCGGCGGCCCTGCTGTCGGATAGGGCCTTCGCGGGCTCCGACACCATCGCCACGGCGGAGGCCCTGGCGGCTGGGATCCAGCACCAGGCGGGCGTGGTGCCGGGCGAGCCGCTGGGCGGGGCGAACAAACCCTGCTTGGTCCTTTGCGGCGAGCGGGCCACCGACGGCGAGACCGGCCAGGTGGGGCCGATGGTCGCGGCGCTACTGGGCATTCCGGTCAGCACCTATGTGCGAAGGATCTCGCTGGTTGACGGTGGGGCGGCAGTTGAGGTGGAGCGCGTGGTGGAGGAAGGCTTCGAGCGGGTGAAGCTGACCCTGCCGGCGGTGGTCACGGTGGTGAAGGACATCAATCAGCCTGGCTTTCCGACGCTTGCAGGCAAGATCACGGCGAAGAACGCTGACATCCCCGTGCTGGGCCCCGACGATATTGGCGTCGACCGGGTTCGGGTGGGCCTGGGGGGCTCGCCCACCAGGGTGGTGAAGGTGTTTCACCCCAAGTTCAGCAGGGACACGGTGTTGCACACCCACGACGCTTCCGGAAAGGCGGTCGATGCCCTCGTCAAGTTCCTGGACGAGCGCGGCATCGGCCTGAAGTAGGTGAACGGCATGAGCGTACTGGTACTTGCAGAGCAACGCGAAGGGGCGATCCACCCCACCACATACGAATTGCTGGCGCGCGGGCGCATGTTGGCTGACAAGCTGGAGACGCCTGTGAACTGCGCTGTAATCGGCTGCGACCCGGGCGAGGGAGGGTGCAGCGAGATAATCTACCGCGGGGCTGATGCTGTGTACGTGGTCAACGAGCCCGCGAGCATCGACTTTCGTCTGCCTGGCGCCGCGTCGCGCGCGCTTCAGCGCGTGATCGAGCTCACCGCGCCGGAGATAGTGGTGGCGGCGGCCACTACCACCGGAAGAACGATCATGCCGCTGGTTGCTGCGCGGCTGCGCACTGGCCTCACAGCGGACTGCACGGGTCTCGACATCGACGACAAGGAGAAGCTGCTTCTCCAGACGCGCCCCGCGATAGGCGGGAACATTATGGCGACGATCAAGACGCCGTCCGCGAGGCCGCAGATGGCTACCGTGAGGCCGAAGTCGTGGCGGCCCCTGGAGCGCGATGCGTCGCGCCGGGGCGTGGTGCGGAAGGTCAGTCTCCAGGGATATGAATTGGGACCTGAAGCAGGCTGCGAGCGGCTCATCGATGTGGTGAAGGACACCACGCAGGAAGTGAGCGTGCAGGACGCCGAGATCGTGGTGACCGGCGGCAAGGGCGTCAAGAACCGCGACGGCTTCAAGCTGGTGGAGGAGCTGGCGGCGGCGCTGGGCGCCGGCGTGGGGGCCACCAGGGACGTGGTTGACCTGGGATGGGCCAGCTACCCGCATCAGATCGGTCTTTCGGGGAAGACTGTGTCGCCCAGGCTCTACATCGCCGTGGGCGTGTCAGGGGCCGTGCAGCACCTGGCGGGGATGCAGACTTCCGAGACCATCGTTGCGATAAACAAGGACAAGGACGCCCAGATCTTCAAGGTGGCGGATTTCGGAATAGTCGGAGATCTGTTCGACGTGGTTCCGGACCTCATAGCCAGGCTGAAGGCGGAGAAGGCGGGGAGGTGACGCAGGTGCCGAGGTACAACAGGGTGGACCAGAGGATAATCGACGAGCTCAGGGCAATCGTGGGCGAGGGCGGGGTCGTGACTGACCATGAGAAGATGGAAGTATACGCCCACGACGAGACGAGTGAGGCCCATTACTTCCGCATGCCGGAGGTGGTGATGAAGCCGTCCGACGCGCGGCAGGTGTCGGAGATACTGAAGCTCGCCAACAGGGAGATGGTGCCCGTCACGCCGCGCGGGTCGGGGACTGGCCTGTCGGCCGGGTGCGTGCCGATGTACGGCGGGATCGTCATGTCGATGGAGCGCATGAACCGCGTGCTGGAGATCGACACCCAGAACCTCTTCATGGTGGTGGAGCCTGCGGTGACCACCGGCGAGGTACAGCGCCGCGCCAGGGAGGTTGGGCTGCTGTATGCCGGCGACCCGTGTTCGGCTGAAAGCTCGCAGATCGGCGGCAACGTGGCGGAGAACGCCGGGGGCAACAAGGCCATCAAGTACGGAACGACCAGCCGGTACGTGCACGGCCTCGAGGTAGTGCTGCCGGACGGCGAGATCATGACGGTGGGTGGCAAGTGCGTTAAGGACGTGTCAGGGTACGACCTGGTAAAGCTGTTCGTGGGGTCAGAGGGCACGCTGGGCGTGATAACGAAGATCTGGCTGAAGCTCCTGCCTCTGCCGAAGTTCAGCGTAAGCCTGTTGGCGCCTTTTTCGCGGATGCAGGACGCCATCGACGTGGTGCCGAAGATAATGACGGGCAGCGGTGTTGTGCCTACGTCGATAGAGTTCATGGACAGCCTGTCGATCCAGGCGGCTGCGGAGTACCTCAACGCGTCGCTGCCGCACGGAGATGCAGGGGCCTATATTATAATCGAGATTGAAGCCAACACCCAGGAGCAGGTGGAGGCGGAGTACGAGGCCGTCGGCAAGCTGCTGCAGGACAATGGCGCGCTGGAGGTTTACGTGGCCGACAACATCGCCACGTCCCGCAGGATCTGGCAGGCGCGCAAGTGCGTGGCTGAGGCGTTGCGTCTGGTGAGCCCGGTGTACTGTATGGAGGACATAACGGTGCCGCCGTCAGAGATACCGGGGCTCATCGCCGAGATATCGGAGATCGCTGAGCGCTACGGCGTCATGATACCCTGCTTCGGACATGCTGGCGACGGCAACATCCACGCCACCCTCCTGAAGAAGGACATGGCCGACGAGGCGTGGGAGCGCTGCAAGGAGCAGGTACTGGCTGAGGTCTATGACGCGACCTACAGGCGCGGGGGCAATCTCTCCGGCGAGCACGGCATCGGTGCGAAGCGCCTGGACCACTTCGAGCAGTTCTATGACCCGGTGGCGCTGCGCGTGACCAGGAGCATCAAGGCCACCCTCGACCCTAACTTCATCCTGAACCCCGGCAAGGTGGTGAGGCCTGCGTAGGTGCTTGGCAGGGAGGGGCGGCGGGCGACGAGGGTCACCGTTCGGGCGCCGCGGATCGCTGCAGGTCGTGTGGCCCACCACGGGCCGTGCATCATGCCCCCAACGACGAGCGAGGTGCTGATATCGGATGAAGATTGAGCTTTCCTACGGGAAGACTGGACTTATTGTTGAATTGCCGGACACGCTGGACGCGGAAGTCACCGTGATCGAGCCCAAGTTCGTGCCCGGCGTCGAGGACGAGGCCGCTGCGCTCCTTGAGAGCCTGCGGAAGCCCATCGGCTGCGAGCCTCTGGCCGAGATGGCGGCGAAGCTTGGGCCGGAGCAGAAGGTGGCGGTCGTGGTGTGCGATGCCACCAGGCCCGTGCCGAACTGGAGGATTCTCCCGGTGGTGCTGGGGGAGCTGGAGAGGGCGGGCGTGACGCGGGAGCAGATCGCCATCGTGAACGCGTTGGGGACGCACCGGCCGTCTCCACGGGAGGAGCTCGTGGAGATGCTGGGCGAAGAGGTGGTGGACAACTACCGCATCGTGCAGCATGACTGCAGGGGCCGGGACACTATGATATGCGTCGGCAGGCTCAGCACCGGCAGCGAGCTGTGGCTGAACGCCGACTACGTCGAGGCGGACCTTAGGATCACCACCGGCTTCATCGAGCCCCACTTCTTCGCAGGTTTCAGCGGCGGCCCCAAGCTGGTGCTTCCCGGTATCGCGAGCCTGGAGAACGTGATGGAAGCTCACTCCTTCCCGGTGATCGATTCGCCGAAGGCGACGTGGGGCGTGACGAAGGGGAACCCCGTGCACGACCTGGTACGCGAGGCCGCTGCCATGGCGAGGCCTCATTTCAGCCTGAACGTGACGCTGAACCGCAACAAGGAGATCACGGCGGTGTTCGCCGGCGACCTGGATGCCGCGCACGAGCAGGGCATTGAGTACGTGCGCGAAGTGGCCATGCAGGCGGTGGGCGAACCCTTCGACATTGTCATCACCACTAACAGCGGCTACCCGCTTGACCGCAACCTCTACCAGGCGGTCAAGGGCATGAGCGCGGCGGCCGAGGTGGTGCGGCCGGGCGGTGCTATCGTTGCGGCGGCCCAGTGTATAGACGGCATCCCGTCAGGAAGCCACTACCACGGCCTGCTGGAGCGCAGCGTCACTCCAGGTGGCGCCATGGACCTGATTGCGGGGGCGCCGGAGGTCATACCCGACCAGTGGCAGGTGCAGGTGCAGGCCAGGGTGCAGCTGAAAGCGGATGTGTACCTGTACTCGGAGTGCCTCAGCGACGAAGAGATCAGGGCGGCCATGCTAATCCCGTGCCGCGATATCGGCGCGCTGGTTGAGGAGCTCATCCGGAAGACTGCGCAGAGCCTGCCGGAGGGGCGGCGGGTGCGTGTGTGCGTGCTGCCGGAAGGACCGCAGACGATCCCGTACTTGACCTTGTAAACAGGCTCTCGCGGGGCTGCTGTCCACACCGACCCAGGGATGGGTCGCTTTCGCGGGAAGTGTCAGATCAACACGAGAGAGCCTCCGCCCTGGCTTGGCGGGGGCTCTCTCGTGTTGACTTGGCGCTCGCGGTGTGGAGGGGGCTATTTCTCAGGCTGTAGGCGTTCGGTTGGCACATCCTCTGATCCGTGGATTTCAGTAGTGGCGGTGTGGAAGCTGCAACTGCCTCTAGACTTCAGGCCATCGCGGTCCAGCAAATACGCAGCTAGAGATCATACGCAGGCGTGTTCATATAGGCGCGCCTAACCTCATGGTTGACGCTGGTGACGGCAGCAGGGGCAAATCCTCTACTTTGGGGATTTCGGAGGGCGGAATCCTCTGATCCGTGGATTTGCCGCCGCGAACTCCCCAGCTCCGTGGATTCGCCTTCCCAAAGTCCATGTCGCCCAACCATTCGCCGACTCAAGTGCCCGCCAACGTCCCGGCGCCTCCGCACCCGCGCCCCCCATCCGCGCCGCGCGCCCTAGCTTCGCCCTGCCGTAGCCCCTCAAACCTGCACCCAGGGTATGAAGGGATGAAAGTATGAACACGAGAGAGCCCCCGCCGGTGCTAGAGCCCGTTCGGTGGCGGTTGCGGATTTCAGGCGCAGAAAAACGCTGCCGATCGGAAGGACAATCGCTCCCGGTGTGGAATATGCTTGAGCGACGGCACAAATGTGCCGCACAAAAGTGCAGGCCGCGTCACGACGCGTCACGACGCGCCACGCCGCGCAACCAGCGCCACCCGCCCTGCACCGCAACCCCTGGCATCTGACTGGAGGCTTCGCAGGATGTCTTTCGACCCGCAGCTGCTATACGAGGTTAGCCGGCACTACTACGAGCTCGGCCGCACCCAGGAGGAGATCGCACAGAGCCTGGGCATCTCCCGCAGCCAGGTGTCGAGGGCCATCAAGAAGGCCCGGGACGAAGGCATAGTCGTCATCAAGCTGGTGCCGCCGGCGGGCAGCTTCGACGCGCTGCGCCACGAGATGATGGCAACCTTCGGCCTGTCCGACTGCGTGATCGTGGGCGGCGAGGCGGTGCCGATGAGGATGCTCACGCAGAACCTGGGGATGGCCGGAGCCGATACCCTTGCCCGCCACCTCGGCCGCCTCGCCGACGGCGCCACCCTGGGGGTGTCGTGGGGCGCCACCCTGCGTGAGCTTGCTAACGCCCTGGAGGCGCGCAGGCCTGACGCGCGTCAGGTCTGTGCCGTGCCGCTCTTGGGAGGCCTTGGGCAGGCCAGCCGCGACCTACAGGTCAACGACATCGCGTCGCGTATTGCTGAGGCGTTGGGCGGCTCCACCATACTGCTGCACGCGCCGTCGGTGGTTGACACTCCAGAGGCCAAACAGGTGCTCATGGGCGATTCCGCCATCCGCCGCATCGTCCAGGCCTGGGACGCACTGGACATGGCCGTAGTGGGCATCGGCTGCCTCGTGCCGCCGTCGACGCTGCTTGCGGAGGGCGGGTTCACCGCCGACGAGCTCAAAGCCCTCGCCGAAGCCGGCGTCGTGGGCGACATGTGCATGAACTTCTTCGACATCCGCGGCAACTACGTGGTCACCCCCATATCTGGAAGGCTCATAGGCATCACCTTCGAACAGCTGCGCGACGTGGAATGCGTTGTAGCCGTCGCGGGCGGCGCCAACAAGGCCAGGGCCGTGCTGGGTGCACTGCGCACCGGCATCGTCGACGTCCTCGTGATCGACGACATCACCGCGCGTGCTGTTCTGTCACTAAGCGCTGAGGAGGTATGAACATGCCGCTAGGACAGGGTGCTCTCGGACTCAGCGTGTGCTACGCGCTGGCCATCGGCTACTTAGTGCTGATGTGGCTCATCGGAAAGGTTCTAACGCGGCAGTACCCCAACGAGCATAAGGTCGAATGGAACACGCGCACCATCGCCAGGATAACCATCCTTGCCGCGGTGGCAGGCGCCGGAGCCATGATCAAGGTGCCCGGGCCCGCCGCCACCATCGCGCTGGACGCAGCGGCAGGCTACTTCGCCGCCGCCTACTTCGGCTGGCCGGTGGGTGCCACCGTAGCCGCCATCGGGTGCTTCATTGCCAACGCCCTGGGCGGGTTCGCCAGCTGGCTTCCGATGCTCCCGATCTACCTCGCCGCAATGGCCTTCACCGTAACGCTGGCGGTGTTCGTCCAAAAGAAGGTCGGCATCGTGCCTGCGATCGTCGTGGGAACGATTGCGAACACCATCACATGCCTTGGCCCGTGGGCTCTTATGATCGGCCCCGCTCTGATGATCGCGATCCTTCCATCGCAGCTGATTGGCTCGGCAGTTAACGCCGCCGTGGGCCTCACGGTGGCCGCCGCGCTCAAGGCCGCGCAGGTGAGGAAGCGCCCCGACTGGATGGATCAGGACCAGTAGAACGCAAGCGTCAGAACCCAACCGTCAGAACGCAACGGCAAGAGGTGTTCCAGTTGGCCACAGAGATCATCTCGCTGAAAGATGTGTCTTTCACCTACAAGGGCTCGAAGCGCAAGGCGTTGAACGGCATCAGCATGTCGGTGCTGGAGGGCGAGTGCGTGGCCGTGCTTGGCCCCACCGGCTCCGGCAAGAGCACGCTGGCGTGCATAATGAACGGAACGGTGCCGTGTTTCGTCGAGGGCGAGCTTGCCGGCGACGTCACCGTCGACGGCCTCCACCCGCGCGAGGCCGGCACCGCGCACATGGCGTCAAGGGTGGGGCTGGTGTTCGGCGACCCCGATACCCAGCTTTTCGGCATGACCGTTGAGGAGGATGTAGCTTTCGGCCCGGCCAACCTGGGCCTGAGCTACGAGGAGATCATGAGGCGCGTCACCCGTTGCATCAACGACATGCGCCTTACGGGCCTGGAAAAGCGCGCCCCGCATCGCCTCTCGGGCGGCCAGAAGCAGGCCACCGCCATCGCCGGCGTGTACGCCATGCTGCCCAAGATCATGGTGCTGGACGAGCCCACCTCCATGCTCGACCCCGAGGGCAAAGCCAAGGTATTCTCCATCGTGCGCGCGCTCAAGGAGGAGCTCGGTGTCACAGTGATCCTCATCGAGCAGGAAGTGGACGACATAATCAGCCTCGCCGACAGGGTGTTCGTGATGAGCGCCGGCTCCTTCGCGCTCTCCGGCACGCCGGCCGAAGTGTTTTCCGAGCCTGAAAAGCTCCGCAAGGCCGGGGTGCGGGTGCCGCACGTGGTCGAGTTCGGCCAGCTCATAGGCGCCAGCAGTGTTCCCTTTTCCACTGAAGACGTGATCCAAACCATCGAGACCGGCACCTGGTCGATGGCTGCGCCGCCGCGAGACCCCGTCGCCGGCCAGCCGGTCGGTGCGGTTTCCGAAGCTGGCATCGAGCCCGCGCGCTCTGCCTCCGACCCCGACCCCCTGCCCGACCCCGCCGTCGGTGAGCCCGTCATCGAAGTCAAGGACCTGCACTTCCAGTACCCATCAGGCGCCAAGGCTCTCGACGGCGTCTACCTGACGATCCGCCGCGGAGAGTTTGTCGCCATCGTCGGCCAGAACGGCGCCGGCAAGACCACCCTCACTCGCCACCTGAACGGTCTGCTGCGCCCCACCAGCGGCGAGATAAGGGTGCTGGGCCGCCCCACGGAGGGCGTTCCCACCACCGAGCTGTGTGCCCACGTGGGGTACGTGTTCCAGAACCCCGACGAGCAACTTTTCTGCACCACCGTCGCAGAGGAGCTGGGCTTCGGCCCGGCGAACCTCGGCGTTGCCCCGAAGATCATCTCAGCCCGGGTCGAAGCGCTACTTTCCGACATCGGCCTGGCCAAGTACAGCGACGTCTGGCCGAAGTACCTCAGCAAGGGCGAACGTCAGCGTCTGGCCCTGGCCGCCGTGGTAGCCATGGACCCCGAAGTGCTCATCGTGGACGAGCCCACCACCGGCCTTGACTGGCTGGAGTCGCGCCAGATCCTCGACTACCTCGAGCGGCTCTGGCGCCAGCAGGGTAAGACCATCATCATCATCACCCACGACATGAACATCGTGAGCCTGTACGCTAGGCGGGTGGTGGTCATGGCCAACGGCAAAGTCGTGGGCGACGGCACCCCCCAGCAGGTGTTCTCGCAGCCGGAGCTCATGGCCGTGGCCTGCCTGCGCCGGCCCGCCATTGCCGAGATCACCGACGCGCTGTGGGGCGAAGTGCTCCTGACGCCCGCCGCCGCAGCCGCCAGGCTGTACCAGCGCACATCAAGCCATGCAGAGGTGGATCAGAGTTGATCGTTGAGTATGAGAGCAAGCCCACTTTCGTGCACAGGCTCGACCCCAGGGTCAAGCTGGTCTGGATGGTCTGCGTGATACTGGTGAGCGTGGCCTGGACCCATCCACTGTACCTCGCAGCCCTGGGCCTCTCCGTCGTCGCCTTCGGCCTCGTCGCCAAGACCCCATGGGCCAAGCTCAAAGGCGTGGCCTCCTTCATGCTGGTGGTGGCGGCCATCATCTGCCTCATCCAGGGCGCCACGTACTCGGTGAACTCCGTCACCCTGCGCGACCCCGAAAGGGTCCTTTTCCACCTGGTTCCCGGATGGGTGCCCGGCGTGAACCCGCTCATCCCCGTGCGCGTCGGCGGCTTCGTCTACGGCATCGCGATGTCGCTGAAGATCTTCATCGTGCTCCTGGCCGTCGCCATCTTCGGGTACGCCACGTCCCCGTCTGAGATGGTTCAGGTGATAGCCAGGATCCCGTTCATCCCGTACCAGGTGGGGTTCGTCCTCTCCACCGCCTGGAAATTCGTCCCAGTGGTGCAAGTGCAGATGCGCACCCTGATGGACGCTCACCGCTCCCGCGGCGTCGACTTCGAGCAGGGCACATTCCCGCAGAGGGTCAAGAAAACCTCCGCCATCGTGCTTCCGCTCTTCGCCAACTCCCTCACCATGGCCGACACCATGGCGCTGGCCATGGAGGCGAGGGCCTTCGGCCACAGCAAGAGGTTCACGTTCATCAGGCCTTACACCATGTCCACTGGAGACTGGGCCGTCCTCATCGCCTCGCTGGGGGTGGCCATCGCGTGCATCGTGTTGATGGTCACTTCAAGACTGGGGGCTATCTAGGTGAACACACGTCGTAACCGCACCGAACGAACGAGCACCGGAACCGGCACGGGTGGCGCCGGCTCCAACGGCTCGGTGGTCTGCCTCGGAGCGTGCGCCGTCGACCTGGTGATAAAGGTGCCGCACCTTCCGGCGCCTGACGAGATGGTGTTCGCGGAAGCCCCGCCCCAGGCTCTGCCCGGAGGCTCCACCGCCAACATCGCGACTGGCCTTGCCCGCCTCGGCCACCCGTGTCGGTTCGTGGGGAAGGTGGGCGACGACGACAACGGTAGGCTCCTGTGCGACGCCTTCCTGCGCGACGGCGTCGACGCGCGCCACCTCGTGGCGGATTCCGGCGGCCGTACCGCCCAGACCATCATCGCCGTCGACGCCGCAGGCAGCCGCACCATCATCTCCCTGGGCGGCACCGCCCTCCTGGAGAGGCCGGAGGAGTTCGTCCCCGATATGCTGTGCGGCGCCGCGATGCTTTACGTTGGCGAGGCGTTCCCCAGCGTGGCCGCCCACGCCATCAAGATGGCACGGTCGCTCGGCGCCACTATCGTATTCGGCCCCGGCGGCGGCCTGTCATGGATCGAACCAGACGAGCTCCGTCGCCTCATGGGAGCCGCCGACTACGTGCTGCTGTCGCGCCACGAGCTTGAGGCAGCCGCCCAAGCTCTCTCAGGCCAGAGCGGCCCTGACTGCGCCGAATGCCCTCGCACCGCGGCGGCGACGGCCGCCCGAGCCATCCTGGCAGCCGGCGCCAAACACGTGGTGGCTACGCTAGGGGAGCTGGGCTCGGCCCTGTACTCAGGCAACCTTCGCATTGCAGGCTCAGGGATCGGTCCGGAGGAGAACGCCACGCCCGCACCCGGCGCAGTCTACGCCAAGCGCTTCGACGTGCAGGTGCTTGACACCACCGGCGCCGGCGACGCCTTCGCCGCGGGGTTTCTGTCGGGCCTCCTCATGGGTCTCCCCCCTCCCCGGTGCCTCGTGCGCGGGAACGCCTGCGCCGCCCTGGCCATCGGCAAGGTCGGAGCCAGGGAGGCCATGCCAACCCTAAGGCAGCTTGAGGCTTTCCTGCAGGCACGGGGGGTGGCTGACGAATGACCAGGGAACGCGCTCAGCGCGCGCCCCGCCTCGAGCGAGTGATGGGAAGCCTTGCTGGCGTGGCCATAGGCGACGCCATGGGAATGCCCTGCGAGTTCCTCACAAGGCAGCAGATTGCCGGGCGCTACGGTAGGCTAGACCGGTTCGTCGAGCCAGCCGAAGGCCACATCCACGCCGGCACAAGAACACGAGGACAGGTCACCGACGACACCGAACAGACCCTGGCACTGGCTTTCGCCCTGATCCAGCACGGGACGATCACGCCGGAGATCGCGGCACAGGCATACATGAAGTGGGCCCGCGAAACCGATGCCTTCAACTCGTCCGTCCTCGGCCCCAGTAGCCGTCGAGCGCTGGAGCGCATCGCCGCCGGCGACGATCCGCGTCTCACCGGCTGTCGCGGAGACACCGTTGGGGCCGCGATGCGGGTGGCCCCCATAGGCCTTGTGAACGCAGGGCAGCTCGAGCGCGCCGTCGAGGAGTGCTACCTGTCGTGTCTACCCACCCACGGCGTCAGCATCGCCATAGGCGGCGCCTGCGCCGTGGCCTGCGCCGTGGCTGCGGCGGCCGTCGCAGACCATGCCGCGCTTCGATCCGGCCAGCCCGACCCCATCGACGAGATCGTGAGCGCGGCCCTCTGGGGCGCCGAGCGCGGTGAGGAGAGAGGGATCAAGTGGGCCGGCGCGTCCGTGGCCGCCAGGACAAGGCTGGCGCTTCGCATCGTGGACGAGGCGCGCGACCCGGCCCAGGCAGAGGAGGAGCTCTATTCAGTGTGCGGCGTCGGCATGAACCCTACGGAGCTGGTGCCCACAGCCATAGGCATCGTCAAGCTCTACCGCGGCGACTGTAGGCGCTGCGTGGAGGCGGCCGTGAACATGGGCGGCGACGCCGACACCCTGGCCGCCATAGTCGGCGGCATAGCCGGCGCTTACCAGGGGATCGACGCCTTCCCCGGCGATTGGGTGAGCACCGTCGAGAGCGTGAACGACATCGATTTCAGAAGGCTTGCAGAGCAGCTGCTGGCAGTCATAGAGAGGAGAAACGCGCATGACAGGAATTGACGTCAGGCTTCGAAGGATATTTCCGGACGGCAGGAGCGTGGTCTGCCCCCTCGACTACGGAGGCTTCGTCGGACCCGTGCCAGGCCTCGACGATCCGGCTCAGGCGGTGAGGAACGTCGTTGAAGGAGGCGCCGATGCCATCCTGGTCAACCCCGGGCTGGCCAGGAGCGAGTGGAAGACCTACGCAGGCCGGGCCGCGCTGATCGTTCGCATCACCGGCGGCGCCACCAGGTTCAACTCCAACGGCGCCTACCACGTGCTCACCTGCACGGTGGAGGAGGCCTGCGCCCTTGGCGCCGACGCCATATGCGTCATGGTGTTCGTCGGCGCCCCCGAGGAACAGGAGATGTTCAGCACCATGGGGCAGGTGATCTCCGACGCCCACGCCCTTGGCCTACCCGTTCTGGCCGAAGTGCTGCCGGCGGATTTCAATAATTCTTTCACTGAAGACCATATCGCCGTCTGCGCCAGGGTCGGATACGAGCTGGGCGCTGACATAATCAAGACTTACTACTCGGAGACCGGTTTCGACAGGATCGTGCGGTCGTGCCGGGTGCCCATAGTGGTGGCTGGCGGCCCGAAGGTGGCGGAGCCTGAGGTGGTCGTCCGCCAGGCCATGCAGTGCGGCGCCGCAGGGATCGCCTTCGGCAGGAACGTGTTCCAGTCTCCAGATCCGGTGGCCAAAGTGCGGCAGCTGGCCAGCATCGTGCACGGTTCGCCGGAGGTGTGGGCTGAATGAAGGCCGCGGTCTACCTAGGCCCTGGCCAGCTTGAGGTGCGCAAGGTCGCAGTGCCACGCGTCGGCCCAGGCGAGGCTCTCCTTGAGGTGATGTACTGCGGCGTGTGCGGCACCGACGTGAAGACCTTCGTGCGGGGCCATCACATGTTCTCCCCGCCCTGCATACTGGGGCACGAGGTGGTGGGGCGCATAGTCCGGCTAGACAGTCCCGCGCCAGGCGTCGCTGTGCGCGAGGGAGACGTGGTGGCCGTGGCGCCCTACGTGCCGTGCTACTCCTGCGCCATGTGCAGGCGGGGCCGGCACGAGCTGTGCGAGTGCAAGGACTGGATCGAGGGGGGCTTCGCCGAGTACGTGCGGATCCCCGCCGGGGTGCTGCTGAAGGGCACTGTTGCCCTGCCTGAGGGTATGCCAGCAGAGCTGGGGTGCCTTTCGGAGCCCCTCGCGTGCTGCATCAACGCGGTCACCGACACCCCAGTGCGCCTGGGTGACACCGTGCTCATACTGGGAGCTGGTCCGATGGGCCTTCTCATGCTGGAGGCCTGCAAAGCGGCGGGCGCCGCGAAGGTGCTGGTGAGCGAGCCCGACGCTGAAAGGCGCGAAGAGGCGAAACGCAGGGGGGCGGTGGTGGCGGATCCGGCCGGCTGCGACCTGGCCGCCTGCGTTTCCGGTGTCGTCGGCAAGGCCGGACCTGATCAGGTTTTCGTGTGCGTGGGCTCAGCCGAGGCCGTCAGCCAAGGCCTGACGGTGGCGGGGAAGGGGAGTAGCGTCAACGTGTTTGGCGGGCTGAAGTCCGGCACGCTGCTGGAGGTTGACGCCGGGCGCGTGCACTACGACGAAGTGGTGCTCACAGGAAGCTTCGGGTTCAGTCCGGACCAGTTCAAGACGGCCCTCGCCCTTCTGTCATCGGGACGGGTGGACGTGGAGAACTTCATCACGCACGTGTTCAGCCTTGACGACGCCCGAGAGGCCCTTGAGGCGGCTGCCGCGGGGAAGGTGCGCAAGGCGGTCATAGCGGTGAACCCCGATGCCTGAGCCAGTCCTGGTGGGCATAGACCTGGGCACCTCGGCGGTGAAAGCGTGCTCGTGGAGCGCCGCCACCTACCGAACGGCCAGAAGGTTCGTGGGCACCGATTCCCACGGCGACCAGGACCCTGAGCTGTTATGGCGGGCCGTGGTGGAATGCCTTCGGGAAGTCCTTTCAGGGCTGGAGCGGGCCGGGGTACGCGGGGTTGGACTGTCCGGCCACGGTCCGTCGCTGGTGGCGGTGGGCGCATCAGGAAGGCCGCTGAGCTCCGTGGTGACCTGGATGGACCGGCGGCCGTGGGCTGGGAGCACCGGGCCCAGCTTCGAGGCTACCGCCGGATGGCTGCGTGGTCGGGTGCCAGAGGCGGCCTGTCTGCTGCAGCCCAAAGACTACGTCGCGTTGAGGCTCACCGGAGCGCTTTGTGTGGACACTTCGACCGCCTCGTGCGGCGCCGGCGAAGCTTCAGTCTCCAGGATAGAGCCTAAACAAGTTGAGCCCTGGGAGGCTGTGGGCGGCGTTACGAGGCGGGCTGCCCACGTCACCGGCTTGCCCGAGGGGGCGCCGGTGGCGGCGGGCGGGATCGACGCCTTCGTGGAGGCGCTGGGAGCCGGGGTGATAGAGCCGGGGATTGCGTGCGACTCGACGGGAACGTCCACGTGCATATCGGCGCTGGGAAGCCAGGCGGACCCTTGGGCGGTGCAGCACGTGGCGCCAGGGTTGCGGCTCCGGGTGGAGCCGGTGACGTACAGCGGAGGGTCGCTTGCATGGGCGCTGTCGGTACTGGCGCCGGAAGCGGGGGGTATCGACGCAGACTGGACTGGGTTGCTGGAAGACGCGGTGTTCCGCACGCGGCCCGGGGCCGGGGGAGTGGTCTTCATCCCGCACATGACAGGAGCGCGTAGCGAGTGGCAGGGGCCTGGCGCGGCAGGGGCGTTCGTGGGCCTTCGGCCTGGCCACAGCCGATGGCAGATGCTCAGGGCAGTGCTGGAGGGCACGGCGTTCAGCATGAAGGAGTGCATACAGCGGCGGGGGCTCGAGGTGCGCGAGTTCAGGGCTGTAGGGTCGGGGGCAAGGCACGACGTGTGGCTGCAGATGAAAGCCGACGTGCTGGGCGCGCCGGTGGTGAGGATGGCCATACGGGAAGGAGCTCTGGCCGGCGCTGCGATACTGGCTGGGATGGCGGCTGGCGTGTTCGAAAGCGCGCGGGAGGGCGTCGACGCCATGGTGCGCGCGGAGTCGTGGTTCGAGCCCAGCCCCCAGGCGGCCGGCAGCTACCTCGCTGCGTACCAGGGGTTTTGTGAGGCGGAACGCGCCTTGGGGGCTTTGAGTTCAGGCCGGGCGGGCGGGCCAGGGGACGGCAGCGAGCCGGAGAGGCACAGCGGGGAGGCTGCTGCATGGGCGTGAAGCTGATAGCCGCGGGAATGCTGCTATGGGGGTTGGGCTATGGCCTTCATTCCTTCATGCTTCCGGTGCACCTGCGGAGCATTGGCTGTACGCCGGAGCAGGTGGGTCTGGTGTTCTCCGCGGGTATGGCCGCCATGGCGCTGTCGGCTTTGCCGGGAGGGTGGCTTGCCGATAGGTTCGAGAGGAGGAGGGTTATCCGCATCTCGTGGCTGGCTGGCGCGCCGTCCGCGCTGCTTTACTACCTGGCCAGGGACCACCGTCTGGCTGCGGTCGGCATGGCGCTCTACTTCGGCGCGCAGGCCGGTTACCCCGCTCTCAACGCGTATGTGGCGTCCGCCGCCGGGGTGGGCAGATCAGGTAGCACCTTCGGCATCGTCAATGCGGCGTTTGCCGGCGGCATGGTGGCCGGCCCCATGCTGGGCGGGTGGATAGCCGGGCGCTGGAGCGCGAACCCGGTGTTCCTCATGTCGTTTGCGCTGTTTCTGGCAGCCGCGGCAATTATGTACTTTCTGCCAGCTGAAGGGCAGGTGGACGGCGGCGCGATCACGAAGGATTCTGCGGCGCCTGCGGGCGCCGTCGAGGGATACATGGAGCTTCTTCGGCATTCGAAGTTTGTGAGGTTCGTTGCCGTTTACTCCGTGTGCGCGTTCGCCTTCTACATGGTGCAGCCGTTGTTCGCTCAGTTCCTCGCCGATGTATGGCAGGGCGATGCCGCCGCGGTGGGAGTGTTAGGCACACTGATGTCGCTTGGGCAGGTGGTGATAACGGCCGCGGTGGGTAAGGTGGCGGACGCCAGGGGCTCCATCGTGGCGGTGGCCGGCAACATGTTCGTGTTCATAGGCGCGATGCTGTGTTATGTGTACGTGCCGTCTGCCGCGCTGCGGCTGGCGTGCATGTTCCTGCTGGGCGGATTCATGGCCGGGCAGGGAGTGATCTATGCAGGGGTTGGAGAGATCCTTGGCCCCAAGGCTGGAGGAAAGGCGTTTGCCCTGCTGAGCCTGGCGATGGCTGGTGTGTCGGTGGTTGGCCCGTACTTAGGCGGGTTCCTGTACGCAGGAAGCCCGGCGAGGCCATTCGTGGTGGCAGGGGCTATCGCTGCGGCGGGAGCCTTGGCGCTCGCGCGGCTTGGGATCGCCATTTCAAGCGTCCGAGGGGGTGAAGTTGGGCAAGGGACAGGGACGCTTGGCACTGACGGATAGCGTAACCACTCAAACCACTTCAAGGAGGGTGTAATCTAATGCGTAAGGTCATTACAGCACTGGTGATGTGCGCGATTCTGGTGATGGTGGGGTCGGCGTGCATGGCGGCGCCTGCACCCACAGGCAAAGTGGTCGTGACTGTGACTGGGGCTATCGCCAACACCAACTCCGACAAGGGCCTTGAGCTCGACCTGGAGATGCTCGAGGGCATCGGCCTGGTGGACTATAGCGGCAAGGATCCCTGGCTTGGGAACAAGAAGTACACAGGCGTGCTGCTGTCCGAGATCCTGAAGTACGCCGAGGCCGACGAGGCGGCTGTGGAGGTAGTGGTCATCGCCAAGGACGGCAAGAAGGTGACCGTCGCGGTTGACACTCTCAAGGAGTATCCCATCATGCTGGCCACGAAGGACGGCGGAAAGGCCATAGGCAGCGGCGTCGGCGGTCCGGTTAAGCTGGTGTTCCCGTACACAACGCATCCTGATGTCGAGAAAGTCCATCCCAAGGACGACTGGAACTGGTTCGTCGTAGAGCTTGAAGTGAAGGTGCAGTGACGATGCGGCGCGGTTGGGCGTTTTCGCTTGCAGCCGCGCTGCTCCTTACGTTGAGCCTGGCGGCGCCGATCCCCGGCGCCGCTTCGGGCTTGGCGGCTGGGGCTGCTGCGGCTACGGCTGCGGAGATGGCGATCGCCGGGATGCAGGCGCAGCTTGCGCCGCCGACGGTCGCCGTGGTGGTGTTGGACGGGTGCCCCGCCTACGCCATCGAGCAGCTTCCGGAGGAAGCTTTCCTTAGGAGGCTATGGGAGGGCGAGGTCGGCAACGGGTTTTCCGGTAGCGTCAGGGCGGTGTTCCCGTCGTCCACGGCAGCGGGGCACGCAGCCATATTCACCGGCACGTATCCTGAGGAGAACGGCATCACTGGCAAGGGCTATCTTGGAGATGATGGCTCCGTGTGGAGCTACGATTCGCCCGAGTTCTTCGAGAGGCCCACGCTGTTCCACCTGGGCAAATCGCTGGGGATGCGCACCGTGATGGTGTCGGCCAAGGCGACGGTGCTACGAAGGCTGGCAGACGGCGTTGATGTACTCATCTACTCCGACGAGTATCCTGACTACGTGGCGGAGAAGGTGGGTGACCCGCCACCGCTGTTCGAACAGTACGACGATTATGCAGGGTGGCACGTCCGTCTGGATCTGTGGCTGCTCGACGCGCTCCGCGTGTACTTGGAGACTGAGGTCCAGTCTTCAGTGATAGGAGTGAACCTGGGCAGCCCCGACAAGTGCGGCCATCGCTATGGGCCAGTGCCTGCGGCGGAGACGATGCGCGCCATGGAGAGCGTCAGCGAGGGCCTGGAGCGCGTGGCCCAGGTGCTGGAGGCCACGAGGCCCGGCAACTGGTGCATGGTGATCACGGCCGACCATGGCATGACCTACGTGGACAAGGGCGTAACCCTGGGAGACATGGTGGACGCGGCCGTGGAGGCCACCGGCGGCGATGTGGCTCTGACGCTCGACGGTGGTTGCGTCTTCATATGGTCGGACGAGGACACGTGCGGCTTGCTGGCGGACTCGCTCCGGGAGCACCCTGGAGTAGACGAGGTGATCGAGGCCGACGACGTGGAGCGCCGGGCGGAGCTTCGCATCAGGCACTCGCGGGTGCCGCCACTGATCGCCATATCTAGGGAAGGCTTCATGTTCATTGAGTCGGAAGTGCTGATGGACTACACCAAAGGCAGCCACGGCACATTGCTGGACACCGACTTGCTGGTGCCGGCCATCGTGTTCGGGCCGAAGGCGCCGGAGCAGGTGGCTGGGGCGGGCGCGATGCCTGCCGGGTTCGACTCCCTTACGGACATCTATGCGCTGGTTGAGGGCATGATCAAGTAGCGCCTGTGCGGAAGACATTCCGGGAGCCGATATGCTGGATGGCCGTGGCTGTTCGAACCGACCCATGGGTGGGTCGCTTTCGCGGAGCAAGCATCAAATGAATATGAGAGAGCCTCGCCTTGGCTTGGCGGAGGCTCTCTCGTGTTGATTTGACGCTTACGNNGCGCCAGTGGCGTTGAGATCCGCGGATCCCTATGGAGATTATCTTCAAGAAAAATCGGATGGCATCGGAAGGAATTCTCCAAACCATGCAGAATAACTCCAATCAACAAGCGGTTGGCGTGAAGTATCTCTCCAATGCGGACTGCAATTCTACTGCTCCTGACGCACGGAGGTGCTGGTCGGTGGGTGAATCGCTGGGTCTTGATGTGTCCGCCGAAACTGTGCTCTCCACCACGGGATGTCTGGCGCAGATCAGGCGAATGTACGACTCCCTCAGGCCCGCGGAGAAAAGGGTGGCGTCATACATCCTCCAGAATGGCTCTCAAGTGATATACCAATCCATTACCGAGCTGGCCGCCGCGTCTGGAACGTCAGACGCGACGATAATAAGGTTCGCCAACGCCCTGGGGTTCAGCGGCTACCAGGACCTCAAGATCGCGCTGGCCCGGGAGCTGGTGTCGCCGGGGAAGAACATCCATGATGACATCAAGCCCGACGATCCGCTGCCGGTGGCTGTGAAGAAAGCTTTTGAAGCTAACGTCCAGGCGATCAGCGACACCCTCAAGGTTCTCGACATCGACCTCCTCCAGAAAGTCATCGGTGCTCTTGTCAAAGCCAGACAAGTGTATCTCTACGGCGTTGGCACATCATCTCTGGCGGCACAGGACTGCTACTACAAGCTCCTCAGGGTCGGCATACACGCGAACTTCTACGCCGACGTCCACATGCAGGCGATCTCCACGGCGCTCATCACTTCCGAAGACGTTGTCATAGGCTTCTCTCATTCCGGCAGCACCCGCGACGTGGTTGACGTCTTGAGCCTCGCCAAAGAGCGCGGCGCGTTCGTGGTGTGCATTACCAACCGTTCTCGCTCGCCCATCTCCAAGGTGTCAGACGTGACGCTGAGGACGGCTTCCGAGGAGACGCCGTTCGGATCGGGCGGCATGCCGTCTATGATGTCGCAGCTTTCGGTGGTGGACGCCCTCTTCGTCGGAGTGTCGCTGGCCATGTACGAGAAGGCCATCGAGTACATCGAGCTCACCGGTGAGACGGTGAAGAACAAGAAGTACTGATTGGAGCCGAGGCCATGTTCACCGTGGGCGCAGCCTCAAGCCGGATCCACCTGCGATTCCCGGTGCGGCTGGCGGGCTACCAGGCCCGGACGGAGCCGTCCATCGCGGAGCATGACNNGCGCAGATGCCGTCCTCACGGCTGTGGTGCGCGAGCGGGTGGCGCAGGTGGCGTCGTACGATCCCGATCAGGTGATGGTGTGCGCCACTCACACCCATGGTGGCCCCGACCTTGACGCCCCGGGGGTGAGAGAGGCTGCTGCGGAGGCGGCGGCGCGGGCCTGCGAGGAGGCGCTGTCGACCAGGACCAGGTGCGCGCTGCGGGTGGGCGCCGGGACGGTCCAGGCGGTGGCCAGCAGGCGAAGCGAGCCGCCGAGGGCGCCGGGGGTGTTGGGGTTGTCGGGGAGATCCGACCCGGAACAGCAGGCTCCGGGCGTGGGCCTGATCGATGGGACGCTGAGGGTTGCCGTCTTCACATCTGAAGACTGTGATGAAGGCATTCCCGAATCTGTGGCGATCATCGCGAACCTTCCCTGCCATCCGACGGTGCTCGGCCCAGACAACCTCATGGTGTCAAGGGACTGGCCGGGCGTGACCGTGGACGTGTGCGAGGACGAACTGCGAAAGGCCGGCGTGCGGCGTGCGGTGGCGATGTTCGTAAACGGGGCCGCGGCTGACATAAGCACTCGATACGCCAGGCGTGCGCAGACCTTCGATGAGTGCGTGCGTATCGGCAAGATAGTGGCGCACCGAGCTCTCGAGCTGGCGGAGGCGGCCCGCGAGTTGGGCGGTGGCGGCGTGTGCCTGAGGCGCGAGCGGCTGTGCCTGCCAAGACGCCGTCTGCCGTTGGAGGAGGAGGCCCTCGAGGTCCGGGCGCGGGCTGAGCGCGCGGCGGAAGAGCTTCGGGCGCAAGGGGCGGGCTGGCTCGACATCAAGGAAGCCGTCGACCGCGCCGCGGCATGGCGGGTGGTGCTGGGCAGGGTCAGGAGGGCCGGCGGTGCGACGCCTGAGCCGGTGGAGGCGGAGCTTGCGCTGCTCCGGGTGGGGCAGCTTGAGATGCTGTTCGTGCCGGGCGAGCTGTATTACGACGTGGGCGAGGAGATACGAAAGGCTCTCGATCGCGGCGGGACGGCCGAGACGCATGCGGAGGCGCCTTCGGAAGGGCCCGCGGAGGGGTCCTCCGGCGACGATCGCGTGTGGATCGTGGGGTATGCCAACGGTCACGTGGGCTACATAGCGCCACCAACCGCTGCCGCAGACAGCTACGAGCAACTCATGTGCGAGCTGGCGCCTTGCGCCGCCGAGATGATCATAGCAGCTGCGGCCCAAGTTTCCAGCAAGGGATGTGCATCGACAGATGTTGGCCAGGAAGTATCTCGCTAGCGTGCGTCAGACCCTGGATCTGGTGGAGAATACGCAGCTCGAGGCGATAGGAAAGGCTGCGGACGCGATAGCCGAGTGCATAGGGCGCGGCGGAAAGCTCTACATATTCGGGACCGGGCACTCGCACATCATCGGCGAGGAAGCCTACTACAGAGCAGGGGGACTGGTGAACGTCCAGGCAGTGCTGGAGCCGGCGCTGATGCTGCACGAGGGGGCGTACAAGTCCACCGACATGGAGCGGCTTGAGGGCTACGCCAGGATCATCCTCGACAACTGCGGGATAAGGCCAGGCGATGTGCTGCTTATAGTGTCGAATTCCGGGCGGAACGCGGTGCCTGTGGAGATGGCGCTCTTGGCCAGAGAGCGCGGGATAACCGCCGTGGCGCTGACGTCGCTGGCGCACTCGGGCAGCGTCCCTTCGCGCCATTCCAGCGGCAAGCGGCTGTTCGAGGTGGCCGACATCGTCATCGACAACTGCGGCGTGGTGGGTGACGCGGCGCTGCAGGTGGACGGCATGAGCACGAATATAGGGCCCACATCGACCGTGGCGGGGACGGCCATCATCAACATGCTCCAGGCGGAGGTGGTCGAGAGGCTCCTGGCCAAGGGGATAAAGCCTCCGGTGTTCGTCAGCGCCAACGTGGAGGGCGGAGACGAGGCCGATCAGCAGTGGAGGGAAGGTTTCGGAAAGAGAGGCTGACGGAGAGCGACGCAGGCGTGACTGATACAGGCGCAACTAGGCGATTCAGGCGACCCAGGGACATTCCCATAAAACCATAATCCGGGAGGTTTGAGCGATGAAACGGGTTGTGTTCCTTATCGCAGCGCTATTGGTCCTGGGGCTCACGATCGTGCCGGCGGGTGCGGCCGTGACCACCATCACCTTCTGGCAGGCGGGCGGCGACGCGACGACGGCTCCGGTGATGCGCCAGATCATCGAGAAGTTCGAAGCAGCCAACCCTGACATCAAGGTGGAGTTCCAGGCGATACCGTGGGGCGAGGATCCTCACACCAAGTTCCAGGCGGCCATAGTGGGCGGGACCATCGCTGACGTGTTTACGGTCGGCGATCCCTTCCAGCACGTGCTGGCCCCCACCGGCGCCATCGAGCCGCTGGACAAGTACATGAGCGCGGAAATGAGGGCGGACTTCTACCCGCAGTTCCTGGAGAGGTCCGTGGTGGACGGCCAGGTGTACGGCCTGCCGTGGTACGGAGACTGCCGCTCCCTCCTTTACCGCAAGGACCTCTTGGCGGAGGCCGGAGTGCCTGAGCCCACGGAGTCATGGACCTGGGACGAGTTCCTGACCTACGCCAAGAAGCTCACCAAGGACACCGATGGAGACGGCGTCATCGACCAGTACGGGTTCGGCACGTCGGCGCGGTACGCTTCGCAGTTCCAGATGTTCGTCAGGCAGAACGGCGCGGACTTCGTGGATGAGACGAAAAACGTCGCCACCGCCACCGACCCTGCAGTGGTGGAGGCCATGCAGTTCTACGTGGATCTCACCCGCAAGCACGGGGTCACCCCTCCTGGCGCCACCAACATAGACCTCCAGGAGATTCAGAAGATGTTCGCCGAGGGCAAGGTGGCGATGTTCATCGACGCCTCCGACACAGCTGTGAGGTTCTCCAAGGAGCCTGATCTGGCGGGCAAGCTCGGCGTCGGGCTGCTTCCTCACAACAAGGCCCATGGTTCCTACGCCGGCGCCGACATGGTGGTCATGTCGAGCCAGTCCAAGAACAAGGAGGCCGCATGGAAGCTGCTGTCGTGGATTGTCTCGCGCGACGCAATGCTGGAGTACTGCAAGGCCTGTGGGTTCTCGCCGGTGCTCAAGTCGGCGTCGGACGATCCGTACGTGAGCAAGGATCCCATCCGCAGCGTGTACACCAAGCAGATGGAGATCGGCGGCTACTTCTACTTCAAGCACCCGAAGGCTTCCAGCATCACGCCGATCCTGAGGGTGGGGATCCAGGAGGCCATGGAGGGCACCAAAACCGTCGAGCAGGCGCTCAAGGACATCCAGGCGGAGCTGACGGAGCTTCTCACCAGCGACTGACGTAGTGGATCGCACCAGGGGTGCGCGAGGAGAGAGCCCCCGCCGTCGCGACGCCGCGCGGCAGCGCGGCCGCAGCGGGATAATGGGTCAAGTTCTGGCGGGGGCTTGACCCTCATCTAAGGAGGGCAAACGCCATGAGAACTGCAGCCTCAGCTCGCAGGCGACCGGCCCTGCACCGGCTGGGCGCAATGCTCGAGTCTTACAGCATGGTGGCGCCGGCCTACATGATCTTTCTCGTGTTCATCTTCGTGCCGGTGGTGTGGGCGTTCTACCTGAGCTTCTTCAAGTACAGCATCCTCTCGTTCAGGGCGCCCACCTTCGTGGGGCTGGGGAACTTCAAGAAGCTCCTGTCAGACAGGGTGTTCTGGATCGCCGTGAAGAACACCGTGACCTATACGCTCGGTACCGTGCCGGTCCGGCTGGTGCTGGGCCTGCTTCTGGCCCTGGTGCTGGATCAGGAGCACCTCAGGTTCAGGAGGATCTTCCGGGCCATATACTTCCTGCCTGTGGTGACGTCGATGGTGGCGGCGTCCATCATCTGGGCCCTGGTGTTCAGCGCCAACGCGGACGGCCTGGCCAACCAGATCCTTGGCGTGTTCGGCATATCACCCAAGGGCTGGCTGGCCGACTCCAGGCTTGCAATGCTCTCTGTGTGCATCATGAGCGTGTGGAAGGACCTGGGCTACGTGATGACCATATTCACCGCCGGCCTGCAGGGCATCCCGCTGGAACTCTACGAGTCGGCTGCCATCGACGGGGCCACCCCCTGGAAGAGGGTGTGGCACATCACCATACCGCTGCTGAAGCCCACCACGTTCTTCATCCTCGTTACGCAGCTGCTTGGTTCGTTCCAGGTGTTCACGCAGACCTACGTGATGACCAGCGGGGGTCCGGGTTACTCCACGACAACGCTGATCAACCTGCTGCACACCAAGGGCTTCATCCAGTTCGACATGGGCTACGCCAGCGCGCTGGCTGTGGCGCTGTTCGTCTCCCTGCTGGTTCTGAGCTGGATACTGAGAAGGGTGTTCAAGGCGGAAGAGATAGTCTACTAGCGGCTGGGCGCGCAACCCGCGACTTGCCACTCGCTGTTCGCGGCTTGCGGCTGGCAACACACGACGCCGGTGCACGTTCAGCCGACACAGGCGGTGACCGAAATGAGTACCAAGGGCATCATCAAGGGCAGACGCGCCACCACAAGCGTCCTGATGTACGCAGTTCTCATACTGGGCGGTATCGTGATGTTCGCCCCGATGCTCTGGACGCTTTCCACGTCCCTGAGCCGAGATTCCGTCATCATATCCCATAGGCTCATCCCGACCGATATTACCTTTGAGAACTACGTCAACGCGTGGAGCTTCCCGCAGAGCTTCTCGCGCAACACCAACCTGGGCACGTTCTTCTTGAACAGCATTTTCGTGAGCGCCATGATCACCGCCCCTGCGCTTATCATCGACTCCCTGGCTGGATACGTGTTGGCCAGGCGCGACATCCCCGGCAGGAACCTGCTGTTTTACATGGCGCTGGCAACGATGATGATCCCGTTCTACGTGATCGCGGTGCCGCTGTTTCTCGTCGTCAGAAAGCTACGATGGCTCGACACGTATCAGGGCATGATCGTGCCGTTCTTAGCGTCAGGTTTCGGAATCTTCATGTTCAGGCAGTTCTTCCAGACCATCCCCAAGGAGCTCGAAGACGCCGCCCTGGTGGACGGCTGCAGCGCGTGGCGCATCTACTGGTCCATCATGCTGCCCCTGTCCAAGCCGGTGCTGGGCACCATGACGGTCTTCAAGATCATGTGGTCGTGGAACCAGTTCTTCTGGCCCCTCCTCATCATCAACAAGATAGAGCTCAAGACGCTGTCGCTGGCCCTGACCATGTTCCGCGGTCTCAACGTGACCATGTGGGGCGTCCTCTGCGCCGGCCTGACCCTGGCCACCATACCCATCGTCATCGTGTACCTGCTGATACAGGACACCTTCGAAAAGGGCATCGTCATGGGCGCCCTGAAGGGCTGACGCGTGCGCACCGCGCCTGAAGCGTGCCCGAAACATCGGAGGGAGATGTAGCCATGGCAGCCATGGGCGACGACAGAATCACATCCGCCCTCGAATCCATGAGCCTACGCCGCCGCGTGGCCCAGATGGTCATGGTGGGCTCCGACGAGCGGTTCGACGGCAAGCTCCAGCGTGGGCTCGCGTCGATGGTGCGCGACGAAGGCGTGGGAGGCGTGATCGTCGCTGCTCGCAACGCCGCCGACCCAGTCAGCGTGCGCGCGTTCCGCGACGCTCTGCAGGAGGCCGCGGCTGAGGCGGCGGCCGACGCCGACGCCGCCGGGGCAGGCCTTCCGCTGCTGATCATGGCCGATCAAGAGGGCGGCATCGTGATGCAGGTGGTAGAAGGCGCGACGGTCTTCCCAGGCAGCATGGCCCTGGCGGCCACCGGCGACCCGCAGAGCGCCTACATAGCCTCAAGGATCATGGGCATCGAGGCGGCAGCCATGGGGATCAACGTGGTGTGTGGGCCCGTGGTCGATGTGAACGCCGACCCCGACAACCCCATAATCGGTATTCGTTCCTTTGGAGACAGCACCCGCGGGGTGGGCGCGTTCGGGGCGGCAGCGGTGAGGGGGTTCGCAGACGGCGGCGTGCTGTGTGTGGCCAAGCACTTCCCCGGGCACGGCCGCACTTCGGTTGATTCCCACCTTGACCTTCCGACGCTGGAGTCTCCGGCAGAGGAGGTGAGGGATGTGGACCTGCCACCGTTCGCGCAGGCTGTCGCAGCCGGCGTGCCGGCGGTGATGACGGCGCACATCAGGGTGCCGTCCATCGACGAGACCGGCGCCTGTGCCACCGTCTCGCGGAGGCTGCTCTCGGGCATTCTGCGCCACCAGATGGGGTTCGAGGGGCTCATCATCACGGACTGCCTGGAGATGGGGGCCATCAGGAACACCGTCGGCACCGCGGGGGCGGCGGTTCTTGCTGTGGAGGCCGGGGCGGACATCGTGCTGGCGTGCCACACGTATGAGGTGCAGCTCAAGATGATCGATGCCCTCATGAAGGCGGTGGAAGCCGGGCGCATCTCCGAGGAGAGGATCAACGCCTCGTGCGGACGGATCCTCGCCGCCAAGGCCAGGCTCGCGCGGGCCTGCCCCGACCTGGCGGTGGTGGGATGCGCGGAACACTTGGCGGTTGAGCGGGAGCTGGCGCTGAAGTCGATCACGCTGGTGCGAAACGACGGCGTGCTGCCCCTCGGGATCGAGGGCGTCAGGAGGGCGGCGGTGGTCTGCCCGTCCATCATGCCGAAGCTGCGCAGTGAGGACCTGGTGGAAGGCGTCAGCGCCATGGTGCTGGCGCAGGAGGTGGCGCGCCGCGGCGTGGAGGTGCTGGAGGCGGAGGTGGGGCTTGAGCCGACAGAGGCCCAGATCGCCGCCGCGGTTCACGCGGTGACGCAGGCCGACGCCGCCATCGTGGCCACTTCAAGCCGCACCGTCCAGCACGAGCGGGCGCAGGGGCGAATGGTGCGCGCGCTCCTGGAGGCGGCCGGCGACAAGCCGCTGGTGGCTTGCGCCATAAGGAACCCCTACGACATCAGGGAGTACCCTTCAGTCAAGGCCTATCTCGTCACCTACGGTTACCGGACGTGTTCCGTGAAGGCGCTGGTGGACGTGGTCTTCGGCGCGCGGGCGCCTCGGGGGAAGCTTCCAGTGGAGCTACCGGGCCTGTACCCCAGGGGGCACGGTCTGACGTACTAGAGCGGCGCGCTCCGCTGAGAGGGCGGGGTGCGGAGGTCCAGTCTCCAGATAACAAGATGAAAGGAGATGAGAGCGGATGATGACTGCGTATCGGCATGTCGGGAAGGTGTCCATGCTTGCTGCTGTGGCAACGGCGCTGCTTGTGTGCACCGGAGCCGTGGGTGCTGCAGGTCAGGCGGCTGTGGGCGACAAGGTGCTTGCGCTGTGGCTGTGGGGGAGCACCGTCAGGTCGCAGGGCGCGGACAAGGTGGCTCAGGACCTGGCCAAGCACGGGGTGACTGACGTGTTCCTGCTGGTAAGGGGCACGGCGGGGAAGGCGGACTATCAGAGTTCGCTGGCGCCGCCGGCGGAGGAGGGCAAGGAAGCCCTGGGAGACCTGCTGAAGGCCTGCCGTCCGCTGGGGATCAAGGTGCACGCGTGGTTCGTGTTCAACCAGGACAAGGCGTACACGGATGAGCACCCCGAGGACAGGCTGTGGCACCACGGGAACGCCAGCACCGAGTTCAAGCCGTACGAGATCACTGACGGCAGGGTGTGTCCGGCGTCGGAGGCGCACCTGGAGTACACGAAAGCCATGATCAAAGAGGTGCTGGAAGGCTACGACGTCGACGGGATCCACCTGGACTACATCCGCTACGGCCACATGGTCTACTGCTTCTGTGAGCGGCACATGAAGAAGGCCGCGGAGCTCGGGATCGATGTGGATAGGGTGCGGCAGGTGCTGTTCGATACCAACTATGCCAGTCCGGCGCAGCCTGACCTGTACTTCGAGAAGTTCATCGAGGGCGATCCCGATGTGGCGGCATGGGTGAACATGAGGCGTGAGGAGGTTCAGACGGCTGCCGCGGCGTTCAGGGAGGCGGCGGAGAGCGTGAAGCCGGGAGTGGCCTTCTCGGCGGCATTAATGCCGGAAGGGGCGCTGGAGGAGACGTATGCGTTCGCCATGTGCCACTACAGTCAGAGCTACGAGGATGCGGGGAAGCTGTACGACTTCGTGTGCCCCATGGCGTATCACCTCGACTATGACAAGGCGCCGGACTGGGTGGGCCAGGTGACGGCCGGAACCATCGAGGCTGTGGGAAGCGGGGTACCGGTGTACGCGGGCATCCAGGCCTATGGCGACAAGGCCGATTACGATCAGGTGAAGCAGGCAGTGGAGGCAGCCCTCGAGGGGGGTGCTAAGGGAATCGCGCTGTTCCGATACGGGACCATGACAGAGGAGTTCTGGTCTGCAGTGGAGGCGGCGATGAAGTAGTCAGAACGCGAATACAACGTGAAGGGAGCTAAGAAGCCATGAGCAAGAGCGTTCCCAGGCTGCTGTCCCATGGCCTACCACAAGGACTATGGCAAATCTCCTAGCTGGTCAGGCACTGTCGCCGAAGGGGCGATTGCAGCCACTGCGGGCAAGTGCCGAGTCTACGGTGGAGTGCAAGCTTTCGGTGCGGTTACTGGCACTGACATAGCCGCGGCGGTCCAATCCATCAGGGATGTCGGGAGCGACGGGTTCATCCTGTTCCGCTACGGCACCGCCTCAGATGAGTGGCTGGGCGAAGTGGTCGAGGCTCTGACCCTGATGGGCCCCTGGGAGCCCTCGGATGAGCCCATCACCGCCGCACCCAGCGTAGCTTCGGACTCGGTGAAGTTCTACCTCAACCTCACCAAGCCGGCGATGCTGGTGGTGACGGATCTTTCGGGCTTCACCGTGTTCTCGCAGGCGCTGACGGCGGGCTCGTACGTGTACACGTGGGATCTTAGGGACAGCTCAGGCCAGCCGCTGAAGGACGGAGTGTATGTCTTCTACGTGTCGGTGGCCGGGGAAGGCAACTCCTGGCCGCAGCGGCTAGTCATAGAGCGCTCAGTCTGACAGAGGGAGGCAATGCGGTATGACCAAGCTTTTGAGTGGCAAAGTGATGGTGCTGGCGGCGCTTGCGCTCCTTCTGCTGGCTGCGATGTCGGCAGTGGCCGTGGCTCAGGCGGCGGGCTCAACGCAGGGTTCCATGCTGCTTGAGCTTGCCACCGATGCGCGCGCTTTCGCCATGGGCGGAGTTGGGGCGGCCCTGCCGGGGCAGGGGTGCGGCAACCCTGCCGCCCTAGGGACTGTCGGCTACCAGAGGGTGGGCGCAGGCCTGGGAACTCAGTTCGGGCTGGCGGGGACGTGGGATGCATCGTATGTCAGGCATGGGCTGGGACTTGCGGCCGCAGGAGTTGAAGCCCATGGTATCACGGTATACGATGAACTTGGAAACCCCACAGACGAGATCGACGTGCGCGAAGGGGCCGCGGCGATCGCGGCTTCGAGGAAGCTGGGCTGGGCGCACGTGGGAGCCAGGCTAAAGGTAGGCTGGAACTACGTAGGGGATGCACGGTCGATAGCCGCCGGCGCCGACATCGGCATCCTGCTGGCGCGGGATGACCTGTGGTTCGGTGCGGTTGTTACCGACGTCATAGGCGGTGTCGGCGAGGCAGCAGTCACTTTCGGTGCGTCTGCACAGGTCACACCTGAGGTGACTGTGGCGGCCGACGTGACCGTTGGCGGGCCGGTGCGCCTTGGGGCAGAGTGGCGGCGAGGGCCGCTCGCCGCGAGGTGCGGGGCCGTGGTGGAGGACGGCCAGTTGTTGCCTTCGGCAGGAGTCGGCGTCGAATACCGCGGATTCCGGATCGATTACGGCGTGGGGCTGGGGATCGTGGGAAAGACATCCCACCGTCTTGGACTGAGCTACTCGTTCTGATTACCTCCTCACTGGACTTCGATCGCCAGGTGTCCGGCTCGAGGCGCCGGGTGCGCTTCGGGCCGGTCGCCTAATGGCGGTCGAGGCGGGAGGTGATCTATGGGGAGAGTGAGGGCCGGCGTCGAGGCAGTGGAATGGAAAGCCGGATGGAAGGTACAGTGCATCGGCAGTCATTGGAGACGGCATGCGGGTACGGGAGGCAGCTAGGGCAGGCAGATAGGGGAAGCAGCTACCGGAGGCAGCATCGGAGGGTAGGGATGGCTTTGAGAGTCGTGTTCGGTGCGGATGGTGGAGGCACGAAGACTGACTGCGCCGTTGGCCGCTTAGATGGCACCATCGTTGGGTTTGCGCGAGTGGGGCCTTCGAACCACCTGCGTCTGGCGGGCGGCGCCGCAGAGGCTGCGAGGAACGTGCGGGAAGGCCTTGAGCGGGCGCTGGCTGACGCGGGATTCGGGGGCGGCCGGGCCGACGTGCGGGTCCGCGCGGCATTCCTGGCGCTGGGTGGGATCGGGGCCGAGAACGCTCATGGCCAGATGCTGCGGGCTGCTCAGGAAGCCATCGACGCCGACGAGGTGGTGCTGGACAACGACGCCATGGCCGGCCTGGCCTCTGGTGTCGGTGAGTGCTTCGGGGTAGTGGTGATTGCTGGCACAGGCAGCATAGCCCTGGCTGTTGACAGGCAGGGACGGAGAAGCAGGTCGGGGGGCTGGGGCTATCGGATCGGCGACGAGGGCAGCGGGCAGTGGATCGGCACGATGGGACTGGTCGCTGCCGCCAGGGCTCACGATGGGAGGGGCCCGGACACTTCGCTATGTGACAAGGTTCTGAAAAGATATGGCATTAGCTCAGTTGACCAGCTGAGAGCTGTGTTGTATGCGCCGGCAGCTGACAATCGGATCGTTGCGGATTTCTGCCCCGACGTTGTGGCCGCGGCGGAGGAAGGCGACGAGGTGGCACGGCGAGTAGTTCAAGAGGCCGGACGCGAGCTCGCCCTCGCGGCGTATGCTGCGGCGAAGCAGCTAGGGTTGGAGTCTGTCGAGTGCCCGGTGGTGACGGCTGGCGGGGTGTTCAAGGCGGGGGATGCCGTGGCGCGTCCGTTTATGGAGGAGCTGGCCAGGCTGATGCCTTCGGCCAGGGTGGTCGTGCCCAGAGTGCCGCCGGTGGTGGGGGCCGTGGCCCTGGCTTTGATGCGGGCCGGGGTGGACGCCGCTCATCCCGATGTTCAGGCGAACCTGGCCCGGTCGTGGGAGGAAGTGATGGTGCGCCATGGACTCGTATCTTGAGGCCGCCGAACGGATGAGGCCGCAGCTGGAAGCCATCTGGCGGAAGCTGCACGAGATGCCCGAGCCGGCGTTTGAGGAGAAGCGCACCGCCGGATTCATCGCAGATCAGCTGAGACGGGCGGGATTCCGGGTTCGGGAAGGCGTTGCGGGCACCGGCGTGGTCGCCCAGCTGGAGCCTGTGGATGCCGCGGCCGAGGGCGGGGTGGCGGAGGAAGTCGCGGACTGGAAGGCGGCGGCAGGGCAGGCGGCCGGGAAGGAGGCCGGGGACGCGGCCGGGCGCTCAGCAGCGCCCGTGCTGGCGCTGCGCGCAGACATGGACGCGTTGCCCCACAACGTCGGTGGGCAGCAGGTTTTCGTGCACTCGTGTGGCCATGACGCCCACTGCGCGATGGTGATGGGCGCCGGAATGCTGCTGGCGAGGGAATGCCCGGCGGCGCGGGGCAGGCTCAGGCTGCTCTTTCAGCCTGCGGAGGAGGCCGGGCTGGGGGCCCAGAGGATGCTGGAGGCCGGGGCAGTCGACGGAGTTGACGTGCTGATTGGGATCCACCTGCGGCCGGCTGCTGAGTGCCGGCTGGGTCAGGCTACCCCGTGCGTGATGCATGCTGGGGGCAGGACACTTCGATACAGCCTGCACGGCAGGCCGGCGCACACAGGGAGGCCGCATCTGGGAGCGAACGTGGCCGACGCGCTTGCGCTGGCAACGCTGGCCGCAAACAGCGTGAAACCCGATCCGGCGCTCCCTGGCACGGTGAACGTGATCTTCGTCAGCACTGGAGACGGGCCCACCGGGGTCATACCAGATCACGGAGGCATGGCGGTGAACATCAGGGCCGAGACCGATGATGCCGCCGATGAGCTCAGGCAGAGAGTTCACTCGGCAGTGACGAGCGCGGCGGGCAGTGTGGGAGTTGAGGCGATGCTGGAAGGCGTCAAGGAGATGCCTGCTCCCAGCTACCACCCGGACGCGGTTGCCCTGGCAAGGCAGGCCATCGAGAAGGTGCTCGGAGAGGAGAACGTCATCGAGGCCATCTCCACGCCCGGCTGTGAGGATTTCCACTGGTACTCCAGGCGGACGCCGGGCATCAAGGCCGCGTACATAGGGCTTGGAGCTGACCTCAAGCCAGGGCTTCATCATCCCGATGCGGCCTTCGACCTGCGGACACTGGTCTACGGCACTGCAATACTGGCCCAGGCTGCGGCCGACTACTTCCGGAGGCAGCCTGAAGAATAGGAGGACTGGCAATGCAGAAGGCTGACGGAAACGCGCTGCAGCGACTGGCGCGGTCCGGCTCGATGCATACGCCCCGTGAGATAGCTGGCCAGACAGGTTTCTGGAAGGACTCCGCTGAACGCGTGTTCTCAGCTGGAGCACTGTTGGAGGCTCTCATGGAAGGAAGGGCGCCGGTGTTCGCTGGCGCTGGAAGCTCCGATTACGTCGGGCGCTCGGTAGTTCCCTGCTTTGGGCGCAGATCCGGACTGTGGGCGACCGCAATCCCCACGACGACGTTGCTGACGGATCTGCCTGGCGCAGTTCCGGCGGGGACCCCCTGCCTGATGGTGTTGTTCTCGAGATCCGGCAACAGCCCGGAGAGCCTAGCCGTGTTCGAGCAGATGAGGAGGAGGCCGGAAGCGAGGTTCCTCGTGGTGACCTGCAATCCGGACGGGGCCTTGAATCGCCTCGCGGCGGAGCATGGCGAAGTCGTCGATTCCATCGTTCTCCACGAAGGCACCTGCGACAAGGGGTTGGCGATGACCGCGTCCTTCACGAACATGGTGGTGGCGGGGCAGGCCCTGGCCCATCTGGACCGGCAGACGGACTACCTCAGTTGGTTGGCTGAACTGCGGAAGGGGGCTGAGCGCCTGATGCAGCGCTATTCCGACAAGCTGCAGGAGCTGGCGATGGCTCGCTTCCGCCGAGCCGTGTTCCTCGGCACCGGCGCGCTGAACGGGGCGGCGTGGGAATCATCGCTCAAGTTGAGGGAGCTCACGGACGGAAGCATCGAGACCATGGCCGAAACCTTCCTTGGGCTCAGGCACGGGCCCAAGGTCATGATCGACGAGCACACCCTCGTGGTGTACTACGTGTCACAGGAACCAAGCGTGGCTCGTTACGAGCTGGACCTCATGGCCGAGGTCCAGCGTGACGGCGTGGCCATGACCACAGTGGCGGTGGCGCCGGCGCTATCGGACGAGGCGAGGGGTTTGGTAGACGTCACCATAGAGTACGGTCCGCAGGTGGGCGCCGATGTCGATGCCGACGCCGATGCCGGCTCAGACGCGTTCCGGGTGCCAGATGCGCTGCGGGCCCCGGTGAACGTGATAGTGGGCCAGCTCCTGGGCCTGTTCAAGTGCCTGGACCTCGGCCTTTCGCCTGACGAGCCCTCCCGGCGCGGGCTGATACACAGAGTGGTGAAGGGCGTGAAGGTGTACAGCTGAGGTGTGTGGCTGAGGTATGTGGGGGAGAGGAAGGTGACCCACGTGCGGGTCGGTTTACGGTCATATCGATCCACCCATTGGCCGTTTACACGCGAAGCGCTCCGCCCCGCTGCGGCCGGGGCGCGTGAGTTGAAGGAGGAAGCCGGCGCCTCAGCGCCGGCTCTACCTTCACTTAGGGGATTCAACACATAAGCAACATGGGGGTGGCTAGAATGTCCAGAACGGTCCGTATTCTCTCGTTTATCTATTAATTGCGGCCGTTTGCTTCGCTTCGGCATCGGCCATGGCATCGACCAGCCTGCCGAAAGTCGTGAAGCTCGGCTGGATCGGCTCGCTCACTGGCGACCAGGCAGTGTGGGGCCAGTGTGAGTTCAACACCGTCAAGATGCTGGCGGAGGAGGTCAACGCCTCCGGCGGCCTGCTCGGGGCTCAGATCGAGGTCATCGGTTACGACACCAGGGGCGATGCTCTGGAGGCGGTGAACGCTGTGCGCCGTCTCACCAGCCAGGACAAGGCAATCTGCATCATCGGCCCCAACGCCAGCGGCCAAGCGATCCCCATCTCGTCCGTGCTCGAGGAGATGAAGGTTCCCGACATCGCCACCGTGGCGACGAACCCCAAGGTAACCGTGGTGGACGGCAAGGTGAAGCCATTCAACTTCCGCGTCTGCTTCATCGACCCCTATCAGGGAGCGGTAGCCGCGGGCTATGCCTTCGACGTCCTTGGATTCCGCAGGGCGGCGGTCCTGTATGACGTCGCAGACGACTACTCGCAGGGCCTCACCGAGTTCTTCATCCAGACCTTCACGGAAAAGGGCGGCCAGATCGTGGCCAAGGAAGCCTTCAAGTTCGGCGACACCGACTTCAGGCCGCAGCTTTCGAAGATCAAGGCTGCCAACCCTGACGTGATCTTCATGCCCTACTTCTTCAAGGAAGTGGCCCTCAGTGCGAACCAGGCCAGAGAGCTCGGCATCAGGGCTACTCTCATGGGCGGCGACGGCTGGCCCAGCGAGGTGCTGCTTGAGATGGCGGCCGATGCCGTCGAGGGCAGCTACCTGGTGAACCACCTCGACTTTGACGATCCCGAAGTGGCCGAGTTCAAGGCCGCCTACGAGGCCAAGTACGGCAGGAAGGTCGAGCTCAACGGCTTCTTGGCCCACGACGCGTTCGCGGTGTTCGTTGATGCTGTCAGGCGCGCAGGCAGCTTCGATCCGGTTGCCATCAGGGATGCGATTGAGACCACCAGCATCAAGGGCATAACGGGCACCATCAACATCGACCCCAATACTCACAACCCCGAGGGCAAGGAAGCGGCAATCATCAAGATCGAAGGCGGCAAGTACGTATTCCAGCAGAAGTACGCTCCATGATAGCCTTGCACAAACGCTAGACGCAGGAAAGGGCTGCGCGCTTTCCGCGCGGCCCTTTGTTGCGATTTGAGCGGAAAGGGGGAGGGGTATGGTTCAGTTCTTTCAGCAGCTGATAAACGGCGTCTCCATAGGCAGCGTTTACTCGTTGATGGCAGTAGGGTACTCTCTGGTGTACAGCATCATGAACTTCAGCAACTTCGCCCACGGCGGAGTCATAATGGTAGGCTCGTACATCGGGTTCTACCTGCTCACATCTGCCAAAGTGCCGTTTCCCGCCGCTCTGCTCGGCGCCGCCGCGGGCGCCGGCGTGCTGGCCATCATAGTCGAGCGGATCGCCTATAGCCCGCTGCGCCACAGAAGCGCGCCGTTCCTGTACTTCATAATCTCTGCCATGGGCGCGTCCATGTTCATCGAGAACTTCGTCGTGGCCACCATCGGCCCGACGTTCAAGACGTATCCCGCGGTGTTCTCGCGCTGGCCCATCGAAATAGGTCCGTTCTACATCGGCCGGATAGACGTGCTCATCTTCGTTTCAGCCGCCATGTGCCTGCTGGGCCTGGTATACTTCATCGACCGAACCAAGCTGGGCAAGGCGGTGCAGGCCACCAGTTTCAACCACCGCGCTGCCTCTCTCATGGGCGTCAACACCGGGTTCGTCATCACGCTGGTGTTCGCCATCGGCGGCCTGCTGGCTGGCATCGCAGGCGTTCTCTTCGGCATGAAGTACACCGTGTACCCGCAGATGGGCGCCATAACCATCAAGTCCTTCATAGCCGCAGTCTTCGGCGGGCTGGGTAGCCTACCCGGAGCCGTCATCGGCTCACTGCTCTTGGGCATCATCGAGACCCTCGTCAGTGGCTACTTCTCTTCTCAATATAGGGACCTCATCTCGTTCACGTTGCTCATCGCTGTGCTGATCTTCCGCCCCATAGGGCTGATGGGCAAGGTTACCGAGGAGAAGGCTTAGGAGGAAGGCGCAGGCATGGAATGGTTTTATGTTAAGGGTATCCTTATCCAGTCGGGGATCAACCTGACGGCAGTCTTGGGCCTGTCGCTTCTCACGGGCTTCACCGGCCTGTTCTCCTTCGGCCACGCAGGGTTCATGGCGGTAGGCGGCTACGCCGCCGTTTTCGCGGGCATGCGTCTGGGCCTTCCGTACCCGTTGGCCCTGCTGTTCGGCGGGTTGGTTGCAGGTATAGTCAGTCTTCCAATTGGGAGACTGACGCTCAACCTCAAAGGTGACTACTTCTGCATCGCCACCCTGGGCTTCGGCGAGGCCATCAGGCTCATCCTCGACAACGTCCAGACCTTCGGCGGGGCCCGCGGATGGCCGGGCATCCCCGTCACCACCGACCTGTTCAACGTGGCGGTTGTGGCCATCATCGGTACGTTCGTGATGGTGCGCCTAGTCAACTCCCGCCACGGCCGGAACATGATAGCCGTCCGCGAGGAGGAGCTGGCAGCCCGCACCGTGGGCATCGACGCGTTCAAGTACAAGATGCTGAGCCTGTTCATAAGCGCGATGTACGCAGGCGTGGCCGGCGGCCTCCAAGGCTACTACCTGGGCTTCTTGCAGCCGAAGATGTTCAGCATCACCAAGTCCACGGAGTTCACCATCATGGTGATATTCGGCGGCATTGGGAGCATCACCGGAACCGTCTTTGGGACGCTGCTCCTCACGGCCCTGCCCGAAGTGCTGAGGGCCTTCGCCATCTGGAGACTAGTGGTTTACGGCGCCGCCGTCATTTTCATCATGATCAGCCGGCCTGAGGGACTCATGGGCGGCAAGGAGCTGTCGTTGGCAGCGCTGCGCCGGCTCTTCGGACCCCGCCCCAAAAGGGAGGTGCCGTCGTGAGCCTCCTGGAGACGAAGAACCTCACCAAGCAGTTCGGTGGCCTCACCGCAGTCGACAACGTCACCTTCACCGTGGAAGAGGGCTCCATCACGGGGCTCATCGGTCCTAACGGCGCTGGCAAGACCACCGTGTTTAACCTCATCACCGGCATATACAAGGTGACCAGCGGCCAGATACTGTTTGAGGGCGTGCCCATTCATGACCGCGAGCCGCACGTTATCGCGGGGATGGGGATAACGCGAACATTCCAGAACATCAGGCTGTTCCGAAGGCTGTCGGTGCGCGACAACATCCTCACGGCGGGCCACAGCGGCGCGCGATACAGTGTGGTGGATTCGATACTGCGCACTCCCAGATACGTTCAAGAGGAGCGTCAGCTGGCGCGGGAGTGCGAGAGGCTCATGGATCTCATGGACCTCACCGAGGTGGCCTCCAGCAGGGCGAGCAGCCTCCCTTACGGCCTTCAGAGGCGCCTGGAGATAGCCCGCGCGCTGGCGGTGAAGCCCAAGATGATCCTCCTGGACGAGCCCGCCGCGGGCATGAACCCCGACGAAACCATGCAGCTGATGTCCCTGATCAGTCGCATCCGGGACGAGTTCGACTGCACCGTGCTGGTGATCGACCACCGGATGGACCTGATCATGGGCATCTGCGAGAACATAGTGGTGCTTAACTTCGGCCGCAAGCTGGCGGAAGGTCCGCCGGAAGCGGTGCAGACCAACCCCGCCGTGATCGAGGCATATCTCGGCGCGAGCGGCGAGGGGGTGGCCGTCCATGCTTGAGGTTCGTGACCTGCACGTCTTCTACGGAGGCATACACGCCCTCCGCGGCGTGAGCCTCAAGGTCGAACCCGGCGAGATCGTCACCATCATCGGGGCCAATGGAGCCGGAAAGTCCACGCTTCTGAACGCCATATCCGCCGTGGTGAAGCGGCGCAGCGGCACGATCACCCTGGACGGGCAGCCTGTGGCCTCCGTCCCCCACGCCGTGGTCAAGCAGGGAATCTGTCAGGTGCCGGAGGGCCGCTTGGTGTTCGCCAACCTCACTGTGCGCGATAACCTGATGATGGGCGCATACCTGCGCAGCGACCGGGCAGCCATCGCCTCCGACCTGGAGAAGGTGTACACGCTCTTTCCGCGCCTGAAGGAGCGCATAAACCAGCTGGCAGGCACGCTTTCTGGCGGAGAGCAGCAGATGCTCACCATCGGACGGGGGTTGATGAGCGCTCCCCGGATCATGCTCATGGACGAGCCGTCGCTGGGCCTGGCGCCCATCCTGGTGGAGACGATATACGAGGTGATCGCCGAGATCCGGCGCAGGGGCACCACCATCCTGCTCGTGGAGCAGAACGCGTACAAGGCGCTGGCCGTGGCAGACAGGGCGTACGTGCTGGAGCAGGGCTGCATCACCAGGGAGGGCGTCGCAGCCGACCTGCTCCACGACGAGTATATACGTCAGGCTTACCTTGGAGTGAAGCGCGAGAAGGCAGGCGCCGGCGGCAGGTGCGGCGTCGAATAGTGAGTGCCCGCGCCGACATGCAGATAGTTACGACGCCGGAGATCCGGATACACTGAGCGGGTGATGCCGGGCTCCGGCTTCGTCTCTGTGGTCCCGTGAGCTGACGCTGCTGATGATCCGAACTCTCGCCCGATGGCCCGGCGCTGGAACGTCTGCTTCACCCACCCCAGCTTCGGCCTGGACCCCTGCCCCTGCCCCAGCCCCGACGCGCACCCTGCGAACACCAGAGGAATCAGAAGCGAATGGAGGTCTTACCACGTGGACCTGCTGAAACTCAACCGCGCCGCCTGGAACAAGGAAGTTCAGTCCGGCAACCCATGGACCCGCCCGGTTAGCCCCGAGGTGATCGCCGAGGCCCGCCATGGCAGGTGGAGCCTGCTTCTCACCCCCACGAAGCCAGTCCCCGCCCACTGGTACCCGCCCCTTCCCGGCGCCAAGGTGCTGTGCCTTGCCTCCGGCGGCGGCCAGCAGGGGCCGGTCCTTGCCGCCGCCGGCGCCGACGTCACTGTCCTTGACAACTCCCCGGCCCAGCTCGCCCAGGATCAGCTGGTCGCCGAGCGCGAAGGCCTCGCCATCCGTCTGGAGCTCGGCGACATGCGCGATCTCTCGCGCTTTGGCGATGAAACCTTCGATCTCGTCTTCCACCCGGTCTCCAACTGCTTCGTTGACGACGTCCTCCCAGTCTGGCGCGAATGCTTCCGCGTCCTCAAGCGCGGCGGGGCGCTCCTCGCCGGGTTCGTGAACCCCCTCCTCTACATATTCGACATAAAGGAGTGGGACGACCACGGCCGCCTCGTCGTGCGCCACAGCATTCCGTTCTCCGACCTGCGCGACCTGCCCGCAGAGGAGATCAGGCGCAGAATCGAGAATTGCAAAACCGTCGAGTTCGGCCACACCCTGGAGGACCAGATAGGCGGGCAGATAGCCGCCGGCTTCGTCATCACAGGTTTCTACGAGGATACCTCCGGCGGCGACCTGCTCGACAGCTACATAAGCACTTTCATTGCGACGAAGGCGGTGAAATTGTGATGCCAACGGCATCCACAGTCGACAGGGTCCAGCGCGCCCTCGCCAAGACCGACTCCGAATACGGCGTCGACGCGCTGCTCCTGGTGAAGCACGAGGCCGTTACCAGAAAGAACGTGCAGTATCTCTCCGGGTTCACCGGCTCCTCGGCCTACGTCATAGTCACCGCGGCCCCCGGCGCCCGCGTAATCCTCACCGACGGCAGATACGTCGAACAGGCCACCAACCAGTGCAGGCCGATGGGCTTTGAAGTCGTGCAGCACGGCCCGGACTTCGCCATCGAGCTCGGCGACGTGGTCCGCCGTCTAGGGATAAGGCGCCTGGGGTTCGAGTCCGACGCGGTGTTGCACAGCGTCATCGAGCACGTGCGCGCCAGTCTCCAAGATGTAGAACTCGTGCCCACCCTCGACATCGTTGCCCACCTGCGTACCCTCAAAGACGGCGCCGAGCTCGCAGCCATCCGCCGCGCCGCCGCCGTGGCCGCCGGCGCGTTCGAGCACGTACTGGGCTTCATCAGGCCAGGCGTCACTGAGCGCGAGATCGCGATGGAGCTCGAGCGGCACATGCGCGCCAACGGTGCAGAAGGGCTGGCCTTCGACATGATCGTGGCCTCGGGCCCCAGGGCGTCAATGCAGCACGGAGCGCCCACCGACAAGGCGGTTCAGGCCGGGGAATTCGTCCTCATGGATTTCGGCGCCATTGTAGACGGCTACCTTTCCGACATGACTCGTACCGTTGTTGTGGGGCGTGCTTCGGCGGAACAGCGTAAGGTCTACGAGACCGTGCGGCGGGCCCAGGAGCATGGACTGGCGTCCATCAAGCCCGGACTGGTGGGCGGCAACGTGTGGCGCGGGATGTGGCAGGTCATCGACGACGCCGGCTACGGCGAGTTCGGCGGCCGTCGGTTCGGCCACGCCTTGGGCCTTGAGATCCACGAACCGCCATACCTGATCGAGGGGAGCACCGACATCCTGGCGGCCGGCAACGTGGTCACCGTGGAGCCCGGCGCATACATCCCCGGCTGGGGCGGCGTCAGGATCGAGGACATGGTCCACGTGACCGAGGACGGCTGCGAGGTGCTAAGCGGCGGCACTAAGGAGCTCGTGGAGCTGTGAGGGTGAATGTGGCAGAGCGGCCACAACGACCCACTCACGGGTCGTTTACATGCGAACCGCCCCGTCCGCGCCTATGCCCGGGCGCCGGAGTTGAAGGAGGTAGCCGGCGCTGCGGCGCCGGCTACGCTGCTGGTTTGCCGCTCACCTGTGAGGCGCAGCCCGACGACCTTCGAGACCGCCGCGCGATCGGTATCGACCTTTCCCATGAGCTCTCATGTGCTGCGCATCATCGCTGCATACAGGTGGAGCAAATTTTCACCTGCCTTGAAGGATTTCTTGGGGCTGAGTAGAAACATATGGTAGCGGAATGTACGGCGCCCTTCGCATCATTGTAACTTTGTCGGATATGACGGGAAGCTCCGTGCCAGCGTCATGGCGGCGCGGTGGAACGGGAGGGTGATGCCTGGGAGTTGTGGTAGCACTGACGCCCAGTTTCGTCTGACGATCGTTGACTAGGTCAGCATCATCACTAACACATGGGAGGTTGGATCCGATGAGAAGACTGACGATCGTGTGTCTCGTTACCGTACTGGCCTTGTTCGCACTGATGCCGACGGCGTCGGCGGCCAGGTACACGCTGAGGTTCAACCACGTGCTGGGGCCGAACCACCCCTATCACGCAGGCTTCCAGAAGTGGGCTGAGCGGGTGGCCGAGAGGACCAACGGCGACCTGGAGATCCTGGTGTTCCACAGCGCCCAGCTGGGCGTGGAGGAGGACATCCTCGAGCAGATCAGGCAGGGCGTGCCCGTTGGGCAGAACACCGACTCCGCGCGTATGGGCAACTACATCCCCGATATCGCAGTGATGAACGCCCCGTACTTCGTTGACAGCATCGAGCTAGTCCAGAAGCTGGCGGAGCTCGACACGGTCAAGAAGTGGAACGAGGAGCTCGCCAACAGGTTCGGCATCAAGGTCGTGTCGTTCATGTGGGTGCAGGGCTTCCGTCACTTCATGACCAACAAGCCCATCAGCAGGCCTGATGACCTGAGGGGTCTGCGCATCAGGACCGCTCCCGCCCCCATCTGGCAGGAGGGCGTGAGGTCGCTGGGCGCCACGCCGGTGGCCATGGCCTTCGGCGAGATGTACAGCGCGCTGCAGCAGGGCGCCATCGACGGAACTGAGCTCGTGTACGACAACTTGCTGGACGGCGGTCTTCACGAGGTCGTCAAGTACGTGAGCGAAACCGGGCACTTCCTGCTGATCAACTTCATCGTGATCAGCTCAGACTGGTTCAACAG
>LFRM01126829.1_pt3 | contig 45548 bp, 38 predicted proteins | sample 618341 | NCBI WGS metagenome assembly LFRM01 (sample SAMN03654438, study PRJNA283298) | anaerobic digester metagenome | isolation source: pool of bioreactors CSTR01a, CSTR02a, and CSTR03a thermophilic anaerobic... | place: Denmark: Kgs. Lyngby | collected 2014-05-21 | reverse complement strand
TTCAATTGACAATACAATGTACATAGAGACACATTTGTGTTTTTAACTATCACCTCTTAAATTTGCACACAAATAAAGCTGTACATAATTCTCCTGTACAATAATCAACGTAAACAAATTTAAGAGCACTATATAATTAGTTGTTAGTTAAAAACACTTTCTTCATTAGTCCATACCTCATCATGCGAATATTTCTTAATGCTTTTTTATTTTAACATGATTTTTCAGTACCTTCAAGTATACTCAAGAGGGGAGATTACTTTCCTCAGGTAGTACATATCGATTACGACCTGCCCCAAATCCTGCAATCGTCATGAGCAGACTAAGCACCATTAAGAAAACTAAGGGCAACACCCAAGAATTTGTTAAATCAAACATCCAACCAATGATTAACGGTCCAAGCGCAGCTAGGACATAGCCTATAGATTGGGCCATCCCTGATAACTCCGCAGCTTGCTGAGCATTATTAGTACGTAAAACAAACAATGCATAGGCAAGGCTAATCGTTGCGCCTTGACCTAGACCAAGCAGCAGAATACTTAGTGTAAGTAATATTATATCCTTAAACACAACAAGCCCGCCAAAACCTACCAAGCAAAGTGCCCCAATCACCACAACTAATTTTTGCTGATTGGGATAGCGTTCTGCAAGTAATGGAGCAATAAAAGTCGTAGGAATACCAATAAATTGTAAAAAGAACAGCAACCAACCGGCTAAAGAAATGCTAATTCCATAACTATGCAGGATTTCCGGTAGCCAAGCCACAGAAACATAGAAGATTATGGATTGCAATCCCATAAAAAAGGTAACTTGCCAAGCAAGAGGTGAACGCCAGAGTTTTTGTTGTAAAGATTTATCCTTCTGCTGTTGTATCGGTTTCTTTTGTTGGCGTAATTGAGGTATCCATAACACTACAGCTACTGCTGTTAAAATAGCCCAATATGCCAAGGACCCCTGCCATCCCAAATTTAAACCTTCAGCCAGTGGAATACTTAATCCCGAGGCTAAAGCCGCAAAAATTGCCATAGCAGTAGAATACACACTAGTCATTAAGCCAACCTTACGAGGAAATTTATCCTTAATTAGAGACGGCAATAAAACATTACCAATCGCAATTCCCAATCCTACTAAAACTGTCCCCGCAAATAAAACCGATACTTTATCAATAGAACGAATTAGTATTCCTAATAATAAGAAGAGCAAACCCAAAAATAATGTCCGCTCATTCCCAAATTGATATGAAATACGCGGCACAAAGGGTGAAAAAACCGCAAAAGTAATCAGGGGCAATGTAGTAATTAAGCCGATGACACTGTTAGATAGTTCCATATCTGTACGTATTAAACTAACTAAAGGTCCTACTGCAGTAAGAGCGGGTCTTAAATTAAATGCTATTAAAATAATACCTAGAACGAGTATTAATCTCTTTATGGTAATTTCTCCTTTTTCCAAATTGTTTATATTATACATTCCCTCATGTGAATCTGTCTACAAGTTAACTGTTAAAACTTAGATATGAGAAGTGTGACCTGTAAATAATTTTATGTTATGATGTATGAGTATAGTGTCTTTTACTTTAAAACATAAAGAAAGGAAGTGAAGATTATTTGGATGTACTTACGCAAAAATTTAAAGAAGTGCTATTTGCTGTACTTCCTATTACCATTATCGTCATAATACTAAATTTTACAATTATACCTTTGGAAACCACATTATTAATTAGATTTCTTTTAGGTGCCTTCTTAGTAGTTCTAGGGTTAGCCATCTTTTTATTTGGTGTAGATATAGGAATTACCCCTCTTGGCCATTTGCTGGGGACTTCTCTAACTAAATCAAATAAATTATGGCTTTTAGCTATAGGAGGACTAATGCTTGGTTTTTTTATTTCTATCGCCGAACCCGATATACATATACTAGCCAGTCAAGTAGAATTTGTTACTTCAGGCTTAATCTCCATGTTTGATCTTCTGATCATTGTCTCACTTGGTATTGCCGTAATGCTCACCTTAGGAATGATTAGAATAGTTTATAATATACCCTTATACAAATTCTTAACTATCGTCTATTTTCTCATTTTTATTTTAGCTTTATTTTCTTCATCTGAATTTTTAGCTATATCTTTTGACGCCGCCGGAGCAGTAACCGGTGCCTTAACTGTTCCTTTTATTTTAGCTCTCGCTACCGGGGTTTCAAGCTTAAAAAAAGACAGCGTAGCCTCAGAAGAAGATAGCTTTGGTTTAGTAGTAATTGCCTCTCTTGGGGCGATTATCACTGTTATGCTAGTAAGTATCCTAACTAATACAGATCAAATCACAGGCAGTCTTGACTTTGATTTATTGCAAACTCCCTCCATCTTAGCCCCTTTTATCCAAGAAATTTCTACAGTATCATACCAAGTTTTCTTAGCTCTCTTACCTATATTAATAATCTTTATTGTCTTTCAAAAGATTTCCTTTAAATTACCTAATAAAAACAGACAAAAAATCCTTAAAGGACTTCTCTATACATTCATCGGTTTGGTATTATTTTTAATTGGTGTAAATGCCGGATTTATGGATTTAGGAAGTGCTATCGCCTATAATTTAGCTAATCTAGAGAACAAATTTTATGTAATCTTTGTCGGGTTTATTCTCGGCTTAGTAACCATATTAGCAGAGCCGTCAGTGCATGTTTTAACACATCAAATTGAAGATGTTACCAGTGGATATATTAAAAGAAAATTTGTCTTATCTGCACTTTCCTTGGGAGTAGGTTGTGCCGTTGCCCTCTCTGTCATTAAAATTATTGTTCCCGGTATTCAATTATGGCACTTTCTTTTAGCTGGTTATCTATTTTCAATTATCATGTCCTATATTGTCCCCGAGTTGTTCGTCGGAATTGCCTTTGATTCAGGTACGGTTGCTTCTGGTCCGATGACCGCAACATTTATTCTAGCCTTTGCCCAAGGCACTGCGGCTGCAATCGAAGGAGCGAATATTTTAAGTGATGGCTTTGGCGTTATCGCCATGGTTACCATGACACCTATTATCGCTTTACAAGTCTTGGGGTTAATGTACAAAATAAAATCAAAAAAAGGAGGAGTAACTGCCGATGGAAAAGACTCCTAACAACTATGAATTGGAACTGGTTTGTGTCATAGTTAATTTCGGCATAGGAAGCAAAATACTTAAAACAGCCAAGCAATGTGGAGTTACAGGAGGAACTATTCTTTTAGGAACTGGCACGATCAAAAATCGCCTTTTAGAGTTTTTGGATTTATATGAAGTCAGGAAAGAAATAGTACTAATGATTGCTGAAAAAACCGTAGCAGATAAAGCCCTTGTAGAATTAAACAGGAAATTTAATTTTGATAAACCCAATCATGGCATAGCTTTCAGTATGCCTGTAAAGAATGCTTACGGACTTACTAGTTTTCAAGAGAATCAATTAAAGGAAAGCAGAGGTGTAGAAAACACGATGAATAAATATAATATTATTTTCACCGTTGTCGATAGAGGCAAGGCTGAATCCGTTATAGAAGCCGCAAATGAAGCCGGTTCCAGAGGAGGAACCATCATCAATGCCAGAGGTTCAGGTATCCATGAAACGAGCAAACTTTTTGCTATGGATATTGAGCCCGAAAAAGAAGTTGTTTTAATCATCTCTGAGGAAAATTTAACACAAAAAATCGCGTCTTCTATTCGGGAAAAGATGAAAATAGATGAACCGGGTAATGGAATAATTTTTATACAAGACGTCAATCAAGCCTATGGTTTGTATGTAAACTAAATTGTCGTAAAAATTTTTCAAACACACTTATACTTTTAAAAAAGCGAAAAACCGCTACTCCTCTACATTTATTGTGTAGATTAGTAACGGTTTTCTTTTTTGAGTACCTTTCAAAGTCAAAGCCAATACTATCCCGTTTATTACAGAAACTTCTTCAAACATATCAAATAGTAAAAGAAAACGAAAGTACGTTTATATCTTATTTATAAAACACATACTAAACTATATATCGTATATTTTAACCTCCGGGAGGATTATATGTCGGAAAATGTATTAGAAAGAATGGATGGTCGAGTTAGCTATCATGATTCTGTAGAAGAAATGCTCAAACGTATCAGGGATGATGGTCTTTCCAGCGTCTTTTCCAGATGGTCGCCACAGGAAAAAATCCGCTGTAAATTTTGTCTGGAAGGCGTGAGCTGTTGGTTATGTACCCAAGGACCTTGCCGCATTAACGAAAAAACAGGCGCGGAAAAAGGGGTCTGCGGCATAGACCCGGATGCCATGGCTATGCGCAATATGTTAATCAGAAATATCATGGGAGCAGCTACTTATAGTCATCATGCCTATGAAGCCTTTAGAACCTTAAAGGCTACGGGAGAAGGAAAAACACCTTTTAAAATCACCGATGTAGACAAGCTAAAATATATGTGTGAAAAGGTAGGACTACCAACAAACCAAGATACAAACCAAATGGCCATACAATTAGCGGAGCTTTTGGACAGTGAATTGGAAGTAACTCCGGACCGGGAAAGTATTATGGTCAAGGTCTTTGCCCCCAAAAAACGAATTCCAATTTGGCAAGAACTGAATATTTATCCTTCCGGAGTAAGACATGAAGTGGAAAACTGTATCGCCAGTTGTCTAACCAATGTTGACGGAGATTATGTTTCCTTAGCCAAAAAAGCTCTACGTTTAGGTTTAGCGACTATCTATACCGCGCAAATAGGTCTGGAAATGACCCAGGATATCCTTTTCGGTACCCCCATGCCCCATGAAGTAAATGTAGATCTAGGCATTATGGACCCAGATTATGTTAATATCGCCTTTAATGGTCATCAACCTTGGATTGGCGTAGCGACCTTACAAATAGCCAAAAAACCGGAATATCAGGAAATGGCTAGAAAGGCAGGTGCTAAAGGACTTAGAATCGTTGGCTCCATAGAAACAGGCCAAGAACTCTTACAAAGATTTACTGTAGATGATGTTTTTGTAGGACTTATGGGGAACTGGTTGGCTATCGAACCTTTACTAGCCACTGGCACAGTAGATGCTCTGGTCATGGAAGAAAACTGTTCGCCCCCGGCTATTGACCAATATGCCGAAAAATATCAAGTTGCCCTTATCAGTGTCAGCACCATCATCGGCGTACCAGGAACAGAACATCAAATGCCCTATTATCCGGCAAAAGCAGAAGAAATGGCGGAAAATGTCATCAAGATAGCTATAGAGAATTTCCCAAAGAGACATGGCAAAATCGAACCACTAGTCCCCCAGAAAACACAAAAAGCCATTGCTGGCTTTTCTACGGAAGCAGTATTAAAAGCAATCGGTAATGACCTCAATACTCTTGTGGACGTAATAGCCAAAGGTCAGATCAAAGGTGTTGTCGCTTTAGTAAACTGCGCTACTTTGAGAAATGGTCCGCATGATTGGAACACCGTAAATGTAACTAAAGAATTAATCAAAAGAGATATCCTGGTAGTCTCCGCAGGCTGTGGGAATCACGGCTTAGAAGTTGCGGGCATGTGTAATCTAGACGCTATAGAACAAGCCGGTCAAGGACTCCAAGGAGTATGCAAGACTTTAGGTATTCCTCCTGTATTAAGTTTTGGCACCTGTACGGATACGGGAAGAATATCCATGCTGGTTACCGCATTGGCTGATCACTTAAATGTGGATATCTCTGATCTCCCCATTGCTGTCACTGCCCCTGAATGGATGGAACAAAAAGCAACTATTGATGGATTATTTGCCGTAGCTTATGGCGCCTACACTCACCTGTCCCCGACGCCCTTTATTACCGGTGCCCCCAAGCTCGTAAAACTTCTGACAGAAGACGTAGAGGGTTTAACCGGGGGAAAAGTTGCTTTAGGGGATGACCCCGTACAAGTTGCTCAAGATATTGAAGCCCATATCTTAAAGAAAAGAGAACAAATGTGACTATCACTATTCACTATCACTATTCATAAAAGAAACTGAGATTTGTACAATTTCAGATTTGCTACCAATTCTAATTGGCGGACCCCATGTACCATAGCCGCAAGTAACAATTAACTGGTAGCTTCCCTTTTTTAAATAACCATAATCATTCTCAAATAACCTGGCGGTAATCAAATTGGCGGGGAAAGCTTGTCCTTTATGGGTATGACCGGATACCTGCAGGTCAATACCTTCATTTTGTGCTTGGGCAAGAGCAACAGGTTGATGATCCATTAAAATGATCGGCAAATTTTTGTCCACACCATTCAGTACTTGAGATAAATCTTTCCTTCCCAAACCGCCACGACCTGCAGCTAAATCTTCTCTGCCCACAACATAGAAGCTATCAGCTACCTTAACATAAGAATCTCGCAAAACATGAAAACCAATTTGTTCAAATGATTCTACTATTACATCCAGACTACCTCCATAATACTCATGATTACCTAGTGATAAAAATACACCATAACGTGCCTTTAATTCTTTAAAAGAATCTAGCATATTTTGTTCAATAAAAACCTGTGTGTCCTCAATAATATCGCCGGGTATCAAAACCAAATCAGGATTTAAGGCATTAATCCTTTCTACCACCTCTTTTAAACGGTCATTATGCACAATGGTATTCAAGTGTAGATCGCTTACCATGACAATGTTTAATTTTTTAAGAGAACCGGCTTCTTTATTAATTGTTATCTCATAAGGTGTAATTTGCACTTGAAGTGCATTCCAGGTTCCATAGAATAACAACCCTGCCACAAAAACCACAGCAAACAGACCGGTATAAGGAATAGAAGTAAAATATGGTAGCTGTATACTCATAAAACGACATATAAGCCGTATTAAATCAAAGATAAGCAAAACCGCAAATAAATAAATAATACTAACCAGCCAATAAAGGCCTACGGTTGTGACTATTTCACCTACAGTATGTGATAGTATACCTCTGCCGACAGTAAAATTTAAGATAAAAAGACAGGAAAAGATAATAAAAACTATTACATAAACTACCGTACTAAAATGCGGGAAGAAATGCTTCAATACTTGCCATAGACGATAGCCTACATAATAAGACATAGGTACATACATGATCATGACAAGTAAAAAGAAAAAGATAAACATAACTCTACCTCTCTTTATTGCTACCTTTAGTTGCTTCTGCAAAAGTTCTCTCTTATCTCTAAATATTCTTCATTTTTTATTTTCTACCTCTAAGACCAACCCAAAATTACACACTTATCCTAAAAAGAAAGAAGGGATAAATAAACTATAACCACTTTTTCCCTGATGTAAGCAAAAGTGAATTGGTAAAACTAACAGTACTCTAAAATAAAAAGAAAGTGGATTGATAAATATGGGTTTATTAGAAAATTGGCTACGCGCTTTTACCAACGAAACCGCAGATAAAACTTTAACCAGAATCATTAAAGACCAATACATCGAAAACATCTTTGAAATGGTTCCTGCTATTAAAAAAGTAGGTCCTATCAACCTCGTAGAACTAGCAATGCGGGCTGTTCATGGCACACCTGTACCCCGGCCTTTAGGCAGCCCCATGCACTTCTCTCCTTGGGAAAAACTTCTTTTCAATCCAGTTCATCTGTTCAGATTTCCAACTCCCGAGAATGAACAAATTCAGAAAGCAGTGACCATTGGCCCAAGGGCGAAGAAACCTCTTACCATCTCTATCCCGATTATGATTGCGGCCATGTCCTTTGGAGGTGCTTTAAGCAAAAATGCCAAAATTGCTCTGGCCAAAGCAGCCTCGATGGCCGGTACTGCCACTAATTCGGGGGAAGCCGGCTTATTAAAAGAAGAAAGGGAAAACGCCCAGCTTTTTATTGGACAATATAACCGCGGTGGCTGGATGAATACTCCCGAAAAATACAAACAGCTCGATGCCATCGAGATTCAATTAGGCCAAGGAGCACAAGGTTCTGCCTCTCAAAAAACAAAAGCTAAAAATATCGGCGAGGATTATCAAGAGGCATATAACCTTCAAGAGGGTGAAAATGCAGTCATTCATTCCAGAATGCCCGGGGTAAATAACAAGGACGATTTTAGCAAATTAGTTCGTCGCTTAAAGGACGAAACAGGCGGAGTCCCAGTCGGGTTAAAGATTGCCGCCACACACCATTTAGAAAAAGAACTACAAATAGCCTTAGAGGCAGAAGTGGATTTTGTAACACTAGATGGGGCTGAAGGCGGGACTCACGGCGGTTCCCCTACCCTCCAAGACGATGTCGGCTTGCCTACATTATTTGCCGTAACTAGAGGTGCAGAATTTCTGGCACAAAAAAACGCCAGTCGCGATGTAAGTTTACTCGCCACCGGTGGTTTAGTTACACCCGGACAAATGCTGAAGGCTATAGCACTTGGTGCAAATGCCGTCTACATCGGAACAGCTGCGATAATGGCTTTGGTCAGCGAGCAAATAGTGGAAGCAACTCCTTTTGAACCTCCAACATCCTTAGTGGTTTATACCGGAAAAATGACTAATTCTTTGGATATCGAAAAAGGAGCTAATAGCCTAAATCAATACTTAACTGCCTGTGTCAAAGAAATGGAACAAGTGATCATGTCCCTAGGTAAAAAATCAGTTAATGAGTTAGATAAAACAGATTTAACCACCTTTGACCCCTTTATAGCCAAGGCAATCGGTGTTGATTTTGGCTATATTTCCCCGGAAAGACAGCAAGAATACTATCAAGATTTGTTTAATCAAATCCCATTAAACGGAGCATCTCTCGCTAACAATCTCTATAACCACCAAAATGAATTTACTCATTAAAAATATACCCATTAGGATATGCAATTAACATTTTGAGGTGAAATAATGGCTGTAGCACATAAATCAGTGATTTCTATGGGTCTTGTGGCAATCCCTATCTCTCTCTATACGGCAACACAAGATAATGACATCCATTTCAACCAACTGCATAAGGAAGACAAACAGCGAATTCGCTATAAAAAAACCTGTGCACACTGTGGTAAGGAAATTAGCAAAGAAGATATTATCAGGGGTTATGAATATGATAAGGATCATTATGTAATTATCACTAATGAGGACCTAGAGAAAATTAAAACGGAAAAGGATAAGTCCATCCAAATTCTACATTTTGCCGAATTAAACGAGATTTCTCCCGTATATTACGAGAAAACTTATCTGGCTATTCCTGAAATCGGCGGGGAAAAGGCTTTTGAGGTATTACGAACTGCTCTAATGTCTGAGCAAAAGATAGCTATCGGTAAATCCGTCATAGGCACAAAAGAAACCTTGCTAGCCATCATCCCCCGTGAAGAGGGTTTGCTTATCTCTACAATGTTTTATGAAGATGAAATAAAAGATTTGCCTAAATCCTATAACAAACCCGTAATATCAGAAGAGGAACTTGCTATGGCCAAGCTGCTAATTAACACCATGGATACCCCCTTTAACCCTGCCGATTATAAAGATGAATATCAGGAAAAACTACGGGAATTAATCGAAGCAAAAATTGCAGGGCAGGAAATTGTTGCCGCCAAACCCGAAGAACCAACTAACATCATCAATCTAATGGATGCTTTAAAAGCCAGTATTGAACAGCAAAAACAAAAGACCCAAAAAACTTCTTCCACAAGCACTACTGCAACTACTACGAAAACTGCTACAGTCACCAAATATAAACGCAAGAAGAAAACTAAAGGTGCTTAAGGAAGAAAAAACAATGGATATATTCAAAAGAAAAAATATAAAACCGATGCTGATTGGCGAAACGAAGGAGGCTTTTGACAGTCCGGATTATATCTATGAATTAAAACTGGACGGGGAGAGATGTATCGCTTATCTGGATGAAGAAGGAACGGAATTGCGTAATAAACGTAATCTGAAGATGCTGCCCAAAGTCCCCGAGCTTGCCGAAATGCACAAGCAGGTAGACTGCCGCTGCATCTTAGATGGTGAGCTGATTATTTTAAAAAATGGTAAACCGGATTTTTTCGAAATACAACGGCGTTCCCTCACCTCCAACTCCTTTAAAATTCAATTGGCTGCAGCAAAACTTCCAGCCACCTTTACCGCTTTTGATCTTCTCTATTATCAAGACCGGACAACGATAGACTTGCCCTTGATGAAACGCAAAGAGTTACTCTCCAAAGCTATAGTAAAAGAAACTGAACGCCTGGCTATTTCTCGCTATATTGAGAAACAAGGCGTTCAGTTTTATCAACTTGCCGCACAAAACGAATTAGAAGGGATTGTGGCCAAGAAAAAGGATAGCAAATACTATTTTGGTAAACGCACCAAAGAGTGGATTAAAATCAAAAATCTCTTTGACGATGATTTTGTCGTCTGTGGCTACATATTTAAAGCTAGAGGCGTGACGAGTATCGTTTTAGGGCAATATTCCGCAACAACGGGAGAATTGCTTTATAAAGGACATGTGACCCTGGGAATATCTTCAAAAGAGTTTCAAATTATAAAAGCTATGCCCCGAAAAAGCAATCCTCCTTTTCAGTCGGTCCCAGTGGGAAACGAGAAAGCGATCTGGATTGAACCCAGACTTGTCTGCACCGTCAAATATATGATGAAAACAGCAACCGGCTACATGCGTCAAGCGGTGTTTAAAGGACTGCGCGACGATAAAAAGCCGAAAGATTGTATTGCAAGATAGCCACTTCCCTCTTATGTCACATCCGGGAGCTCTTTAAAATCCATATAATAAAGCAAAAATTCTTCGCTTTCATGGTTTGTGTTTATTTCCATCTCATCACTATATGATTTCGTTTTTACAATAAGCTTTTCGTCAATACTTAATAACATTTCAATCTTATAATGTGCCACAGCAAGTGGATGTTCTATGACAATTTTTTTTCCGTCAATAATAGTAACAGGCGGGAAAACCTCTTGCTCATTAGAACCATCTTTCTTTTGATAGATATGCTCAATCCGCGCTATCTTTATACTGCTTGGCAGTTCTAACTCTAAGCTTAGTTTATTAATCGGTTTATTGAGGTCAAATTCAATTTTGCTGAGGTGGGTACCATAAGTAATACGAGCTGTCGCTTCGTCATTATATTGATTAGTTATTTTGACTTTTTCAAGAAAACAAATCTTTTGGTAATTCTTCTGTACTTCTGCTGCGGTAAGTGGACAATTATAAAGGGTCACTTCATCAATACTTCCTTTAAAGGGATTGAGTCCCTGACCACTGGCAACTCCCACGTTACCACCTAAAGCTGCTACCTTTGACCCCGAGTTATATTCACTACCTAGATTACCGGATTTTACCAGTTTGCCGTCTACATAGCAATTTATTACTCCACTGTTAGCTGTAGCTGTACCGTCGGATAGAGTAATTACCAAATGGTTCCAGACATTTCTTTTCAGGACGTTAGGTCCGGTGTTGAAATTATTCCAATTACCAGGTCTATTTTGATGCCAAGTACCTATGGTTAAACTATTATCAGCCCCCATCACAATTTGCATGGTGACAGCAGGGTTTCCCTCGGAATAGATACAGCCGGGACCCTCCGGTTTTACCCAAGCTTCAAAGGTCCAGTTGGCGAGATTATTAAAGCTTGCCCGCGGCATATTTACATAATCATCTACACCGTCATATTGTAGAGCATTACTAATGATTCCCGTTGCTAAAGTTGCTCCATTAATCACACCGTTATTACCTTGTCCACTAGAATCTATGGCAATTCTTTCTTTAACTGAATCTAAAGCCCATTGAGCAAGAATGTCAGAGGAATGCACTAAGGATAGTTCTTTTGTACCTTCTTCGCCTAATGGATCTTTGGCTACAACTTTAATTTTAAAATTATTTATATACTGAGGCACATATAAAGCCTTGTTGAAAGATATAGTGTACCCTACATTGTTTTGTGCCAGTAATTTCCCTTCTGTATTCAAAACTTCATTTACTGTAAATTCATCAATCCTTTGATAATACCCGTAAACATCGATATATAGTTCTGTCTCTAAATTGACATTTCCTAAATCTGCCTTTGTTATTTTAAGCCCAAATTCTAAGGTGTTATTAGACTTACGAACTTTCTCACCATTTAGTATGGTTAATCCAGTTGCCGGATTATAAAAATTGATCGTAGAAGGGGCGTTATAATGGGTCAAATTAACTACCCTTTCCCCCTGTAATCCACCGGAATCTATTGTTATTGCTTTTAATTTAAAACTGTTCACGCTGTTGGGGATCAAATTAGTTTTATTTACAATAATGGTGTATTCCGTCCCGCTTGTGGTGGTAAGTTGTCCATTATTAATTGACGTACCGTTTGCCGTAAAACTGTTGATCTTTTTATATCCTGCCCCTATATCTAGATATAACTCTGTAGTTAGGCTTTGGTCTGTGGAATCATTAGCTTTGATGCTGAAATTAAAGGTAGACTCAGCTTTATTTACACGAAAATTAGCCGGTAGGTTTGTGAAGTCTATGGTTGGAGCTTGGTTTATCATTTGTCGAACTGCCCAGGCGGTTCCATATTCATCTACAAAACCACCTAACCAAGCACTACGGTCATTAAGAGAATAAAAATTCATAGTCCCATCAGGTGCTAATACCTGAACACCACATTGTGGCCAAGTATACTGAGGTTGAATATTACAAGAAACCAAACGAAAAGATATTGCCCCAGGAACTTTACATAAAGTTTTCCATCCGCATTCTTGACTAAAAAAATTTCGATAAAGTACTTTTATTGTCCCATCTGCATACATTACGGCACAAGCTAAATCCTGCATTGCTATTGCCACAATATTTTCATTCGGGCTTGGGTTTTGATAATAACCAGCATGTACTACTTGCCTAGGATCATTCTTATGTATTTTTTCTCCATCATATTGAGGATATGGTGCATGTATTATGTTTTCCCCTATATATTTACAACCTGCATCTATACCCCATAATACACATCCCTCCGAAAAATGCCCGCCGCCATCCACGGTACCGTCGGCATACAACACCATAGAGCAAAGCCTGCCACATGAAATATCGAGAGCTTTTTTGGTCGTATCTATATCACATTCACCAAATCCATTTTTCCCAGTTACCTCTAGTGTGCCATCATCATACAATTTGATTGTGTGGTCTAGTCCTTTGACGGTTTTTTTCACTGTTTTAGCCTCTGCTTTTGGCGGTACCAACATACCCACGCACAGGCAGCTAAAAACAAACATCACTATAAATCCCCACCGAAGTAAGCCCCTTCTTTTTACAATTAAATTAGTGGAAAGTGCCCCGTTGCCATTTTCTTGCTATTTCCCCCATTATTTTCCACTATCATGTCATCATCCACTGGTCGCTGTCTCCAAGCCTTTTCACACATCACCAATTCCCCCTTTTTTCGGATATTCCCAATAAAATAATCTTGTTTTTTCTCCCACCTTAAATCGGAGCTTACGACCCCGGATGGATGCTTCACCTGCTTTCTCAGTGAATATTACACTTTTCTAAATTATACCTTATAAACGGATAATTATCAAACTAATCTAAATATTTGTTACAGTATCAAAAAGCATGTTAATTGCATAAAGAGGCACATTTATCAACCATTGCTCTTCTCGGTAATTAGACATAGAAGTACGTACTGCCATCTTAGGCTGATATTTCTGGCAATAGCTTTTGAGACTTTTTGCTTGCAAGTTTTCTGCCGCTTTAACTTCTAAAGGAAACTAAACAAGTTTTCCATTCTTTCATTATTATCAAAATTAATGTATGCATGTTTTTTATAGTTGGTTTTACCGAATTCCTTCATCAACCAAGTCTTACCAACCTGTCTGGCGCCACGAATAATTAGTGGTTTTCTACCCAGGGACGTTTTCCATTTTATTAAATCTTGCATCGCTTTTCTATACATACTAAAGACCCCCCTATACAACTAGTATAACCACATCATGGCACGTCAAAGCACATAAGTCAAACGACTTATGTGCTTTGATTACAGTAATTAATATTTACTTGCAGTTAAGTAACCATTGGTACTCTTTTTCATCAGCGAATTTTCCGGGAGCCCGGTTTTACTACTGGCAGTCCCTGTTGGCACAAGGGACATGCATCTGCTTCATAGGAGACAACTTCCATCGAAAGCAAGCTATAAAGCGGATACCCTAAATCCACCTTTCCTCCGCTCCTATCGACCAAAGAGGCTACCCCTACAACTTCGCCGCCATATTCTTTTACTACTTGAATCGTTTCTTTTACTGAACCTCCGGTGGTAATGACATCCTCGACCACCAAAACCTTGGCTCCTTGAGGAATACTAAAGCCACGCCGTAAGGTCATGACCTTGTCTTCTCTCTCCGCAAAAAGGGCTACCGCTCCTAATTGCCTACCAATTTCATAGGCTAAGGTAATTCCCCCGATTGCCGGACCAATAACAATGTCGATGTCCTGTATCGCTATCTTTATCTTTTTAATTAATTGTCTGCACAACTTTTCCGCCACAGCCGGGTACTGTAAAACAAGGGCACACTGCAGATAACGATTACTATGACGTCCGGATGTTAAGAGAAAATGCCCCTCTTTTAAAGCCTGGTGTTTTTTAAAAAGCTCCAGTATTTCTTCATTGCTTAAATCTACAAGGTTTAATTCTACATTGCTCATTTATCAATTACCCCCTTTTACTTTATTTCCTCCAAGACACGCAGAGCAGCTTGTCTTGGGTCTGCCGCTGCCGTAATGGGGCGGCCAACCACGAGATAATCCGCTCCCAGTCTAATAGCCTCCTGCGGTGTGGTAATCCGTTTTTGGTCATTAGTCGCTGCCCATTCGGGTCTGATCCCCGGACAGATAATCTTGAAATCTGAGCCGCAATACTTTCTAATTAAAGCGACTTCCTGCGGAGAAGCTACCACTCCGTCCATCCCTGTTTCTTCCGCTAACCGGGCAAAATTGATGACGGTCTTCTCCACATCCTTTAACCCTATTTCTTTTAAAGCCTGTTCATCCATACTGGTCAAAACCGTCACGGCAATCACTAAGGGCATCGAAATTCCTAATTCTGCCGCTCGCTCCCGTGCCGACTTAACCCCCTGCAGCATCATTTGCTTCCCGCCGGAGGCATGCAGATTGAAAATCGCCGCTCCTAGTTCTACCGCTTGGCGACAAGCTCTTCCTACCGTATTAGGAATATCGTGGAACTTTAGATCCAGAAAAACCTCTTTCCCCAATTCCTTTAATTTACCCACAGCCTGTCCCCCGCTAGCCAAATACAATTCTAAGCCTACCTTAAAAACCCTTACCTCAGGTAACTGTCGGACAAGTTTTTCGGCTTCCGCCCAAGAAGAATAATCTAATGCTACTATTAGTCTATTATTTGACTCCACGCTTAGCCGCCCCTTTCAAATCGCCGATTCTTTTCACACCCTGCTTTTGGCAAAATTCCTCTAAGCCTTTAACTATATCTACACAACAACGAGGATTAACAAACTGCCCTGTACCTACCGCTACTGCCATAGCTCCGGCCATAATATACTCCAAAGCATCTGCGGCACACGTAATCCCGCCCATCCCAATAATGGGAATTCGTACACGTTCGGCTACCTGCCAAACCATGCGCACTCCTATAGGTTTTACAGCCGGTCCGGATAATCCTCCCATAATATTACCCAAAACCGGTTCTCTTTTATGTATATCTATAGCCATTCCCAACAGTGTATTAATCAATGAAATTGCATCGGCACCGGCATCTTCAACCGCCACCGCCATTTCCTCAATATCGGTAACATTAGGAGAGAGTTTCGCAATCACAGGTAAAGCTGTATTCTCTTTAACCTTTCTGATTACCTGCGCCGCCATCTCGGGATGACTGCCAAAAGCCATACCCCCTTCACGAACATTAGGACAAGAGATATTTACTTCTAATCCTTTTACTACCGGACTGACACTTAGTTTCGCTGCGACTTCTCCATATTCCTCCAAAGTATTACCGGCGATATTGACAATTACTGGAACATCATACTGAGCCAAAGGTGGTAAGTATTGTGCTAAAACTGCATCCACACCCGGATTCTCTAAGCCGATGGAATTCAATAAACCGGCCGGTGTTTCTACTAAACGCGGCGCAAGATTCCCTTCTCGGGGTTCAAGAGTTACACCCTTAACCACCACAGCCCCTAAACTTTCCAGAGGAAAAAAGTCAGTATAAGCTTCGCCAAAGCTAAACGTTCCCGAAGCAGTCATTACCGGATTTTTCATCTTAATACCGGCAATCTCTACGGAAAGGTCAACATTGTTCTTCCCATTGACTCTCTGGTTAATACTATTATTATAACGTTCAGTGAGGTTACTCATCCCAAAGCACCTCCTCTGCCCAAAACACCGGACCATCCTGGCAAACCTTAAACTGTGTTTCTTTACCATGCTTCTTAGCCTTTATCGTACAGCCCAAACAAGCACCTACACCACAAGCCATTACTGACTCTAAAGAAAGCTGTAAAGGAATATTGTATTTTGGGGCTAGTCGAGCTACAGCAGCCAACATTGGCTTAGGCCCACAGGCAAATAAAAAATCAAAGCTTTCTTCAGTATTCTGAGTACCTTGGGTATCTTGAGAAAGCTGTTCCAGGAGAAACTCCGTTACCAGACCTTTTCTGCCACTACTACCATCCTCAGTAGCTATTGCATAAGGGAACTCCACCGCTGTAGCAAAAGTGGGCAATAACTCTTTACTTCTGGCTCCCCAGAAGGCCTGTAGCTGATTTTCCTGTGACAACTCCCGACTTAAAAAGATTAAAGGGGCAATACCCATTCCTCCACCAATCAAACCAATCTTTTTTCCGCTGAAATCTGTTTTAAATCCCTGCCCCAATGGTCCAATCACATCCAGCGTTTCCCCCGCCTTTAACTCACTGAGAAGTTGAGTCCCCTTCCCTACTATTTGATAAGAAAAGGTAACCCAGCCTTTATCCCGCTCGACATCATTAATACTCAAAGGTCGCCGTAAAAGCGGATCAGCAGAATTTCCACAGCGTAAATGAGCGAACTGCCCGGGCTGGGCCTCTCGAGCAATATCCGGACTACTAATTGTGAGAGTGTAAATATTCTCACCTGTTTGCACTTGACTTACAATAGCTGCATTTGGTACATGAAACTTCAAGATTTACGCACACCTCCCCTAACTTTCCTCAACAAATATCACTTACTCTCTTTAAATAAGACTAGGTATTAACCTAGTCTTTTAGAGCAGTAGCATTTTTATAAACAGAATCACCTGAAAAAATAGGGTAATCTGCACCAAATCGTAAAATAGTCTCGGATATTTCATTACAATAACTAATAATACGTTGGATTACATCTATATCACGGTTATTCTGCATATAAAAACACCTCCTCTTCTTGTATTTTTCTTAAAAAATCCTCTTCAAGACTTTCCGTTGTCCGAACATCAACTTACATCTGTAAAGCCTCTTCAATTTCTGTATTAGTATTATATCACAAGCTTTGCAAATAATCCTGCAGTGGCTTAACCGTAAGCTCTCTCTCCTTCGACTGGCGAATTACACTTAAAAGTCCTCCTACTGTATCGAGAGAAGTCAAACAGGGAATATTAAACTCTACTGCGGCACGACGAATCTGGAAACCATCACGCATCGGCTGTTTACCTTTAGTCAAACTATTGATAACAAAGCCCAAACTACCACTCCGAATTAAATCGACCACATGTGGAGAACCTTCGTGTAACTTGCCTACTTTACGCACCGGCACCCCCTTTTGTTCTAAGAAAGCTGCTGTTCCCCCAGTTGCCCAAATTGTAAACCCTAGTTCAGCAAAGGAACGCAATAAAGGCAAAGCTTCCTCCTTGTCTTTATCAGCAATCGTCGCCAAAATTTCTCCCTGCTGAGGAATCTTATACCCGCCAGCTATAAAAGCTTTCGACAATGCCATAGAGAAATCATCAGCTAAACCCAATACTTCACCGGTAGATTTCATTTCCGGTCCTAAAGAAGGCTCTACATTGGTCAATTTATTAAAGGAAAAGACCGGCATTTTAATGGCTGTAAGGTTTTTTGGCGGTAAATACCCACCGGCATAGCCTTGTTCCTCCAAAGATTTACCCAGCATAATCGTTGTTGCCAGTTTTACCATCGGTACCCCCGTTACCTTACTCAAAATAGGTACGGTACGACTCGCTCTCGGATTAACCTCTATCACATATACTTTCTCGCCCTGTAGAACAAACTGAATATTTAAAAGACCCTTAACTTGCAGTTTAAGCGCAATCCTTTCCGTATAATCAAGAACTGTATCAATAGTTTTTTGCTCTAAAGTCTGAGGAGGATAGATAGCAATACTATCTCCCGAATGGACTCCTGCTCTTTCCAAATGCTCCATTATTCCGGGGATTAATACTCTTTCTCCGTCACAAATCGCATCAACTTCAACCTCTTTGCCCAAGACATAACGATCGACTAGAACAGGATGCTCGCGGGATACGCGTACGGCTTCCTCCAAATAATTAGTCAATTCCTCTTCTGAATATACTATCTCCATGGCCCTTCCACCCAAAACATAAGAAGGTCTTACTAAAACAGGGAAACCTAAGGATTGAGCTATTCTCTTAGCTTCATGGTGACTATAGGCCATACTACCCCGAGGTCTGTTAATCTGTAATTCCTCAAGCAAAGCATCAAATTTCTCTCGGTCTTCCGCCCGATCAATATCATCTACCGATGTACCCAAAATAGCTATACCCCGCTCTGCCAGAGGTTTAGCTAAATTAATGGCGGTCTGACCTCCGAACTGCACCACTACCCCCAACGGCTTTTCCGCTTCGATTACATCAAGCACATTTTCTAAAATAAGGGGCTCAAAATATAAACGACTGGAAGTATCCGGATCAGTACTTACTGTTTCCGGATTATTATTAATAACAATTGATTCATAATCATTTTCTTTAATTGCCCAGGAAGAATGCACAGAACAGTAATCAAACTCGATACCCTGACCAATACGGATAGGGCCTGAGCCTAAGACAACCACTCTTGCTTTTGTTGATGGTTGAAATTCGTTTTCTTCTCCATAGCTAGAATAATAATAAGGAGTAGCAGCCTCGAATTCCCCGGCACAAGTGTCTACCATCCGATAAACAGGCAACACTCCTAACCTTTTCCGCTCTTGCCGAATCTCTTCCTCTGTAACACCTTTAAAATGGGCTAACTCAAAATCACTAAACCCGCCCTTTTTAGCCAAAATCCAGTCATCTAGCTCCCACTCTTTTTTCTGCGTTAAATGAAGCCCTAGATTAATAATTTCCGCAATATTATCAAGGAAGAATAAATCTATTCCAGTAATTTGATGTATCTGTTCTATGGAAACTCCCCGCCGGATACATTCAGCTATGGCAAAAATCCGTTCATCATCTGCCGCCTCTAGCTTCTGCCACAGCTCAGACCAACTAAATCTCTCAAACTCCGGAACAATTAAACTAACAAAATTCATTTCCAAGGAATGGATCGCCTTTAGCAGTGCCGAAGAAAAAGTTCTGCCCAAAGCCATGACTTCACCTGTGGCCTTCATTTGAGAACCCAAAGTCCGCCCTGCCGTAGCAAATTTATCAAAAGGCCACCGCGGTACTTTTACCACCACATAATCTAAAGTGGGTTCAAAACAAGCCGAAGTATTCCCAGTCACACTATTGGGAATTTCCGCCAATGTATAACCAAGGGCAATTTTCGTGGTTACCTTGGCTATAGGATAACCTGTAGCCTTGGAGGCCAAAGCACTGGAACGACTTACCCGTGGATTAACCTCAATCACATAATACTGACTACTTTGCGGGTCTAAGGCATATTGAACATTACAACCACCTTCAATCCCTAAAGCTCGAATAATTTTCAAAGCCCCGCTTCGCAACATCTGGTAATCCTGATCAGAAAGGGTCTGCGTCGGTGCCACAACGATACTATCTCCGGTATGAATCCCTACAGGGTCAATATTTTCCATAGAGCAAATAGTAATACAATTATCCTGTCCATCCCGCATGACTTCAAACTCGATTTCCTTCCAACCGGCTACGCTTCTCTCAATCAAAAGCTGCTTATTCATACTATATTTCAAACCCTTGGAGGCAATCTCTTCCAACTCCGCTTGATTAGTGGCCACACCGCCACCAGTACCACCTAAGGTATAACCGGGACGCACAATCACAGGATAAGCTATTTCTTCCGCAAAGTGCAATGCTTCCTCAACACTGCTCACAATGGCACTTTCCGGAACCGGCTCCCCAATTTCGTTCATGGTCTCTTTAAATCTCTCCCGATCTTCGGCCTTTTCGATAGCCTCCAAAGATGTCCCCAACAATTTGACACCTTCTTGCTCCAAGATACCTTCGCGGGCTAAGACCATAGCCAAATTAAGACCTACCTGCCCACCTAAAGTCGCCAACAATCCCTGCGGTTTCTCCTTCTTAATAATCTCCGCCACAACCTCCGGAGTTAAAGGTTCTAAGTAAACACGTGACGCCATATGGGTATCTGTCATAATCGTAGCTGGGTTAGAATTTAATAAAACGACCTCAACGCCTTCCTCTTTTAAAGCTTGACAGGCTTGTGTTCCTGCATAATCAAACTCTGCCGCCTGGCCGATCACAATCGGGCCCGACCCAATTACCAGTACTTTTTTTAATCCTGATATTTTAGGCATCCTTTTCCCCCCCCTAGCTGATTCCCTTTCACCATCTCCACAAATTCATCCAAAAAAACTTCGGCCTCCCGAGGACCCGGACAACCCTCTGGATTAAACTGAACGGAATATGAACCTGTCATCTTATGCCTTATTCCTTCCACTGATTGATCATGGAGATTGCGCAAAGTAATCTCTACCTCATCAGCGAAAAAACTATCGTCACGCAAAACATAATCGTGATTCTGGGAGGTTTGGTAAACCCGACCGGTTTTAATCTCCTTTACAGGATAATTACCCCGATGTCCTGATTGCAAACGATAAACAGTCCCCCCTAAAGCTTTACCTAAAAGCAAATGCCCTAACCCGATCCCTAATACCGGAATATTCAGCTGCAATATTTTTTTGATTACGGGCAAGACATCTTCCACATCCTCCGGATTTCCCGGGCCATTAGAAAGAACCACTCCTTGAGGCTGATAATTTAAAATTTCCTCTGCTCCTGTTGCCGCTCCGACTAAAGTTACCCGACAATCTCTCGCTCTCAAGGCCCTCAGTAAGCTTTTTTTCGTTCCTAAATCAATAACTACAACAGGGTATTGCCCTTCCGGAAAAGTCACTGTCTCTTTGGTCGTCACCTTTTTCACAAGCTGCTGTTCTCCATTGTTTACAGACAGTTCTTTAGCCTTCTTTACTAATTCCGTAAGGTTATCCTCCATACTGATTAAACCCATCATTGTACCATGACGTCGCAAATGCTTAGTTAATGCTCTTGTATCTATATCTGTAATCCCGACTAACCCTTGACTAACCAAATATTTATGCAGATTTTCTTTAGCTCGATAATTACTGGGATTAGAAGATAATTCCTTAATCACGATCCCTTTCGCCCTTGCCCCAGACGATTCCTCATCTACAGAATTAACTCCGCAATTGCCGATTAACGGATAGGTGAAGACAATAATTTGCCCTTCAGAACAAGGATCGGTAATAATCTCCTGATAACCTGTCATGCCGGTATAATAAACCACTTCACCCACTGCCTCACCAACAATTCCTATCGCTTTTCCTGCAAAAATTTTCCCATCCTGCAAACATAAATAGGCCTTCAATTTTTGTCCCCCTTCACGATCCCATCTCGCATTACGATTTTGCCCCCCACTATTGTCATGACCGGCCAACCCTGAAACGCACGGCCATCTACAGGGGTATTTTTCCCTTTGGAATAAAATACATTGGCATTTACAGCCTTTTTCATTTGCGGATCAATAACGGTGATATCTGCAGTTCTTCCAACGGCAAAAAAACCCTTCTCCTTCTCTATCCCCAATACTTCAGCGGGTCCGGTCGTAAACCTGGCTATTAACTCTAGTGGATTCATTTTACCTTTCACTACTAAGGTATCCCAGACAATGGGGATTGCCGTTTCCAAGCTGGCTATCCCAAAAGGTGCCTTGGCATACTCCTGTTCCTTCTCCTCCTCAGACCAAGGTGCATGGTCAGTAGCAATACAACCGATTAATCCTTCCTTTACGGCAGCCCTTAAAGCCTCCACATCAGCCTGACTGCGCAGAGGGGGATTAACCTTAGTACTAGTGGCATAACTCTGTAACTTTACCTCTTCATCGGTCAGTAAAAGATGATGCGGCGTTGCTTCTGCCGTTACCATAATTCCCCGTTCCCGAGCAAATCTAAGCAAAGCCACACTCCCTGCTGTACTTAAGTGAGCTAAATGCAATTTGCCTCCGGTCAATTCAGCCAACAAAATATCCCTAGCCACCATAATCTCTTCTGCCTGGGCAGGAATCCCCCGTAATCCCAAATCCGTAGACCAATATCCTTCATGCATTAAACCATCCCCGGCCAACGCAGTATCTTCACAATGAGAGATTATTGGTGCATCAAGAATCTTCGCATACTCCAAAGCCCTCCGCATTACCTCACTACTGACCACACCACTGCCATCATCTGAAAAAGCTACCGCTCCTGCACGAAAAAGAGACCCCATTTCACTAATCTCTTGTCCTTTCCGCTCTTTACTGATTGTCCCGATTGGTAAAACCTGCACTAAATCTGCTTTCTGAGCACGCACCTTTATCAGCTCAATCACACCCTCATTATCGGCACATGGTTGAGTATTAGGCATGGCTGCAATTACCGTAAACCCACCTGCTGCAGCAGCCTGACAACCTGTTAATATGGTTTCATGAGCTTCTCCGCCAGGTTCGCGCAGATGTACATGCATGTCTATAAATCCCGGAGCAACTATCTTCCCCTCAACATTTATTAGTTCCTCTTGTTCATCATCTCCGGCACTTTCTAAATGCGACCCTATTTCCACAATCTTTCCCTTTGCTACGCGTATATCAACCTCTTTAACCATCCCCAATCGGGGATCTACAACTAAACCGCCTTTTAATAAAAAATTCATCACGCCTTGTCCCCCTTTTTAACTTAACATCAAATACAAAAGAGCCATACGTACTGCTACGCCATTTGTCACCTGCTCATTTATACAAGAATTAAGACTGTCAGCAACTTCTCCCGATATTTCAATGCCACGATTAATCGGTCCGGGATGGATTACCAAACAGTCTTTACTCGCTAAAGACAATCTTTCCTTATTCAAACCATAATATTGACTATATTCCCGTAAAGAAGGGAAAAAACCGGCTTTCTGCCTCTCCAATTGTATTCTCAACATTACAATTACATCAGCGTCAGAAATAGCTTCTTCCAGATTATATGTTACCTTTGCACCCATTTCTTCTAACCCGGGAGGTATTAAAGTAGCGGGGCCACATATCGTCACCTTAGCTCCCATGGTGATTAAACCGTTCAAATCAGAGCGAACAACTCTGCTATGCAGTACATCTCCGACAATCGCCACCTTTAAACCCTCAAATCCGCCTAAATGCTCTTGAATCGTCAGCATGTCCAATAAAGCCTGAGTAGGATGCTGATGGAATCCGTCACCCGCATTAATTACTCTCGCCTCTAAATAACTCCCCAACATGGCAGGAGCACCGGCCATGCTATGTCGCACAATGACAATATCCAAACCCATCGCCTGCAAGGTAAGTCCTGTATCCTTTAAGCTTTCTCCTTTAACGACACTACTGGCGGTAGTATTAATATTCACCATATCAGCACTCATATATTTTCCGGCTAACTCAAAAGAAGTACGAGTGCGGGTACTAGGTTCATAAAAAAGAGTTACAATTGATTTTCCCCTTAAAGTAGGAACCTTTTTGATATCCCTCTTGATAATACTTTTCATTTCCTTAGCGGTATGCAAAATCAACTCAATCTGTTCTCTATCCAGCTGTTCCATGGTTAAAAGGTCTTTTTCTTTAATCCCCACTCTTTTTTAACCTCCTTAAAATTATTGTTTAAGAAAAAAATAAACCGATAAAAATATATAATAAAAAACTCCTGCCCAAAGGCAGGAGGTATAATCAGCTTGTGCTTTAACCTTAAAAAATATACCCCTTACTAGCCTCACGGGACTAATTTCAAGGGAAATTTCTATTTATTTTCTTAATTATAATCTCAAAAAAAATCTGCGTCAACCATCCATTATTAATTTATTTTATATTATTATTTCTTATATTGCTTAATTATCTCTTGTTTTTTTTACCAATCTAAGCTAAGCTTGTTCTATTAGTGACTTTTGGAAAAAACCAAGAAAGGTTGGAGAATATTGCCCAAAAAAATAAAAATTGTTACCGACAGCACTGCAGATCTACCCAAAGATTTTATTAACAAACATAATATTACCGTTGTTCCCCTCTACGTAAACTTCCCTGAAAAAACCTACTTAGATGGAGTAGATCTCCATCCTCGTGAATTTTATCACCTCCTCGAAAAAACAGAAGACATCCTTCCTAAAACCTCGACTCCTACTGTTAATGACTTCCTGCAAACATATCAATCCTTACTCCAAGAAGGATATGAGATTCTCTCTATTCATATTTCCTCAGGGTTAAGCAGCACGGCTACCATGGCCGCAAAAGCAGCCAGCATGCTTAATGGCAAAATTCATGTTTTTGATTCAAAATCCATTAGCCTAGGCATTGGGCTACAAGTATTAACTGCACTGGAGATGATTAAAAAGAACTTCTCCTTGGATACTATTATAGAAAAACTAAGTGAAACGCGCCGTCGTACAGAAGTTTTCTTTTCACTGGATACGCTACATTATTTAGAGAAAGGCGGTCGTATTGGTAAAGTCTCGGCTCTCTTAGGCACAATCCTCAAAATTAAACCAATAATCAGAGTCGTCAATGGTGTCTATATACCTCTCGATAAAGCAAGAAACCAAAATCAATCAGTAAGAAAAATCTTTGATCACATGATCAAAGTACTGGGGGAAAAAATCCCGGAACATATCGCCGTAGCTCATGGAGCTGCCGAAGATGCTGCCAATACTTTAATCAAAATGATTGAAGAAAAATATGAAAAAAAGATTGAGCTCTTTGCCGAAACAGGACCTGTTATCGGTGTGCACACAGGCCCCGGAGCAATTGGCGTAGCCTTTACTTATCTCTGATTTCTGCATACACTAACGTTTGGCTAAATAATTGATAACCTTAAATCTATAGTCTTAATAATTATAAACCAGCCTTGAACCCCTAAAGACTCGAAACAAGGCTGGTTTATTTATTTTAATCAAATATACATATTTTTTTCAAAACTAAACTTACTGTCCGTGTATAGAACTACCGCCAATGAATTCCCGTAAGATAGAATTCAGCGGTACGTTTTGAGCAGAGAACTCCGGAAAATACTCAAGCAAAGACAACAATCTCCGTGCATCGGTATATTCTTTTTCCCTACTACTGACCTGGCTTAAAAGGGGCACAGCATAACTCTTTAAAATACATAATTCATAAATAAGCGCTGAATTAAACATTATCTCCGCTTCTTCTTGAAAAGGAAAAATGTTTTTCTCTTCACCACGCCGTACTGAAGGCCAACGTTTTAAAGTTTCTAAAGCACCTTGCCCCCGAAAACGATTATCACGTACAATTCTTCTAATCAAGCGAGTATCAGTAGTTTGAATCCTGTTATGATCATCAATGGTGATCTGAGTTAATGCACTAATATAAATTTTATATTTGTTTTCCCGCGGTATGGAAGAAGTCAATCTCTCATTCAAGCCATGTATTCCTTCAATAATCAAAGGATGCCCCGGTTTGACTTGCAATTTTTTACCTGTCCATTCTCTCAGACCGGTTTCAAAATTAAAGGTTGGCACCTCCACTATATGTCCGGCAATTAATTCCTGCAATTGTTGATTAAACAGTTCCAAATCTATAGCTTCCAAAACTTCAAAATCAATCTCACCATGCTCATCTAAAGGAGTGTTTTCCCGATCAACAAAGTAATCGTCCAGCGAAATAGAGACCGGCTGTAAACCTAACACCCTCAGTTGAATCGCCAATCGCTGAGCAAAAGTAGTCTTACCTGAAGATGAAGGCCCTGCTATTAAAACAATCCTCAACTTTTCATGCTGGCTGTAAATTTCATCGGCAATTCTGGCGATCTTCTTTTCATGTAATGCTTCAGCAATATGGATTAATTCAATATATTTCCGCTGATCATGCTTACAAAGTCCATATAACCCAGCTAAATTGTTAACCCCTAAAATGCTTGCCCATTCCCCTGATTCACGAAAGACTTGCCCTAATTTCGGTAAATTCGGGTAAGGCGCTACCTGCTGAGGATTCAGAGAGTCCGGAAAGCGCAATAAAAAGCCCTGGGCATAAGCCTCTAGTCTAAAGACCTTTAATCTCCCCATATCAGGAGCCAAAATCCGATATGAATAATTAGAGTAAGGACCGGAGGTATAAATCCTGATTTTCTGATAATCCAAATTTTCTAATAAAGCTACTTTTTCTTCATGGCCTTGTGCCAATAACATTCTTAAAGCAATCTCTCTACTCAAATACTGAGGAATAATGGGTTCTTCAGCTTCTACAAACTCCTTCATTTTTGCTTCTAAAGCGATTAAATCTAAAGGAGAAATATAGTCCATCCCTTTAAACTCACAGTAATAACTTTTTCCTAAGGAATGTTGCACCATTAATTTTCTTTGCGGGAAAAGTTCATAAACCGCCCTGGCCAATAAGAACACTAAGCTCTGCCTGTAGATTCTCATTCCTTCTTCCGAAGTTATATCAATTAATTCTATTTTACCTGAAGTATTGACTTCCGTATATAAATCAACTATTTCCCCATTATATTTAGCACCTAAGATCGGATAAGGAAAATCTTGTTCTAAAACTGTAACCAGGTTTAACAAGGTTGTGCCTGGCGGTACTTGCATCTCTTGATTACTTATTTCTAAGGCAAGCATTTCTATTTGTTTATCTTCCTGCACGCAGTTTCGCCTCCTAAAATATTGATAATCTATTTTCTATTCTAACTTATCGAAATATCCGCTACTGTATGTATTATATAGTAACCATCAAGTAATTGCATCACATATATATAGTACAAGGAGTGAAAAAAATGCAAATAAAATTATTTAATAAATTAAAGGACCGTTTGAAAAAACCTATTCCCATGGAGTTAACACGTGATGAGATTCAGCTTAATCTAAAAGGGTTGAATCTTCATGTAAAAAGAGAAACAACCTCGAATGTGCCTTCAGAGTTATCCGTTATTGTACCGCGGGTAGAATATGATGATAATAAAGTAATCATAAATAGTATAACTATTGTTATTTCCCCACGCCATCCTCTAGCCGAAAATGCACAGAAAAGATATGTGAATGGAAAACTCCTTGGAAAACACCCGTAAGAGCTTAATCCAAAGGAGTTTTTCTTCACATAATTATTTTTTAGCTTACCTCGGTCTTAAGGCTCGCATTACTCCATTTACCGCAACGGTCACCCCAACGTGCTATAATCACATCATTCTCATAAACCTGAATAACCTCACACATATTAGGACAACTACGACATTCAAAACTAGTCGGGCGGAACTTAAGCTCCGCTGCTTCCCAACCTTTAAATTTAGTGGGGTTTTTCTTCGTAGCTTCCATAGCTAAATAACAACAGCCAACTGCTCCCATTACATTATAATATTTAGGTATAATTACTTCGGTTTGCAGTGCTTTTTCAAAAGCTGCCTTGATCCCCACATTCGCCGCCACTCCGCCCTGAAAAACCACCGGTGCAAGAATTTCCTTACCTTTACCAACATTATTGAGATAATTACGAACCAAGGCTTCACTAAGACCAGCGATAATATCCTCCAATAAATGACCTAACTGCTGTTTATGAACCATATCAGACTCCGCAAAAACTGCACACCTACCGGCAATACGTACCGGATTTTTTGACTTTAAAGCTAATTCCCCAAATCTTTCAATGGGGATATTTAAACGAGCAGCTTGTTGATCGAGAAATGACCCGGTACCCGCTGCACAAACAGTATTCATTGCAAAATCGGTGACAACACCGTCTCGCATAATAATTATTTTCGAATCCTGCCCGCCGATCTCTATGATTGTTTGCGCTCCGGGAACTAATTGAGAAACAGCCACAGCATGTGCAGTAATCTCATTTTTTACCACATCAGCACCGATTAAAACGGAAGTAAGATTACGGGCACTTCCGGTTGTCCCCACGCCTTTTATCTGCACATCATCCCCGATTAATGAGCCTAATTCTTTTAAACCTTCTTGAACCGCCTTTACCGGTTGACCCATGGTTCGTATATACAGATTTTGCAGTATTTCTCCGTTTTCATCCATTACGACTAAGTTTGTACTTACCGAACCAACATCTACTCCAAGATAAGCGTTTTTCACAAGTTGCTCCTCCTAACCTCAGTTCATAATATCCTCTAATAAGAGTTATAATTAGCGAATACCTCTCATTGTTAATTAGGCAAATTTCAAGTCCCTCTTTTGTTGTAATAAATCAACAAATGCCTCCAATCTTGTCTGCATTCCTGCTTTCCCCATCATCTCATCTAAAAAAATAGTCATTACAGGTATGCCTTGATCATGAGAAACTTGAGGTAAAATTCCTTTAGCTACAATCTCCGGAATACAGGAGAAAGGAGCAAGTTGAATTACACCGTCAAAACCTTGCTGTGCATACATAACTGTTTCACCGATAGAATTTATACCATGCCCACCAATCTTCTCACGCAAATAAGGTAGTGCAGACTTAATTATCTTTTTTTCATGACGGGACATTTTAGTGTTTTCCTTGAGCCAATGGAATAAATTCATAGAACGCTCCGAATATACCCCCATTTCTCCGAGGGTAGCTTGCAAATCTAAATTCGCGAAAGGCTCTATCAGTACATATATTTCCCCAATTATGCCTATTTTTAACGGATTTCTGCTCTTGTCCTGAGGAATTTCTTTTAACATTTTCATACAAACTTCTTTAGCTTCCTTGATTTGCAGCTTAGATACCGGTTCATCCATTATTTCCAAACATTTTCGATAAACCTTCATTGTTTCTCCCTGATTAATTTCATATGGACGCACCTGATGAGAATAAAGTTCTATTTCATCCAGTGCTTTAAGCTTCGCCCAAGCCGGTTTAAAAGCTTGGTACAAATCCCACCAACTCTTTTTTCCCGTTTTTAACAACCAACTAAGTTTTGAAATAAAATCTTTGTAAGTCTTGGCAAAAGAATCAAAAATGATAATTTTAGTATCATACCCTAAATCTTCAATGATTTTTTGCTGTAAGATCCCATAATAACCTGCCCTACATGGACCATGTCCCCCGGAAGAAACAATTACATCTGCTCCCATTTCAATAGCCTCTAAATATGTACCCAATAAAATCTTAAAAGGGATACAGGCAAATTCCGGTGAATACATTGTTCCCAAAGACATCGTCCTTGCCGTTGGCATTGGTGGGACAATAGGTTCATGCCCTAAATCCTTAATCAATTGTTTAAACGCTATATAAGAATTACCCATGATGGGAAAGGATATTTTCATTGTTCTTCCTCCGATATCTTAACATATCTACAAAAGCCTCAATCCTTGTGTAAATACCGGCTGCACCTGTCTGCTCATCCAAAGAAAGGGTGAGAAAAGGCATCCGCCCTGTATGCTTAGCTTCCAGTTCCATCAGTTTATCCACCATCGCATCTGGTCCACAGCCAAAGGCCGTAACATGTATTATTCCATCAACTCTTTGTTCATGTAGATAATAAAAAGTAGCACGAATCGTACGATTACTAAAATGCCAGAATAAGCTTTTGGGTAAATATTTAGCTTGTGCTTCCAAACGGTTAGGTGGCACCATTTCTACCGTCCATGGTTTAACCCCAAACTTACCTAAACGCTCAAACATTCCTACATTGACAAAAGAATCATAAATCAAATAAGGATACCCTAGTATCGCCAGATTAATATCCGTCTCAAACTTTTGCGGTTCAGGACAATCTTGTCCGGTAATGACTGCATCAATCGCTTCCTGCACTCCCACACCAAATGTCAAGTATTTATTAAACTTCTCTTGACATTTAAGTGCCTTCTGATATGACCTACGCACAACAAATCCGCTCTGATTAAGTTGTTTGGCAATATTCCTACAAGCATTCCATAAAGGATATCTTCCTTTACTTAAGTCAATCTTCTCATCAATTATCCGAGGTAAACCGGCAATTGAATTGCGGACCATATCCGGTAAACCTAAAAATTTCGGACAAAAAACTTCAGTTTCCATCTTCCGCACTTTAACCATACGTGGCATAAATATTACATCAACTTTATCTTTCAACTCAGCTACATGACCATGATATAGTTTGATCGGCAAACAAGCGTCATTTACAGTTTCTGCAATGCCCAAATTTAAATTATATTGATTAGTGGGTTGTGAGGTTATAACCTGACAACCTAATTCCGTAAAAAACGTATGCCAGAATGGATAATAAAGAAAATAAAATAATGTTCGTGGAAAACCAATTTTCAATTGTACCAATTATTTATTGTCCTCCTTGGATTTTAATAAACCATGTAAAGTTATCATAGTCATCTGAGTCGCCAACTCCTCTGCCGAAACATCCGAGAAAGCAGATTTCTCTTCTAAATATTTAGCCATAGAAACCATAATTAAGGTTCCCGCCAAAGATAAAGCGATTACTTTAGACGGCACTTCATCTTTGATATACCCTTGTTTCTTTAAATAGTCTATATAATTAATAATCGGATTCGCTAAACGAGGCAGAAATTTATTAAAATAATCACCGCGGATCTTACTGTTATCTAATAACTCAATCAATAACCGTTTAAACAAAGAAAAACTATCCTCTATTTTTTGCACCCGATTCATAATAAAAGAGGATATTACTACTTCCGTATCAGTTTCGCTGTCAAAACTTATCTCCTGAAACGTCTCTCCGGCAATACTGTTAATAGCCTCAAGAAACAATTCATCTTTACTGCCAAAATGCTTATAAATTACCGGTTCAGAGATTCCACAAGACTCTGCAATATCTTTGGTTTTGGTTTGATGATACCCATTGGCCACGAAAAGTCTAGTTGCTGTTTCTAGTATCTGTGCCTTTCGTTGTTCTTTTGTTAATCCCACCCATCATCCCCCTTAGTGTAGTTGGTTAGTGCTTACTAACCCAATCATATGCCAAAATTTCACTATAGTCAAGCTATTTTAATATTACTACAACTACACCATCATTACACATTACAGCGCCTTTTTAATCTTTTCAGCAATTCCGGTAACTTTATAAGTAGGTATGCCACATATAGCAACCCGAACACCTTTTTTCAAAGGAACTACGAATATTCGCTCCTCCATGAGCCTTTCCGCAACCATTTGGGCATTAGCGGTCGGAACAGTAATAAAGAAACCGCTTTGATAAGGGGTTAACTGTAAATCCACTTCGGCAGCCTCGCGGATAAAGATCTGGGCTCTTTCAAAAAGCAGATTACTGTAGAATGCCCTTTGCTCTTCAATTTTAGCTTTTAAAGCAGGATTATTTTCCACATCTGCCAATAATTTCTGGGCGCACCTGGTTCCGTTAGACCATATACCTCTATTCGAACAAACATTAACACGGTAAAATTCTTCTATTACTTCTTCAGATGAACTCAAACCAATTAGTGCACCGGAGCGCAAACCATAGATTAGATAGGACTTAGACATACTATAAGCAATTGTCACAAGGATATTTTCAGGCAGACCACCAAAAAGCTTCATAAATCCTCTTGTTTCTTCAGGAGTTCCGGCATAATCAATATACGCCATATCTAATAACGGAACGATCTTTTTCTTCTTGTCAACAGCACAATCTTTAAAAAAGCCGATCAGTTTTCTCCAATCTTCTAATGTAATACTATAGCCGGTAGGATTATGAGCCGGAGTATTAAAAATTATCACTATATTATCCTGTGTCTTCAGTAATTCTTCTGTCTTTTCCATAATAGAGTTAAGATTAAATCTATACTCTTCATCAAATAAATTATAAGTCTCTATACCGCGCAAATGCTCCGCCGCAATAGTACGATAAGGTCCCCAAGCCCAATCAGGAATAAGTACTTTCTGCCCCTGTTCTAAATAATTATTTATAACATGGCGTACAGCACCTGTACCCCCCGGTGTAGCAATGGCCCTGGCATAAGTATCTTCAGGTTGGCAGCCTTGAAAAGTCTGCTTAATCGCTGCGGCATGAAATTCCGGTAAACCGGCAATAGGAGCATAATTCATTAACTCTTGTGCCGGTAATTTCCGTAAATAATCTTCGACCGCATATAATGTAGCGAATTTCTCCTCCTCGTCATATATTGCCCCAATCGAACCATTAACAACATTAGCCTTTCCATATTTTGCGATTGCCGCATTTGCCTTCTGAAGTATAGAAAAAACTGCGTCAGCTTCTGTCCCTTTGCCAGCGGCATGAGAAGCAACAAGCAATTGATTATTCATAAAAAAATTCCCCCTTTTAAAATAATTTTATTCTATCATAATTTGACATAATCCAAAAGTATTTTTTAAATGTATACAATCTACATCAGTTTTTTAAAACTGCAGCTAAAACATCAGCCATTAGTTTAGCACTTTCCAATGCATCTGCTTCCTTATTTAAATCACTCCCAAATTCTAAAAGTAAGGCACGAGTGTGCAGATTTTGATTGTAAATTCTATCCTTAAACAAACGAACACATTTAATCAAACCCGGATAGAGTTCGTTAGCCTTTTTTTCAATCTTCTGAGCAAAAGCCAAATTCTGTTGCCACTGAGGATGTGCAGTGCCTACAACAATCATTACCTTCGCACAGTTCTTACCATTTATAGTTACTAGTGTATCTGACCTTTTCTGCATACCTGAATCACGGTGGATATCCAAAACTGCTTGAATTTTCGTATGTTTTTGTAAATAATTTTTCACAGTTTGTCGCGAATTGCTATAAGCTTTTGTAAAATCAGGGAAGTCATGAATAACATCACTATATACGGTTTTAAGTCTATGCTTATTTTCTAAAGTCTTAACTAAAGCCTGTGCCACTGAAGTTATTCCGCTATTTTTGCCATCTTGACGTGCAACCCCTTGCGTAGGAAAATATGCTTCCCCATTATGTGTTGTATAAACTAACACCATTGGTTCCCCATCTAATTGTACAGGCGGATATTCATCCTCAGGAATAATCAGCCAGTCTTCCAAATCATGATCTTGGTTAGGCAAATAAAAATCTTCTTCTCCGCCTTCCTCCTCCATCAGAGGAGAAGAAAGCACCAAATAATTCGCAGCCACATAAGCTTCTGCTAAGTTTAATTCTGAACAGAGCAAAGAAAAAGGAGTACTAATCTTAACACCTGTAAGTTTCTGCACAAGCTGTTCTCCCCAAAATCCCCAAGTATCTTCAGGAAAATTAGCTTCCTCCACCCAAGGGAAAAAACTACTTGGTAAACCTTTACTAAGAATAATTACAGGTTCACCTGTATCTCCTCCGGCTAAATTTAAAGCCAATTGCAAACAGTTTTTTCGTAATGGGAAAACAAGCAAAAAAGTCACCACAAAAATTACTAAAGCAAAAAATAACGCTTTATTGATATAATAAAGCTTGACCCTACTTGATCTATTTTTAAAAAACATACTCCCCATCCTTTCTCCTAATTTATATGTGATGAGGAGCTAGAATATACAATTCAATTATCAATTTGTCTTACTCTTGATTGTTTCTAATTTGTTTTGTTCTTACCTGATTTCCGTAGGAATAAAGACATCAACCAGACCAATGACTAAAGAGGCCAGCAATGCACCTAAAATACTTACACTAATACTATCAGGCACAATATACTGGGCCAAATAAATAACAACTGCTGCACTAATAAAACCAACAATTCCACGTGAGCGAGGAGTAACCTTGTCGCCTAATAATTTTTCCACAACCCATCCTAATAAAGCAATAACTATTGCCGCAATTACTGCCCCGGTAAAACCTGCAACTGAAAAACCAGGAACTAACCAACTAACTACCAATAGCACAATCGCCGAGATAAGAAAACGGATAATCGTACTTAACAAAGAATCACCTCCTTTTCCTTAAATAGCTTAGCCTTTTTAGGAAAACTTATACAACATAAAGATTTTTTCTTGCCTTTTTTAAACAATGGTGATACACTTTATAAGTGAATTTATAATAGAACGCCTGTTATTTTTACACCTAAAAGGAGGTGACAACTACCTTGGCAAATATTAAATCAGCTTTAAAGAGAGTAAAAACAACCCGCATTCGCGCATCACGGAATGCTGCTGATAAATCAATTATGAGAACAGCTATTCGCCACTTCGAAAGAGCCTTACAAGAAGGTAATACAGAAGCGGCAAAAGAAAAGCTGCAAAAAGTTATTAAAGTTTTAGATAAACTTGCCAGTAAAGGTGTTATTCATAAGAATCATGCAGCTCGTAAAAAATCCCGTTTAACTCGTAAGCTAAACAAAACAGCCAGTTAAGCTACTTAAAAGAAAAAAATAAAAGCAGGGCATATCGGAAATTCGATATGCCCTGCTTTTTTGTTCTTTGATTTTTATGTGAATTCTTATAGGTTTCATTCAAGACGACTTAAGGCAATTACTAGATTCTCTAAAGTTAACTCTTGATTAAAGCCTGATTTCATCTTTAAATCGCTTTCCCATATTAATTCTAAATCTCTCTCTAACTCAATAAAAGAAAATTTATCTATTTGCCGCAGGATTTTACTAGTTACATACGGATGTAAATCAAGCTCAGCAGCAATTTCTTTTTCATAATATCCTCTCATCTTTAAATCCTTCGCTAAAAGGAGTAAGCGAAATTGGCGGGCGATCATATAGATAATCCGCACAGGAGGTTCGCCTATGGCTAATAAATTCCCTAACTCTTTCAAGGCTTCTTCTCCTTTTTTTTGACTAAGATTATCAACCAGGCTGAAAATATTACCCTCGCTGGACTTGGTAATAACCTTTTCCGTCATAGCCAAAGTAATGGTTTTTTCCTCCCCGCTATAGAGAACTAATTTTTCCAGTTCATTATGCAAATCACGCAATTGATTACCACAATTGAAACTAATAAATTCCGCAGCTCGAGCTTCCAAAACTTTCCCCATTTTTTTTGCTTCTAAAATAAGCCACTTATTTAACTCTCTACCCTTTAAAGCATTCATTGCCAATACTTGACCTTTACCGGCTACGATCGCTTTATAAATTTTTCTGTTCTTGTTTACAGAACCCTTTTGCCAAAAAACCAGACACGTAGAGATTAAGGGGTCGCCTAAATATTGTATAAGACGTTTTTCTTGATTCTCTGAAATACCGGTATATGCAGCTTGTTTTCTTGGAGATTCCTGCTCCCCTGTCTCTTCATCTTCTCCCTTCTTTTTATTACCTGAAGTCAAAAAGGGGGCATTTTTAACAATCACCAATCTCTTTTCCGCAAAAACAGGCAAAGTATTGGCGATATCCACAATTGTGTCAATTGTTACTTCCTCCCCCTCCAATTCATCTAAATTAAAAGAGCCAATATCCGAAGCAACCAACGCATCCTTTAGGGCATTAATCACCATTTCCTGCAAATATTCCTCCGTACCGTAGAGCAAATATACAGGGGAAATTACTCCTCTTTTTATACTGTTGATAACACTAAGTTCTTGCATAAATAAGCTCCACCTCTACTATTCCAAGCACAAAACGGAAAGAATTCTCCTTTGTGTTATACCGTTTTACGTTTTTTTGCTGATTTCAGCTAAACTGACTGCACGACGGCGAAGTTGAGAAAGCAGAGAGGCTGACAGGACGTCTGGCTCAACCCTCGCAGTATTAAGATGTCAGGGGACACACCGCTTGTTTATACCGTCATCCTATCCGCGGAATGTCCCCATTGTATACATCGAGGGTGGTCTGCTTTCTCCTGAGCCGAGTGCTAGTCTGTTCTGAATGAAGCTCCAAAACGAAAAACGGTATAACACATATCATCTATAGTTCACGATAAAAACTCCTTGTTGTTGACAGAAACATATTCCTGGATCTTCTACTTTTTCGCCACTTCTGAACTATCCTCCATAAAATCTGTAATAAATATATTCCCGCAAATAAATAAACAACCCGGTCAAACCAATTAATTATCTTAACCTGCTCCTTGGCCACTAACTTTACAGAACCTACATCCTCACCATTCACAGAATAGATCATTTCGCCCACTACCTGTCCTTGGTCGACGGAATCGCCAATCGCCTTTAAAGAAAGCCGCGACTCCACCTTTTTATTGCCTGCCTGCGGTAAAGATAAAGAAAAGTGATGTTCTGCAGCTAACTGTAATTTATTTTTCTCATCAAGAGCAATCGTAGCTACAACTTCTTCAGGGTGGGCGAACTGTACAGTTTGAAAATTATTAAAACCATAATCTAATAGTCTTTCCGCATCCGTCCAGGTATTGTTACCGATACTACCCAACACTACTGCTATGTATGTTTGCCCCTCGCGGGTGGCAGAAGCCACAATTGTGCATTTAGCTTCCTTGGTATATCCTGTTTTAACACCATTTGCCCCTTTATATGACCAAAGCAACTGATTTTTATTGATAAGTCTGGTCTGCCAAGCTTTACCTTCCCAATCAAAAACCTTCATGCTTACCATTTCTCGAAAAATCTCATTCTTCAATGCATAACGCGTAATCACAGCCATATCATATGCAGTTGTGTAATGACCATTTTCAGTCAAACCGTGAGAATTAACAAAATTACTATTTACCGCTCCCAATTCTCGGGCTTTTTTATTCATTAGTTTCGCAAATTCTTCTTCTGTACCGCTCAAATATTCCGCAATTGCTAAGGCAGCATCATTCGCCGAATATACTAAAGCTGCTATCACTAAATCCCGTAATACTACCTTTTCCCCTTCCTCCAAATATACACGAGTTCCCTCAATAAAAGGAGGATTTGCACTCACTGTAACAAGATCATTCAACTTTCCGCTTTCAATCGCTATAATTGCTGTAAGAATTTTCGTGATACTAGCCGGAGGAAGCTTTTCATCCATATTTTTTTCAAAAAGCACTTGCCCACTCTGAGCATCAAGGAGCACAGCCCCTTTTCCGTTAAGTACCGGTTCCGCAAAAAGCGGTTTAGACATAGCAAAATATAAAAAAATACTTAATATAATAAAAAAGCATTTTTTGCTCACTATGTATCACCCTACCCTGCCATTCTTAAAAATACACTTTTTTATTATATCATAAATATGTCCTCAACATGATTCTTTGTCCATTACTTTTTGTCATTATTGCACCCATATCCCTTGTGATATATAGGGGAACTCCCTTTTCAAAAAAATATTTTTTTATTTCCTCATGAGGTTGATTAAAATTATTTTCACCTACAGAAATAACCACTGCTTTGGGATTTATCTTTTCATAAAAAAGAGGAACAAAAGAAGTAATACTTCCGTGATGGGGTATTTTCAAGATATCTGCACGCAAATCCACACCTCGTGCTAATAACCTTTCTATACCTTCTTTTTCTATATCACCTGTCAACAGCCAAGTACATCCTTTATATCTTATTTTGACTACCAGAGAGCGATTATTGCCAATGTAATCATCTTCCGGCATAGGATAAAGTACTTCCAAAAACACATCACGATCTAAACGGATCTTTTTCCCTGCCGTTAACTCCTGTAACGTTATTTTTTTCTGCTGACATAACTCCGCTATTTTTTTTTCTATTTCATTGTTCTCTTCTCGCGGAGGTAAGAAAAAAGCACCCACTTGGAAACTAGGGATAATTTCCAATAAGCCCTCACTATGGTCTAAATGATTATGCGACATCATCATTAAATCTATTTTATTTACTCCATAATGATAAAGAACCGGACTGACTACATTTTTCCCTACCGCAAATGAAGAACCGGGTGTACCCCCACCATCAATTAAAGCAGTTCTACCCCCGGGAGTACGAATAATAAAACTATCGCCCTGCCCCACATCTAAAAAAACAACTTCCATCTCTCCGGCGGCAGGCCAACAGGCAAAAAGCACCGCAAAGACTAGCAATGAAGCTATGATTGTTTTTGTTTTAATTGGAATAGCTCGTATAATGTAACGCCAACGAGAAACAACCGGCAAAATAGCTAGGAACAAATACAAAACAATAATTACCGGCGGTGAGGGGCTGGCAATATTTATTCCGGCCCATCTAAACTCCGCACACCTAAAAAGCACTTCACTTAAAATGTACATAATAAAGCCTGCCACCAAAAAGAAAGGCGTTGCTAAAACTGGCAAAAACAAAGTAATAATAGCAGCAAGGAAAGAGAGAATTGTAGAAAAGCCACTAACTGTAACAGCAATAATATTCACCAGAGGAGAAATTAAAGAAATCTGACTAAAATGATACGCTAAAATTGGGGCACTGGCCAATGAAGCAGCCAAGGGAACAGCTAACAATTTTCCGCAACCCTTTTTCTCCAACCAAGGAGTCAAATAGACTATACCTGCCGTAGTTATAAAAGAAAGTTGAAAGCCAACCTGAAACAACTCCCCCGGTTGAAGAATTAAGACTATCCAAGCGGCAGCTCCCAACGCGTTATAAACATCATTATTACGTTTCACTGTTAAAGCCAATAAACCTAAAAGAGCCATGACTGAAGCACGCAAAATAGGAGCACTCCAGCCCACCATAAATCCGTATCCCAACAGTACCAATGCACCTAAGATTAAACGAATTAACGGTTGCAGATTAAAAAATGACAGCAAAAACCAAACAAACCCTAAGATCATCGAGACATGCAAGCCGGAAACAGAAAATAGATGTACCACTCCGGTTCTCTGGTAAGCAGACCATTCCTCTTTGGTCATTAATCCGGTGTCACCGAATAACATCCCCAGAATTAATCCTCTTTCCCGCTGAGGCAAAATCTTATTTAAATCCTGTACTATCTTTGCCCTGCACCTGGCCGCCAATGATTGTATCCCCCAGCCCTTTTCAACAACTTCTACCTCACCTTTATAACAATCGAGAATAAAAAAAACCTCTTGACGAGCAAGATATTCTCGATAATTAAATTCTCCCGGATTTCTAGCTTCTGCGGGTAAAGTGAGTTCACCTCTAAACTTAAGCGAATCTCCGGGTAAAAGTACTTGTTCCGGTAAATTCTGAGCTTTTAACAGAATTTTATCTATTCTAAGAAGCTTGTTCTCTTCTGAACTAATCTCCTTTACCTTTACATAGCAAGAGAAGCCAAATTCCTTTTCTTTCGGATAAGAAAAAACCTCTCCTTCCCCACATACTGCCAGTCCAAGGTAATCACCACAAAAGGTCTCTGAATAACGACTGAGACTATACCAAAAAGCGCCCAAGAATAAAAAAGAAAGTGCCAATAAAAAAGAGATAATCTTTACTCTCTTTTGAGGATTTCCGTTTTTGCACAGACACGCAAATAAAACTGCAAAAAAACACGCTCCGGCTAACAATAGCCAAAGCGTAGTTTTCATACTAAAAAAATGAGCTGACAAAATTCCGCTAAGAAAAAGTACGCTTCCCCTTAGAACAGGTCTTTCCATTAGCTCTTTCACTCCACCGTAATTAAATCTTTTAATTGCTTCATGGTCGCTTCACCAATTCCGGAGACATTTTTTAAATCCTCAATCCTTTTAAAAAGCCCCTCTTTTTGGCGATATTCAATAATTCTATCAGCAATAGCCGGTCCAATTCGAGGCAGGCTTATTAATTCATCTTTACTCGCCGTATTAATATTAATCTTACCCCCTGTGATTTCTTCCTGAATCGAAGAACCTATTTTATCAGCAGGAGTAACATAACCAAATTTATTCTCCGACGGCATCTGTTCATCTTTAGAAGAGCCAACCTCTTTTGCAGAAGCACCTGAGGAGACATTCTTTGTTTTGGCCTCTTTAAAGGGCACATCAATCCTTTTACTGTCCTGAAGTAATATGGCTAAATTTAATTGATCTAAATCAGCTTCCTTTAAAGGAATTGCTGCCTGTACAGCATCCTCCACCCTTGCCCCTTCCGGAAAGGAATAAACACCTGGCTTTTCTACAGCACCGGCAACATGTACAACTATTTCCTTTACTGCTTTTTCCCCTGACTCTACTTGTTGCTCTTCTGCAAGGAGATTATCTGTCACCCCTACTACTTCCACTTCAAAATCACTTAGACGAATAGCATGATATTTTATTCCACCAAAAAATATAAAAACCCCCAAAATAATAAGAATAATGATTTGGGCTTTTGTCGGTATATTTCCCATGTTTCACCTTTGGTATTAAAATGATTTTCTACCATTATTCGTCATTTATTATAAAATTCCTGCAAAATCATTGCTATTTTAAATATAGTTGCAAGTCTGCAATATAATACAATTTTAATTCTGGCAGGAATATTTCAATATTATATAGAATTTACCGTTAACAAAGGCTTTATTTTAGTAATCATACATTTTTGTATAGGAGGATTAACTAGATGTCACCGAAAGAGCAAATTAAAGCATCCGCTGTTAAATTATTTGCTGAAAAAGGCTTCTTCAACACTTCTGCTGCAGAAATAGCTCAAGAAGCCCAGGTGAATCTAAGTACATTATATAGCTTTTTTGCTGATGAAGAAGAAATAATAAAAGACATCTTTAGCTCTGAGTGGCAAAAAAGGCATTCTTTTTACGTTAATATTAAAAATTGGCACATGGATTGGTTCTTAAAAATTAACGGCATCTTAAATTTTCACTTACAGGAAATCCAAAAGGAACCGGAATTAGCTATTGTAATTCTCACCGAGCAAATGAACCCTCGTTTTCGTAATCAAGAACCGGCTAACAAATTTTCTCAACTTGCCTTGATAATTAGCGAAATTCTACAAAAAGCTATTGAAGGGGGAAAAATTCGCCCCTGTAATGTGGAAAAAACCTCTCTAATTATTTATGGTTTTATTGAGACATTAACCTATGAATATATTCTGACAAAAGATCTTAAAAAACTGGAACAAACCATTGATAATTTTGGTCTGCTTTTAAAAAACGGACTGGAAATAAAAGCTGCCACCACAGACATTACTACTAATTTTGCAACTCAGGAATTACCTTAAAAAGATCCAATGGCTTTTCAATCAAAACTTTAGCGCCACTGGCTAATAGCTCCTCAGCCGGACGAAATCCCCACAAAACACCAACCGGATACATTCCCGCTGCTACTGCAGTCTGCATATCCGTATTGGTATCTCCCAGATAAAGAAACTCCTGTGGAGATATTTTTAATTCCTTAGCTATAGTCAGCGCTCCTATAGGATCCGGCTTTTTAGGTACACCCTCACGTTGACCTAATGCCTGAACAAATTTGCCAGGGAAAAAATTATCTATCACAATTCTAATAAACTCATCCGGCTTATTAGAAAGCACCGCCAACTTTAAACCTTTAGCAATTAACGCATCCAAAAGTTCCGGTATTTCTTGATAAGCTCTGGTTTTATCTGCCCAGCGTTTACTATACTCTTCCTTCATCTCAATTACACATTGCTTAATTAATTCTTCCGTCCTATGCTCACTAGGCAAAGCACGACTTAATAAATTATACATACCATCGCCTACAAAATATTTATATTTTTCTACGGCATGACAAGGAAAAGAGTGCCGCTCTAAAACTATATTTGTACTATTAGCCAAATCCTCTAAAGAATCCAGTAACGTTCCGTCTGCATCAAAAATAACTCCTTTGTACTTCAATGCTCTTACACCCTCTTTGTTATTTATATTTTTATATCTCCTCACATATTATTATAACAAAATGTCTGATATTTTTCTTTATAATTTGAATTAAGTTAACTTGAAACAAAAGGCAATGAGTTTCATAAACTCATTGCCTTAATCATTGTCTTAATCATTGCCTAAGATCTTTAATCACAAACCAGCGCACAAAGCTCCTTCTGCATAATTGTTTGTCCATTTTTTCTTACACGCATATTATCACCGGATATTTCATCGATCACAGCAATCTGACCGTCAACTCTTCCAAATTCCAGCTTAATATCAATTAACTCCAAACCTTTGCTGGCCAATTCTTCCTCGATCAGCTTTGTAGCTTTTTTCGTTAATGCTTTTGCAGTGTTTATTTCCTCTGAAGTTAATAATTTTAACTGAGCTAAGCTTTCCTCATTAATCAAAGGATCACCACGTAAATCATCCTTTAATGTGATCTCCACCAAATAATCCAAAGGCTGACCTTCCTGAACATATTTGCCATAACGCCTTACAAAACTTCCCGTAGCCTTTAATCTACATACAAACTCTAAACCATCTCCGAACATTTCCGCCTTTTTTACCAGCATCGTGTTTTCTGCTAAATTTCCCTCTAGATAATGTGTAGGTATATTTGCTTTCTTTAAAAGCTCAAAGAAATAACTAGACATCCTTAAAGAAGCATTCCCTTTACCTTCTATTTGACCAATAACCGTATTTGCTCCAGGGTCGATCACACCATCTGCACCTGTTACATCATCTTTGAATAACAACAAAACTTTGCCTTCTCCGCTTTCAAAAACAGTTTTCGTCTTCCCTTCATAAAGTACCTGCACTCTGTGCCACCATCCTTATTCCATTAATCCTTGGCTTACCAAGTTATAATAACTTTATTTTACAACAATATTTACCAACTTACCCGGTACGGTAATAACTTTTCTGACCTCTTTACCGCTTATTGCCGCCTGTACTTTTTCCGTACTTAAAGCTTGCTTTTCTAATTCTTCACGACCTAACTCCACAGGAATTACCAAACGATCTCTAACTTTACCATTAATCTGAATAACTATCTCTACTTCCTCTGTTTTAAGTGCAGCTTCATCATAAGCCGGCCAATCCTGGGAATGCACACTGTCTTTTAACCCCACTGCCTCCCAAAGCTCGGCACTTAAATGAGGCGTAAAAGGAGCCAGTAGGATTAGCAGCTTTTCGATTGTTTCTTGGAGAAGCTGCGCATTTTGTTTCTCTACTTCACTACGATAATGATAAAGCCCATTAACCAGTTCCATAATGGCACTTATCGCCGTATTAAAGTTAAAGCGTAGTTCTATATCCTCAGTAACCCTCTTAATTGTTCCGTGTAAAAGCCGACGCAAATCTTTATCTGCAGAAGAATTCACTCCGTTATTGACAAATTTATCCTTAGCTTCACTTAAATCCTGGAGGTAATGATAAATCAAACGCCATACCCGCTGAATAAAACGATAACTACCTTCAACTCCCCGATCACTCCACTCCAAATCTCTCTCCGGAGGTGCAGCAAAAAGAATAAAGAGACGAGCCGTATCCGCTCCATATTTATTAATAATTTCTTCAGGACTCACCACATTACCTTTGGACTTAGACATCTTAAACCCATCTTTAAGCACCATGCCTTGAGTCAACAAATTCTGAAACGGCTCTCTAACCCCTACCAAACCGAAATCAGCTAATGCTTTAGTAAAGAAACGAGCATACATCAAATGTAAAATAGCATGTTCTACCCCACCGATGTACTGATCTACATTCATCCAATAATCTACTTTCTCTCTGCTAAATGCTTCTTCGGTATTTTGTGCATCCGCATAACGCAAAAAATACCAACTGGAACAAACAAAAGTATCCATCGTATCGGTTTCTCTAGTTGCCGGTCCCCCACACTCTGGACAACTGGTATGCAAAAATTCAGGGATATTATTTAAAGGCGATTCTCCGGTAGGACGAAACTCTACATCAAGAGGTAGTATTACCGGTAAATCTTGCTCAGGAACCGATACTACACCGCATTTCTCACAGTAAATAATGGGAATAGGCGCACCCCAATAACGTTGACGGGAAATCAACCAATCCCGCAAACGATAATTAACCATCACCTTACCGGCTCCCATTTCTTCCAAATACTCCGCAATCTTATGCCGACCTTCAGCACTGGTTAAGCCATTAAAAGAACCAGAATTAAACATAATTCCATCGTCAACATAAGCCTCCTGCTTTTCTTCCGGGTCTATTTCTTGCTCAGCAGGTCGAATAACAAAGCGAATCGGCAATTCATACTTTTGCGCAAACATATAGTCACGCTCATCATGAGCCGGCACACCCATAACTGCCCCTGTCCCATATTCATACAAGACATAATTGGTCACCCAAATCGGTATTCTTTCCTGATTTATCGGATTGATTGCATATGCCCCGGTAAAGATTCCTTCCTTTTCCGTTTCTGCAGATGTACGAGCGATTTCCGTCAATTGTTGAACCTTTTTCACAAACTCCTTTACCGGTTTTTCATAAGAAGTGCCGTCAATCAATTTATTAACCATAGGATGCTCAGCTGCTAAGACTATATAAGTCACACCAAAAACCGTATCCGGACGTGTGGTGTAAATAGGAATTTTTTCCCCGGTCTTTTCAACGGTAAAGATTATTTCTACCCCTTCACTACGCCCGATCCAGTTTTCCTGCATAGTCTTCACCTTCTCGGGCCAACCGGGCAAATCAACAAGACTGTCTAAAAGTTCCTGAGCATAAGCAGTAATCCGAAAATACCACTGTTCTAAAGCTTTTTTCTCCACCGGAGTCTCACAACGCTCACAACCACCATCAACAACCTGTTCATTGGCTAAAACCGTAGCACAACTAGGGCACCAGTTAACATGTGCCTTTTTCTTATAAGCCAGATTGTGTTTATAGAATTGCAAAAAAAGCCATTGCGTCCATTTATAATAATCAGGAAGAGAGGTAGTTACTTCTCTTTGCCAGTCATAACTTAGACCCATTGCTTTCAATTGTTCTCTCATATTACGAATGTTATCCAACGTCCAAGTCATAGGGGCAATATGGTGTTTAATCGCCGCATTTTCCGCCGGAAGACCGAAAGAATCCCAGCCCATCGGATGAAGAACGTTATATCCTCTCATTTTCTTAAAACGTGCCACTACATCCCCAATAGAATAATTCCGAACATGTCCCATATGTAAATTCCCCGATGGATAAGGAAACATTTCCAAACAATAATACTTTTCTTTTTGAGGTTCTTCTTCTACCCTATAAACAGCATCTCGTTCCCATCTTTCCTGCCATTTCTTTTCTATATCTTTAAAATTATACCTTTCCTGCACCTTAGTCTTCCTCCTTACTAAAAATACACCGTTTTTACTATTATATACTTAAATGAGCTATTTTTAAAAAATTAAGCCTCACATCTCTGATAAAGAGACGAGAGACTAAATTACTATCTATGTCAAAGCATCAACTCTTACTTAACACGTTTAACAATAAGTTCTTCATGCCGACTTACTTTTGCTTCAATCCGATCCAATTGATCATTATGTTGTTGCCAACCATCAAAGAGCACTGAAATCTTCTGAGCCACATCATTTTCTAACTTAATTTCAATTTTAGTCACGCGATCTTTAAGCTCAGTTACATCTTGCTTTAATCCTGTTACATCTTGCTTTAATCCTGTTACATCTTGCTTTAATCC
>LFRM01233386.1_pt1 | contig 45850 bp, 45 predicted proteins | sample 618341 | NCBI WGS metagenome assembly LFRM01 (sample SAMN03654438, study PRJNA283298) | anaerobic digester metagenome | isolation source: pool of bioreactors CSTR01a, CSTR02a, and CSTR03a thermophilic anaerobic... | place: Denmark: Kgs. Lyngby | collected 2014-05-21 | reverse complement strand
GGCATGGAAGTGGAAGTGAAAAAGGTTGAGGACGAAGCGGTAATCGACTTGTCCGGAAACTACTATCACCGCATGACTGAAGGCGACAAAACCGTCTTCTACTTCTTCAGTAACACCGAGATCACTTTCCCCAACGCCGAATTCACGATACTTTCCGGCTCTCAATATGTTTCGGTGGTAAACAAGAACACCCTGGTTTTGGGAGACCAGTACACAACCCCAAACAGTCCTGTCGAGTTTACATTCACCGCGTCAGCCGGCGGAACCGTCTACACCGGAAGAATTTATCCCTACATTTCGCAGTTTGATCTTGGGCCAAACCTGACCAGTTATTTGAACACTGTGAATAACATTGAAGATACCCTCTATTACAACAAAGACGTCGAGCCCTACTACGTGGGCAAGGCTTTGTCCGGCGATGCTGATGTTTTAGGAAACCAGAACGCCTTCCATTTTGAATTGTTGGTTAAGACCGCGGGCGGGAAGAACGTCGAACTGCTCGCAAGCCAACTCGATTTCAAGGCCTATGAAGTGCTCGGCGAAAATGAAGAAAAGGTGGTTACCATCAGCGAAACCACTTCGGGCGATTGGGAGATCTACCGTTCCGGAGAAGAATTCTATTTCCGTGAAAGCGGGAAAACCTACAGAATAGTTATCGAAATCAAAGATGCCTATGTGCCGAAGGCTTTGAAGCCGGATCCTGAGGATCCGAGCAAACCGGCGCTGATCAAACCGAAGTCGTTTACGGTCACGGTTAACGACGGCGTCAATGTCTTCACGAACGAACAACTGCAGATTGCTTTTGGCGATACGACCGTCAAAGCGATAAACATCCACAGCAACATCGAAGCGAAATTAAGGGATGAGCAAACCTACAGAGTTGGGCAAGAGGTATATCCGTACAATTTCTATGCCTCGCAAATCGTCAAAACCCTGCATCCTAAAGGAGAGGCCAATATGGTGGGGAATGTTTACCAGAGGATTTCTCCGGCGGACAGCGAAAATCCCGACAATGTTGTCATTAACGGGAACTACTTCACGATTGACGGAAGCAAACTTCCCTACACGAATTACGGGCCTGAGGGTCTGCAAGCATCTCTCGGTGATGGAACAACACTGACACAACCCGGAGCGCTTAATACCATTCCCGGATATAATATCAGGAATGTGCAGATTGCGATTTTCAACCACATTGCTCTTGACGAGGTTAATCCAGCCAAGGTTAATTACGGCGGAGTTCTTTACAAGAACCTGACTGTCATCGGGAACACCCATACCCCGCACATCAATTATTCCGAAGGCACGGACAAAATTGAAGAAGCGCTGGCGATCATGAGCAGGAACTCGGGCGGATACGTAGCGATAGCTAACAATTACAATCTAACGCTCGCGGTTGACAATGTCGTCATCGGTTCCAGCACGATTGCCGTCTGGTCGAATACCGAAACTGAAGTCATCGTCAACAACGCTCACCTCTACAACAACTGGGCCAATACGGTCTACGGTTATGACGTCAGTTCCCTTTACATCGCGAACGCGGTTCTTGAAGAAAGCGGCGGTTCGGCCATCCATTTGGAAGACACCAATTATTCGAGCGATTATGCGCAAACGGTGATAATTGATACCGCAACCGTCGAGGTCAACAACTGGGTTTCCGGCGAAGAACCGTGGTTCAAGGCCTACAGCATGGAACTTGCCGCGATGAAGATGAAAGCGCAAATCAATTCCGGAGTCAGGGACGCTTTTGAAGCGAGCATCCTCAGGAACATCACCGATGTCAGCAGCGGCCTGATGTCGCGAAAGATGAATTTCGTATTGTTGGTATTGCCGAAGGGGCGGCAAGTCACTCCCAACGATGATGATAAAAATCTTCCCGAAGATAAACAAACGGAACCGGGTTACTCCGACATCACGCTCTACATGCTGCAGTCGCAAAACCCACTAGCCACCTATGGCTATGGGGAGACCTGGCCCTATGATGAAAGCAAATATGTTGTGCCAATCAGCGAAGCATTCTTTGAAGGGTTTGCACTCGCAAGCGGCCAGACCTACGGGGCTGCCGCGGCTCCGTTCGGAGAAATAACTCCCCTCACTTTGGGTGAAGGAATTTCCGATGTCGGACCCTCCGTGTTAACGAATTTCCTGGCGGTGCAGGTGGGCATCAATGCCCTCGGGTACGGAAGTGGGATAGCCGTGGTCGGCTTGGATAATCCCCTGTCCCCGCAGCAATGAAATAAAAGGAGATGAGAGCCATCTCCTTTTTCTTGGCTTGTTTTTCAAAATGTGGTATAATGAGCAAGAAAAGCGAGGTAGATTCTATGAAGGTATTGATAGCTGGCGGAGCCGGTTATATCGGCAGCCATTGCGTGAAAATCATGAGCGAAAAGGGTTATGATGTGGTCGTCCTTGACAATCTGTCCACGGGTCACAGGGCGGCCGTGAAGGAGAAACTCTATGTCGGGGACATCCGCGACCGGGCATTTTTGGATGATCTTTTTGCCAGGGAAAAGGTGGATGCGGTCATCCATTTCTGCGCCAAATCCCTGGTCGGGTTTTCGATGAAAGAACCCCTCGACTACTTCCACAACAACGTCTACGGAACCTTGGTACTTTTGCAGGCGATGGAGAAAGCGGGCGTGAAAAAAATTGTCTTTTCTTCCAGCGCCGCCGTATACGGGGATCACGAGAAGATGCCGATTACGGAGGATTATCCGACCAATCCGACGAGCACTTACGGCGAAACGAAGCTGATGATGGAGAAAATGATGAAATGGGCGGAAATCGCCCATGGTTTCAAGTACGCAAGCCTTCGTTATTTCAATGTCGCGGGGGCCGATCCCGACGGTACAATCGGCGAGGACCATAGGCCGGAAACGCATCTGATCCCGATCGTGCTCCAAGCCGCGCTCGGGAAGCGGGAGTTTGTGGAAGTGTATGGGAATGATTATCCAACTCCGGACGGAACCTGCATCCGCGATTACATCCATGTCGTGGACCTAATCGATGCCCATATCCGCGCCCTCGAATACCTCATGGAGGGCGGAGAAAGCGAAATCTTCAATTTGGGGAGCCAGGACGGCTATTCCGTCTTGGAAATCATTGAAGCCGCCCGCGAGGTCACGGGCATTGACATCAAACAAAGGATTGCTCCCCGGCGTCCCGGGGATCCGGCGAAACTGGTCGCTTCGAGCGAAAAAATCGAACGCGTCCTCGGCTGGAAGCCGCTTTTCGGAATCAAAGAAATCATCAGGGACGCCTGGCGTTTCCACAAAACCCATCCTAATGGATTCGACTCCTGACAAAGTCAGGAGTTTTTTCTTTCCGATAGCTTCCGGAAACATTCAAAAATGGTTTTTGTTTCGCGGGAATCGGGAAGGAGTTCCGGATGCCATTGGATGCCGATGATGGGGAGACTCCGATGGACGAAGGCTTCAATGGTGCCGTCGAGGTGCCTGGCGACTGCGATGAGCCCCGGAGCAAGCTCTTTCACCGCCTGATGATGGAAACTGTTCACTGCAATCGCTTGATCGAACGCAAGCAAATGATTGGGGAAGGTTTCGAGTTTGTGTCCTGAGATGATGTGTTTATGGGAGCAGCCGATGTCCTGGTGCAGGGTCCCGCCCATGAAAACATTGATTGCCTGCATGCCCCGGCAGATGCCGAGGAGGGGAAGCTTTTTTTGGAGCGCGTGGCAGACGATGGTTTCATCGAGTTGGTCGTCTTCCGGTTCGATGTTTTTCGAACCCTTGTTTTCCTCGTTGAAATGAACGGGGTCAACGTCCCCTCCTCCCGGAAGAAGAACACCTGCGCACATGTCAAGAAGATGCTCGCAGCCGAAAGCTAGGGGCAGGGGCTTGAGGTTATGGTCCTTTAAGATTTTTAAATAAGCCCGATTAAGGCATGCTTTCGGTTTTTCCGAATTCAAAACTCTCATCGGGATGCCGATCAGCATCAATATCACCCATTGACAATTTATGTGCCGGCGGACGGTTTATGCTAATGCTTTTAAAAGAGTGGTTCCTGTGGTATAATAAAATTGAGGTGGATGATGGATACCCTAAAGGAACTTTTCAAAATCGGGAACGGGCCTTCGAGTTCCCATACGATGGGACCGAAAAAAGCGGCAACCATGTTTTTGGAAGAACATCCCGAAGCCGACAGATTCGTCGTTGAGCTCTACGGCTCCCTGGCTCTGACCGGCAAGGGGCATCTGACTGATTGGATCATCAAACAGGTTTTGGGAGAAGAGCGGACGGAGGTGCTTTTCCGTCCCGAGGTGACGCATGCTTACCATCCCAATGCCATGAAGTTTTTCGCCTATCAAAATGACGAACTCCTCTCCGAAAAACTGATATTTTCAGTGGGCGGGGGGACGCTGAAGGAATTGAACGAAAGCCTCGATGTCGGAGCCAATTATTATAAATACAACACGATGCGGGAAATCCTGGAATATACGGAAGAAAAGGGGATTTCTTTGCTTGACTATGTGTTGGAATCGGAACCCCAGGACATCGTGGATTATGCCCTGACTATGGTTGAGGCGATGTTTGCCGCGGTGGAAAGGGGGCTTGTTACGGAAGGGGTGCTCCCGGGGAAATTGCGTCTTAAGCGCAGGGCACCCGGTTTCTATAAAATATATCTTGAAAACAAAAACCCTAACAGCCTTGTCTTCGCCGCAGCCTTGGCGGTTTCGGAGGAGAACGCGTCCGGAAACGAAATCGTGACCGCTCCGACCTGCGGGTCGAGCGGAGTCCTGCCGGCGGTGCTCTACACTTTTCATAAGCATTACCAAATGGGAATAAAACGCCTGGCGAGAGCGCTCCTCGTCGGCGGCTTGATCGGCAATCTCGTTAAGCACAACGCTTCCATTTCCGGCGCTGAGGTCGGCTGTCAGGGCGAAATCGGCACGGCCTGTGCGATGGCTGCCGCCGCGAGCGCCTATCTGAAGGGCGGAAGCAACCGCCAGATTGAATACGCGGCGGAAATAGCTCTCGAGCACCATCTGGGGATGACCTGCGATCCGGTCATGGGCTATGTCCAAATCCCCTGCATCGAAAGGAACGCCCTCTCCGCCCAGAGAGCTCTGGATTCCTGCGAATTTGCCCTGCACACGGGCGGGGAACATTTCATTGATTTGGATGCCTGCATCCTTACCCTGAAAGAGACGGGGAAGGATCTCTCTCCCCATTATCGGGAAACTTCGCTCGGGGGGCTTGCGAAAGCGGTCAACAAAAAAGCATCGTCGCAGTGACGATGCCTTATTTCATTTCCGGTTTTTTACATCTTTCCCTGATGATGTTTTCGATTCTTTCGGCGAGGGGCTCGGGGACGAATTCTTTGATGTCCTTTCCGAACATCACCAGTTCTTTGATTCCGGAAGAGGAGAGGAAGAGGTTGTTTGTGGAAGGGAAGAGGACGAAGGTGTCGATGCTTCTGTCAATCGAATAATTGAACTGAAACAGGGTGATTTCGTTCTGGTAATCGAGGACGTTTCTGACGCCCCTGATGATGACGGAAGCATTCTTTTCCTTCGCGAATTCGAGCACCAATCCCTGATACGCTTCCACAATCACATTCTCAAATTCTTTCGTCGCTTCTTCCAGGAGTTCTTTTCTTTCCGCTGTCGTGAACACATAGTTTTTCTGCGGATTGACGGAAACCAATACATAAACGATGTCAAAAATCCTTGCGGCTCTCTTGATAATGTCTAAATGCCCGTTGGAAACCGGATCGAAAGAACCGGGATAGACGGCTATCTTCATAATAACACCTCAAAAATATTATAGCCGAAATTCGCATTGTTTGCAATTTAAATTGTTCTTTTCTTGAAGAAATGGTATAATATACTAAGAAATTGAAATTTATCGGAGCAGCGCATGCATAAAAAAACGATTCCGGAAGCCGGAAGTGATTTTTTAAAACTGTGGAACGAAGAATTTAATAAATATCCGCTGTCGGAAAGGATTCTGATTGAGCGGGTGTATGCTTCGCCCGACCTGATTGAGGAAGCAAGTTTCGCCCTCTATCGGGGAAGCGAACTCGCCGCCGTTTTGGCCTCAAAAAAAGGGCCGGAATTTGACGAGCGGGCGCGGGAGGCCTGTTTCATTTCGCTCCTCTATGTGAATCCAGAATTCAGGGGGCAGGGCCTCGGGAGCAGATTGACGGAGCTCGTCAAGGAAGAAGCAAAGAAGAGAAATCTGAAATACATTCTCACGGGCTGCGATTATGACAATCTCTTTTCCGGTGTCTTCACGGAGGAAGCGCGCAGTTTTTTCGAAAAGCAGGGTTTCTTCATGTATGAGAAGAACTACAACCTGCTGACAAGAACCTACAATCCCGTTGCTGACGAAAGGGTCAGGATCTGCGCAAGCGAAGCGGAAAAAGAACATGTGTCGGCTTTATGCGGGCATTTCCATAGACGCTGGCAGCACGAACTCAAGGACGTGGACTACGGGGACCTGGTTGTTCTAGAGGAGGAAGGGAAAATCATCGGCTTTGCGAGAATTGCTGACTCTTCCTCAAAGAAACTCCCCAACAGCATGACCTTTCACTCCCGGCATGAAAATTTCGGGGGCTTGGGCCCGCTCGGGATCGATCCCGCCCAACAGGGCAGGGGCTTGGGTAAGGTCTTGGTCGAAAATGCCGTTCGCCTGCTTTTCCTGCGCGGAGCGGACGCTGTCCTGGTCGACTGGACCGACAAGACGGAATTTTACCGGAAATGCGGTTTTGAGGAAATCGCGGATGAGTTTTCCGTGCTTGTGTTTTCTAAATCATTATGAGCGAAGAGGAAGGTAATATGCGAGTCAAAGAAATTATCACACACAGTTTGGGAAACAAAATTTCGACGATCATCCTCATGATCTTTTCAATGATCGTCACCGTCGTCCTGGAAGTCTTCATGGTGTTGGTCATCAGGAACATGGTGGACGACGTGTTCGTAAAAGTAATCGATGACAATCCCGGCCTGGCTTTAAGGGTAACGTTCTTCGTGCTCGCCTTTTTGCTTTGGTTCGGCATTAAGGTGCTGATCAAAAACAGAGCCGCCCTGCTCGGAAGCCATGTCAGCACCTCTTTGAAAAAGGCGGTTTTCTCCGCGGCGCTCCGCGCGGAGCTCGCCGAGCTTGAGAAAATCGACAAAGGGGAAATCGTCCGCAAAATAACCGAGGACTGCGAAAAAATCGGAGAAAAATACATCGGCGAATCCTGGGTGAATTTCTTCGCGCGCCTCATCTTTTTGGTCGGGATATTCATCAGCATGATGATCGTAAACCCCGTTCTGGGTCTGATCACCTATGTGACCTTCCCCGTCTTTTACATGCTCCTCAAGACATTCGGGGTGTTTTCCGAAAGAATCGAAGGGAAGGGCAAACTTGAAATCCGAAAAAAACACGAAGAGATTGCCGAGGTTCTGGAAAAGGTCTCCGACATCAAACTGAAGAACGGGGTATTGCGGGAAGAGGAAAATTTCCAGAGGCAATGCGACAGGTATGTCGAGATCAAAAAATTGAACGAGGGTCTCCGCGACATCAGACGGGATAAATTGTTCGCCCTGTTTTTGGGGGGCGTCCTCGCCCTGATTTTCGGAATCGGTGGCTACCTTTCAACAAGAGGCGACCACATCCCGGGAACGATCGTCGGCTTTCTGATTTTGACGCCCTTTGTCTTCCATGCCTTCAGGCAAATGATGAATCCGCAGATCGGATTCAGCATCATCAGGCAGGAAATGGCTTCGCTCGAAGAAGTGCTTTCGCTCAGAAGCGAAATCCGGGCGGAACCGATCAAAAGTCTGGAAGCAGTCACCAACCTGAGGTTTGAAAATGTCTCCCATCGCGGCGGAGATGGCGCAATCGAAGCGCTGAATTTTGAAGTGAAAACGGGGGAAAAACTCGGAGTCATCTCCTTGGATGATTACAGTTCCGATCTGCTCTTCTCCCTGCTCACGAAAACCGTCCGTCCCCGGGAAGGGCAGATTACCATCAACAATTGCGACATCAATAAAATCAGCACCTTTTATCTCAGGGACATCGTGAGCGGAATTACTTCCGAAAAGACGCTCTTTAAAGACTCAATCGCGAACAACATCTCCTACCCCCTGGAATTCGACGAATACAAATACAACGATGCCTTGAACAAGAGCGGACTGAAAGCTTTTCTAAATGAATTCGAAAACAAGGACCAGACTCTGCTTGACGAAGAATTCCCGTTATCCGAAGAGTTGGTCCACAGAATCAGTTTCGCTAACCTCTTTTATAAGGATTCGAAAATCATCGTTTTGAACCATGCCACGGCGGGGTTGGACGTGAAAAGCGAAGAAGAGTTGCTGAAGGAAGTTTTTAAACTGAAAAACAAGATCATCATTCTGATGACGGATAAAATATATCAGATCACCAATTGCGACAAGGTTCTTATCCTCGAAAACGAAAATGTCTTGGAATACGGCGCGGTCGGGGAACTGCTGAAGGACCGCAATTCGGTATTGGCAAAACTGACAAAAAAAGCAAAAGCAAGCAAAGGAGTGAAAGTGTCGTAAGGCACTTTTGCTTTGGAAAAGAGGTAGATGGTTTTGAAAGTAAGAACGCGTTTTGCTCCGAGCCCGACGGGCTACATGCATCTGGGCAATTTAAGATCCGCACTGTACGCTTATTTGTTTGCGAGACAGAATGACGGGACCTTCATTTTGAGAATCGAAGACACGGATTTGGAAAGATATGTTCCGGGGGCGGTGGAAGTGATTTACGACACTTTGAAGGCCGCCGGCATCACCATCGACGAGGGTCCGAACGAAGGCGGGGCATATGGTCCCTATGTGCAGAGCGAGCGGAAAGAAATCTACTTGCGACATGCGCGGGAGCTGATCGAAAAAGGCGTCGCTTATTATTGTTTTTGCGGCAAGGAGAGATTGGAGAAGCTCAGGGACGAAAAAGGCGTCTCCCGCTATGATAAGCACTGCCTGCACCTTCCCAAGGAAGAAATCGAAAAAAGACTGAGAAGGGGAGATCCCTATGTCATCCGCCAAAACATGCCGACTGAAGGCGTGAGCGAGTTTTACGATCATGTTTTCGGGCGGATCACGATCAACAACGATGAACTGGAAGACCATGTGTTGATCAAATCGGACGGGCTCCCGACTTATAATTTCGCCAATGTCATCGACGACCATCTGATGAGAATCACGCATGTCATCAGGGGAAACGAATATTTGAGCAGCACGCCGAAGTACAACCTGCTCTATGAAGCTTTCGGATGGAAAATCCCCGAATACATCCATCTCACGCCGATCATGAAGGACGAAACGCGGAAGCTTTCGAAGCGGCACGGGGACGCCCATTTCGATGATTTCATCAGGAAGGGCTACCTGAGCGAAGCGATCATCAATTACATCGCTTTGTTGGGCTGGAGTCCCAAAGGCACGCAGGAGAAGTTCACGCTTGAGGAACTGATTAAAAACTTCTCGGTTTCCGGCCTCTCCAGGTCGCCGAGCATTTTTGACGAGAAGAAAATGAAATGGCTGAACGCGGAATACATCAAAGAACTTCCCTTTGAGGAATTCATGGAACATGCGCTGCCATACTTTGAGGCATCGAAGATCAAGGGGCGTTATGATTACCGGAAATTCGGAAAACTCCTGCAGAGCAGGATCGAAATCTTCAGCGAAATACCGGAAAAAGTGGAATTCATAGTCGATTATAAACCGATACCGAAAGAAATGTATGCGCTCAAGAAATACAAGCTGGACGCCGGGATTGCGAAGGGGATAATCGAGGCGAGCATTCCCGCTTTCTCGGAACTTCAGGCTTGGGAAGAAGAGAAACTGCACGGGATCATTCAAAATCTCGCCTCCGTTTTGGAAATGAAGGCAGCGTCGGTCTACACGACCCTAAGGATTGCTTTGAGCGCCCATGCCGTCACTCCCGGAGGCGCGGCGGAAATTGCCGGCATCCTCGGCAAGGAAGAAAGTTTGGAGCGCCTGCGGAAGGCTCTTTCCTGGCTCTGATGTTTTCGCTCTTATTGGCAATCATTTACCTGGCCTTCATCAGCCTCGGCCTTCCCGATTCCCTGCTTGGTTCGGCTTGGCCGGTCATGCACGAGGATCTCGGCGCGCACCTTGCCTACGGAGGCATTCCTGCGATGATCATAGCGGGAGGGACGATTGTCTCGAGTCTCTTTTCCGACCGCCTGACGCGAAAATTCGGCGCCGGTCTGGTCACGGCCGCATCCGTGCTGCTGACCGCCGGCGCTCTCTTTGGTTTTTCCCTTTCGAAAACATTTCTTTCGATTTGCTTGTGGGGGCTTCCTTACGGGCTCGGTGCCGGAGCGGTCGACGCCGCTTTAAACAATTACGTCGCCCGGCACTATGCCCCCAGGCACATGAGCTGGCTCCATTGTTTCTGGGGCATCGGAGCATCAATCAGCCCCCACATCATGGGCACCGCCCTTTCCCGGGGAGCTGGTTGGGGAGCGGGTTACCGAACGGTCGGCATTATCCAAATCTGCCTCACGGCGATTTTATTCATCAGCCTCCCGCTCTGGAAGAGGTCGGGTTCGGAAAAGAAAAACAGACTCCCGCTGCGCGATGTTTTTAAAATAAGGGGTGTACCCCTGGTTCTTTTTTGTTTCTTCGCCTACTGTGCCCTGGAAGCGACCGCCGGTCTCTGGGCGAGCAGTTATCTTGTAAAAGGGAGGGGGATTGGGGCGGATGTGGCGGCGAGTTTTGCTGCCCTGTTTTTCATCGGCATCACCGGGGGACGTTTTCTGAACGGCTTTTTGGCTGATAGGATTCCGCCCCGGAATCTGATTCGGGCAGGTCTGGGAATGATTGTATTCGGAATCATCCTGATTCTCCTGCCCGTGGATTTTCTTTCCCTGTCCGGGCTGGTGATTGCGGGTCTCGGCTGTGCGCCGATCTATCCTTTGATCATCCATGCCACCCCCGCCAATTTCGGACCCGAGCGCTCGCAGGCCGTCATCGGCGTGCAAATGGCCGCCGCCTATGTCGGCTCCACGTTCATGCCCCCGCTGTTCGGGTTTTTGGCCGGAAAAGTCGGAATCGGGCTATTTCCGCTCTATCTGGCGGTTTTTGCGGGGATGATGATAATACCTCGGAAGCGTTAAACAGGAAATTGACGCAAAATTGCCGGTAAAATGCCACTTTTAAAGCGGCTTTTCTTTTTAAAAAGAGCGCCGCTGGCGGCGCTCATAAATTTATGTACTTTTTTACATCCTCAATTTCGATTTTGTATAAATCCCGCAGGGCCGGTCCGTCGAGGAGTTTGCCCGTGTAATCAAAGCGGGAGCCGTGGCATTTGCAATCGTAAGTTTTTTCCAGGGGGTTGAATCTGAGGCCGCAGCGGAGATGGGGACAGGTCACGTCCACGAGGTAGAGCCTGTTGTCCTTGTCTTTGTAAATGCCGACGCGCTTGCTTCCCAACCGCGCCACTTTCCCCGATTCCGGTGCTAGTTTTAAGATTGACCGCTTCGGAATTCTTCTTGTTTTTAATAAGGTCTTGACCATTCCCAAATTGTAAGTGAAGATTTTTGCGTTCAGCTTGACTCTTTCCGGTCTGAGGAGCTCTGCGTATTTGGAGTATTTTTCCGTTTCCAAATCCCTGATGAGAAGCGCTCCCGCCACGGACGCCGCCATCCCCCATTTGTTATAGGCGGCCATGATGTAGATTCCTTCTTTCACTCTTCCGACCAAGGGAAGATCGTCGGTGCAGCCGTAATCCTGGGTGCACCAGGCATGAGAATATTTTTCGATCTCAAAGCGTTTCTTACCGAAATCCTTGAGGAGATCGAGCTGTTTGTTATAGGACAAGAATGCTTTCGCTTCATGGGAAGCGCCGCTGATGTTGAGCATCTTGCCGCCTTCGCCCACGACGAAACGCAGGGCAAGGGCGGGATCGGTTCCGGCGCTGATGTAATTTGCATCCTCGATTTCAAGATTTGTGGGAGGGGTCAGGACGGAATAGGAGATTTTCGGAACCATTTTCATGAAATAAAAGTTGAAGCCCTTGTAAATCGGGTAATGGGTGGCGATGATGATGCGCTTCGCTTTGATTTTATGGCCGTCGGCGATAATCGCTTCCGGCCCGTCCTGTTCATAAACGTCGACGATGCGCGTGTTTTCGTGGATTTTCACTCCGTTCTTGAGCAGGATGTCCGTCAATCCCCTCAGGTACTTTTCAACATTGAAATTCGCCTGGTCGTGAATTTTCAAAGCCTTATATGGGGATATCCGCGCATCAATTTTTACAATCTCCCCCGGGATGCCGATTTCGCCGTAGACCCTGGCCTCCGCTTCCACATCTCCCTCTTCCTCTTCCCTGTAGGCGAAAAGATAGCTGTTCACTTTCCGAAAATCGCATTCGATCCTCTCGTTTCGGACGATTTCTTCGATTCTCTTCAGGCCGCGGAGATTGTATTCATAATAGAGTTTCGCTGCTTTTTTGCCGAGGGACCTGAGCAATTTGTCAAAAATGAACCCATGCTGGACGGTGATTTTCGCGGTCGTGGAAGCGGTGGAGCCCTGGTAGATCCGGTTTTCGTCCACAATCACGATCTCACGCGCATAGGAGAGGGCTTCGTAGGCTGCGGAAAGCCCCGAAATGCCGGCGCCGATGATCAATGTATCGCAATTTAAATCCGCGTTCAGTTTTTCGAAGCTCTGGGGATAGGGTATTTCCCAATACGAATTGCTCTTGATAAGAATTCCTCCTTTTTCCTTTATTATGTGATGAATCCGGGCATTCTATAACTGAATTCATTCTCAGAGCCGTGTCGGAGAACGGAAAATCCGCCTTGCGGGGATAATATAACCGTGTCAGGGGCTTTTTGCTTGTAAAAGTTGGTAAACTTTAGTATAATAAAAAAATAAAGGAAGTGAAGCAGATGATTGACAAACTTACATGCCAAGAAGTTTTGACCGCCGCTTTGAAGACGGGCGGGGATTTCGCGGAATTGTTCGCGGAATCGACTTACAGCAATGGTTATGAAATGACGAGCGGAAAGGTCACGAAGGTGACCAGCAATCATACCTACGGGGTTTCCATCAGGATACTCAAGGGTTATCATGAAGTCAACGGGTATTGCAATGATTTCAGCCGGGAAAGCCTGCTCGCGCTGGCGGATAAATTGGCGGGTTCTTTTACGGAAGAAGCGAAAATTAAGGAAGTTGTATTGACGGAGACGGAAGTCAAGAACATCAATCCTGTCCAAAGGTATCCGGAGGCAGTCACGAATGCGGAGAAGATTGCCTATCTCCAAAGAATCGACGACGCGCTCAAAGGTTATTCGCCGGAAATCACGCAGGTAATCAGCAACCTCAGGGACGAGGATCAGAAAGTTCTGATCGCCAACAGCAAGGGTCGTTTGGTCCGGGACAGGCGCGTCCACACGTTTCTGGGAACCTCGGTGGTCGCCGGGGACGGCAAATCCACGCAGACCGCGAGCAGAAGAATCGGCGGGCATGCCGGGTATGAGGTCATCGACGCGCGGGATTTGGAAGCCGTGGCGCGGGAAACGGCCGATTCGGCCATCACCATGCTCCATGCCGACGAAATGGTCGGAGGCAAAATGACCGTCGTCGTCCACAACGGATTCGGAGGCGTCCTCCTGCATGAGGCCTGCGTCCACTCTTTGGAAGCGACGAGCGTCGCCAAGGGTTCATCCGTTTTTGCCGACAAACTGGGCGAAAAAATCGCGGCCGACATCGTCACTGCCATCGACGACGGCACGATTCCCAATGCCTGGGGCAGCCTGAACGTCGACGACGAAGGGGAGCCCACGAAACGGAATGTCCTGATTGAAAACGGGATTCTGAAGAGCTATCTCGTGGATTACCGGAACAGCCTGAAAATGAACCATCCGGTCACGGGCAGTTCCAGAAGACAGAATTATAAATTTTCGCCGACATCGCGCATGACCAACACCTTTTTCGCTCCAGGAAAAGATAAATTCGAAGACATCATCGCCAACATCAAGTTCGGGCTTTTTGCGAAAGTGATGGGTGGCGGGAGCGTCAATCCCAGCACCGGCGAGTTCAATTTTGCCGTGAGCGAAGGTTACCTGATTGAAGACGGCAAGATCACGAAACCCGTGCGCGGTGCGACCTTGGTCGGGAGCGGAGCCGAGGTTCTGAAAAACATCGACATGATTTCCGACAACCTGGCCTTTGATCATGGCTTCTGCGGTTCCGAAAGCGGATCGATTCCCACCAATGTCGGCCAGCCGACGATCCGCGTACAAAACATGACGGTTGGAGGTAGAGGAAAATGAATTACAACCTATTGATAGAAAAGGCCAAGGAAAAAGGCTTCAGCGACATTGAAATTGCGGTCGGCTCTTCGAGCGTGACCAGCATTTCCGTTTTTTCCGGAGGAGTTGACAAGACGCACACGCATGACGAGGTTTCGATTACCGTCCGCGGAATTTACAACGGCAAGATGGCTTATTATTCGACCTCAAAAGCTGATGAGGATTTGGATCTGATCTTGGACACTTTAAAAGAAAACGCCCTGAGCCTCACGACCCAGGAAGAATTTGAAATCTTTCCCGGAAGCGAAGAATATCCGGAAGAGGAAACAAGGGACGGAGGGTTTTTGAAAATCAGCCTCGCCGACAAAGTCAACATGCTTTTGGATTTGGAAAAAGAAGTCAGGGCCTATGACGAGCGGATCATCCTGGTGCCCTATTGCGAATACCAGGAAGTAATCGAAAGCAGGAAAATCATCAATTCCAAAGGTTTGGATCTGGAAAAGAAAAAAGAATTTGGTTATGTCTATGTGCAGGCAGTCGGAAAAGAAAACGAGCAGACGCAGTCTGCTTTTGAAATCGAAATCAAAACCAATTATGCGGACTTCGATCCGATTCTGATTGCCCAAAAGGTTGCCAAGAAAACGATCAAAAAACTGAATGCGGATTCCCTTGCTTCCAAGGTTTATCCCGTGGTTTTCGAAAGGGAAGCGATGGCCAATCTCCTGGGGGTCTTCACATCCTTCTTTTCCGGTGAAGCCGCAGTCAAGAAGCTCACCCCCCTCTTGGGCAAAGAAGGAGAAAAAGTATTCAGCGAACTGCTGACGATTGTCGACGAAGCGATATATCCGGAATCCCCCTACAACGAACCCTTCGATGACGAGGGCGTTGCCTGCTACAGGAAGGAGGTTGTGGAAAACGGGGTTTTCAAAACCTTCCTGCATAACCTGAAAAGTGCAAAGCATTTTAAAACAAAATCGACAGGGAACGGTTTCCGCGCGGGCGGCGCCATCGGCGTGCAGGGCGTGAACTTCTACATCAAACCCGGTGAGCGGGACCTTGAAGAGCTTTTGGGCGGAATCGAAGAAGGCGTTTTGATTACCGACCTTGCGGGTCTCCATGCGGGAGCGAATCCCGTCACGGGCGATTTCAGCGCCCAAGCCTCCGGCTTCCTGATTAAGAACGGAAAAATTGACCGTCCCGTGACTTTGATCGTCGTTTCCGGGAATTTTGTGGAAACGATGAATCAAATCGAAGAAATCGGTTCTGACCTTAAGTTCAACGTGAGGGGCGTCGGTGCGCCTTCGATCCGGTTCAAAGGTTTGCCGATATCCGGGAAATAAAAAAATCTCTCCCTAGGGGATACTAATTCTAAGCATTAACACTAAGAAGAAATGTGGTGATTGCATGAAAAAGATTTTTACTTCGGAATCGGTGACCGAAGGTCATCCGGACAAAGTCTGCGATCAGATTGCGGATGCGATCCTTGATGCGATTTTGGCCGACGATCCCGAAGCCCGCGTGGCCTGCGAAGTTTGCGCAACGACGGGATTGGTGCTGGTCATGGGCGAAATCACGACCACGACCTATGTTGACATCCAGACGATCGTCCGCGAAACCGTCAAGGAAATCGGCTATGACCGCGGCAAAATCGGTTTTGATGCCGAAAACCTGGCGGTGCTGGTTTCCATCGATGAACAGTCCCCGGACATCGCAATCGGAGTCAGGGGCGGCGAAGGCGCGGGCGACCAGGGTCTGATGTTCGGTTATGCCTGCAAGGAAACTTCCGAATACATGCCGACTGCGATCAGTTTTGCTCATAAATTGGTGCGGAGGCTTGCGGAAGTGAGGAAACAGGGTTTGGTTGATTTCTTAAGGCCCGACGGCAAGAGCCAAGTCACGGTCGAATACGAGGATGACAAACCCGCCCGCATATCCAGCATCGTCATTTCCACTCAGCACAACGAGCATGTAACCAAAGAAGAACTCCATGAATTCATCAAAAAAGAAGTGATCCACAAAGTACTTCCGAATGAATTCATCGATGAAAACACGGAAATCTTCATCAACCCCACGGGGAGATTCGTTCTCGGCGGCCCCAAGGGCGACACCGGCCTCACGGGTAGAAAAATCATCGTCGACACCTACGGCGGCTATGCCCGCCATGGGGGCGGCGCTTTCAGCGGCAAGGATCCCTCGAAAGTCGACCGTTCCGCTTCCTACATGGCAAGATACATTGCCAAGAATCTGGTGGCTGCGGGCGTCGCGGAAAAAATTGAAGTGGGCTTAAGCTATGTCATAGGCATGAGCGAACCGACGTCAGTCATGGTCAATGCCTTCGGAACCGGCGTTTTTTCGGATGAGGAAATCGCCGCCGGGATCAGAAAAATCTTTCCGCTGACCCCGAAGGGAATTATCGATCATTTGGATTTGCGGAGGCCGATTTATAAACAAGTCGCGGCCTACGGGCATTTTGGAAGAAACGATCTCGATTTGCCCTGGGAAAAACTTGACAAAGTCGAAGAAATCAAAAAGCATTTCAGGCTTGACTGAAATGCTTTTTTGGTGTCTTTATCAAGAAATTTCTGATAAGACTTGACATTAACGTTAACATAGNNGTTGTAAACGTTAACAAAAACTTTTTATTTGATCTTCTACAATAACGATAATGTAGAGGCTGATTCAGTTCTGAGGAGTCTAAAAATAGGGCTTCACCTTTATTTGTATTTGCATCCCTGATGATAATCCAGTTTGCGCATTCTCCTATCGATTTCGTTCATGACGACGAGTTTTTTTCTTGTCCAAAGCGGGGCGAGCAACTCTTCCCGCGGTGCATCGCCGCTCACGCGGTGAATCACGATGTCCTCCCGCAAAAGCGCCAATTGTTCGGAAACGATCTCGGCATATTCTTCGAGGGAAAGAACCGGGAAAGGTTTTTCCAGATACATTTTTCCGAGCTGAGTGTTTTTCATGATGAAGAGGGAATGGATTTTCACGCCGTTTATCGGAAGGGCATTTATGAATTTTACGGTTTCAAGCATCATTTCCTTGGTTTCCCCGGGAAGCCCGTTGATGATGTGGGCGATGACTTCGATTCCTCTTTTGTTTAGCTCATGGACCGCCCATTGAAAGGTTTGCAAATCGTAGCCGAGATTCAAAAATTCCATCGTTTCCGGGTGGGCTGTCTGCAGGCCGAGTTCCATCCAGATGGGGATTCTCCCGTTCAATTCTTCCAGATAATCGAGAACTTCGGATTCCAGGCAGTCGCATCTGGTGGCGATGCTGAGTGCGACGATTTTCGGATCGCACGCGAGCGCTTCCTCGTAGAGGGCTTTGAGTTTTGAGAGCGGAGCATAGGTATTGGTGTTGGCCTGAAAATAGGGGATGTAGAGCCCGTCGGGCCATTTTCTTTCCATGATTGCTTTTATTTTATCGAATTGGGTTTTCAACGGTTCGTGTCTGGAACCGGCGAAATCGCCGCTTCCTTTCGCGCTGCAGAAAATGCAGCCGCCGGTGCCCACTTTCCCGTCCCGGTTCGGGCAGGTGAAATTGCCGTTCAGGGAAATCTTAAAGACTTTTTTGCCATATTTGGTTTTCAGATGGTAATCGAGTGCATTGTAGCGGTGCTGTTTCATGATCTCACCTTCTCATTCATATTACCGCTTCCCTGGTGAATATACTTTACTGGTGTTTGTTTTGGCGGTAAGCTTGATAGTCCTGTTTTTTTTTATCATGTCTCTGATTGCAAGCTTTAAATATAAGTTCATACAATTCCGGGCCTTCAAAGAAACGAAGAAAATCCTGGTGGACGAGAAGAACAAGTCTTCCTATTCCTCTTTCTTGGTTTCGCTTGCCGCCCACATCGGGACGGGCAACATCGTGGGCATTTCCACGGCTTTGATATACGGCGGGCCCGGTTCTTTGTTTTGGATGTGGATTTTCACCGTTTTCTCATCGATATTTTCGCTGATGGAAAACACTCTCGCCCAAATTTATAAAGTAAAAATCAACGGCGAAAACCGCGGCGGAGCAAGTTTCTACATCCGGATGGGTTTCAATAACCGCTTCTTGGCAACGTTGTTCTCCGTATTCTTTCTGCTCACGAACACGGTCTTCTTCCAGCCCCTGCAGGTGAACACGATTAGCGAGTCCCTGGTTCATGTTTTCGGAATCAACAAGTTGGTTCTGCTGATTGCTCTTTTTGTTTTTGCTTATTTTGTCATCTTCAAAGGGACTGCCAGAATCGTCTGTTTCTGCGAGCGGATCGTTCCCATCATGAGCGTGGGCTACATCGCCGTCGCCGTATCCGTCATCTTTGCCAACATCTCCCGCTTTCCCGCTATCTTTTCCATGATCATGAGTGACGCTTTCAACCCAAAATCCCTCGTTTCCGGTTGGGCGACTTCCTCCCTCATCATCGGTTTCAAACGCTCGTTGTTTTCAAACGAGGCCGGGCTCGGCACCGCTCCGTCCATTTCCGCAATGGCGGATCCGAAAAAACCGCTCGCCCAGGGTTTCGTCCAGGTCATCGGCGTTTTCACGGACACGATTCTAATCTGCAGCCTGACCGGCTTCATGCTCCTGATATACGGATTCGATCTTTCCCTCTACCAGGGGGCGGATCTGATCATTCGTTTTTTTGAAAGGATTCTGGGAAGATTCGGAACCTTTCTGGCGTTGTTTTTCATGCTTTCTTTTGCGATTGCGACGGTCGTGAGCCAATTCTATCTCGGCGAAAGCAATTTGCTGTACATGGTTTCCGAAGGCAAAAAAAGAAAGCTTTTCCTGTTCCTGTATAAAATCTTTTTTCTGCTCGGAATCGCGCTCGGCGTCAATCTGACGACGAAGGCAATCTTCGGTTTCGCGGATCAGGGCATGATTTTGCTGGGCTGCGTGAATCTCTATGCATTATACAGATTAAGAAATGATTTCAAAAGGGAAATAAAAAATTACTATGATGTAGGAAATAATGGTCTATTGACTTAGGAGCCTGCATAGTTTATAATAGAAAATGAAGAAAGGCCGCGGGCGGAAAAATCTCCCTCTTGACATCGGCTTTGGATTAATTTATAATTGCTACAGGGTCTCCTGGGAAGTTCGCGTTTTTATCAATATTGCGAACCGAACAACTCAGATATCGGAAGTTGAGGCATATTTGGCGTCGAATGCTTATCTTTGAATAAGAATCCCGAGAATATGCAGACAGAGACTTCCACCTTGTGAAATTTTTGGTTTCACAAAGAATAAATAACGGCTTCCTGGGGACATAAATAAAATGGAAAAGGCAAAAACGCCTTTTCTTTTTTATTTCAGTTCCGAATAAGCTTTTGCTATCCGCGCCGCCAAGCGGGCATTGTTATATACCAGCGCAATGTTTGCTTCCAGGCTCCTGCCTCCGGTGATCTCCTTCACCTTCGCCAACAAAAAGGGAGTGGTTTTGTTTCCGGAAATCCCCAGGCTTTCCATTTCCGAAAGCGCCGCTTGGATGGCTTTTTCAATTTTTTCCTTGGGGAGCGAATGCTCTTCCGGAATCGGATTGGCGACCAAAACGCCGCCTTCCAAGCCGAGATTCCATTTGGCTTTCATGAGGGCTGCGATCTCTTCGGGGGTGTCGAGCCTGTGGTTGACGGGGTAGTCGCTTTCCCTGCTGTAGAATGCGGGCAGGAGGTCGGTCCGGTAGCCGATGACTTCCACGCCCTTGGTTTCCAAGACCTCAAGCGTTTTGGGAAGATCGAGGATGGCCTTCGCGCCCGCGCAGACGACCGCGACTTTGCTTGTTGCCAGTTCCTCCAAATCCGCGGACACGTCGAAGGTGGTTTCCGCGCCCCTGTGGACGCCGCCGATGCCCCCGGTCGCGAACACGGGGATTCCTGCCAATGCCGCGATCAATGATGTCGCCGCGACCGTCGTTGCTCCGCTCAGACCTTTGCTTACGAGGTAGGGAATGTCGCGCCGGGAAACTTTCGGAAGCTTTTCCCCGCCCCTGGCGAGAAGCTCGATTTCCTCAGGTCCGCAGCCGACCTGCAAACGGCCCCCGATGACGGCGATTGTCGCCGGAACAGCGCCCTCTTCCCTGATGATTTCTTCGACCCTCAAGGCCGTTTCTTTGTTTTGCGGGTAGGGCATTCCGTGGGCAATAATCGTCGATTCGAGGACGACGACGGGAATGTTTTCCTGCAATGCTTTTTTAACTTCAGGTCTGATAACCAATGCTTTCATTTTTCACCGTTCCTTTTTCATTTATATTATACCATCTTTCCTGCTTTTTTACATGTTTTTTCATAACCTAAAATAGGGGAAAAATTTATCCAAATAAGGCGGAACTTGGGGCGTTTGACCTTGTAAGTCGTTCCGTTTTGGTATATAATAGAGTTGACGGATTTATAACAAAAAATGCGGAGGTAATGAATGAAATCAATCGTCATCGGCGTCATCGGCGCCGATGTCCATGCAGTCGGTAACAAGATCATCGAGTACACTCTGACGAACGCGGGATACAATGTCGTCAATGTCGGCGTCCTGAGTTCGCAGGAAGATTTCATTAACGCTGCGATTGAGACCGATGCAAAAATGATTTTGGTCTCCTCCCTCTACGGGCACGGAGAAATCGACTGCCGCGGGATGCGCGAAAAATGCATCGAAAGCGGCATCGGGGACATCATTCTCTATGCCGGCGGCAATCTCGTCGTCGGAAAACAGGATTTTGAAAGCGTTGAAAAGAGATTTAAAGAGATGGGGTTCGACCGCGTGTTCCCTCCGGGAACCCCGATCGAATCCGTGCTGGACATCATAAAAGCGGATTTGGGAGAATAAAGTGACTAACTATCTGTTGGTTGACATCGGTTCAACCTACACCAAACTTACTGCCGTGAATCTCGAACTCACCGACGTCATCGCCACGGCGCAGCATCCCACGACCGTGGACGCGGACGTGAGAATCGGTTACGAAAAGGCGCTCGCGCTTCTGAAAGAAAAAACGGGCATCGACAGTTTCAAGAAAATCTATGCCTGCTCTTCGGCCGCCGGAGGATTGAAAATGGCGGCGATCGGGCTTGTGGAAGAGCTGACGGTCGAAGCGGCCAAACGGGTCTGCCTGGGCGCGGGCGGGCGGGTCGATCTCGTTTATTCCCACAGGATAACAAAAAGGGAAGCCCTGAAAATCAAGAACGGAAACATCGACATCGTATTGCTCGCGGGCGGGACCGACGGCGGAAACAGCGAAGTCGTGCTCCACAACGCACGGGTCCTGGGGGAGGCGGGGCTTAAGATTCCGATTGTCTATGCCGGAAACAAATGCTGCCAGGATGAAATCGCCGACATTTTCAAAGAATACAGTCTGAACGGCTGGATTTGCGACAATGTCATGCCCCGGCTGAACAAGCTTCGGATCGAAAGCGCGCGCGACGTCATCAAGAACATTTTTCTGAACAACATCGTCGCCGCCAAGGGAATCAAGAAAATCGAAGCCGAAATTGACGGCGTGCTGCTCCCGACGCCGGGGGCGGTGCTGCGGGCGGCGGAGCTATTATCCAAAGGTTACCTGCATGAAAGCGGCCTGGGCGAGATCGTCCTCCTCGACATTGGCGGCGCCACGACCGATGTCTATTCGATCGCGAGCGGGCATCCGAAAACCCCGAACGCTTTCCAAAGGGGCCTGGAAGAACCCTTCGCGAAAAGGACGGTCGAGGGCGATTTGGGCATGCGCATTTCCGCTCCGGGCATCATCCACAATCTGTGCAAGGAAGTGCTCTTTGAATACGCTGAAAAGGGGATTGATTTGGAAAAGGAAGCGCTTTTGCGTTCCCAAAATCCGGGCATGGTTCCGAAAACCGAAAGGGAAGCCGAAATCGACCGGCTCTTGGGGTCGCTCTGCGCGGACATCGCCTTTTCGCGCCATGTCGGCTTCATGGAAACGATCTACACGCCCCTGGGCGTGGTCTACTACCAGAGCGGGAAGGATCTCTCGGAAGTTAGATATGTCATCGGCACCGGGGGCGTCCTCATTTCGGAGGACAATCCGAAAGCAATCCTGAGCCAAGTCCTGGCAAGGATGGACAAACCGCAGGAACTCCGGCCGAAAGATCCCGAATTCATGCTCGACAGGAGCTACATCTTTTCCGCAATGGGCCTTTTGAGCCTCGAACATCCGGAAATCGCCATCAGAATATTGAAAAAGAGGATTAAAAAAATATAGATATGGAACTGAAAAACAAAAAATGGCCGGAGGAAGTCTTTTTCAAAATGCGCGCGGAAGTACTGTCCTCGTGGCCGACGGGAGCTGCTCCCGATTTGGATTTCGCCGTCTCCGTGCCCTTTCTGAAAAGGGTTCCCAAGGAAAAGAATTTTGCCTGGAAACTGCTGGAATTCCAGAAAGAGGGAAGAACCGCAGTGCAACCGCGGGCCGGAGTCGCCATTTTGGATGAGCACATCGCCCTGCTCAGACATTTGGAAGCGGCGGGAGCGGATTTTCTGCCGACGACGATCGATTCCTACACGCGGCACAACCGCTATCCGGAAGCGGAAAACGGCATCAAAGAAAGCCAAAAATTGGGCAGGAGCCTTCTGAACGGTTTTCCGGCGGTCTGCCACGGCGTCCCCGGTTGCAAGCGGGTTTACGGAGCCGTGAATGTCCCCTTGCAGGCCCGGCACGGGACCCCGGACGGGAGGCTGCTTGCGGAAATCATCCATGCTTCCGGCTGGACATCCAACGAAGGCGGGGGCATTAGTTACAACATCCCATACGCGAAAAACACTTCGCTCGAAGAGACGATCAAATACTGGCAATATGTCGACCGCCTGGTGGGTTTTTACGAGGAACAGGGAATCCGCATCAACAGGGAATCCTTTGGCCCCCTGACGGGCACACTGGTCCCTCCCTCCATCTCCAACGCGGTTGCGATCATCGAAGCGCTGCTCGCGGCGGAACAGGGCGTGAAAAGCATCACCGTGGGCTACGGCCAGGGCGGGAACATCAATCAGGACATCGCGGCCCTGCACGCTCTCCGCGACCAAACCGCGGAATACCTCGAGCGCAACGGATACGGGGACGTGGAGGTCACGACCGTTTTCCATCAGTGGATGGGAGGTTTTCCGGAAGACGAAGCGGCGGCGCTCGGCCTAATTTCCTACGCTTCCGTAACGGCGGGGCTTGCGCGGGCAACGAAAATGATTACGAAATCACCTCTGGAAAGCGTGGGCATCCCCACCAAGGAAGCCAATGCAGTCGGAATCAGGGCTTCGAAATTTGTCGTGAATCTTTTGCATGAACAGGAATTCATCAAAAACGAAGCCTATCTCGAGGAATACCATCAGATCAGAAAAGAAGTCGATTGCCTCCTCGGCCATGTGTTCATTCTCGGCCGCGGTGATCTGGCGGTCGGAGCCGTCGAGGCTTTCCGGAACGGCACCATCGACATTCCTTTCGCGCCCAGCATATACAATGCCGGGAAATTGCTTCCCGCGCGCGACAGGGAAGCCAACATCAGGATTTTGGAATTCGGGAATATCGGTTTTACCGAAGAAATAAAACTCTTCCATAAAGAAAAAATCAAAGAAAGAGCAAGAGCCGAGGGATGTGGAGCCGATTTCAAGCTGACCATTGCCGATGTTTACGCAGTGAGCAGGGGCGGCTTGGTCGGAGAACCCGGCAGAGAAAGGTAGAATGAGAATCAAAGACGTAGTGTTATCAAAATCGCACACGGGGTTTTATTTTGACGACCAGCTGGCGATCAAAGCCGGCGCGAGGACGGACGGATTTGTTTATGTGGGCGCCCCCATGCTTCCCGGTTATCGGGAAATCAGGGTTCCCGGCGAAGCGGTATCAATTCAGCTTGTATTGGAGAACGGACTTATCGCAACCGGGGATTGCGCCGCGGTGCAGTATTCCGGCACCGACGGCCGCGACCCGCTTTTTTTGGCTGAGAAATTCATCCCCTTCATGGAAAAACACATTAAACCGCTTTTGATCGGGGAAGAGGTGGACGGGTTCCGGAGGCTTGCGGAAAAATATGACGCGCTCCCCATTGAGGGCAGGCCCCTGCACACGGCGATCCGCTATGGGCTCACCCAGGCCCTCCTGAGGGCAGCGGCCCTGGCTGCGGGGCTCACGATGGCGGAAATCGTCAGGAAAGAATACGGAATCGAAGACAAAACATATTGCCCGGTTCCCGTCTTTGCCCAAAGCGGGGACGACCGTCGTGTCAATGTCGACAAAATGATCATCAAGGAAGTCGACGTCCTCCCCCACGGATTGATCAACAATCTGGATAAAATCGGCAGGCGCGGCGAGGTATTGCTTGAGTATGTGGAATATCTCAGGAAACGGATTTTGAAACTGCGCCGCCGGGGGAGCTACAATCCGGTTTTACACATCGACGTCTACGGGATGATCGGCATCATTTTTGATTATAATCAGGATGAAATAATAGCCTATCTAAAGAAACTTGAAGAAGCTGCCCGCCCATTTCGCTTAAGAATTGAAGGTCCGATTGATGCCGGCGGGAGGGAAGAGACGATGCTTGCCCTCCGCGGCCTGACAGCCCGCCTCCACGCTCTGGGAATCGGTGTCGAAATCGTCGCCGATGAATGGTGCAATTCCCTGGAGGACATCAAGTATTTCGCGGACAACCGAGCCGGCGACATGCTGCAGATCAAAACCCCCGATCTTGGGGGAGTGAATAATGTTGCGGAAGCGGTGCTTTATTGCAATGAAAAGGGCATCGCGAGTTATGTGGGCGGAACCTGCAACGAAACGAATGTTTCCGCGGAAGTGACGACAAATATCGCTTTGGCTTGCAAGGCGACCCAATTGCTGGCAAAACCGGGAATGGGTTGCGATGAGGGCTTGATGATCGTCAGGAACGAAATGAACCGCGTCATAGCTTTAATCAATTCGAAAGGAGAATGAACAGGAACCGTTTATGAAAATTGGAATTGCGGGAAGCCTGGAATCGAGCGATTGCCTGGTCAGAGCGGAAGCAAGCGATAAGCTCGAAATCCAGATCGAAAGCACCGTCTTTGAGTTTTTCGGAAACCAAATCCGAAAAGTCATCCTCTCAACATTGGAAGAACTGGGAATAAAAGCGATAAAAATCCATGTCAATGATAAGGGCGCGCTGGATTATACGATCCGTTCGCGTTTGCTTGCCGCCGCCAGGAGGATGGAAGCATCGTGAGAAGAAGCCTGCTTTTCATTCCGGCCAACAGACCGGGGATGCTGCAAAATGCGGATGTGTTCGATGCGGACGGGATCATTTTTGATTTGGAAGATTCCGTTGCTTTGAACGAAAAGGACAGCGCGCGGATTTTGCTTAGGAATTTCCTCGATTCCTTCAAATTTGAGTTTGAAGTCATCGTCAGAATCAATCCGATCGACCATGTCAACGGCATTTTGGATTTGGAAGCAATCATTTCACCCGCGGTGGAAGCGATCATGCTCCCCAAATCCGCGCCCGCGATGGTAAAGAAACTGGGAGAACTGCTCGAAGGTTTTGAAAAAGCAAGGGGTATCAAAAAAACGGTAAAAATCATTCCTTTGATCGAACTTGCGAAGTCGGTTCTGGAAATGGAGGAAATTGCGTGTCTTCCCCGGGTCGACGCCATGATGCTCGGAGCAGAAGACCTGTCGAGCGATATGGAAATGGAAAGAACGAAGGCCGGGGATGAGATCTTTTATCCCCGCGCGAAGCTTGCCTATGTTTGCCGCGCTTTCGGAATCGACTCCGTCGACACCCCCTTCACCGATGTTTTGGACGAAGAGGGTCTGTGCGCGGACGCGAGAAGGGCGAAGGGACTGGGACTTACGGGGAAATCTGCCATCCATCCCAATCAGATCCGCTTCATCAATGACATCTTTTCGCCCTCGAAAGCGCAGATAGATTGGGCGCTGAAAGTATTGGAAACCGCGAAACAGCATTCGGGGGCTTTCAGCCTGGACGGCAAGATGATCGACAGGCCGATCATCGCCCGCTGCGAAAAAATTCTTGAGAAAGGCAAGAAGTGGGGATTGTTATGAAAAACTCGCTGGGAAGATTCGTTCCGGAAGGGTTCAAACCCTTCCTCGGTTCCAAAGAATACCTGAAGCATCCGCGGACGACAGAAAAGGTAATCTTTAGCGGCAATGAAGGCAATAAGCTTCTGAACTCGATATCCGAAGTTTTCGACCGCCTGCAGATTACGGACTCCATGACGCTGTCCTTCCATCATCATCTTCGGAACGGCGATTTGGTCCTGAACCTCGTTTGCGAGGAAATCAGGAAGCGGGGGCTCAAAAACATGACGATCGCCGCCTCCTCGCTGTTTCCTAATCAACGGGTTTTGATTGATTGCATCGAGAACGGCAATGTCACGAACATCTATGCCAGTTACTTCAACGGCGGCGCCGCGAAAGCAGTCTCCGAAGGCAAACTCCGGGGCATGCTCTACATGGACACGCACGGGGGCAGGAGCCGCGCGATCGAATCCGGCGACATCAAAATTGACGTTGCTTTCATCGCCCTGCCCGCAAGCACCAGGGAAGGAAACGGAAACGGCTATTTCGGACCCTCCGCCTGCGGTTCGCTCGGTTATGCGATTGCCGACATGCTCTATGCCAAGAAAAAGGTGGTCGTGACCGATCATCTCGTTGATTCCGTCCAAAAACCCGTGATTAAAGCCCAGCACATCGATTATGTCGTGGTTGTGAACAAGATCGGAGACAGCGGCGGCATCGAAAGCGGCACGACCCGCATCACCCGCGATCCCGTGGGGTTGAAGATTGCGGAAAAGACGGCGGTGTTGCTTGACGAACTCGGTTTGCTTGAGGATGGTTTTAGCATGCAGACCGGCGCCGGGGGAACGACGCTGGCCGTGACCCGTTTCATCAAAAACATCATGCTCAAAAAGAACATCAAAGCCAGGTTCGCCTCCGGAGGGATAACGAGGTACCATGCGGAAATGCTGGCTGAAGGCTTGATCGAAAAGATTTACGATGTCCAGTGCTTCGATTTGGCCGCGGTGAAAAGCATCTCCGAAAACCCGAACCACATCGAGATTTCCGCAAGCCAGTACGCTAACCCCTACGAAGACGCGGTCGTCAACAAGCTTGATTTCGTTGTCCTCGGAGCGACGGAAATAGATCTCAATTTCAACGTCAACGTGACCACGGCTTCGACCGGCCTGATCATGGGCGGAAGCGGCGGCCATTCCGACACCGCCGCCGGAGCAAAAGTGACCGTCATCGTCACGCCGCTCATGAAATCAAGGCTTCCGATCATCCGGCCGGAGATTACGACCGTGACGACGCCCGGCGAGGATGTCGACGTCCTCGTGACCGAAAGAGGGATCGCCATTAACCCGCGGCGCGTCGACTTGTTGGAAAAATTGCAGGGAAGCAAACTCAAGCTTGTTCCGATTGAAGAGCTGTTCCGCCTCGCCCTTTCCTATACCGGGGTTCCGGAAGAGAAGAAAAGAAGCGGTCGCGTCATCGGCGTCGTCCGCTACCGCGATCAGACAATCATTGACACACTCTATCAGATGTAGGAGAAGAAATGAAACTGGCAATTCTATCCGAGGAAAAGGAAAGAATCAAAAGCTTCTTGGAAAGCTTGGATCTGAAATATAACGAACAGGATTACAGTTTTTACATGGAAGACGGTGGACGTGTTATCGCCACCGTTTCTGTTAAAGGGAACATCATCCAAGGTTTCGGAATCGCTCCCGAATACAGGGGGGAAAATCTTGCCGGCAGGATGATTTCGGAAGTGCTCGGTTTTCTTTCCGAAAAGAAAATCTACCGTCTCAAAGTATATACCAAACCTGAGAACTCGGAAGTTTTCAAGGCGTTGGGGTTTTCTGAAATCATCTCCACGACAAACATCTCGCTTTTAGAAACGCCTCCGGGGACGATTTGGAATGTTCTAAACGATCTGAAGAGCGAATATAATGTCGTTGAGGATGACATCGGCTGCGCGGTCCTGAACGCCAATCCCTTCACATTGGGGCACCGCTATTTGGTCGAAACAGCATCCAAACGCCATCAGAGATTCTTGGTCTTTGTTTTGGAAGAGGATCTATCCTTCTTCAAATTCAATGACAGGATCAGGCTTGTGAGGGCGGGAACGGCTGACCTGAAAAACGTCTCCGTCCTTCCATCTTCCCCCTACTTGGTTTCCGCTCTGACTTTCCCGACCTATTTCCTGAAACAGGATGTCGATGAGGTTGCGGAACAGGCGCTTTCCGACGCGCTAATTTTTAAAAAATACTTTCTTCCCGTTTTCGGAATCAAAATGCGCTATTTGGGAACCGAAACCGATCCGGTGACCTTTAAATACAACCGGGCATTGGAAGAGGTTTTGGGTGAAAAACTGACCATCATCACGCGCCGCGAAGCCGAACCGGGAACCATTTCCGCTTCCTTGGTGAGAAAACTCCTCCGGGAAAAGGATTTCAGGACTTTGGAAAAATTGGTTCCGAAAACAACGCTTGAGTTTTTGAAGACCCATGAATGAAATCTTGAAAGCTCGGGAAGAAAGAAGCCTCATCGTCAGAAAAAAATTCAGGGGAAACCCCCTTCTCACGGTCAAAGCAAACACTGCCGGACCCAATAAAAACAATCACCGGGCCCATTTTCTGGTTAGGTATTTCGGAAAACTGCTTCAGGAAAAATTTCCGCTGGTGTATTTGGAATTCCATGGGGGCGCCGACGGTCCCTGGGCGCTCGGGGAATTTTCGAAAAGAAGCGATCACAAGAACGAGTTGATGAAAATAGAAGAAGAGCATCCGCTCGGCAGGCTCATTGATTTGGATTTCTTCCTGACTCCGGAAAAAAGTTTGAGCCGGGACGAACTGGGGTTCGAACCCAGGGGGTGTTTGGCCTGCGAGGGGGAAGGAAGGAACTGCGCCCGGAGCAGGAAACATTCTTTAACGGAGATCGAGGATAAAAGCGAAGAAATCTTTCTGGGGTTTTTGCGTGGGAACATAAAAAGACTATTGGATGAGGCAATCACCATGGAAGCGAGCCTCGATCCGAAATTCGGTCTTGTGACCATCAAATCTTCAGGTTCGCATCCGGACATGGACTTCGACCTGATGATGCGGGCCAAAAAAGCGATACTTGAGCCCCTCACGGAGATCTTCGTTCTCGGTTATGAAGAAGAATTTCTGGAAGCTTTCCGAAAAGCCAGGCTGATCGGGCTTGAAGCGGAAAGGAGAATGTATGGAGCGACCGGTGGCGTAAACTGTTACAAGGGCCTCATTTTTGCCATCGGCATCGTCTTGCTTACATTGGGGCATTGCATCAAAAACAACCGTTACGATATTTTTTCGGCCGTGAAAACAATCGGAGCGGAAGCGGAAAAAGATTTCCATGCCGACCTCCCTTTGACTGACGGGCTCAGGGCATATCATGAGCACGGAATCAAGGGCATCAGGGGGGAAGCGGCAGCGGGGCTTCCCAATGTGAGGAAAGCGCTGGCTAAACTCCATGATTTTTCCCGGGAAAGCCTGTTGCTGGCTTTGATCGGCCTGATTAAAGACGTTGAGGATACGGTATTATTGAAAAGGGCAGGGAGCCTTGAAAAGTACCACCATTACAGAAAATTAATCGGCGACATCCCAATTGACGAAGAGAGAATTCAAGCGATCACAACCGAATGCATTGAACATAATTTAAGTTTTGGCGGCTCTGCCGATTTGTTGATTGTTTCCATATTTTTGAAAAAGGTAGAGGGATGTTTGAAACTTGAATTTGACTTATCCGATCGGAGTGTTTGATTCCGGTCTCGGCGGCCTGAATGTCTTGAGAGAATTGAGAAGGGTTTTGCCGAAGGAGGATTATGCCTATCTTGCGGACAATAAGAATTCTCCCTATGGCATAAAATCGAAAGAAGAGATTGTTGCTCTGGTCAGGGAAGCCATCAAATTTTTTGAAAAGCTTCCGGTGAAATTAATCGTTCTTGCCTGCAACACATCTTCCGCTTATCTCGGCATCCTGCAACAAGAAACAAAATTGCCTGTTCTGGGCGTGATTTTGCCGACGGTGCGGGTGGCATTGAAAAGCGGAAAAGACTTAGCGGTGCTTGCGACAGCGGCGACCATCGATTCCGGAGTTTACCAAAACCTTTTGGGAGAAAAAAAATACCTGAAGAACAGAAAAATTGCTTATTTGAAATGCAGCGAGTTTGTGAGCGCCATCGAAAGCGGCCTGATGAACTGCAGGGAATCAAGAAGATTGGTCCGGGAAAAACTTGGATCGCTGACCAAGCCCGACGCTTTCGTTCTCGCCTGCACGCATTTTGATATGTATCAACCGGAAATTTTGGAATTGTTTCCGGAAGCAAAATTTGTTTCTTCCGGAAAAGCAACCGCAAAGGCGGTGCAGGGATTTCTGAAAAAAAACGGGCTCCTGAGCCCAAAAAAAGAGCCGGGAATGGTTTCGTTATACATCACCGGCGAATTCGAAAATTTTCGGAAACATGCGGATTTGCTTCTGAATCGGCAAGTTTATCAGAAAACGGATTTAAGCGATAAAAGCCTCCTTTTATAAAAAACCCGGGTCAGTCCCGGGTTTTTTTCATTTTCGGTAAAGCAGTCTGCCGCTTGCAAAGATGTCCCCACCCCACAGGTCGTAGGCGACGATGGCGGGGAAATCCTCGACTTCGAGTCGGTATACGGCTTCGGGGCCGAGCTCGGGATAAGCGATGAGCTCGCAGGTTTTGATGCTCTGGCTAATGAGGGCGCCGGCGCCGCCGATGGCGGAAAGGTAGAGTCCGCGGCATTCCTTTAGTTTTTCTCTGAATTCGAGGCTGCGGTCGCCCTTTCCGATCGATATCTTGGCGCCGAGTTCCATGAGCACCATGGCATAGCGATCCATCCTCTGGCTCGTGGTCGGACCCGCGGATCCGATTGCCTCCCCGGGTTTTGCCGGGGTGGGGCCGACATAATAGATGACGGAGTCTTCCAGCTGAAAGGGCAGGGGATTTCCCCTCTCCAGATCTTCCAGCATTCTTTTATGCGCCGCGTCCCGGGCGGTGTAAATGACTCCGGAGAGGAGCAACCCTTCCCCGCTTTTGAGATCCAAAATTTCACTTTCGGTAAAAGGCAGTTTAATTTTTTTCATCTTCCACCTCAGATGACGCGGCTCCTATGGCGCGCCGCGTGGCATTGGAAATTCACGGCCACGGGCAGGCTTGCGATGTGGCAGGGGTAGGAATTCACTTTGACCGCAAGCGCGGAGACGATCCCTCCGAAACCCATCGGCCCGATGCCTGTTTTGTTGATTGCTTCCAGTAATTCTTTTTCCAGTTTCCTGTCCAAGGGATGCTCCGCTTCGTCTTCGATGTCCCTCAGGAGCGCTTCCTTTGCAAGCAACGCCGCTTTTTCGAGGGTTCCGCCGATGCCGACGCCGATCACGAGGGGAGGACAGGGCTTGCCTCCTGCGGAAAGCACGGCTTCGAGAACGGTTTTTTTAATTCCATCCTCGCCTTCCCCGGGAGACAGAATCTTTACGAAACTCACGTTTTCGCTTCCCGCGCCCTTTGTTGCCAAGGAGATTTTGATTTTGTCTCCGGGAACGATTTTCGTGTGCAAGACAGCAGGTGTGTTGTCGCCGGTGTTCGTGCGCTCGAGCGGGTGCCGAACCACCGATTTCCGCAAATACCCTTGCGCATAAGCTCTCCGCACGCCTTCATTCACGGCTTCTTCCAAATCACCCTGAAAAATAACCTCCGAGCCGATTTCCAGGAAAACGATCGCCATGCCCGTGTCCTGACAGAGCGGCATGTTTTTTATTTTCGCCAGCTCCGCGTTCTCATTGATTTTCTCCAAGACATTCCTTCCCAGGGGGCTTTCTTCTTTTTTGATCGCTTCCCTGATTTTTTCCCAAACATTTTCTTCCAAAACGCAGGCTGCTTCCAAAATCATTTCCCGAATGTTTTCGGTGATTGTCTCCAAATCGATTTTACGCATCTTCATCCTCCGTCTTATTATAACATTTTTCAAATTTTTTGAAAAGCAATGTTGGAAAGCACTTTCCCTGATGAAAAACCTACGCATCTTCAAAGAGACTTAAATACATCAGAGCATACTTTTTACCCACTTTATAATAATGGAAAACCAAAGGGATGACTATTCCCAATGTAAGGAATCTAACATCGCCGGGATCAATGGCAGCCAATGATGAAAGCAACAAATAGGCAAGATACAACAAAACAAACAATACAAAAACATAAACCAATAAAGCCACGGAAGGTGCGAATTCTTTGCCTTGTCTTCTGTTAAAATAAGTGGTGATCACAATCAAGCAAAAGCTAAACCCATAAAACACAATTAATGCTATCTTGCCCCTATAAACAAAATGATTCATGAACAGAATGGCAAGCAAAAAAAAGTATAATTTTTGCCTGGAAATGTATTTCATCTTTTATTTCTTCCTCTGACAACTCAGTTTTTATTGGCCTGCCGAATAAAATTTTTCACTTCTTTGCAAACAGTATAACATTTTTTTAATTTAAGATAAAGAAAGAGTTTTATTGGAAAAGCATGGTTGCCAGCGCTTGAATAATGGCCGCGAATGTGCTAAAATGAAATCGGTGGAATTATGGCAAAAGACGCTATTGGAATAGTTGATTTGGGGCTCGAAGGTTTCAGCATCGCGAAGATTTTGGCGGAAAACCTTAAGAAAGAAAAAATTGTTTATGTCACCGATTTGACTTATGAATCCCATCTTAACGTGACGGACAATGAAATCGGGGAGATTGTAAAAAGGTGCGTTGGGGCATTGGCTGCTCATAACCCGAAACTGGTCATCGTCGCCTCCGGTATAATCGTGGAGCGGGCGGCTTCGGTGATTTTGGATTTGGTTGTGCCCTCCGTGAATATTGTAGAAACATTGATTGATTATGCGAACAGCAAGTATGAGCAGAAGAACATGGTTTTGCTGGCAAAAGAAGTTCTTTTGGAAGCGAATTTGTTCCAAAGGAATTTGAAATACAACCGCCTATATCAGATCCCATCCGATGAGTTGGATGAGGTTGTGAAAGCGGGGATGACGAAGACTTCGCGCTCTTTCAATGCCGTTTTTGAAAGTTTCAAAACTGTCATGAAAAAACCAGTTGACCTGGTCATTGCTGCCACGCCCGGATTGAGCACGTTGGAAACGGAGATGAGGGAATACCTGGATTTCCAGGAGGTGACCAATCTCGGCATGATTTATTTCGAAAGATTGTCAGGGGGAAGGCTCGTCAATCTGAATGCGCGGGGACGGGGCGGTTTTTTTGTTTACAGCACTCTCCCGAAAAAAGAATTCAAGAAATATCCGGGGGTAAAGGACTGCAAATTTAAATACAGGCAAATCGAAAGCAAGGAAGGGAGCGGGTTTGATGCAGGAAAAGATCAGTAAACTAGCTAAAATTTTGAAGAACACGGACAATTTGGTTTTCTTCGGAGGCGCGGGAGTTTCGGTTGCTTCCAACATTCCCGATTTTCGCGGGAGTTCGGGGCTCTTTCAGGAGGAATGGGATAATCCTCCCGAAGTCATGCTTTCCCGTTCTTTTTTTGATTCTCACCCCGAAGAGTTTTTCCGCTTTTATATAGCGAAAATGATTTATCCCGACGCAAAGCCCAATCCGGCGCATCTGGCGCTGGCGCGGCTTGAGGAAATGGGCAAGCTGAAGGCAGTGATCACCCAGAACATTGACAATCTCCATCAGGAAGCCGGAAGCAAAAATGTGATCGAACTGCACGGCACGGTCATGAAGAATCATTGCCTGAGCTGCAAGAAATTCCATCCGCTTGCATATGTTTTGGAAGCGGAAGGCATTCCATACTGCGAATGCGGAGGCATCGTGAAGCCCGACGTGGTTTTGTATGAGGAGCAGCTTTCAGGCAATGCTTTGGAAAGCGCGTGGAATTACATCGCGAAGGCGGACGTTTTGCTCGTCGCGGGGACTTCGCTTTTGGTCAATCCGGCCGCTTCTTTGGTACGAGCTTTTTCGGGAAGCTATTTCGTCATCATCAACATGAGCGCGACTCCTTTTGACACGCACGCGGATTTGGTCATCAGCGGGGATGTTGCGGAAGTGTTGCCGGCAGCGCTGGCCGAAATGCAATAAAAAAACAAGGGTCAACCTTGTTTTTTTAGAGGCTATGAGAAGTTCTGATTCGCGAATTTCCTTTCCGTCTGCCGGATTTTTGCCGGTTCCGCCGGACTTATTTGGTACCAGCCCCGGGCGGAGATTTTTTGCGAGATTTCGTCCTGGATTCTCAGGAATTCAAAAAGGCAGGCGTTGAATGCTTCGCGGACTTCGGGGGTGGCGGCTTCCACCGTCCCGTTAAGCAACAAATCGCAATTGAATTTTACCGTAGAAAGAAGATCGTTCATCAATTCTTTGTCATTCATATGCATCTCCGTCACTGCAAGATTTTAAATATCCGCAAATAAGCTTCCTCGGCCCTGGTTTCCAGTTCCTTGCAATATGCTTTCAACTCGCGGTCCTGCATCATATTCGCGTGGTTCCGGCATTTGGTGTGGAGAAGGAGCATCTGAGTCAGCGCGTCTTCCACATAAAGCAATTCTTTTTCGCTCATAATCATTCCTCCGAGTTTTATAATGTTCAAAATCTGGTTATTTATACTTGCTTGAAGAAATTTGCCTTTTGGTGTATAATAAATATCATGTTTTATTGAAAAGGGTGGAGTTCGATGGACGTAAGCAAACAAATCGAAAAACAAATCAAGAAGCAAAAACTCATACTTGAAAGCCCGAATTTATACAGAAGCATCATGGTTCTGGCTCTGCCCATATTCTTGAGCAATTTCATGAAGGCGTTTAACGACCTCATAGACATGTATTTCGCTTCGACCCTGCTTGATCCGGCCAAGGAAGGCGCCGGCAGGGCGGCGATTACCATTCCCGGTCCCGTCTTCATGATTTCCGCGGCTCTCGCCATCGGTTTCATGACCGCGGGCGCTGCGATGATGGCTCAGTATCTGGGCGCGAAAAGGAAGGAAAACGCGCGCCGGGTTGCCGGGCAACTTTTATTGCTTTGCTCGCTCATCGGTCTTTTGATGAACATCGTGGTTTTTTTGATTGCTCCCCCTTTGGTCAGAGCGATGGGCGCAGAAGGCCAGACCATGGAATACATGATTCAGTATTTAAGGATCAGGTCCTTCGAAATGGCCCCCCTCTTTGCTTTCTTCGCCTTCCAAGCGACGCGCACGGCGAGCGGTGACACTGTGACGCCCTTCATTCTGAACCTGGTCATGATTTTTACAAACATCCTCTCAACCTATATTTTCATGAAATTTTTGGATTTGGAAGTAGCGGGGGCGGCTTACGGAACCTTGCTCGGAAATGTCATCATCGCGCCCGTGTTTCTGTTCTTGATGTTTAAGAAAAACGCAAGGCACATCCACATCTCATTCAAGAATTTGAGAATTGACCACGATTTAATCAACCGGCTCTTTAAATTGTCCTGGCCGGCCGCCGTCGGTCAAGCGCTCACCTCGATCGGTTTTTTGATTCTGAACACGATTATCTTTTCCTTCGGACCGGCAACGGTCGACGCCTTCCAAGTGGGGAATAAAATCAATTCGATGATTTTGATGCCGGCGATGGGCGTCGGCAGCGTGACCGCGACCTTCGTCGGTCAGAACATCGGTGCGCGGAACATCCCCAGAGCACGGCAATCCGTCCGGAGCGCGATGATTCTCACCGTCGTCATTGCCATCATCGGCTGCCTGGCGATTCTTCCCATTCGGGAACTGATTATCAAAATCTTTTTGGAAGACACGCCCGAATCGCTCGAACTGAGCGTCGAATACATGTTCTTCATTCTCACGGGGCTCCCGCTGATGAGCATTTTCCAGGTTTTCATGGGAACCTATCAGGGGAGCGGGGAAACGATGTACAGCCTGATTCTTGCTTCGGCGCGGCTCTGGCTGATCAGGATCCCCTTGGTCGCACTCTTCAAAAACGTGCTTGAACTGCCGTCGTCAACGATTTGGTATGCGATGATCGTGAGTAATTTCGCCGCGGTCTATCTCGGCACGATTCTCTACACGCGCTGCCGCTTCCAGCCCCGCGTGAAACTGGAGGCGCGGGAAGGAGCGGGAGCATGAGATTGGAGGATTTTGATTACGGCGTCGTTGACATCCGCGACTACCTCCGCCACCGCACCCTGAGAAACAAGGACTGGATTAAAAGCATCATTGTCTTTGTATTCCCCTACGCCAACGATGCGCCCAAAGCCGAGGGCTATCTCACCGCCAAATACGCATACGGCAGGGATTATCACATTGTCATCAAAAACAAGCTTGAGGAAATCGCAGAAACTTTGGGGTTTGAAAAATACGAGGCGATGACGGACATCAGCTATCTTGACGAAAAACTCTGCGCGGTGCTCGCCGGTTTGGGAAGAATCGGGAAAAACAATCTTCTGCTGACTCCGAAATACGGCTCCCGCGTTCTGATTGGCGAAATCGTGACCTCCGTGGTTTTTCCGAAAACGGAAAGCGAACTCCCCAATCCCTGCATCGACTGTTTCCTTTGCGTGAAGAACTGCCCGACTGATGCCCTCAGGAACGGTTTCAATAAAAAAAAGTGCTTGTCCTATCTGTCGCAGAAAACAAGCGCAGATTACGAACTCTATGACAAAATGGAGCTTGCGGTGGGCTGCGATGTCTGCCAGGACGTCTGTCCCCTGAACAGGAAGGAATACGATTATCCGGAAGAGTTCCGTTTTGATCCGAAATCCCGCTTTGTATTGCAGGATTTCCTGGAGATCGGCGAAAAAAACTTCCGGGAACACTATCAGGACAAGGCTTTCGCTTTTCTGGGATACAGAAAGATTTTGAGAAATCTCTTGGTTCTGGAAGCAAACAAAGGGAAACTGCGCCCGGGGGAGCTTGAAAAATATGCCGGGCTCTATGAGGACGCTTGGTTCAAAAAACACATGGGACATCTGAAAGGAAGACTTGCTGGTGGGAAAGATTAATTTGGTACTCTACGAGCCGGAAATTCCGCAGAACACCGCCAACATTATGCGAACCTGCCTCGCGACGGGAGCGGGACTGCATTTGATTGAGCCCCTAGGCTTCAGAATGGATGACAAGTATCTGAAAAGAGCGAGCGCCAATCATCTGCAGTTTTTCGATGATTATAGGATATATAAGAATTTTTCGGAATTTTTGGATAAGAACAATGGGAAAATGATCTTTTTGACGCGCTACGGCTTGAAGAATTTTTATGACATTGATTTCAATAAAATTGAAGAAGACATATTTTTGATTTTGGGAAAGGAATCAACCGGAGTCGATTATGGGATCCTGCGGGAAAACATTGATGCTTGCTATCGGTTGCCGATGAGTTCGCAGGTCCGGTCATTGAATTTAAGCAATGCCGCGGCGGTTGTGGTTTATGAAGTTTTGCGTCAAAAAGGATTTCAGGGCTTGAGTTTTTATGAGCCGGAAAACTTCAAAGGCAAGAATTTCCTCATAAAATGAATGATAATCTCCGTTTTCAACGTAAATAATAGGATTGTAGAATGGAGGTTAAAAATGAGGAAAAAGAAAAACTATTCCGTATTCAACAACTTCAACAAACACTACCATTACATGAAGGAACCGAATTATTTCGATGAATACGAGAATGAGTTTTCGGAGGATTTGTTCCGCAACCTTGACCGCGGAATCGCCAATGGCCGTAAAAAGGATGCCGAAGAGCATGGTACAAGTAATACTCCACGGAGCGGTGAATCCGCGGATGGCTGACATTCTATGCCTGACAGTTCTTTAAGAACTGTCTTTTTTTTCTACCTTTTTCTTAACAAGCACCGGCGGTTATGGTATAATAAACAAAAACAAGGGTGAGTTATGAAACAATATCTGGATTTTTTGCGATTCATACTGGAAAACGGAAAACAGAAAAACGACCGCACAAACACGGGAACGATATCCGCCTTCGGTTATCAGATGCGTTTTGATCTGAGCGAAGGATTCCCATTGCTTACAACCAAAAAAGTCCATTTGAAGTCCATCATCCACGAATTGCTTTGGTTCATCAAAGGCGACACCAACATCAGGTATCTTGTGCAGAACGGGGTCAGGATTTGGAACGAATGGCCCTTTGAGAAATATCGGAAAAGCGCTGCCTACCGAGGAGAAAGTTTGAATGTATTTGTTTCAAAAATAAAAGAGGATGCGGAGTTCGCCGAAAAATGGGGCGATCTCGGCCCTGTTTACGGTCGCCAATGGCGCGCTTTTCGGGGCGCAGAAAAAACGGTCGACCAATTGCAAGAAGTCATTACGGAAATAAAAACAAACCCAGATTCCCGGCGCCTGCTCGTCTCCAGTTGGAACCCCACGGAAATCGAGGGAATGGCGCTCCCCCCCTGCCACACGCTCTACCAGTTCTATGCGCGGGAAGGGGAACTGTCCCTCCAACTCTATCAGCGGAGCGCTGACGCATTTTTGGGAGTCCCCTTTAACATCGCCTCTTATTCCCTGCTGCTGATGATGGTTGCGAACGTGACTGGGCTCGAACCCAAAGAGTTCGTCCATACGATCGGGGATGCTCACATCTATCTCAACCACCTCGAGCAGGTCAATTTGCAACTTTCCCGCTCTCCGCGAAAACTTCCGAAAATGCTCATCAAGAGAAAAGCAGAGGCAATCGAAGATTTCCGCTACGAGGATTTTGAACTCCTGGATTATGAACCCCACCCTGCCATCAGAGCGGAGGTTGCGGTATGATTTCCATTGTCGTGGCGTTGGCGAAAAACAATGTCATCGGAAAAAAGGGAAGCCTCCCGTGGTATTATCCCGAAGACCTGAAATACTTCCGGAAACTCACCTGGGGGCATAAAATCCTGATGGGAAGAAAAACCTTCGAATCGATCATCAACAGAAACAAAAAACCGCTCCCGGGAAGGAAGCACATGGTTGCGACCAGGGATCCCCATTTCTTTCATCCGGAAATTGAGGTAATCCGTGATCTGGAAGCATTTCTGAAACAGGATTTTTCGGAAGAGCTCTTCGTCATCGGTGGCGCGGAAATCTACAGAGCCGCGCTTCCCCACGCGCAGCGCTTATACATCACTCACATTGAGAAAGAATATGAGGGGGACGTGCATTTTCCCGAAGTCGATTTCAGCCGCTACCGGCTCCTTGACAAGAAGAAAAGCAACGAACTCACATTTTGCGTATACGAGAGGATCGAATCATGCTAGTGCTCTTTGTTTCCATCTTCGCAGCCATCGCGACTGCGCTCTTCACATATTTCTACCTCCTTCCCCAGGACAAATTTTCCTGGTGGAACATTCCCGCCGTTTTTGCCGGGAGCTGGGTCGTGATCTTCCTTCTCTTTGTTCTCTTCTTGGTTTTCATCGCCGCCCTGCATTCGAAGAAGACGAAGGTAATAAAACCGAAAGCGATCTATCCCTTTTTCATCTACCATGTCGCGGTTTTTCTGAGATGGCTATACAACATCCGGGTCGTTTTCGAAAACAAAGAAGCGCTTCCGAAGGATGGGAAATTCCTCCTGGTTTTGAATCACCAATCAATGCTCGATCCAATCGTGACCATCTCCTGCATGAAGGGTTATGACGTGGTTTTCATTCTCAAGGATTTGCTGATGAAAGTGCCCTTCGTGGGCCGCTATCTCCATGCCGCGGGGTTTCTGCCGATTGACCGCAAAAACGACCGCAAAGCCCTGGAAAACATCCTTCTCGGCATTAAGCGCCTCGAAGGGGGAGGAACGCTCGCAATCTATCCCGAAGGGACCAGAAGCAAGGACGGAAGGGTATTGGAATTCCGGGACGGGGCTTTCAAGCCCGCATTGAAAGCAAAAGTTCCGATCGTGGTCATGTGCGTGGACGGTTTCCATAAAAAACGTGTCAAGCTGCCCCTCGTCCCCGCAAAAGTCCATCTCAAGATCTGCAAAGTCCTTCCCTACGAGGAAATCAAGGACCTCCACACCAGCGATATTTCGGAACTCACCAGAAAGATGATCATCGAAAACATAGAAGCCGCCAGGAAAAAATACGATTGGCTCAACTGAATGCATTTCCTCGGAAATGCATTTTTATTTGCTTTCTTCGGGATTTGATGATAAAATTTTTTTGGATGCCATGAAAAGCCTTGCGTCCGTGGAATCTTCGTGTTTCTTTGAAAAATGATGCAAAAATTTGGTATCAGGGAACGGAGATTTGGTTAACATAAAAAATAGCAACTAGATTAGGAGGTTTTGTTTATGTTAACTGGCGTTTGGCTGCTTGTGGCATTGATTGTGTCCATAATCGTCATGATCTTTATGATTTCGAAACTGAAGGTTCATCCGTTCCTGGCGATCCTCACGGTTTCAACCGTCCTTGCCTTGTTCTCCCTTCCGATCGATGAAATACCGGGGACCATCAATGCTGGTTTTGGCGGAACCATGACCAGCATCGGCATTGTCATCATCTTGGGCTCTTTGATCGGCTTCGTCGTTGAGAAGACCGGCGCGGCCGTCAAAATCGCGGATGTCGTGGTGCGCCTCGTCGGAAAAAGATTTCCGGAACTGGCGCTCCTGATCATGGGTTGGATCGTATCCATCCCCGTGTTCTGCGACAGCGGTTTCGTGATTTTGAGCCCCATCAGAAAGTCCCTCCGCGCCCGGACCAAGAAATCGGCGGTTGCCATGACCGTCTGTCTTTCTCTCGGTCTCTATGCTTCCCATGTTTTCATTCCGCCGACTCCGGGACCGGTGGCCGCCGCGGCCTATCTGGGCTTGGCCGACAATCTCCTGCTCGTGATCGGGATGGGCGCTTTGGTCTCGGTCTTTGCTTTGGTTCCGTCCTATTTGTTTGCAAAATACATCGGGAAAAGGGTGCAATCCAAAGAAGACAGGGACCAAGAAATCCAGGATTCATTTGAAGAATTGAAAGATGAATACGGCAAACTCCCCAATGCCTGGCTTTCGTTCGCTCCAATCGTCATCCCCGTTCTGGCCATGGCCTTGGGGTCGCTTGCCAACATTTTCGGCTGGGGCAGGTTTTTCACTTTCATCGGCGCCCCCGTCATCGCGCTCTTCATCGGCGTGATCATGAGCGTCATCCTGCTCTTCGTTACCGGTCAGATCAAGGATTTCAATCCGCTCACGAACGAGAACCTGAAAATCGTGGGACCGATCATTTTCATCACGGCGGCGGGAGGAGTATTGGGGCGCGTCATCGCCGATGCGGGCGTCGTTGAATTCGTTAAAGAAAATGCCGGGAATTTGCGAATGCTCGGAATCCTCTTTCCCTTCATCATTGCCGCGATCCTGAAGATCGCCCAGGGCTCTTCGACGGTCGCGATTACCACCACGGCCGCGATGATGGGCCTCTTCACCGATCCCAACTCAATCACCGCCGCTTTGGGCTTCACGACGCCGGCGGCAGCGGCTCTGGTTGTCATGGCGATCGGCGCGGGTTCAATGACGGTATCCCACGCGAACGACAGCTATTTCTGGGTCGTGACCAATCTGAGCGGCTTGAGTGCGGAACAAGGTTATAAAACGCAAACTTTGGGAACGCTCGTTTCCGGAATCGGAGCGATTATCGGCATTGCCCTGCTCAGTTTAGTGTTCATGTAGATTTATAAGGAGTGCATATGAAATTTGTCCTGATACCCGATTCTTTCAAAGGCACGCTTTCGAGCCTACGGGTGTGCGAAATCATCGAAAGCGAAATCAAGAAAAAATTCACCGCCGAAGTCATCAAGATTCCGGTCGCGGACGGCGGCGAAGGCAGCGTCGACGCATTCTTGGCCGCGGTCGGGGGCGAGAAAGTCTTTCTTGAGGTCACCGGTCCCCATTTTGAAAAGATTGAAGCCTTTTACGGTTTGATCGACGAAGGAAAATGCGCGGTCATCGAAATGGCCGCCTGCAGCGGTCTCACGCTCGTGGAAGGAAGGAAGAATCCCACCAAGACCACAACTTATGGCGTTGGCGAACTGATTTTGGACGCCGCCGGGCGAGGGGTCGAAAAAATCATCGTCGGTCTGGGCGGAAGCGCGACGAACGATGGCGGCTGCGGTTGCGCGGCGGCGGTCGGCATCCATTTTTATGACCGGAACGGGAAGAGCTTTGTGCCCGTCGGCGGCAATTTGGGCGAAATCCAAAAAATCGACGCTTCCGGCTTCGCAAGAGCCTTGCAAGGAATCGAAATCGTCACGATGTGCGACATCGACAACCCCCTCTACGGCAAGCAGGGCGCGGCCCATGTCTTCGGGCCCCAGAAGGGGGCGGACCCCGACATGGTCGAGTTCTTGGATGAGAATCTTAGGGCTCTTGCGGAAGTGGTCGCCCGGGACCTTGGTTTTAAAGAATGGGATTTCAAGGGAGCAGGCGCGGCCGGGGGCATGGGTTACGGGATGCGGGTATTTTTGAATTCGAAAATCCAAATGGGCATCGAAACCGTCCTCGACACCGTCGGCTTCGACGAGCTTGCGCGCGGGGCGGATTACGTGATCACCGGCGAAGGTCGGCTTGATTACCAGTCGCTTCGGGGAAAGGTCGTCATCGGAGTCGCCAGGCGCGCAAAAAAACAGGGCGCGAAGGTCATCGCCGTCGTCGGTTCTTTGGGCGAGGGTTATGAAGGCGCTTATGAAGAGGGCGTGGATGTGATTGTTGAAAGCAATTATTTGAAGCTGCCGTTCGAAGAAGTGAAACCTAGAGCGGAAGCTGATCTGAGGAAGGCAGTTTCGGACATGCTTGAGGAATTATAAAAAGCAAGGCTCAGTCGGCCTTGCTTTTGATTTGTGCGATGATGTTAAAATCTTTGATTTCAATTTTGCCGTCCTTCACTTCCAGATAATTGAGGGAAGAATTTTTCAAAGACAAGCGGAAATCGAAGTTCGGGTCAACGGCAACAAGTGCCGCTTTGATGAATTGCGCATGGCTCACGAGGAGCACTTTCTTTCCCCGGTATTTTTCAATGATCTTCGAAAGCGTGCTTTTTGCCCTAGCGAAGAGAGCTTCCTTGGTTTCGACTTCGGGATGCCCTTTTTCCAGCAAATCATACATGGCATCGTTCAACGGGCTTCCTTCCAAACTCCCGAAATTGCGTTCGGTCGCCTCCGGAACGATGATGATTTCCTTGTCGTAACCGATCTCTTCCGCTATCATCTCCGCGGTTTTTATTGCCCGGCTTAAGGGACTGGAGAGGATGAAATCCCAATCCGGATCCCTTTCCGCAAGATGCCTCCCGACCGCCCGGGCCTGTTCTTTCCCGAATACGTTCAAGGGGATGTCCGTCCGCCCTTGGAGCAGAGTGTTGATATTCCAATCGGTCTGCCCATGTCTGATCATGCAAATAATCATCTTGCTCACTCCGTTTTATTTTCCTTACTAGTATAGCATATTTCCGAAAAATATGCTATAATAAATGTTACCTTAAGGAGTGATAACGTTTGCGAGCAGTTGATTTGATCATAAAAAAGAAAAACGGTGGAACCCTGACGAGGGAAGAAATTAAATTCCTCATCAAGGGCTATGTGGACGGAAGGATCCCCGATTATCAGATGAGCAGCCTTCTGATGGCGATCTGTTTCCAAGGCATGAATGAGCAGGAACAATCCGACCTGACGCTGGAAATGCTGTTGAGCGGTGAGAGAATCGATCTCTCCTCGATAAATGGCATTTGCGTTGATAAACATTCCACTGGCGGCGTCGGCGATAAAACCACCCTGGTGGTTGCGCCCCTGGCGGCAGCCTGCGGCCTGAAAATGGCAAAAATGAGCGGCCGCGGTTTGGGCCATACCGGCGGCACCTTGGACAAACTCGAAGCGATTCCCAATTTCCGGATCGCACTTTCCCCAAGAGATTTTTTCCGACAGGTCGAAGAAATTTCGCTTGCGGTTGCGGGCCAGACCGCCAACATCGCCCCAGCTGACAAAAAACTCTATGCCCTCCGCGATGTCACCGGCACCGTCGAAGCTGTCGGTCTGATCGCTTCCTCGATCATGTCCAAGAAACTGGCGAGCGGAGCCACTCACATCTTGTTGGATGTAAAAGTTGGGGACGGGGCATTCATGAAGGATTTAGATTCCGCCCGGGAACTGGCGAAAGCGATGGTTGCGATCGGCAACCGCAACGGCAGGGTGACTGCCGCGCTCCTGACCGACATGGACCAGCCGCTTGGATCAGCGGTCGGAAATGCCTTGGAGGTAATTGAAGCGATTGAAACCCTGAAAGGCAGGGGACCGAAGGATCTTGAGGAACTCTCCCTGAGGATCGTATCCGAACTCCTGCTGATGACTGGACTGGAAAATTCGGAAGAAGAAGCTTCCGCACGCGCGAAACGGGCTTTGGAAGACGGTTCCGCCCTAAACAAATTCCGGCAGATGATTGAGTACCAGGGCGGAGACGCGCGCGTCATCGAGGATTATTCCCTCCTGCCCGCGGCAAAAATCACAATCGAAGTCAGGGCCAATTCCGAAGGGCATGTGAGAAATGTCAGAGCGCTCGCGATCGGCAACGCGGCAATGCTTCTCGGAGCCGGCAGAGTGACCAAAGAAGACGAAATCGATCTTGCGGTCGGAATCAAAGTGCATGCGAAAGTGGGAGACCGCATCAAGAAGGGCGATTTGCTTGCCACCGTGCACGGAAACGAAAAGAATCTGGAGGAAGCCGTGGATATGGTCAGAAGCGCCTTCGAAATATCGGATCAAAAAATCGTACCCAATAAATTGATACTGGATGTCATAAAATAAGCAATCTTAAAATACCTTGGCTGGTTCATGAAAAAAGAACATATCATTGTTTTTGCCGTTCTTTTCACTAATGCGCTCACGGTTCCGCGGAAACACATCGCGATCAATGCAGTGACGAGCAAAAAACTCACCAAAGCCAAGGTAATTTGTCGGCAATCTCCGCCGCCGTGATTAAGCGGTCATTAAGAAAACAAGCATTTGTTCATTGCCGGGACTCTTCCCGGAAAAGCAAAAATCTTTCCTGAGGTTGGCCTCTTGCATTGCGAGGCTGAACGTTTCAGACACAGCACGCCTTCTGAAGTGCTCGGATGGATTTTCTTTCTTCCAAGCTTTGATCAAACCGATTGCCCTGATTTTCTATGAGGCGGTTGCTGTCATCCGTAATCTTCACAGGGTGACACTTGCGACCTCCTCGATACGTTTGACGTTGGACAGGCTGGAAAAGCGCTTTTCAGAAGCACAACCGCCGATATGCGTGGCTTCTTTGAAAAATCCGCATCCTGGACAAAGGAACGACATTGACAGCAAAACCGATCTGATCCAAACGCTTCCCAAAGAAAGAACGGCCTTTGTCATCGCCCATCGTTTCCGCATGGACATAATCTATGTGCTTGAGGGCGGAAGGATTTTGGAAGCCATCAGGTTCTATTCCAAAAAGAAAACGGCATCTACCGGTACTTGTACGATGCCATGAATCAGGAGGTAATATGCCATTAGCAGTAGAGCAGATATTAAGAGTGATTGCGTCCGCCCTGGTCGGCGCCGCAATCGGTTATGAAAGGGAAATCAAAAATAAACCTGCGGGATTCTTCACATTCACTTTGGTCTGCATGGGGAGCTGCCTGATCGCCATCCTGCAAGAAAACATCTTCAGAGATTTAGGCGGCGATCCGGG